>TARA_R100001591_G_scaffold19739_1_pt1 | contig 226358 bp, 225 predicted proteins | sample TARA_R100001591 | Tara Oceans TARA_R100001591 (sample SAMEA2622725) | marine metagenome | biome: marine biome (ENVO:00000447); feature: surface water layer (ENVO:00002042); material: "saline water (ENVO:00002010), including plankton (ENVO:xxxxxxxx)" | depth 5 m
AAGAGCTTGCAGTCATTGTGCCCTGCAAAGAAGCGAGAATTATACAGAAACCGCTCAATCTGTCAACCCTCAAATCGTTTATTTATCAGCGTTGAGAGCCGCCTGTCGAAACAGAACGGCGCATTCTACAGATTGAACTGAATACGTCAACAGGAAGTTTTTCTTGATTGTTTTTAGGTGACGCTAGTCTTATGAATTAATAAGAAAAATACTGATTAAATAATTAAAACTTACTCATTAGCCACTCCCCATTCAGTCGTTTTTTTGGTCATTATGACAATACGTGCGATAGGCGAGAGGTAAATTTTTACTTACTTTGGTGCTGCCAAGTCTAGAAATTGGTAAATAGTTGACGATATGCCCTAGGTGCATACCCGTAATATTTTTTAAAAATCCGGCTGAAATGGGACATATTGTTAAAACCATATTGCATAGCAATCTGGGTGACAGACAGGTGAGCATAAAAGGCGCTTGCCAGACAGTGTCGGCACGACTCTAATCTCTGTTCTGTCAGAAAGTGCATCAGCGAGGTATTTTCTTCGTTGAATAAGTTGTTGAGATAACGTTTCGATAAGCCTGTTGCATCGGCAATTTTTGTTGCCGTGAGTTCTGGGTCGCTCATAGCACTCTTTATATATTGTTTGATACGTATCAACATAATCTGACGGTGGCTGGTTGTTGTCAGTTTATTCTCAACAACCTGCCCTAGTGACAAGGTCAACATATCAACCACTGGCTGCGATAATGACTGAAACGTAGGTTTGGAAAATTGTTCCAGTTGTTTAACTGTAGATTGAATAAGACTGCTGGTGAGTGCTCCAATACCTTCAGCCGAAGGAATCCGGGTAGCCGTAATTCTTCCAATATTATTTAGCCGTGGATCCAGAATCTTGCGGGGGATAGAAATCAATATCTTGGAAAAAGCTTCTGGAATGGTAATTCTGTGCGGCTCTGTCGCGTCATAAATCGTCATTTCACCTGGTTTAAGAAAAACTTCTCTCCCGCCCTGTTCCAACTTGTATTTTCCGGAAGTAAGCACGACCATGAAATAGCAGTCTTGACTGGCCTGAGAAGGTTCTTGAGGTAATCGTTCCAGTGTAATTGCGTTAGATTGGATAGGTGACAACCGCACACCTTCTTGCCAGGGATAAATCAACATATCATTGAATAACACCATATCCTTGGGCGGCTTAATATCGACGTTAGCATATTCCCGGCCAATGACTTCTTTCAGCCACTCTACCCGCTGAGCGCTGGGTTGTTGCTCCGTGCAAAAACGCTGCCCCCCGAGACGAACAAGCGAATCACGACCATCAGCTCTCTGGCCAGCGGGAGTAATCAGTGCGTTTGTCATAACTCATCACCCAAATGTACAAGGATCTCTGCCGTTAGAGTAAAGAATACTCATTTTAAGCTCGGCATACTGTTGTTGTATTTCAGAATAATAACAGGAGAGAGTATGAAACAGAATGATAACCACGCCGGTAATGTGCTGCTGATAAGAGGGGCCTGCTTGTGGATATTGATGGCTTTATTACTGGCCTGGTCACTCGTGGGTATCTATAACCAGATTGGCTTTCTGGAGACTTTATTTCCTGGTAAACCTATGCGAGTGTTGCAGGCTCACATAGACTTTTTATTAATGAGTGCTTTGATTCTGGGGTTTTATGCTGCAAGGATTGGATTGCCATGGCATGTTCGCTGGGCGATGGTAACAGGAGCATTTACCAATTCCAGTCTTTTTTTATTGTATGCAATGTTTCCTGTATTGGATCCGCTATCAGAAACCTATATACCTACGGGGATCTGGTTTACTACTTTTAATGTCTATTTATATTTGAGTCTTTTAGTGACCAGTTATGGCTTTGGCAAAGCTGCTGTCATTATATTTCGCACTACTTTTGATGACGATTCAAACACAAAAAATTGTAAGCGCTGCGGTCGGCAAGTTGTCTGAATTACGTAAGCTGATAAATGCTCCCGCTAAACAGGATCAGTTGGTAATAATACGAGCGAACTTACGTTTACCTACCTGAAACACGCCTAAGATACCGGCTTTAATCAACAAAGATTTATCATCTACTTTTTCGCCGTCAATTTTTACAGCCCCCTGCTGGATCATACGCATCGCATCTGAGGTACTGCTTGTCAGCCCGGCTTCTTTAAGGACATTGGCTATCGGCATACCTTCAGAACCAACGGTAAGGGTAACTTCCGCAATATCATCAGGGACTTCACCTTTTTTGAATTGATTTTCAAAGTCCTGACGAGCTTGTGGTCCAGCAGCTTCGCCATGAAAACGTGCAACAATTTCCTCAGCAAATAACTTTTTAATTTCAATGGGATTACGTCCCTCTGCTACTGATTGTTTCCAATCAGCGACTTCTTCTAACGATTTAAAACTGAGCAATTCAATGTAACGCCACATCAGTTCATCCGAAATTGACATGAGTTTGCCAAAGATATCTTTAGGACTTTCATCTATACCAATATAGTTACCCAAAGATTTGGACATTTTCTGCACACCATCCAACCCAACGAGAAGTGGCATCGTCAGAACGCATTGTGGTGATTTCCCGTAAGCTTTTTGTAACTCGCGCCCCATAAGCAGGTTAAATTTCTGGTCCGTTCCACCCAATTCCACATCAGCATCTAGCACAACTGAGTCATATCCTTGAATTAAAGGATACAAAAACTCATGAATGGCAATGGATTGGCCAGTTGTATACCGCTTATGAAAATCATCACGCTCTAACATGCGTGCAACAGTATGGTGAGAAGCCAGTCGAATCATATCGGCAGAAGACAACTCGTTCATCCAATGCGAATTGAAAACTACTTGAGTCCGTTCAGGATCCAGAATTTTGAATACCTGCTGTTGGTATGTTTCCGCATTCAGCTGCACTTGTTCTGGCGTTAATGGCTGACGCGTCACATTTTTGCCGGTTGGATCACCAATCATTCCGGTAAAATCGCCGATCAAAAATAGGATTTCATGCCCTAAATCCTGAAAAAGGCGTAACTTATTGAGTAACACCGTATGACCAAGATGCAAGTCTGGAGCTGTAGGGTCAAAACCAGCTTTAATACGAAGTGTTTTACCACTTTCCAGCTTTTCGATTAACTCTTTTTCGACCAGAATTTCTTCTGCTCCACGACGGATTTCTGCCAAGGTTTCTTGCACAGTTCTCATCATCGTTCTCCGCACTATAAAAATTGGCGGGCAATATAACACAAGATCTTGCCTCCGAGGGGTTTCAATTCTGGGCAAATGCTGAGAGAATTGCACGAATTTACTATAAACGGGGAATGCCCATGAAGAAACGTAACAGACTTCTGAGCTCATCACAGCAATCAAAGTTATTCAAATCTGAATCGCTGTCTCCCCACAAAAATAGACATATTGCAATCCTATCCTTAATGGCTTTAACCGGTATTTTTATAACGGGCATTGTGCTTGCAACAAGCGAACCCAGTGCAACAACCAATCAAACCCAATCCGTCGCCTTACCAAATATGCCTGCAGGCAGCGAAAGTACAACAGCGTCAGATCAATCAATCATTTCTCTACCCTCAAAGTCCGTTGCAGTACAACCTGATCCTATTGATTCCAACATTAACGAGACCGTTCAACCAGTTCAATCTGATATCTCTTCGGATGAATCTGCTGAAATCGAGCGCCTGCATCTTAACCAACAAAGCCCCCCTGCCCTAGAAACAGAAATTTCTATCATTAACGATGCTCTCACCCCAAATGAAGAAAACACTGCAATATCCACATCTGACGAGCTTAGCTGGCAAGAAATCGAAGTAAAATCTGGCGATAACCTTTCTTTAATCTTTCCAAAAGCTGGCTTAAGTGCCCGTGATGTTTATAACGTTGCTCAGACGGCTGGTGACGATGCCAAAGCGCTTCTCAACCTCCGGCCGGGTCAAATATTTCGATTTGGAACAATAACCGACACTGATCAAAACTTAGTGCTTAAGCAGCTTCAATTACAGTTAAATCCGATGAAAACGTTAACCTTAACGTCTACTGGAAATGGTTTTGAAACAGCTGTCGTTGAACGTGAACTCGATAAGCAACGTCAACTGGTTGCAGGCGAAATTCAAAGTTCATTATTCGTCGATGGACAAAAAGCGGGCATGTCAGACAGATTAATTATGGAAATGGCCCATATTTTTGGCTGGGATGTCGATTTTGCACTGGATTTACGTCAGGGTGACAGCTTCAAAGTCATTTATAATGAAAACTTCCTAGACGGTGAAAAAATTGCTGATGGTGACATTCTGGCAGCAGAATTCACCAATCGGGGTAAAACCTTCCGTGCTATCCGTTTCACTGATAATAACGGTGAAAGTCGTTTCTACACACCAAATGGCGACAGTATGCGTAAGGCCTTTACGCGAACTCCAGTGCCAATTTCACGTATAAGTTCAGGCTTTAACCCTAATCGTAAACATCCCGTATTACAAACCAACCGTCCTCATCGCGGTGTTGACTACGCCGCCGCAACCGGAACACCAATCCTGGCAACCGGTGATGGTAAAGTCGACTTTGTTGGTACTAAAGGTGGTTATGGCCGTACTGTTATCCTGTCACATGGTGGACGTTACACAACACTTTTTGCTCATATGTCAAAGTACAAAAAAGGCATTCGTGTCGGTCAACGTGTGAGACAAGGTGAAATTATTGGCTATATTGGTAGCAGTGGCCTGGCTACCGGGCCACATTTGCACTATGAATTTCGGGTAGATGGGGTTCATAAAAATCCATTAACCGTCGCTTTGCCCAAAGCAGAACCTATTCCAAGTCAATATTTGGCGCAATTCAAGACGCTTGCCCAACCACTACTTGCCAGTTTAGACAACTTACAAGTCCCAACCCTGGCATTACGCCAAGATTAATTAATACAGAAATGGGCTTTTACATCGGTGTGATGTCAGGCACTAGTCTTGATGCAATTGATGTTGCATTAATCGAAACATCGCCAACAGAGCCGTCGAAATTAATCGCTCATCACTCGACAGCTTTTTCTGTTGAACTGCAAAAAGCATTGAAAGATTTGATTAACTCTCAACGCTGTCAGCTCTCCCAACTGGGTGCATTAGATATTGAACTTGGCCATGCATATGCTGATGCTATTCTGAGCCTGCTAACTTCCTCAGCGACCACTACGATACATCAAATTGATGCCATCGGCTGTCATGGTCAAACAGTATTACACTCACCTGATTCAAATTATCCGTTTAGCATGCAAATTGGCAATGGCAATGTTATTGCTGAAAAAACGGGGATTACAACGATTTGTGATTTCCGCCAAAAAGATATTGTCAATGGCGGTCAAGGGGCCCCGTTAGCTCCTGCCTTTCATGCAGCTATGTTTCGTTCAGATAACGAAAATCGCGTTATTGTGAATATTGGTGGTATAAGCAACATCAGTATATTGCCAGCGGATAGCGGTAGCCCTCTCCAAGGATTTGATACCGGACCAGGAAATACGCTTATGGATTCCTGGATTCAAAAACATCAAGGCCTTCTATTTGATAATGAGGGAAAGTGGGCTGAGGGTGGTGAAATTAACCAAACGTTACTGATGCAATTAAAGTCTGATCCTTATTTTGACAGACAAATTCCCAAAAGTACGGGTTGTGAATTATTTAATCAAAACTGGTTAAAGCAGCAATTGATCATGGCAAAATGTGAAGATGTAAATGCTCAGGATATACAGGCAACTTTACTGGCATTTACTGTATCAACCATTACTGATGCGATTCATCAATACGCCAGACAAACGGATAAAGTCTATGTCTGTGGGGGAGGAGCGAGAAATACAGCTTTAATGCAACAATTACAAATCGCTCTGGATAACATCGAGGTAACGACTACAGCAGCAATCGGTTTGGATCCTCAATGGGTTGAAGCCGTTGCATTTGCATGGCTTGCCGAACAAACCATACATCAAAACGCGCTTGATTTACGTTATGTTACAGGCGCACAGAGCCCAAGCATATTAGGTGCAGTTTACTGGTCTAAGAAGGCTTCATAATCAATAGCAGACATTAACTCTGCTGCAATTTCATCAATTGGAACCTCGGAACGAAAACGCACAATCCAACCATTATTAAAAGGTTCTTGATTAATTAGTTCAGGCATATCCACTAACTGCTGATTAATAGCAATAATTTCACCTGAAATAGGCATAATCACGTCTGAGGCTGACTTTACTGACTCAATCACGGCACATCCTTCGCCAGCAGCAAATTGCTGGCCTTCGGAAGGCAATTCAACAAAAACAATATCTCCCAGACTGTTTTGGGCATGCTCTGTGATACCAAGTGTATAAAGGCCTGTACTCTGCTCTTCAAGCCAAACATGGGACTCACTGTAATAATAATCATCTGAATTATTCATGAATGATGCGTCCATAAGTTTGATTCAGGTGTCTTAATCGATCAGTACAATCTTTTGGAACCATACTCCATTCAAACTGCCATTTCCAGTTGCCATCCAGAGTTCCGGGAACATTCATACGATGCTCACCTTCAAGCTCGAATAAATCCTGCAAAGGAATAACAGCAAGCTGAGAAACGGATTTCAAAGCAACTCGAATCAACAACCATGGCATTGCTTCATCACTCGGCCCGATATATTCATGCAAGTGTTGTCGGGTACTTTCTTCAATCTCCCGGTACCATCCCAAGCTGGTGTTATTATCGTGTGTACCTGTATAAGTAATACTATCCTTACAATGTTGATGAGGAAGATAGGGATTATCAGCGTCTCCGCCAAAGGCAAATTGCAGAATTTTCATACCCGGCATCGCAAACTGTTCACGTAAAGCCGTTACTTCTTCAGTTATGATACCTAAGTCCTCGGCAACTAAAGGAAGTTCGTCAAAAACCGATAGCAGCTTTTTGAATAATGCCTCACCGGGTGCTTTACCCCAATCTCCCTCTATTGCAGTTTCACAACTGGCTGGAATCTCCCAACATGCTTCAAAGCCTCTGAAATGATCAATTCGAATTAAATCAAATAATTCCAGTTGAGTGGATAAACGTTTTACCCACCAGTCGAAATTTTCATCAAGATGTGCCTGCCAGTCATAAAGCGGATTACCCCAACGTTGCCCTGTCGCGGAAAAATAATCTGGGGGAACACCGGTTACCTTTGTAGCCTGTCCATTTTCATCTAAAGTAAATAATTCCGGCGCAGCCCATACATCAGCACTGTCATGAGCAACAAAAATGGGCATATCACCAAACAATTTAACGTGGTGTTGATTCGCATAGTTTTTTAAATTATGCCATTGCTGGAAAAAGAGAAATTGTTCGAAACGACGTATGTTCAATGATTCTGAACGTTGTTCACTAAGCGATTTTAGCGTAGCTGGTTCACGATCCCGAAACTCGGGTGGCCAGTCATACCAAGGCAATGCATGATTCAGATTGCGAAGCTCCCGATATAAAATATAGTCTTCCAGCCAAAAGGCCTGTTGCTGACAAAAATTATTAAACGCCAGTTTATCGGTTTCAGTACTATTCTCAACAAATTGCTTATAAGCATTCGCAACAATAGTGAAGATTTTTTTACCTGCTAGTTCTTCTGTCTTAATCCAGGCTTGAGCTTGAATATAGTCAACACACAACAACTTGTTATTGCCGGCATGTGCCGATAAACATTGATAAGGCGATCCATCTTCATGAGTCGGCCCTAGCGGCAGCATCTGCCAGATAGTTACCCCGGCTTGCTGCAGGAAGTCTACAAAGCGATAAGCATCTGCACCTAAATTACCCGTCGGTAAACTGGTAATATGCATTAAGACACCTGCCCTGCGCTGATCAAAAATATGTGCCTGTTTCATTAATTAACCACCACGGCGCATTGTGCCACCCTGCTCGGCTTCCCCTCCTCCCGAAGATACAACTTCTGACAAGATTTGTGGTACTTCAACTCCCAGCATTTGATAAAGGTTCGATAAATGCAACCTGAACAGACGCTCAAAATCACTGACACTGTCAGCAGCGTTGTAATCCCCAAACCACCAGAACCAGTCAGATCCTTCACAAATGGCGAGTTGTTTGTCGATAGCTTGTTGCATGTCATCATCAATTGCTACTTCTGCAATTTTTGTGTCATAAACCTGCTTGGCCTGGCTAAGTAAATCCCAAGCACGGTTTTTATCAACATCCCCAATCCAGGTTGAAAACGTACCATAGACCCAACTCCCTGCCACCATTTCTGGTAATAAGGCCGATTTACACCCTTTTTCCAGACACTCAGCAAAGGTGGTTAACTCAAACTCAGGGTGCCGAGAAAGCTGTTTATACAGACTTTGCAGAAAGTAAAAACCGTTATAGGAATAGTGTTCCCAGGCATTTTCACCATCCAGAATGACAGAAACCACTCTATCTGGATCGCCTTCAGTTGTTGCTTTAATATTTGTCAGATGGTGAATAAAATCGTTAACGGCGTCTTCAGCACTCCATTTGGTATAAGTAAATCCAATTAAATCCGATAATCCATCATCCCGGAAAAAACATGCCGGCCCTTTACCCTCAAGCTGATAGGGTTTATGAATATTACTGTCAGACAAATCACTTTTATTCAGACTATTTCTTAATACATTTTCACCACTGGCAGTCCACTGAAATCCATGTTTGGCAATCGATTCTATTGTCGGCTTTGATACTGCACCTTCTGATGGCCAACAGCCTTGGGGGCGAAACCCAAAAAAGGATTCAAATACCGCTAAACCTTTTTCCATGTGCCAGTCAGTACGTGATTCACCTCCGGGGTAATGACGGATTTGTGGTAGCAGGGCATCCGGCATTGCTTCAAGAGTACTATTTATATCCAGCAATAACGGTACAATTGGATGTGCATAAGGCGTGACTGATAGTTCTACTTTTTTCGCTTCTGCAAGCCGTCTGTAACGTGGAATCAAGTCACTCAGAAGTTCACCGATAACAATCATCAATTGTCGGCGATCATGAAAATTAAACTGCTGCCCTTTTTTCATTAATGTCTGGATGCGAACATCATTTCGTCGAACAGACTCACCCATCCACACCAAGTGATACCAGACCAGCATATCGACCAGGAACTGATCATTCAGGTAAGCCAGACGTTGTTTATCTTCCAATACCCATCTAGCCATTTCTGCCAGTTTTGCAAAAACTGGAAACGGCGCTATAAGTTTTTCATCATTGGCACGCAGGCAGGCATTTAAAATCGTTTGACGCTCTTCAATATGCGCCGGCTGTACTGGTGAATCCAAGGCAATTAACAAAGGATCTTTAAGACAACCCGTGCCTTTGAAACGACCTTTCAACTGCTGATCATAATCATCAATCTGCTCAAGCAGGGTAGGAGCAAAGTTTACTACTGCTCTGGCATCAGGTACCTGCTCCAGATGCCATGCCATATCGACATAATCTTTTATCGCATGCAAATAGGTCCATGGAAGCTGATAACTTCCGCCCATAGGTTCACTATATTGTGGCTGGTGCATATGCCAGCACAGCACAACTTTTAATTTATCTGACATAACGGTAATTTTGCCCCAGCATTTCCGGTGTCACTAATACAACACCATTGGGTGAAACTTCATAACGTTGCGCATCCAGTATGGGGTCTTCCCCGATAATGGTACCTTCAGGCACGATACAGCCTTTATCCAGCACAACTTTCTTCAGGCGACAGTGCCTGCCAACAGTAACATCCGGTAGTACCACGCTATCTTCGATTAGACTAAAGCTGTGAACTTCGACATTTGAAAACAATACAGAGTGTCTGACGGTGGAACCAGAAATGATGCAGCCACCTGAAACCATGGAGTCTACAGCCATGCCGCGGCGGTCATCATCATCGAAAACAAATTTGGCTGGCGGCAGTTGCGCCTGATGAGTCCAGATCGGCCAATCTTCATCATAAAGATTTAATTCGGGTGTCACGCCTATCAACTCCAGATTCGCAGACCAGAAAGCATCAATAGTTCCTACATCGCGCCAATAACCTGGGTCATTACCCTGAACATCTTTGTACGGAAACGCGACAACTTTATATTTTTTTATTAACGACGGAATGATGTCATGACCAAAATCATGACTGGACCTTGGGTCATCAGCATCTTTAATCAACTGTTCATAAAGAAAGCCCGCATTAAAAATGTATATCCCCATCGAAGCCAATGCCACATCATCCTGCCCTGGAATAGGAGCAGGATCTTCCGGTTTTTCATTAAATGCAACAATGCGATGATTGGTATCAACAGACATTACGCCAAAGGCTTTAGCCTGATCCAGTGGTACCTCAATACAGCCAATCGTCATATCGGCATTTTGCGCAACATGTTCCGCCAGCATATCACCATAATCCATTTTATAAATGTGATCACCTGCCAGTATCAATACATATTCGGGACCATGATTTCGCAAAATATCAATGTTTTGATAAACGGCATCTGCTGTACCGGTGTACCACCCCTGTTCGGTACGTTGAGAGGCTGGGAGTAACTCCACAAACTCGCCCAGAGCACCGCGCATAAAGCCCCAACCCTGTTGAATATGCCGAATCAGTGAATGCGCTTTATATTGTGTTAATACACCCACCCTGCGAATACCGGAATTAACACAATTGGATAATGGAAAATCAATAATCCTGAATTTTCCGCCAAACGGCACTGCAGGTTTTGCACGCCATCCTGTCAGTTGCTTCAGGCGAGAGCCACGCCCTCCTGCAAGGATCAATGCCAGAGTATCCCTGGTCAGTCGACTGACAAAACGCGTACTATTATTTTTGGGCATATTGAATTCTCCAGCCAGCTATGCAGTGAAATATGTTGTAATGGCTTTAAGCGTGCCACATCGTTAAGGTGGTCAGCAATAGAAATATTTATAGGACAGTATATCTATGGTTTTTGAACAAAATTTGACAGACGACCAACTTAAAATCATAGAAGCCAGACATCATGATCCCTTTGCAGTATTGGGACGTCATCCAACAAAAAATGGGATATATGTAAGGGCTTTTTTACCTCATACCGAGGCAGCTACAGTAGGTGACAATTTACCTATGCAGCGAGTTCAAGGTACAGATCTTTTCGAATGGACAGGTGCTTCCGATGATTTAACATCTCCCTATCAGATTCATCGTACCACTTCGGAAAATCAAATTCAGAGCCATTATGATCCATACAGCTTTCCACCACAGATTTCAGATTATGATCTGTACCTGTTTGCTGAAGGTAAACATTGGCACGCCTATCGAATACTGGGTTCACACAAACGTACAGTCAATGGTGTCGAAGGGGTCATATTTGCCACTTGGGCACCCAATGCTCAGCGTGTAAGTGTCGTAGGTACATTTAACCGCTGGGATGGTCGATGTCATCCGATGCGCTCCAGGGGCAGTACCGGCGTATGGGAATTATTTATTCCTGGCCTGGATATCGGTGAGCTGTATAAGTTTGAAATACGTAATCATCATGATGGCAGTCTGCACCTGAAAATGGACCCATACTGTCAACAGGCCGAACTGCGTCCCAGCACCGCTTCAGTGGTGTTTAACAGCAATTATCAATGGCAGGATAAAGACTGGATGTCTGGGCGAGAACATGCCAAGTGGCTGAATACACCGCATAGCGTGTATGAAGTCCACCTTGGCTCCTGGCAAAAACACAGTGACGGAAGTTTCTGCAGCTATCGTGAACTGGCTGACAAACTGGTGCCATATGTCAATAAACTGGGATTTACCCATATTGAATTGTTGCCGGTTACTGAGCATCCACTGGATATTTCATGGGGCTACCAGACTACCGGGTATTATGCAGCAACCAGTCGTTTCGGATCACCGGATGATTTTCGATATTTAGTTGATAAATGCCATCAAAATAATATCGGCGTATTACTCGACTGGGTCCCGGGACATTTTCCAAAAGACAGTTTCGGCTTAGCCCGTTTTGATGGCACAGCACTCTATGAACATGAAGATCCACGGCGTGGTGAACATCAGGACTGGGGTACATTGATTTTCAACTATGGACGCAATGAAGTTCGCAACTTTTTGTTATCCAGTGCTTTTTTCTGGCTGGAGGAGTTTCATATAGATGGTCTGCGGGTTGATGCCGTAGCCTCAATGTTGTATCTGGATTATTCGCGTGAAGAAGGTCAATGGTTACCCAATATTCATGGCGGACGTGAAAATCTTGAAGTCATTAGTTTTCTCCAGGAAGTGAACACGATTCTGCATCAGTCTCATCCTGGCTGTATTATCGCCGCCGAAGAATCGACCTCTTATCCAATGGTTTCAAGGCCTGCCGATATGGGCGGACTAGGATTTTCGATGAAATGGAATATGGGCTGGATGCATGACATTCTCGAATATATGAAACAAGATCCCATCCATCGACGTTACCATCATGATCAACTGACCTTTGGTTTGCTCTATGCATTTACAGAGAATTTTGTTCTGCCCTTCTCACACGATGAGGTTGTGCATGGCAAAAAGTCGATGCGTTATAAAATGCCTGGGGATGAATGGCAGCAATTTGCTAATCTGCGATTGCTTTACACCTTTATGTTCAGTTATCCCGGCAAGAAGTTATTATTTATGGGGTCGGAATTTGGGCAGGGTAGCGAATGGAATAGTGAACAATCGCTTGAATGGTATTTACTCGACTATCCGCAGCATCAAGGTTTATTACAGATTGTTACCGATTTGAATAAAGTGTATTGCGAAAGTCCGGCACTTCACTATCATGACTTTGATGCCCATGGTTTTGAGTGGATTGATTGTAATGATCGTGAGCATTCGGTGCTTAGTTTTCTGCGGCGTGGACAGGACGCTATTGTGGTAGCGGTGTTTAATTTTACCCCTGTCGTGCGCGACAATTATCGCATTGGCGTACCGGAAGCAGGTGAATACGAAGTGGTCATCAACTCAGATTCGGAATATTACTCTGGCAGCAATTATCCCGTCAGTCCGCTAGTTAATAGTGAACCAACTGAATGGTCGGAAAGACCTTATTCAATTGTCGTAAATTTGCCGCCGTTAGCAGGACTCATTATTCGCAAGAAACATTGAAGCAGCATGCGGCTCGTATGACACGAGCCGCTGAATACTATTACTGACGTAAAGTACGGATCATTTTGATAAGTTCAGTTGTGGAACTATCATGTACGGAAATATCGGCATTGCCCTGTAAGTCGGGCAGAATGGCTTTTGCGAGTTGCTTGCCAAGTTCAACGCCCCACTGATCAAACGAATTGATATTCCAGATTACCCCTTGTACAAACACTTTATGTTCATAGAGTGCAACCAGCTGTCCAAGCATTTCCGGTGTCAATTTAGGAAATAACAACACATTACTTGGACGATTTCCCGGAAAGACTTTATGGGGTAATAATGCATCCAGCGTTTTGCCTTCATAACCTTCTTTAATCAGCTCTTCCCTGACTTCTTCGGCACTTTTCCCCTTCATTAGGGCTTCAGCTTGCGCCAGGCCATTGGCCAGCAGAATAGACTGATGATCACATTCGGGGTAATGACTATTAACCGGCAATACAAAATCCACCGGTATTAACTGTGTTCCCTGATGAATCAACTGAAAATAGGCATGCTGACCATTAGTTCCGGGCGTCCCCCAGATAACCGGTCCGGTTTTATAACTGATGCGGGCACCCTGCCGGTTAATAAACTTGCCGTTGCTTTCCATATCCAATTGCTGCATATGATTCGGGAAACGGGCTAATGAATGGTCATACGGTACAATGGCATGCGTTTGGGCATTAAAGAAATTGATATACCAGATTCCCAGCATGCCCATGATAACCGGGATATTTTCGGCTAATGGTTTACTGCGGAAATGGTTATCCATTTCATGTCCACCTTCCAGCAGACGAATAAAATTATCCATACCGACATACAGTGCAATCGGTAAGCCAATGGCACTCCACAATGAATATCGGCCGCCAACCCAGTCCCAGATCTCAAACATATTGGCCGTATCAATGCCAAATCTGGCAACTTCTTTGGCATTGGTAGAGACAGCAACAAAATGTTTAGCGACATCTGCCTGTGTGGCAACTTTGAGAAACCAATTCCGCGCAGACTGAGCGTTGGTTATGGTTTCCTGAGTCGTAAAGGTTTTTGAAGCAACAATAAACAGGGTCGTTTCAGGATTCAGTTTTTCCAGCGTAGTACTGAGATCAGTACCATCAACATTAGAAACAAAATGCGCCTCAAGACCATCAATACCATAAGGCTCCAGCGCATCACAGATCATAGCTGGGCCAAGATCCGAACCGCCAATACCAATATTTACAATATCGGTAATTTTTTTGCCACTGAAACCCACCCACTTACCACTATGAACCTGCTCACAAAAGGCAGCCATCTTATCGAGAACGGCATTTACCTGTGGCATCACATCTTCACCATCCACCAAAACAGGCGTATTGGCTCGATTGCGTAATGCCGTGTGCAATACGGCACGCCCTTCTGTGTGATTTATCTGCTCACCAGAAAACATGCGTTCAATCCAGGACTCTACTTTTACTGCTTCTGCCAGGGCGATCAGCTTCTCAATGGTTTCCTGAGTAATACGATTTTTGGAATAATCCAATAACAAATCACCTGAGCGAATTGAAAACCGCTCAAAACGTCCCGAATCAAGTACGAATTGCTCACGCATCGACAGATACTTGATATCAGAATAATGTCTATCCAATGATTGCCATTCGGCGATATTTAGTGGCGTCATATTTCTACTTATTTTTGTTAACGGTTATTGAGCTTTGATTCAGAAAGAAAAGTCGCGAGTTCAGACCAGGGCAAGGTTTGTTGCTCACCTGTTGCCATGGTTTTCACGCCAATGATTTGCTGCGCCATTTCCTCCTCCCCCAAAATCAAGGTCCAGCGCGCTCCACTGCGATCAGCCCGCTTGAATTGGCTTTTAAAACTACCACCACCACAGTGGCTAATCAAGCGAAGTTGGGGAAGCTGGTCCCTAAGGCTTTCTGCCAGCAGCAAGGATTGCGCTGCTGCGGCTTCACCAACGGCAACAAGATATACATCAGGAGATACCGTTTCAGGTAAAGCCCCTCCTGCTTCCAGCAATGCAATAAGACGTTCTAGACCAATGGCAAAACCGATAGCAGTGGACTCTTTACCACCCAGCTGTTCGATCAGACCATCATAACGTCCTCCGGCGCAGACTGTGCCTTGCGCTCCCAGCTGATTGGTCACCCATTCAAAAACGGTTTTGCCATAATAGTCCAACCCTCGAACCAGTCGCGGATTTATCTCAAACGCAATGCCTGCTGCTCGTAAGGTAGTACACAATTGCTCAAAATGCCCGGCAGATTCCGCATCCAGATAATCTATCAGTTTGGGTGCCGCGTCATTAAGCGCCTGCATCGCGGGATTTTTACTATCCAGAATACGTAACGGATTACTGACTAATCGTCGCTGACTGTCTTCATCAAGTTGTGAATAATTATCCTGATAATACTCAACCAGTTTTTCACGATAATTGAGTCGAGCGTCAGTACTTCCAAGCGAATTGATCTGCAAAGAAATATCTTTCAACCCCAGAGTTTTCCATAAACGTGCTGTTAACAGAATCATTTCCGCATCAATATCAGGACCGCTGAAACCATAAGCTTCAACGCCTAATTGGTGAAATTGACGATACCGGCCTTTCTGTGGGCGTTCATGACGAAACATTGGTCCCATATACCAGAGACGTTGCTGCTGCTGGAACATACCATGCTCCATAGCGGCCCTGACGCATCCGGCCGTGCCTTCAGGCCGCAAGGTCAGGCTGTCACCATTGCGGTCGTCAAAGGTATACATTTCCTTCTCAACGATGTCAGTAACTTCTCCGATAGAGCGTTTGAACAATTCGGTCTTTTCCAGAATGGGTAACCTGATTTCCTGATAGCCATAGCCATCAAGCACCTTTTTAAGGCTGGTTTCCACTGATTGCCAATACGGCGTCATTTCCGGAAGAATGTCGTTCATTCCCCGGACAGAACGGATAATCTCTGCCACCTTTAGCTTATGTCCTTTATCGGAATTATTTTTTCGGGTTGATCACTGCGCATGGATATCCGCTGACGAATTTCTTTTTCCAGCTGATCGACCAATGATTCGTTATCTAATTTATGGTGTGGTTTTCCATCGCGGTACAGCAGATTTGGTGAACCACCTGTCAAACCGATTGCAGCCTCTTTTGCTTCTCCCGGACCATTCACCACACAACCAATGACAGCAACATCCATTGGCTCGATAATATCTTCCAAACGAGCTTCAAGTGCATTCACGGTCGAGATAACATCAAACTCCTGTCTGGAGCAGGATGGGCAGGCAATCAGATTAATACCTTTACTGCGGATTCGCAGACTTTTCAGAATATCAAACCCAACACGAATTTCTTCGATCGGATCAGCTGCCAAAGAGACGCGAATGGTATCACCAATACCTTCAGCCAATAACATTCCCAGACCAATTGCGGATTTAACGGCACCACTGCGCAGGCTGCCTGCTTCTGTAATACCCAAATGCAAAGGTTGTTCAATCTGATCTGCTAATTGTCTATAGGCATGAACTGTCATAAACACATCTGATGCTTTCAAACTGACTTTAAAATCAGGAAAGTTCAGCCGATCCAGAATATCGATATGTCTTAAGGCTGATTCAACCAATGCTTCTGGCGTGGGTTCACCATATTTTTTTTGTAATTCTTTTTCCAGTGACCCCGCGTTTACACCAATACGAATTGGAATACCAAAATCACGCGCTTTATCCACAACCGCACGGACCCGATCTTCGCGACCGATGTTGCCTGGATTGATACGCAAACAATCGACGCCCAGTTCCGCTACACGCAGGGCAATCCTGTAATCAAAATGAATATCGGCGATTAACGGAATATCCACTTGTTTACGAATCGCGCCAAATGCTTCAGCAGCATCCATGGACGGTACAGAAACACGAACCAGATCAGCACCTACTTTTTGCAAACGCTGGATTTGATCAACCGTCGCAGCAACATCCGTTGTTTCGGTATTGGTCATACTTTGCACGGCAATCGGCGCGTCACCGCCAACCGGAACATTTCCCACCATGATTTGCCTGGATTTTCGACGCTTAATAGGTGAAGGCGTATGCATTACGAGTCTCCTCCCAAAGTAAAGCGAGCTACATTTCCGCGTGTATATTCAGAGACATCAATAATCTCACCATCAAATCTGACTGAGGCGGCATTGGCCTGTCCCAGTGAGACCTGAAAAGGCGTGGTCCCAGTCAATTCAACAGTGTTCCCGCCCCTGACTACCCGACTAATCAATACCTGCTGATTGGCATCACGAACTTCAACCCAGCAGTCTGAGTTGATACCAATGATGAGGTCTTTTTGGTTTGCATCGACGACAGTTGACGGCTCAGCCGCTTCGTTTTCCATTAGTTCAATTGTCGTAGATGATTGTTCTGCTAAAGCAGGCTCAGAAGCTGTCAGCGACTCATCCACTTCGTTCAATAATGGCGGCTGATCAGCATTTGTGAACTGCTCAGCATTTGATTCAATTATTGGTATGGAGTCGTCACTGCTCTCCTCGCTTTGTTGTTCTTCTACTGGTTCGATAAACGGTTGACTGGGTAATTCCTCAGCCAGACTGTTAACCTGATGGGTTTGCCATTGTTGATAGGCAAACCAAGCTCCGACAGCAACAATGATCAACAAAATTAATGGCAGCCATGGAAATGCTGATTTTGCTGGTTTAATTTGTTGAATGGGGGCGACCGATGGGCTTCGGCTCTCATTCTCGCTAAACTCTATATTGAACCCTGCAAGCATTTCATCCTGCGGAAGCCCCAGGAACTTTACATAACTCAAAAAATACCCCCGGGCATAGGTTCGTCCATGCAATCTATCCCAGTTTTGCTCTTCCAGATGTACAATGGCATCTCGAGTTACTCTCAGTTGAGCTGCAGCATCTGTAACAGAGATTTTTTTTGCTTCCCGAGCATCACGTAAACGTTTGCCAACATCAACTGATGATGAAACAACACTCGGTTCTTCTGTATGACTCTCAGTCATAAATGTTAAATACCTTCATTGACCATACGCATTTCATCGGAATCCGGGAACCGGGCTCGCATAATTAATTTATAACTGGATACGGCATCCTCATTACCCAGTTTTGACTCAGTTTTAATCGCTGTCAGTAACGACTGGGGAGTCCAGGGCGATACACTGTTGAAACGCTGAACATAAGCCCGGGCTTGCATGTAATTTTTTTGCTCATAGCTCAGATCTGCCATACCCATTAATGATTTACTCAGGTTAGGGTTAATCTGTAAGGCTCGTCTGAAATAGGATTCAGCCTTAACCAAATCCGGAATTTCTCTGGTACACAGACCGGCATTTTCAAATGCCATTGCCGCACTTTGATAAAGCGGGTTTTCAACAGCTTTTAAAAAACGCTTCTCTGCTTCTTCATATTGACCTTGTTGGCACAGAAAAACGCCATAGTTATTCTGTGCTTCAGAATACTGTGGCGACCTACTGACAGCTTCTTTAAAATGTTTTTCGGCCTTTTCATTTTCACCCAAGCGCTGATAAAGCAGAGCGATAGTGTTATGAGCACTTGGTAAATTCGGGTTTTGTTTAAGTGCTTTATCCAGTTTTTCCATGGCGATTTCGTAATCACCACGTTGCAGATAACTTAAGCCCAACTGCATATTCAATTCAGCAGCTTTAGGATCAGGCGCAATGTGTTCACGTGGTCCTGTTGTAGCACATGCAGTGAGCACCATGATTGAGGTCGCCAAAAAACCTATTTGTAAATATGATTTCATCGGACGAACACAACCTCCCGTTCAGCTAATTTCTGAGTGCGACGAGTTTTATCCTGAACTTCGCCAGCCAATTGACCACAGGCTGCCACAATATCATCACCACGGGTTTTTCGTACAGTCGCGACCAGACCGGCAGCAATCAATTGTTCTTTAAAACGATTAATGACATTTCGGGATGAACACTGATAATCGGTACCTGGAAATGGATTAAACGGTATAAGATTAATTTTATTGGGGATGCCTTTTAAAATTCGAATTAAATCCCGTGCATCCTGTTCTGAATCATTGATACCAGCGAGCATGACATATTCAACAGTGATATGCCGGCGCAATTGCTCACCTGTCACATAACGTTTGCAAGCAGCCAATAATTCAGCAATCGGGTATTTATCGTTTAACGGAATAATCTCGCTGCGTAACTTGTCATTAGCAGCATGCAATGAAATGGCCAGACTGACATGACAGTCTTCTTTCAATCGATCAATCATCGGCACCACACCAGAGGTACTCAATGTAAGTCGCCGCCAGGAAATACCGTAGGCCAGATCATCTCGCATCAGATTCATCGCGGTAATGACATTAGTATAATTAGTCAGCGGCTCACCCATGCCCATCATCACGACATTGGTCACCATTCGATTGCCTTTCGGATCTTTGCCTAAGGCTTCATTGGCAATCCATAGTTGAGCAATAATTTCAGCGGCACTGAGATTACGATTAAAACCTTGTTGCCCAGTGGAACAAAAGGTACAAGTCAATGCACATCCCACTTGAGAAGACACACATAACGTGCCTCGTCCGTTTTCAGGAATAAACACCGTTTCAATCGAATTATCACCATCCATTTTGATGATCCATTTGCGGGTACCATCAGTGGATATATGTTCGTGTAGTAATTCCGGTACACGTATTTCGGCAATTTGACTCAGTTTTTCGCGCAGGGTTTTACTTAAATTGCTCATCTGAGCAAAATCAGTAACGCGATATTGATGAATCCATTGTAAAAGCTGGCGCGCACGAAAGGGTTTCTCATCGATTTCGACGAAAAACCCTTCCAGACCTTTCAGATCCAGACCAAGCAGATTGGTCAATGCGGTTGCCATCAGTTAAAGACTAGCGTGTGCGAGCGCACAATTGATCGTCAGTGAAGAAGTAGGCAATTTCTCGTGCGGCACTTTCAGCTGAATCTGAACCGTGAACTGCGTTTTCATCGATGCTTTGCGCAAAATCTGCACGAATAGTGCCTGGTGCTGCATCAGCAGGATTAGTTGCACCCATCAAATCGCGGTGAGTCATCACAGCATTATCACCTTCCAGAACCTGGATCATCACAGGACCAGAAGTCATAAAGCTCACTAAATCACCAAAAAACGGACGTGCTTTATGTTCTGCATAAAAACCTTCCGCTTGCTGTTGTGTAAGATGCACCATGCGGGCAGCTACAACAGAAAGACCGGCTTTCTCAAAGCGTGAGTAAATCTCGCCTATAACATTTTTTGCTACCGCGTCCGGTTTGATAATTGACAATGTACGTTCAGTCGCCATGTGTATCCTCATTGATTGATTGGATTAAATCGACATATTCTAGCATCTATAGGGCTCAGAGATAGAAGCGTTCCAAGAGTTTTTATCAAGCAGGCAATTTTGCTTTGGATTTGATGACAAAACCATTACCATCAGCAGACTATTTTTGATAAAACTCAAATGCAAATTCGATGATGAATAATACATTTAAACGTATCGGTCTGTTTATCCGCAAAGATGATCCTGTGTTGGAATCGGCCGTAATTCAAGTCAGTGAATTCCTGCACTCCCGGGCTTTAAAGGTATTAAGTAATGAGCCAATGAGTTTTTTACCTGGCCTTGAGGTGATTTCAATTGCCGATTTCCCGTCAAAATGTGATCTGACGATCGCCATTGGTGGTGACGGCACCATGCTCTCAGCCTCAAGAGCATTAGCTGGCTTTGATTTACCCATCGTCGGAATTAATGTGGGGCGACTGGGTTTTTTAGCAGATGTGACGCTTAACAACCTGCAATCCCAGTTAACCCGGATTCTGGATGGCCACTATCGTCATGACAGTCGTTTTTTACTACAAGCGCATCTGAATAACGCGGAACAGCCAATCTGTATCGCCATGAATGATGTGGTAGTGCATTCTCACCAAAGCCTGCATATGATTGAGTTTGAAACCCACATTAACGGCCGGTTTTTAAATAGCCAACGCGCTGATGGACTGGTTATAGCCACACCGACAGGTTCAACTGCTTATGCGATGTCAGCTGGCGGTCCTATTCTTGATGTGGATCTGGATGCGATGGTACTAACCTCCGTCTGTCCACATACCCTCAGTAACCGGCCCTTAGTTATTGCAGCAAGCAGTGTCATCGATATCACATTGAGTGAAAAAAACATTACGACTGCGATGGTTACCTGTGACGGACGTCCAGGTCATTTACTTGAACCCGGTGATAGTATCCGGATTCAAAGACATCCTAACCGCATTGATTTACTGCATCTCGAAGATCATGATCATTATTCAATTTTACGTGCCAAACTGGAATGGGGCCGAAAACTGACATGCTGACTGCGTTAACTGTTCGCCAACTGGCGGTGGTGGAAGATTTATCCTTAACTTTCAAATCCGGTATGACATCACTGACAGGTGAAACCGGGGCCGGTAAATCCATTCTGGTTGATGCCCTGGGGTTGGTTCTGGGTGATCGTGCTGATTCAAATATGGTTCGTCATGGCAGTGAACGCGCTGAAATTGAAGCCAGCTTTGATATCAGCAGCAATCCGGCATTACAAGACTGGCTCAGAGATCAGGAACTGGATGATGAAGATCAATGCCATCTTCGCCGGACCATAAGCCGGGATGGGCGATCGAAAGCTTATATCAACGCTCGCCAGGTTCCGCTCAGCCAACTTCGCAATATCAGTGAATTAAGCATTGATATCCATGGCCAGCATGAACATCAATCTTTATTACGTGCTGAAACCCAGCGAGAGTTACTGGATATTGTAGCGAATAATAAAGCCCCCCTTAAGGCCCTCAAGCAAGCTCACGCTGAATGGTTGCAAATCCAGCAACAACTGGCTGCAATACGTCAGCAATCTGAACAGCAACTGGCCCGTCAGGAATTATTGAATTATCAGATCAGTGAGCTGGAACCATTAGATTTAACAGATAGCAGCATTGAACAGTTGTTGCAGGAACAACAGCAATTAGCTCATGCCGCCCAGTTACTTCACACTAGTGAATCTACTCTGCATCACTTGTTTGATCAGGATCAGGGCGCAGCGTATGACCTTATCGGTTCTGCTCTGGCAGAGCTGGAAAAATTACAGCAATATGAACCTCGCTTTGCCGAGATTATTGAGACTCTGAACAGCGCGGCGATCAATCTGGATGAAACGGCTACTTCCCTTCGCCATTACCTGGACAGTGCCGATCTGGATCCGTCCCGGCTTGAAGCGGTTGAGACGCAGCTATCGGTTTTGCATGATCTGGCGCGTAAGCACCATGTCGAAATTGAAAGTCTGCCAGCCCACTATCAGGCTTTGTGTGAAGAGTTAAACAGCCTTTCCCAATCCCAACAAAACCAAACTGAACTGGCGCTGAAACTGAACTCTTTGGAAAAGCAATGCCTGGAGTTGTGCGCGCAAGTCCGTGCAAACAGAAAGCAACATGCAAAACCGCTGGCAGAAACCATTACTGAATCTATTCAGCAACTGGCTATCCCGGCTGGACGTATAGAATTTGTTATTCGACCTTTTGAGGAAGGCAAATTCAGTGAGCATGGCGCAGATCATATTCAGCTGTTAGTCAGTACTAATCCCGGCCAACCGGCAGGCGAATTAGCCAAAATTGCGTCAGGTGGAGAATTAGCACGAATAAGTCTGGCGATTCAGGTCGTCACGGCTGGCAAGCGAAGTGTGCCGACTTTGATATTTGATGAAGTGGATGTAGGAATTGGTGGCGGCGTAGCGGAAATTGTTGGCCAGCATCTCAAATTACTGGCATCTACCCAGCAAGTGATTTGCATTACCCATTTGCCTCAGGTGGCGGCGCAGGCCCATCAGCAATTACAGGTTACGAAAATTCTGGGTGAAGACAAGACCCACACTGAAATAAGCGACCTTAATCGCGAGCAGCGTATAGAAGAAATTGCCCGAATGCTGGGTGGAATGAACCTGACCCAGAAAACTCGTTCACATGCTGAAGAGATGCTGGATCAGGGACAACGTTAATTACCGTTCTTTTTGGCAGTCTTCGCGGTTACAAATGCCATAAATGTAAAGGCTGTGGTCAGTCATTTCAAAACCATTTGCTTTAGCAATTGCTCTTTGCCGCTCTTCAATGACCTCATCGTAGAACTCTATAATACGGTTACATTTCACGCAAAATAAATGGTCATGATGTGCGCCATCTTCCAATTCAAATACCGCATGACCACCATCAATATTCAGTCGGGAGACCAGCCCCGCACCTTCGAATTGGGTAAGCACACGATAGACAGTTGCCAGGCCGATTTCTTCGCCCATTTCCAATAAGGCTTTGTAAACATCTTCAGCACTTAAATGGCGCTGTTTGGAGTGTTCCAGTATCTCCAACACCTTCAAACGTGGCAGAGTAATTTTCAATCCCGCTTTTCTTAAATCTTGTCTTTCCATTATTATTGTTGCCTCGTAGAATAGTTACGAATAGCGTATCATCGCACTTTCGTCATCAACACAGAAACAAATACTAAATGAAAAGCCTGCTTATTTATAGCCTTTCCTTGGTTATTCTCACTCTCAGCGCCTGTAGCAAAGATAAAATCCCGGGTGTTTATCGAATTGATATTCAGCAAGGTAATCAGGTTACCCAGGAAATGCTCAGCAAACTAGAGCCCGGCATGACCAAAAGCCAGGTGTCATTTGTGATGGGAACGCCGATGTTAATTGATGTATTCCATCCAAACCGTTGGGATTATATTTACAGTTTTCATCCGGGAAATGGTTCTCGTGAGCAACGGCGGATTACATTGTATTTTGATGAAGCCGAAACACTTGATTATATTGACGGTAACACCCGTATTGTTGAAAACATTCAATTAACGGAAGATCAGCGCACCGATACCAATGTTGTGGTGCCTCTCACCGAACAGAAAACAGGCATTTTCAATAGTATGTTGAACTTGATTGGCCTCGGTGAAGAAACCGTCGAAACCATTGATGACGATAACGAAACTGATCCAGCTGAAAAAGAACAGAAAGAAGCGCTACCGGAAAATACAAATGACCGGATGGGAGACCAACCAGCAGGTCAGCTTCCGGATATTCAGTAAACGCTTAACCAGTTGATTCCTGAACCGGTTCAAATTCACCGGTTTGGGAATTAAAACAAAGTAATTCACCTGCGGCCAAATCAAAATACCATCCGTGTAATGTCAACCGGCCATCTTCGACACGTTCCTGTACACATTCAAAACTCATCAGATTATCCAATGAGACTAAAACGGCCCGTTGTTCACAGGCTTTGAGTTGTGCAGATTCATCACCATGATGATGCTTTTTGACCCACTCTTTTGCTGGTTGCGCGATTGATACCCATTGATGGATAAACTTGGAGTTTTGCTGTCCATCATCTTCCCATAACGCTCTTATACCCCCGCAGTTAGCATGTCCCATGACTATGATGTTCTCGACCTGCAAATTGTTCACCGCAAACTCAAGTGCGGAGCTGGTACCATGATGCAGGCCATCAAGTTCACAAGGTGGTATCAGATTGGCCACATTTCTTACGGTAAACAAATCCCCTGGATCACAATCCGTCAAAATTGCAGGATCGACGCGAGAGTCACAACAACCGACCATTAAGGTTTTCGCTGGCTGTCCGGTTTTCATGCTGGCGTAAAGACGACTGTCCTGACCAAAATAGTGTTTTTTAAATCGCTGAAAACCTTCAATTAATCTATCTGTATTAGCCATTATTTATACGTGTCTCAAAAACGTTAAAAAAGGATTATGTTGTTTCTCATGTGCAATGGTAGTAACCGGCCCATGACCGCTATGCACTCGCAGATGTCCTGGTAATTGCATCAATCGTTGCAGACTCTGCTGCATTATAGCCGGATTTCCCATTGGCAGATCAGTTCGCCCTACGCTGCCGGAAAATAACGTGTCTCCTACGAAAATATCCTGCTCATCATAGTAACAACCCTGTCCTGGAGTGTGCCCCGGGGTGGAAATAAACCTCAGTGTGGTCTCACCTAACTGAATTTCATCACCATCATCCACTAGATGATCAATGCGACCGCATTGGCGATTAAATGCTGGTTCACCAAACCAGTCACCCTGGACAGGTAGTGTTTCAAACAGTGGGAGTTCTTTTCTCGGTAAATACGTAGGCACATCAAACTGCTTTTGCAATGCAATTAAACCGCCTGCATGGTCGAGGTGACCATGAGTTAATAATATCATCTGGATATCCGGCAGAGGATGTATAGCCAGAACCTTTCTGACTAATTCATCCGTTTCGCCAGTGTCAACAATAGCACTCATTCCAGTTGCTTCATCCTGAATCAAATAAGTATTGACCTGAAATGCACCAACGGTGAAGCATGTAATGTGCATCTGTTATGACTCCCAAAAAAAAGCAGCTGGTCGCTAAACCAGCTGCCTTGATAGTCTTATTTGCTAATGACTATTTGTCTGTTTTATTCTGCGTTTCACGCGCTAAACGCATATTGTTTTCAAACCAATCACGTTTGATTTTCTGGGTACGCGCCAGATTGATATTGGCCTCATACCATTTCTGTTTGATATCTGCATGCGGGTCGGGATGCAAGTTCGCTTCATACCATTTTTTATGGCTTTCACGCGCCGCTTGCAGGTTGGCTTCATACCATTTTTTATCACTCGCAGTCTGTTCATCACTGAACTCATACCAGTGTTTGTCGGTTGGTGTTTGATCGAGATTCGCCTCATACCATTTGCTGTGCTGCTCACGAAATTTATCAAGATGCGCCTGCTGAAAGCGTTTTTTCCAGTCGGTATCACCCGCCTCTTTGAACTCATACCAGTGTGTTTCAGTAGGCGTATTATCCAGATTCGCTTCATACCAGTGCTGCCGGTTCGCTCTAACCGTTTCAACGGCACTGCGTAAATTGGCTTCATACCACTTTTTCTTGGTATCAAGATGATCCACCATATTGGCTTCATACCAGTGCGTATCACGTTTTTGTGCAGGACGCTGATTGGCTTCATACCATTTAGCATTTTCACGGGCCACGTGAGTATTGTAGGCAAACCAGTCACGTTTTATCTGCTGTGTACGCGCCAGACTGATATTGGCTTCGTACCATTTCTTTTTGATATCCGCATGGGGATCGGGATGCAGATTCGCCTCATACCATTTCTGGTGACTTTCACGTGCGGCCTGCAGATTCGCTTCATACCATTTTTTATCACTGGCAGTCTGTTCATCGCTGAATTCATACCAGTGCTTGTCCGTTGGTGTTTGATCCAGGTTGGCCTCATACCATTTATGATGCTGCTCACGGAATTTAGCCAGATTGGCCTGTTGCCAGCGTTTTTTCAGATCACTGTATTGTGAATCGGCAAACTCATACCAATGCGTTTCAGTGGGCGTATTATCCAGATTCGCTTCATACCAATGACGATTTGCCCGCACTGTTTCAACAGCACTACGCAAATTGGCTTCATACCATTTTTTCTTGGTATCAAGATGTTTCACCATATTGGCTTCATACCATGGACGATCAGAATGCTTAACAGGATTCTGCGCCGCTTTGTACCAAGGCAGTTTTTTCATTTTATCTCTCACTGCGTTTGCGGATTGCAACTTAGCTTTAATGCTGGTTATCGTTGCGTGATTGGTCTCGTACCACTTTGTTTTAATATCTATTGTGCTACTCATTGTGTTTACCTCTCAGGGTAGTTTTACAATTCGATACTACCCCAGAACTAAAGCGTACTACAAGTAAAACCATGCGATGACGCATAGAAAACAGATCTCATTCAAAGCAATGCTTTTCAGCTTTTACCCTTTGCAACATGGCAATTTTCTGCTCAATCTGTTGCGTACGTCTTGCTTCTTTTTCATCGACAAGGGATGAATAACCCAGATAAGCCAATCCCAACCATCCTTCGACAACCGGAATCGTATCAAAAACAATTAACGTAGCAGCCAGTTTGTTACTGCCATCGTCATAAAAGCCAGGTTTGTAACTATATCGGTATGGATGAAGCTGATTAATCGCACCATCAATTTCAACACAGCTATGCTTACGAATTTCGTCCGTAATTTCAACTACGGGTGGCTCGTAATAAATGGGCTCTGTTGGAACAGGCACCGGTGTTAGGGCCTGCACCGGAAAAGCTATCAATATAAATACCAGACTGTGCAGTTTAATTAAAAATTGATTTTTCATAATTGCATACCTTTCAATAAGCGTGTTTGCTTAATCTGGTTAACGGCAGACATATCCCGGACTAAAGCCTAATCACTGGCTTCGTGACTAGACTCTTTATCATGTTTATGCAACTCAGCCCAATTAGCCAATCTTGCTGCTACAGCCGCATTAAAACTATTTTCAGGGTAATTTCCCTGCTCATCTGCCACGCCAACTTCGTGATCAGTTAACACATTGATTGCATCAGCAATATCATCAACGGCATAAATATGAAATAACCCATTCTCGACAGACTGTCTCACCTCAGGCTTTAACATCAAGTGCTGCATGTTACTGCGCGGAATAATCACTCCCTGTGACCCCGTTAATCCCACCAGATTGCAGACATCATAAAACCCTTCAATTTTTTCATTGACTCCGCCGATTGCCTGAACATGACCAAACTGATTCATTGAACCGGTAATTGCCATGGATTGTTTCAACGGAATTTTAGCAATGGACGATAATAAGGCACATAATTCAGCGACTGTCGCGCTGTCTCCGTCAATCTCACCATAGTTCTGTTCGAACACAATACTGGCCGCCATGGATAGTGGCTTGTCCGCTGCGTAAAATGCCCCCAGATAAGCCGCCAGAATCATTACACCTTTTGCATGCAGGTTGCCACCCAATTCTACCTCACGTTCGATATCGATTATGGCATCATCGCCATAGCGGCAACTGGCGGTAATTCGGGTGGGTTCACCAAAGTGAAAGCCACCGATACTTAAAACGGATAAACCATTCACCTGACCGACACGTTTGCCACGCACATCCAGCTGAATGATTTGCCGCTGGATTTGCTGATAAACCACAGAGCGCACCCTATCAACCCTTCTGAGACGTTGCTGCAAGGCATGATCGACGGCATCAGCGGTGATTTCCGCTTGTTGGTATTTTCTTGCCCAATAAGCCGATTCACGTAACAGATCGGTCATATCCCCAATATGCAATGACAACTGCTGGCCATCGTTGATGGATCTGGCCGCATATTCGATCATCAATGCAACTGCCCCTTGCTGTAAGGCCGGCAAATGTTCATTCATTGCGGTTGAGGCAATCAATTTAGCCATTTGCATATGCGTTTCTGCTGTACGCGGCAATTCATCTTCCAAATCAGCCAGCACTTTAAATAACCCTGCAAATTCAGGATCCCATTCATAAAGCTGATAATACAGATCACGATTTCCCAACAATATAACTTTTGCTGATAACGGGATCGGTTCAGGTTCAAGTGACACCGTTGCCACTAAACTGTAGGTACGCTCCAGATTTTCCAGCGGGATCTCAGCCGCTTTTAAAGCGGCTTTCAAGCCTTCCCAGGCAAAAGGCTGTTCTAACAGCTTTTCGGCATCCACAATCAGAAAACCACCATTGGCCCGATGTAACGCGCCAGCTTTGATCAAAGTAAAGTCGGTAACCAAAGCCCCCATCATCGCCATGTTCTCAACACACCCCAACAGACTCTGATGATTTGGTTGATTCAGATACACCACCGGTGCGCCATGCAGTTCGGCATTATCCACAATCAGATTAATCTGATAACGTTTCAGGCAATTATCAACATGAACCTCTTCCTGACGCTCTTCATTTTTCAGAAACATCTCGATATTGCGTTGGATATCAAACTGCATATCATCAAAATAATTCTGTAATAGCTGGGATTTCGGATATGCGTGGCGTAAAAAATCTATTTGCCGGGTAACCACTTCCAAGGCCACCTGATCATTGAGCGAAGTAATTTTATTTGCTGTGTCATGTTCCCATTCATGAATTTCGCTCAACGTTTCCTGCATCGCCACCTGCAATTTAGCAATGGCTTCTTCGGTTTCCATTTTTTTGGCATAGGGAAGATCTTCAAAATCTTCTCCCGATAAAGGTTCACCTTCATGTTGTGCAGCAAAGGCATATGCACCATCTTCCATTCTCAGTAACACGACACCATGTTTATCCGCTTCAATCTGCAAAGCTCCGAATAAACGCACCCGATGCTGACGACTGGCCTCCTCAATGGCACGAAGCCGTCCCCGATAATATTCATCATCAAAGGCATACGGTAATTGTTGCTGCAGCTCTTTAATGACACGCTCAATATCCAGCTTAAGTTGCGCACCTTCTCCGGCAGGTAATGACAAAGCTTTGGGTTGCTGGGGCAGATCGAAATTATGCAAATAGGCCCAGTCTTTTGCATCTGGCCGGCTGGCGCTATGTTTGGTGAGAAATTCACTGACAAGTGACTTTTTCCCCATACCCGCCTCACCCATTACGTAAAGGTTGTAACCATCAGCCTGAATATTCGCTGCAAAGTCAATCGCTTCGCGAGCTCTCTCCTGACCAATCAACCCTGTTAAAGGCTCGACAGTAGCCGTAGTTTTGAAGGGAAGATCAGCCGGATTACAGGCATGGTAAAGTTGTGACGCAGCAAGTTGAGTAACAGGCATGGATATCTCTGGACGAATGAACAGAACTTAGCTTAGGCTAGGCACATCTGATAGGCAACTGCATATTAAAAGGAATCAAGCTTATGACAGGTCAGGATTATGAAGAGAAGCGCGATTTTTTCCGAATGCGTGTCAATGGTCCGGTCAACATTAAACGTCAGGATCAAGCTGAATTTTTTCACGCTGAAGGGCTGGATTTAAGTGCGAGTGGGTTAAGTTTGATTTCGGATGAAACAGTAATTGAGGGCGAAATACTGCAAATCAGTATAAAAAGTCATAACCCTGAGCTTGCTGACTTTGTCGCAGAAGCTGAAGTGGTCCGAGTTCAGCCATTAGATGAACATCCCGGAAAATTCAACATTTCGGTAAAGTTTACGACAATATATTAAGCCGGTTTACAGCCAGTAACTGCTATGGGTCATCACTTTGGACATGGGCTGCATGATTTTACGAACCAACCAGGGCAGTTCGGCACCGCCAGCAGCTAAAGCAGTATCCTGATGATGGCGCTCATCTTCACGCATTTGCGCCAGAATTGACCGACTACGCAGATCGTCCTCACTCATCTTATCCAGATGTTCATCCAAATGTTCAATTACCTGTTTTTCGGTTTCAGCAACAAACCCCAAACTCCATTTATCACCGATTCTCCCAGCCACAGCACCAATCATAAACGAACCGACATACCAGAGGGGGTTGAGCAAGCTGGTACGGCCATCCAGTTCATGAATACGTTGTTCACACCACAGCAAATGATCATTTTCTTCAGCGGCAGCTTGCTGCATCGCTTCTCGTACATTGGTTAATTTCGCAGTTAATGCCTGCCCTTGATACAGCGCCTGGGCAGACACTTCACCAGCGTGATTTACCCGCATCAAAGCAACTGACTGTCGACGTTCACTATCGTTAAGAGGCGTATCATCAATGTTCATGGCAGGAGTCTCACGGCCACTGGAGGGCGGTGCCCCCAAAACAGTCGTTAATGCTTTATCCAATTCGATAATAACTTTGTCGGTTAATAACAGATTACGGAAACTCATATTTTTCCTGGGTTAATTCAGAATAATTCTACATCCGAGCCAGTCATTTTCTTTGGCTCAGTGACTTTACCTTCAGCAAGCAGATGATGGTAGTTCTGTACCTGGTTTCGTCCTTCGTTTTTCGCGTTATATAAAGCCTCATCGGCCTGACCGATAACATCAGTTGGCGATAATTGAGCCGAAACTTCAACAAAACCAATACTGACCGTGACCTGGCCAAGTTGAGGAAAATTATGATTTGCCACCACCTTACGAATTCGTTCAAATGCCTGCATGGCATCTGTTTCATTAGCGGCTTTAAGCAATACCACAAACTCTTCTCCACCAAAACGGTAAATCAGATCGTCGTCGCGGATCACACCGGATGTCATTAACCGGGCAACCAGAATAATCACTTCATCACCATAAAGATGACCATAGGTGTCATTTATCACTTTGAATTTATCAATATCCACCACGCCCAACCAATGTTTAATGGCATATCGACGACGTCGGGAATCATTGGGTGAAGCCATCAGTTTATTCAGTTCACTGCTTTGATTGACCAGAATTTTAGTAATCTGCTCATCGAGCGTTTCCCGATTGTATAAACCGGTTAATTTATCGCGTTGGGATTTATCGATTAACGCCAGATAGTTGGCATACACCCTCAGGATGCCATGGACCAGTCGTTGGTCAATGGGTGACGGCAACTCTTCACAATGGTGAACCAGACTGGCAAAGATTTCGCCATGTGAATCATAGGCGGGATAAATGACATTCCAACCTGTCGTCCCGGATTGACGATAAGAAACAATATCTTCTCTATCAATCGCTTCTGTCATGGCAGCGCTCAGTTCATCCGCCGTTTCTGAATTCAGCTTGGGATGCTGGTCAGAAGACGAAATGACGTCATTCACACAGAAAGCCAACAGGCTGATATCGTGAACCAGATCATGACGTCGTACCCGAAACAAGCGTAAGGATTGTGCCGGAAATAATTCATTTAACGTTTTTAGCAGACTTTTTTCCAAAACCTGCCGATCATGATGTCGGGTAATTTCAGCAAGGTTGTCAACAATTCGTATACTGCTATGACGGTGTTGCATTAGTGTTTTGCCTTTATCAGAACGGAGCGCCGAAAAGCATCAGCATTATCGAACATAATTCAGATCAGTATGGCGTAGACCTACCTATTAATGTTTGTTTTCAATAAAACCACGAATCGTTGCGGCTAATTCAAGCGGTTGGAATTTTGATACATAGGCATCAGAACCTGCCCCTCGTCCCATTGCCTGATTCGCTACCGCAGTCAAGGATGAATGCATAATCACTGGCAGATGCGCCATGCGTGGATCAGATTTAATTTTTTGGGTCAGTACATAACCGTCCATCTCCGGCATTTCAACATCGGTTAAAACAACCTGGATTTCCGTGGTAATGTCCCGGCTTTCCTCTTCGCACTGAGTAGCCAGTTTCTCAAGCGTTTTCCAGGCAAGTGCGCCATTAATAACACCCGTATGGTTCACCCCAAGCTTGTCCAGAGTCTGGGTAATTTGCTTGCGTGCAACATTGGAATCATCAGCATAAAGCACTTTATACTTTTTACCGTTCTCCATTTTTTCGATGCCTTCAAACGCAGTATCATCATAGAAATCGCCGGTATCAGCTAACACTTTCTCAACATCCATGATCATCACCAGACGTTTATCCTGTAATTCAGCAACCGCAGTCACTAAACCGCCTAAACGTTTGGAAATTAATGGAGGTGGTTCTTTAACCTGCTGCCAGCTTAATCGCTGGATGGTATCGACAGAAGTCACCAAAAAGCCCTGAACGTGAGTGTTGTATTCCGTTATCATCAGAATTTTAGGAGGTTCCTGTGATTTTAATTTACAAAACTTTTGTAGATTGATGATAGGAACCATATCGCCACGCAAACTGACAAAACCTTCAATACCATCAGGCATTTCCGGAGCACCGGTAATTTCGGGAATATTAAGGACTTCTCTGACTTTGAAAACGTTGATACCAAATAGCTCATTACGACCGGTATCATCATTTGTCCCAAGGCTGAACAGTAATACTTCCAGGTGATTGGTGCCCGCAAGCTGGGTGCGTTCGTCGATTGAATCTATAAAAGTTGCCATGTCCGTTCTCACTGTGCAAAAGCTAATAATCCGTTGGGCACAATCAAGATGCACCTGACACGGTATAAGTTGCACAATATCGTAACCTTAAATGCGGTTCAATAGCAGCAATAATAGGATTCTGGGAATTTTAAAGCGAGAAACATTCACCCGGAACGACCAAAGCAGTTAAAATGGTCGGGTGACAAAGAGAAAAAAATTCGGAATGGTGCCCAGGGGGAGACAATTCTGAGCAATGATTTCAATAACTTAAATCATTGTGGCGCGATTTTGTAAGGTCACATTTCAAAACGCTTTTTTTGTGGTGCGCGATTCACTTCCTGTTTTTCGGATGCACATATCCGCCGAGAAAAGTTGGCACTGGCCATTCCTTGAAGCCTTCCTGATCCAAAAGCTCTGATGTGCGCATTAGGATATAGATGCGATCTTTATCAATAACCGTTGCCGTTACAGCCTTTAGTCCCTGCTGGCTTTTGCCGTCTAGTTCAAACCATCTGTGCTGATTTTTTTCATCGATGAGCATATAGGCATTACATGAAATTGATACAGATCGTGGATGATGATGACGGAACTTATTCATCCGGAGTTCATCAATGTGAATAGTCGCACCAGGTGGATAGAAAGAATGGATCTCGGATGGGTTACCCCAGGGCATGATCTGCAGATTGCCGTTGCGCATGAGAATGGGCACGCAAGGGTTTGGATCGGTAAAATTTACCGTTATTGATTGATTGTGGATGGTAAAGCGGATGGCCTGGCACATTTTCTCACCTGGAAATTAGGCGAGAAAATATAGAGCTTGTCAGGGATTAATGCAATTAAACAGCTGCATCATTGTTGATAATGTGAATGCGTAACCGGCCTGTCAGGGCCGCGTTAATCACTTTTTTGTAAAACAGCTCATAGGCAACGGCGCTGGCCTGCAAAGACATGTTGCCTGCAGCGGAATAGCACCCCATGCCAACCAGCAGGCACCCTGCTGTATTTTCCTCGGTGTTGCCGATGTGGATCAGGATATCCGTGAAGTCTGGAACCTTGCAGATTTCAAGCATCCCCTGGTGCCAGTCAAAAAGTTTTGAATATCGTTCATGAAACCCGCCCCATGTACGAACGCGCACATCATATACGCCAGCAGGAATTCGCGTTTCGCCATAAACCTTTTTGGTCCGGTGCTCATCTTCCAGACCAAAACAGACAAACTGGCCATCAAGTGACAGCAGGCTGATTGTTGATTCGTGATCTGATGTAAACCGGTCAATGACGATATTAGTAATGTTCATTAATCAGGTCTTTCAATGCATCGATGCGTGGCTGTAGTGTTTCGCGATCAGCCATCATGCCTCTGGCCGTTGAAAAAGCAGATGCCGGTTCGGTTGAATTGATCAGGTTCTCAAGACGTGTCAGCACACCAAGCACAGCTTGTTTACTTGGCTGTTCAACTGGTTCAGGTTCGGGATCTGGATCAGGTATTACAGGCGGATCAGGCTCCACCGGATCGGGTTCACCTGGTTCAGTTGCCGCAGTTCGTAAATGTGTGATCTGCATGCCGTCCGGATGTTGTGGTTTGTCATACCAAATCAAACCCACCTGTGATTTTGTTTTGCTGCAGTCGGCTGGAATTGGAAATCCAGAAGCATCCACACCACCATTCGTGCAATATGGCCCGGTATGTTCAAATAAAAAGTTTGCCCGATACCAGGTTTGACCATCGACGGAATACCAAACAGGATCATCCCAGTCGAGATGATCCATATCTGGCCACTCTGCCCCCCGAACACTTGTTGCCATAACTATCAGGCACAGTAATATCCATGCTTTATGCATACATCACCTCGTTTATATTTGGGAATTTGTGCGTTTACTTAAAAGCAGCGCCCTGAGTTTTTCAGGGTTTTGACGCTTCCAGTGCTGATAACCTGACTGGTAATGGTGGTGCATACTGTAACGACTCCGGAAAACTGGTGGAGCGTTTTCAAAATCAGTATAAAAACCGCGATAAAAATCGACTAATGAATCACACGTACAAGGGATCAGTATCGTTTTTCCATCATCACCAGTGGCGATGACGTTGATAATCATCAGTCATCCAGCGCCGTGGGATCGTAGACCGCTTCACCTTCCTCATCGATGGAGTGATAACGGTCAGTATATTGAAAGGTTTCGGTTTCATTGTTGTAATAACCATGGCCCGATTCAGAGTCAGGTGGTTCAGGGATATCGTCTCGCCAAACCCTAACCCGCTTAATACCGTGAAAATATTCACCGAACTGTTCAAGCATCGACATTGATGGTGCCAAGGCAATTAATCCAGAAAAATCAGTTTTTTGCGAAACACTCACATTAAATATCAAATTGTTATTTAGGTGCAAAGACACCACATCGTTTGATATGTGGAATAGCATTTTTGCCTGACCAGAAAGTTCGGCGTGACCACTAGATAAAACATCAATACCTGTTACTGATGATTGACTGTATAAATCCGCAGAATCATTTATGTCACTACTGACAATCTTATCTATTGAAACATGTTCACTATCAGTGCATAGTGAAATTTTTTCACCAGCAATCGTTTTGTAAATAACATGAGTCGCTAACCCCTCGTTGTTAAGTATCGAGTGCTCGACCGGAGACGCATTTACAGTAACCGTTTTTGAAGAGTTAGTTGCTGCGCCTGCATCGACATAAAATAGAGTTTTATAAAAATTTGCCACTCGAAAGGCTAATGACTCTCCATCAAAATTACCCTCTGAAATTGAGCCGCCAAAAAATATGCCGTGCAAAACCTCCTGAATGATGGGAAAGATTTTCCACTTCCCAGGTACTTCATAAAAAAACTTAACGACATCAAGGTCGGGAACATCAACCAATAACTCAAGATATATGCCGCTACATTTTTTTATTGGTGTTTTATAGTGAATAATATCTCCGAATGCCCAATTAACAGCATAAGGGTTTCTAAGCCGTGCATTTGCCACTGCGGTTACGCTACCGAGATTAGTTGTTTCACTAAAAACCTGCCCACCGACCGTTAATCTGGCGTAAGATTCGCTTATTATTTCATGACCAGTTAACGATCCACTCGCAACTAAAAAACCATCTCCGGCGACAGTATTCCGCACGTCTTGAACTAACTTGTTTGAGATTGCCGCACCAGAACGTATTAAATAAATATTCTGTGCATTATCTTCCCAGTAAGATCCCAAATTATCAGCATCACCCCGATCAAAATTATCAACAATAAAGTCGACAGCAGGCAATTCCTGTTCTGCAGCCGGATCGAATGGCAGTGATGCTGTGGCATGTCGAACCGGCATAAAACCAAGTCGGTCACTGAGTTGCTTTATCTGGGCCTGCTGCCGGTTAAAAGCTCGACCAACCGAACGGAAATCACTCATGCCAGGGATATCGAGCAGGATTTGCAGATCCAGTTCAGCGTGGCCAGTCATCAATGTGGTGGTGCGGTTTTCAAAATCGAAGTTGATTCGACTCAGCACGGTGCCAACCGGTTCTTTGTGCCAGGACGTTGCTGCGGATGTGATCAATATGCCTGGGCGTAATGAGGCCATCAGATTGTTCGTGGTTAATGTGACTGCAGATCGGCGTTGTGAATACCATCCAGCTGCTAATGCGGCCAGGTAACGTAATTTGTCCGTGTCGTCCCGCAGCACGCCACCTGAATGCTGTTCAAACCTGCCATCTTTTACACCGGTCACCGTATTGGGTGTGGCGTACCAGAATTCCGCATCATAAATAGTCAGCACCAGCGTGCGCGTGTTGTCAGAATCCGGTGTGATATCGACCACAACGGTGGGACGGGTGTCTGTTTCGATTGAAACGGTAGCCGTCAATGTTTCATAATCGACCACAGCATCGGTTTCACTGTTATCGGTATCGGCAAAAAAATTACCTGCAGCCAATGCATGATTGATCGCGGGCTTCAAGGTAAAACCCGGTTCATCATCCAGCATACGCACTGAGGATTTTGCTGTTTTTAAGGCTTTACTTCCGGCATCAATCTGAAACCATTTATCGGCACCATCCACCTGCAACTTGACCAGCACCAGTGGCGGTATTGTTTGACCTTTGCTATCCATAAACGGCAATGATCGCAAAAACGGACGGCGGATCTGCATAACCTTATCTGCACTTTCGGCAATAATATTGGCTTTTGAATCCAGCAGTGGCAGCACAGGTGAGCGCTGGCCACCGTTGCCATTGCCTGCCCGGCTATCCCAGTCAGTTGAGAGCATAAAACGCTGAAATACGGCTTCAAATCGATCAGACTGACGCTCATCGTCTTTCGCTTCGTTGGTATCACCTTCAACATTGATATAAGCCTGTTTATCCTGCTCATTCCATGCCGGTACCAGATCCCCTTCGGAAACGGACAATGTGAAAACGGTCTGCGCCCGCGCCCCTTGCACCAGGATGCGATCATATAACTGGCTTTGTGATTGTGAGATCGTCGCTTTTTGAACGTCCAGTGAATCCATGTTGAATTCATACTGATCCGGGTTACCGGGAATCAATACGTTGGCAAAACCGATATCGCGTTCAAACACCGTAAAGATATGCACACTGACATTTTCACCGTTTGACCACAAATACCAGCCCAGGCCGCGACGGCGATCAACCAGCTTATCGATCACCTGACGAATGGTCAGTCCCTCAAACCAGTAAACCCCATACACATCAGCCAGCACATCAAACTGGCCAGACAGGCCCAGCGTAAACCCAAAATCAGAATGCACATTGATGATATAACGCAGAATATCCAGATTTGACCAGCGGGCATCATTGTTATCAAACACGTAATAACCGTCTTCAGTCGGCTCAGCACTACGATTACCTGAAATAATGCCGCCGTATTTTTCAGCCAGGTTAAATGCCGGACTGAACTGAATGATACCGGTGGCCGTTTCTGCTCCCGCCACCGCTGCCCGGTCCAGTAAATGTTCCAGACCATAAGCGGTCATCGATTGATCGCCCGAAGGATTGCCGTTCAGTGAACCCATCAGATCAAACTGGTCATCCATCAGCACACCAATGAATACCTGCTGATCATCCACGACAATACGAACATATTGATTCGCCAGGTTGGCTGGATCAAATACTGTAAATTCGTTGAGATCTTCGCGTTTGATTTCACCATAATGGTAAATAAACGACGCAGCCGAAATATCAGGTGCAATACTCAGGTTTGCTGAAATCGGCTGCAGGTAATTTTCCGTTGTCCAATCGTCAGCCCATCGGCGTTTTACTTGCACCACCAGATTTTCAGGATCAAGCACAAACGCGCCTGTATCGCCAGTGAGTTGGATGGAAGCCATAAAACCTCGGAATTATTTTTGACCGGCAATCTTGCCGAATAATGCACTGCCAATCGGTGCCACCGGACCAACTGTTGTGGTGGTTGCTGTTAAGATGTTGCTCGACGCACTGAACTGATTTGTCAGTGAATTACGCGTGCGGATAATTGCTTTCACGGTGGTGCCATTGGCATACGGTAGTGAAATATAGTCAAGTGATGCCCTGCCCGATGCTTTGCGCATCGTGACAAAAACCGGCGTGTCGATATCTGGATCGGGGTCATCACCACCGTCGACCAGATAAATGACAAACTGATCGGCTGGATACGGATCAAGGCTGTAATCATAAAACGCCTGCACTCTGACCCGTCCATTTTCGGCTGGTTTCAGCGTGGATTCCAAAACCGGCAACGGTGGTGTGCTGATATCGCCTGCAGCATCCACTTTCACCGTCCAGGAACGAACGTTTCGAGACTGCAAATCCCACGCATTACGCTGACGCAACACAAAGTGATAGTTTGCACCGGGTGACAGTTCACCAGTTTCATACGGTAACGACTCAAACACGGCCAGAGGCACGGCTGAAAAGTCGGGTTCCGAATCAACCCCCAGATACAACTCAAAACCGATCAAATCATCATTGGCAATACGAGACAACCCGCGCTGATGAAGTTGATAATCACGCAATAAGCGAGAACGGCCACGCAGTGTGATGCCGGTTTGCACAAAACCATATAACGCATAATCGCCACTGAATTGTGCCTGATAGGATGCATAGCCCACATCAAACCGACCAGACATCACCTGAGTATAATTTGCCCCACTGATACCATAGGCACCACGGGCAATTTCACCATTAACCGTTTGCAGTAACAGCGCCTTACCGGATGCTGTGCCGGTATAATTGATATACCAGCGACTGACACCGGTCAGATCAACCCAGTAGCGATTCAGCCCTAAACCATAACGGCCACGCTTCTCGGCAGAAAAATCCCGCAACAATGAAGCATGGCCACGCGCCTCAATATCGGCAAAACGAAGATAAACGATGCCGTAATGCCCGAACGCCGATCCATCAAAGGAAGCATACTGATTGAATTGCCCGGATAGCTGAACCTTATAATTAAACGACAGCTCGACATTGCCCGCGCTGTTGATGGGCCGGATATTGATCGGGGAGCGATTGAACATTCGCTATTCCGTTACAAATTGATATATTCGATCATTCTGATCCCCCTGAACATACATCAACGATCCATCTGTGTTGAAAAACAAACCTCTTGGTTCATTATCAATAGCGGAAAGGTTAAGTGTTTTTGAGGGTGTTGGATTTAATGATGAAAGATCCCAAGGATAGCTCATTGTAAACTCATAAACTTTATCTGTTGTTGAGCCTACAATATAGAGTTTCAGTCCTGAATTGCCTATGAAAATTGCACGGTTTAATGACTCAATCGCTGAAATAAAATTGGTTGACTGTACAAAACTTGCTGTTGCAATCCTCCATGGATCTGTCAAATCATATCTATGAACTTCGTCTTGTGTATAACCAGAAACGAACAAGTGGGTTCCATCTGGCGAAAAGAAAATAGAGCTCGGGTTTGATTCTTTGCTTGCAACATTAAGAGAAGCTGTTTGTGTTGTCCCCACTGAATTTATAGTCCACGGTGTTTCCAGTGCAAATTCTCTTACCTGGTCAGTGCCTGTACCGCACAGGTAAAAATGTTCCCCATCGGGACTAATAAATACACCGGTTGGAACAGACTCAGATGTCCCGATAAGGCTGCCATCCCTATGCTGGTAAACTGCAGTAGTAATATCCCAAGGTGTTGATAATGTATAATAATTAATTCTATTTAAAGCTGGAAAAACACTGTAAAAACGTGTCCCCGTACTATCTAAAAAGCAATCGCCAGGGCCTCCCACTGCATAAAAGCCATCAGCTATAGCAGCATCTATATTTCCAAACCAGTCTCCATCAATAACTGAATCGCGATGGATGGTAGCGACCAAAGCACGCAAAGCCGCCCCCATCATGCCAGCGCCCCCATGGATAAACCTGCATCATAATTAGTGCCATCAATCGTCAGCATCACCACCACATCAATGGCATCTGCTGCATCCGATAGGGCGACACCTTCCCCGCCCGCTGTGCGGAATTGAGTAAAATCGACTGTTCTGCCACCGGTTTCATCCTGGACAAAATACACGGTCAATGCTTTGCCAGCCGTGAAGTTGGTCAGTGTAAAACTGGTGACATTTTCAGTCAGGTTCACCACCTGAATACCGCCGTTTTCAAAATCCAGCGTGACGACACCAGAGGTCAAGTCAGCAGTGAAAACCGGTTCGGAAACGTTGCTGGCTTTCAGGTTTACCAATTCGTGGCCCTGCACGTCGATTTCATCACCAGTGAGTGGTTGCAGTTTATTGGCTATCAATGTGCTCATGTCAGTTCACCTAAAATAACTAAATTCGCGCCCTCAGCAACGGTAAATTCTTTGCCCTCAGCCGGGCCAACGGGCCCCACCAAAGCAGCATTGAATCCAGCTGGCACGTGCATATTCTGTTCAATGGTCTGCGGATGCATGAATGGACCATACATCGCGCCCACGGTCAGATCCTGAAACACAAACTCACCAGCCGACCAGCTTTGATCGTCCGTGTCTTCCCGTCCACGCAAACAGCCGGTCAGTGTGTACGGGCCGGTGCCCGTGCGACCGGTGTAATAAATGATCTCCATCTTGGTGGGATTGGCCAGGTTATCGACCAGCGTCAACATCGCGATCCCGCCATCTGGATCAGGCGGTGGCTTATTGACCCCCGTCGCCGCGCTCACCGATATCGATGAGGCACCCGCGCTGACATTGTTCGCCAGCGACGACAGCACATTATTGTCAAATTTAAAAATATTCATGCGGCATCAAAGCTGAATTTCAGCATATTCAACACAGACGCTTCAGCGGTTGCACCGGCCACTACACTGCGTTCAAACCACAAACCCAATTCGATATCTGCCCCCATATCCCCCACATCAATACCCCCTGCAGCGGTAATTGCAGTGCGCCATGTGAGTCCTGTTGGTGGTGTGGATTCGTCTGCGACTTCCTGAATTTCATCTGACACAGGTACTTCCGTGGCAATGCGTAAACCCGGTACAGGATAAATCACATCAGTGGATGCGCCTGCCTGGGCTGAAGTACCCAACAACGAACGCCCAGCACCGGGAACCGTCAGAGTGGTGGCGGTTCGGCTGCTGTAGTACACGATTTCACGTAACGTGCCGCCGTTGGTTTCAATGCGGGCAAAACCCGAATCCGGCCAATCATTAAAGTTGCCTGCTGCCAGGCCGATACTGCCACCGCCTGACGCACCCAACTGAGCACCGCCACTGGTTTTGGAAGCGCCCAATGTGCCAATGTAGATTTTCACATTCTTCACTTCGGTGGCCGCTTCATTTTTCAGCATGATGGCGCGATACTCTGTATCACCCGCAGCGGCTTCGGCAGAGCTCACGTTATCCATACCGATCACATTATTGAACTGATCGGTCAATGTCAGTGTGGCCGTGCCGGTCAATGCATCTGCACTGGTTCGGCTGATACGGATGAATTTTTCCGGAGCGCCTGCCGCTTCGAGGATCTTGGTTTCACCATTCAAAATGGTTACAGCCGGACCCGCACTGCCGCCCGGTGGTGTCCAGGTCAGTGTGTCACTGCCTGTCACCGTAATCGTGCCGGTACCGGTACCATTTGCACCTGCCAGAAAATCAATCGTCAGATTCGCAATCGGGCTGCTGACTGAATACGCCAGATGGGTGATTTCAGAGCTGCTGCGAAAACCACCCAAAGAGAGATTAGGATCAGCCTGAGCAGCACCCTGTGATGCCGCGCCGGTAAGATATAACCGAATGGAATCGGCGTGCGTTTTTTGATCTGGCATTTGAAAACCCTCAAATAAAAAAGCCCCTTTCGGGGCCAGTAATTAACTGATTGTGACTGTCTGCGTGTCAGCGCTATAACTGAAATTCACATCAGGCGGATCGGGATGGCGCACCATCAGCACCGAAAAGGTCAGCGGCGTACCGGCATTGCCGTTCGTGCCAATCGGCACAATGCGAAACTGATGTGTCTGAGAATCTTCAAGCCAGCGGGTTTTCCATTGATAAAACCCCTGACCCGTTTCGCTGATGCGCTTCTGTTCCTTCCATTCCCCTGAAAGATACTCATCGATGCGGTAGGCTTTGGTGTCGGGCACCGGATACCAGCCAAGCGTCAGTTTTCCGGGAAAGGCTGCTTCCGGTTTGATGTTGGGATCATCCAGCACCTCAAGCACCAGACTTTCGCCCGATGGGACATTAAACGTGCCACTGCCTGCTGTTGTCACATCAACCAGCCGACCATCCTGATATACATAAAACACAGGCGAAACCAGATCACTCGACCAACTCACCCGCCATCCGTTCGGGCCGACCCGTTCTGTTTGGGTTATGCTGACAGCCATTCGGTTTCCGTCATCTGTAACAACCACTCAACCTCGACCACATAGCCATTGGCCGCACCGGATAAACCGCCCGCCATCGCATCCACATATCGTGGCGCACGGGGCTGGCACCGCAACACCATAATGTTGTACCAATCCACACCGCGCTCATCAAAGATATCAATGATCTGACCCTGCAGATCTTTATAGGAATGCACCAGATTGTAGGCATCGGCAATATTGATAACATCACGCACTGATTTCATTTGAAAAGGCAGACCACGTCGACCGATACGGCGATAGGACACACCATCCACACCTGGTCGAGATAATTCTTCAACCTGGTGTCCGGTGCCAGGATTCATATCCCCGGTCAGTGTCACAAAGTCGAAAGTCAGGTTTTCAAAATAGAATTCAGGTGTGGCCATTATTCCACCACGGCATTATTGCGAGACATACCCGGTGCGGGTGCGGTTTTTTTGGTGGCTTCAGTGTTGTCCTTAAGGGCATCAATCAAAGGATTCAACATATCCAGCAATCTAAAACTGATGGCTTTATCAATCGCTTGATCAGTGATGCTGCCTTCAAAATCCGCGACATTACGAATATCTTCTTCATCGCCACCTAAAAATTTAGCCCCTTTACCAAGGTTCACACGGGCCATTCGGGTCAAAGGATCTTCATTTCTCTCCAACGATTCCCGCTCGATATCCTGCAAAGCCTTAAGCCGTTGATTGCCCATAACACCGAAACGTTCAACACCTGCCTCCGCAGCTGCTTGTTCTGCTATGCGTAATTGTTCGGCAGAATAAATCTCAGGTTGTGCGCGACGAACACGGATTGCACCAGCCACTTGATCATTCTCCCCAACTTCATTGCCTTTCTGAGTGGATTCATAAGCACTCATTAATTCGCCGCGGGATTGTTGCAATGTGGAGTAAGCCTGGAAGCCTTCTACGTCACCAAAAAACTTAAGTTTATCCTCACCGGACATATTCGCTGTGGCTTTTTCGATCTGATCCATACCAGCAAAAAGACCATCTTTATCCATACCTCGTCGCATTAAGGTTCTGGTTAATGCTTTTATTTCAGATGCCGCTATTTCAGCAGATCGTCGGGCTTTTGATAAAACTGCAAGTGATGAAATCGCTTCTTCATCTGTACCGCCAACTGCCGCAACACCCGGTGCAATTTGAGCAGAATTACTTAACAGTGCATTAACGTCAGTTTTGGTTACAGCAGAACCAGCAAAGCCTTTGTTCATGATAGATCGAATACTGCCAGCTTCTTCTTTACCAAAGGCTTGTTGCAGAGTAACAGCCGCTTCGGCAGATGCACTGGGATCTGCGATGGTTCCAATTAGTTCTGCAAACATCTCCCTTTGATCTGCAATACCAAAGGACTCCAGATTAAACTGAAGTTTTGCGGCGGCGGTGCGATCAATGCCTGCCGTCGCAACTGTTTTTTTGGCCTCATCAACCATTCTTTGCATTTCATTTTCATCGCCGCCTGCCAGCTGGGAAAGCGCTGCCAATCCATATTCTGAATTTCTAGTTCGACTACTCGCTTTATCTATTTCGGCATTATGAAACTGTAATGCTTTGTTAGCGACACCAATTGCAGTTCCCAATGTGAAAAAACCACCTGCATATTTAGCTAGAGCCATGGCACCTTTATCAAAACTCAGGCTTTGTTTTTTCCCTTCATCGGCTGTTCTTCGGAATTGGCCTTCAGCTTTTTTCTGAGCATCTACAACACGCAAAAATGCTTGAACCGCTTTGGCTTCATCAGCTTCCAGATTAAATTTAACGTTTGCCATATTTATGCCCAAAAAAAAGGCGCCACGATGGGCGCCTGTTAAATAGCCTGCATGTAAATGATGTCAACTTTTCACAAAAAATTAATCAATCGTTCCTATGAAAGCGAAGAAAAGAATCACTAATACCGTAACAAACAAACCCAACATTATTGAGCAAATCAAATCCCTGGTTGGATGATATGACGTTGGGTTAAAGTTGGGTTTTAAAAGAACTCGTCCACTATTCAATTTCTGCCCACATTTTTTACATGTCACATCTGCCCAGTTTGATCTATCTCCGCAGGCTCGACAATCATATAAGTCGTTCGCATCATGAACGGTCATTAATATGCGAATGAATTTATTTGCATCCGCTTTTGTTATACCCTTCCAAACATATCCGCTAAGTGAACTTATTTGATCAATCTGTTTTTGAGATGCAGGTTCTCGGTGCCAGGATTGTGGTGTGGCACCATCATTAAACGCTTTTTCGATTAACCTGGCCGCATCAATCTTTGTCAGGCCAACCTGTTTTTTTAAGCCTAACTCCATCATCAATAGTTTTTGAGGCAGAGTTGCCAGTTTGTCTTTATCCATAAAAACACCTTTATGACATCCAGAAAATATCAGCAAAGGATGGATAATAATCTTTAATCAGTCCAGATCGCCATCTTTCATAGTCTCGGTATCTTCTTGACTTTTTTTTTGATTGCGAACTGCTTCTCTGATTGTTGGCATATCAATCAGGTGCCCTATAACTGTTTGAACGTTGTTCGTGTTCAGCAATTTCAATAGAGATATTTCAGGCCCGCTTAACCGATAATTTTGTTGCAAAGCTATTACAGCAATATTCCAGCATTCCTGCAGCGTTAGATCTTCACCATCGTCAAGCCATGCTGAATAAACACGTTCCCCTTGTTTGCTCAACTTTGAAAACGCTGGCATCGACTCAGTGACCAATTCACCATCCGGGCCGAGTATCAATGATTGTGGTAATGCCGAACCGGTGCCAAACACTCTGGCAATCGGGATCAGCCAGTCATTTCCATCATCCAACTGGGCGATGTGACCGTCGATCACTTCGGTTTTGCGAAGATCTGCCGGGAATGGCGGTAAGGCTTGAACATAGCCGATCCAGTATTTACCTTTGTTGAATGCTTGCCAGTGTTGTGTTTTGGGATAGTGGCCGATTTTAGGTAGTTTGCCACCGTCGGCTTTTGGTTCCACGCCGAAGATGATTCCGGCACCGCCATCAGGACCCCGTTCTGTTTCGCAGAAACTGACAGAACTCAGGTCATCCAGTGCGGCGATCCCCGCTGCCTGAACGGATTCACGGGTCACATCACGCCGACCAGGTAAGTAATAGAGAAACGCCGCCATCAGGCAATCGCACTGGCTGTGTTGACCGCGATCACGGCATTGGTGCCATCATAAACCGGATGCACTTCTACCTCTGCGCCAATGATTTCACCCGAATCACCTGAGAGTTCCTTGACCAGAATCGTGCCTTTATAGCTGGTCAGTTTGATATGTTCCTCAGTCGCATCCGCCACGCGAGTGCCGCCATTAGCGGCTTTACGCAGATAATATTCACAATTATCGTTTGTGTGGCCAACACCATTGGCACCAACCAGCGTCATGGCTTTTTCTACATCGAGCGTGGTGAATTTAATAATGGGCACCCGGTTGGCAATGTTCACAAAGGTGTCATAAGGCAGGCCATCACCGCCACGCCGGTTCAGGTTGACCCCGAAATCCACATTGAAGGATTGCACGCCCTCAAACTGGGTACCGTTGATGTTCACCGGACCACTGAAAAACATTTGATCAACGGTCAGTGTGTCTGCTGGCAATGCCTGTGAAGCGGTATAGGAAATCGGTGCATTGGTGCCGTCATAAACGCCCACCGCCATGAACTCCATTCGGGCCATTTCTTCGCTACCGGCTGACAGTGACATCGGCACCAGAATGCCGTTGGCCAGTGTCGCTTTCATGTGCGTCGAACCGGTTTTGCGGGTGCCGCCCGGTTGATGCTGCTGCAGGTAAAATTCCGCGCCTGGATTGGTTTCATCCGAATCAATTACAAAACCACTGATCCCGCCTTTTGAAAGTGCGGTGGCCACCTTGCTGGTGCTGAATCGAATGTCGGAGTTCAGTTTGCCCACCGCTGAAAACGTTGGGTCAGCGGCACCATCCGACATCATCTTGATAATGCTCTGATTAAAGTTGTGTGATTGATTCAGGATCTGATCAAGAAACACATCATTCGTGGTGCCCTTTGTGTTGATCTTAATCGCGTAGATTGAAAATGCGTTAAATGCCATGGCTTTATACCTTTACAGTGCGTGATCGCTTGTCAGAGTTAATACTGAGAACCAGGTTGCGGTTTAGATAGGCCGCGAGTTGTTGCGCTTCATCCTTGGTGATAGCAGTAATTTCAGCAGCCTTATCGGGCGCGCCGGGTTTGTACTGATACATATATCGTGGTGCATCCATGCTCACGGTAGCGCGCTTGCTGGTGCCGGTGATCCGCGCCTTGCGCAATACCATCCGTTTCAACTGTCCAGTCAGTTCCAGAGGGCGACGATGGCCATAACGTTTTTCTTTCATTTTGTTATAACGCGGTTTACGTTCCTGGTAGCCATATCGCTGCCGGGCACCTCGTGCAAAATGTCTGGGCAGAATATTGCTGTGCCACTCATCAACCGTAGCTTGTAGCTGAGTTTTGACGGCCCGCCGCAACTCCTGAGGTTTCAATCCTTCCATCCCGGTGTAAGTGATCGTGCCACGTATCGCCATCAGATCCGTCCGCAATTTGAACAGTGCTGGTCTAAGCCGAGTTTGTCGCGCATATATCCGACCAGGCTGGCTGCTCGTGAAAAAATGGTGCTGTGGCCAGAAACCCCAAACAGGCTTTTTGTTTCATGGTTATGAACGCGCCGATCTGTGCCCATATAACCCACGCGGCCCATATCACCCCAGATATGAAAGGGTAAAAATCGCGAAGATGCCACAGCGGTATCGTCGAGGTTGTGAAACACATCAACCCGCTGCAGCTGCAACGGAAAGTTGTAATCCCGATCAAGCGCCGGATTAATCAAAATCAATCGGTCAAATGGTGCGCCCTTTTCACAGGCCGCCACCAACTTTGCACAGCCGTTGCTGTGACCGATGCCAATGGAGTGTTTTGGTGTCATACCTGCCAGCAAGTTGATCAGGTTTTTACTAAACAACCGAACACCCAGCAGGCCGATCCATCCGTAATCCGCCTCAATGATCTGGTGGCCATCAAGGTAAGGTTTCAGCCGATCAATGGTGCTCGCCCCGCCATCCCTGACATTAAAGCCATGCACCAGCACGATAGTGGATGGTCGCATCTTCATATTCCGCTCCACACAACCATAAATTCAGCCTGGTAATAGTCTTCGTCCATTTCAGCTTCTTCTGAATTGGTGCGTATTGGCAGCGAAGGCATTTCCATTTGAATCACGTTCAGGTAATTATCGGTACCGGCTATGGCGATAATTTCATCAATCACCGCACCGAGTGGGTTCATGAATCCGAAAACAGCATCGGATTCACTTGCCTGGTCTGCTTCAGCCACATCAGCTTCAAAAGCCATGTACAGTTCGCCCGTGGCTTGATACTGAAACTGCGCTATTTTTTCGCGTTTCCATTTATCTGAAAAACCAATCAGGGCAAAGGGCCGCTGCAGGTCTGACTGTGGCAGGTTGACCAGGTAAATATGTTCTTTGGCTTCATCCGCATCCGCACTGTCTGTCCACTGCTGAAAAGCGTCTGTTGCTGCCAGCAGATCTTGCATGTGGCTGAGTGGTAAACTCAAACCATTGGCTGGTATTTGCGGCATGATTAGCGCCTTGTTTTCTTGATAAGTTCGCGACGTTCAACAGTAATGGTGTGACACGATATCGTGTCCGATTGAAACCGGGTCAATGCCCACACTTCACTGTTAATAGTCACCACATCAACAACATCCGGTTTTACAATGCCTTTCACCGGATCGCTGCTGATTAATAATTGCATTTGACGAATACGCCAAACACCATCTGACTCGTCGACCTCATCATCCATGCTCGACAAAGGCATGTATGGAATCGTGGTGGATGTGCCATTCAGAGGCTGATAAACAAGCTGTGAGGCGAAATCTGCTTCATCCAGAAAATTCACATGGATATCATCACGAATATCATCCAGTAAGCCCATGTTTATTCCTCAAAAAAAAGGCCGGGATGTCCCGGCCTTTTGGTTGCTACATTTTTCTGACTTTTTACCTATTCGTCTTCACTTTCAAAAACGGCTGAATAGGCTTCATCATAGATTTCATCGGTAATAGTTTTGCCGATGTTTTCTGTGATGATGTCGCGGTTTGGTTTTTCATCAACCCACAACGTTTCATCTTCTTCATCCAGATCCTGCATCGCCTGAACAACTTCTTCGAGCGTGGCATTTTCTGAATCACCAGATGTTTGCTGTTCCAAAAATGCTACAGCTTCATCACGCATCGCGGCTGTAATTTTGGTTTTTAAATATTTACCAAGATCAGCCACTTTAGTTTCACCATTGAGTGCCGTAATTGCGTTGGCAACTTGTTGAACAGTGACTTCGCCATCTTCGCTTTCATCGAGCAAAAAAGCCGGGAGAATCCCTTTCGGAATTTTGCCGACGATCTCGATTTCTTCACCTGCCTTGAACTGCAGTTCTTCTTTCAGTTTATAGGTACCGGCTTTTGATGAACCAAGAAGATGGGAGCGGACTTTCGCCTGCTCCCCGGTCAACTTGACTGATAAACCGGCAGGAATAGTAATTGCCTGTCCGAGTGTTTGTTTCATCAAATCACCTATCAGCTGAATGTGGTTAACAACGCATGCTGCCAGTAGCCATACGCGACGTTTCGCATGGCTTTAATGCCATAGTGATGCACGTCTTCGTTGAACTCCAATTCAGAGCCCTCAGCAATCGCTGACACCATCAGATCTTCTTCTTCCTGACGAATCAGCGGAGCACCGCCGCCATCGGTACGGAACATGGCAAATTTGTCTGTCCATGCACTTAACCGAGGATTAACCGCCAACTCGAAATTGAATCCGCCAATGTTAGTTAATGTGTTAGTGCGAGAACCACTACCATCAACAATCACCGGGTTTTTCAATGCCGCTGCAGCCGATGCCATCATCGATACAGGAACCATGATCAGGAACTGTGTGGCTTCCTCATTCATCGGCTCACCCTGATCATCTTTCTGTCCGATGATTTTTTCCACGCCTTTCAGCACAGCCGTTTCAAACTCAGCTGCTGTCGGTGCAGTGGCAGATGATGCTGAAGCACCCACACTGTTGGATTGTTGTCCGGAATCACCTTCTGCATGATCCGTGTCAAAATAATACTGTCCGTCATAGCAAACCGATGCAGCACCATTCAAAATTAATGGAGATAACAATCCGGCCCAGTGTGCATTTGCACGGCGTGCCATTTCATTGATCCGCATCTGAATTTGACCGGTTTTATCACGACGCATCCAGTCCACAGGAATTTCCAGAGTGGCTTCAAACTTTTTGTTTTTCACCACAATGCCATTTTCACGCAAGCCCTTGGCCTGACGACCACCGACCCATTCACGCATCGCAGGAGCCTGGCCCAACCAAGCGTATTCTTCTGACTCTTGGTCTGAGTCAAACTTTTGAGAAATGGGATCAACCCAGGAAGCACCCAAGTTTTGCTCAAGTGCCAAATAAAAATCGCCGATAATAGATCGGCTAGTAATTAACTTTTCCACGATTATGCCTCCATCGCATCAAATTCAACGATAGCCACGCCGGTGGATACCCAGCGTGACACCTTGCCGATCAGGCTGTTGCTTTCCGATGTCAACGTAAACGTGTTGTCATCACTTGCATAAACAGCAGGACGATCATTGGCCGTAATGGCCAGGGCCGAAATTGCCAAACGCACATTGCCTTTTTTGCGGACAATGACGCGGATATCTCCAGCACTACCGCCAGAGTTATCTGCATTGCGTGTTGCAAAGCCCAGAAACTTATCGCCTGCAGCCAATGGCCGTGCATAACCACTGCCATTTTCACCGACTGCAGCACCCTCATAGATGATGTCCGATGCAATGACCGGATATTCTTCCATGTCACCCAGCTGATAATCGCGAGGTGTGTCTTTTGCTAATGTCGCCATTATTGTTTACTCCCCAAAACACGAACCTTGCCTTTTGACTTCGCTTTTGAAAAAGCAACAAAGGCATTAAAAGAACTGAATTCCTTGCGAAGATCTGCATTGGAATCCCACTTAGCCTTGCAATCGGCTTCAATGTCACCGGTATCAGCTGAAGCCTGTTGTTCTTCAGCAACCGCTGGAGCCGGTTCAGGACGCTTCGTGACAACTGTTTGATAAGCCGACTCACGTGATGTGCGTTCAGCCTGCAGCACCTTGACCGCAGCCTGTTCGCCCGTGGTTTCACCGTCGAACTTCAGCGTATTGATCAGCGCTTCATGGCCTGAAATTGACTGAGCCTCGACCGACTGAATACGCTCACGTTCGGTATTAGCGCCTTCCGCACGGGCTTCAGCTTTGATGGCTTCCATATCGAAGCCTTCAATCTTGCCTGAAGTAAACCCTTCTTTTGCGGCATTGAATCCTTCGTCGTGGATAGATTGATAAATATCGGGATGCTCTGCTTTCAACACCGCGACGGTTAGTTCCGGTTTATCAGCCGGAGAAGTACTTTTGCTCGTAGTCATACGACCTCCGTTTATATTACGATTACCGGTCAACCCGGCGATTACTGACTCTAATGATCCGAGTCTGTCGGCAAAGCCTGCTTTCACCGCCTGCTCACCAATCAATATACGGCCACGATGGGCCGCCACTTCTTCCACTGTCATGCCTCGGTTTCGAGCGACATTGGAGAGAAATACATCTTCCAGCGCATCCACTTCGGCCTGAATCACTGCCAGCCCTTCGGGGGTGGCGGCGTTGGGCCGTTTGTCTGGTGCGCGAGAACTTACAATTTCAATATTTCCGGTATTTGGATTCAGTCTGCGACCGGTGACCACACCAATGTTTCCTACCTGGGCAGTCGCATCTATAATGATTTCATCTGCTGAAGATGCCCACCAAAAGTGAGCACTGGCCGCCATACCACCGACATACGCGATAACGCGCTTTTCAGATTCCCGCATCATTTCGCCAAACTCATGAATACCTACAGCGTTGCCGCCTGGTGCCGTTTCAAAGTGCATCACGATGCTGTGAATAGCTGGGTTTTTCTGAGCCGCATTAAAATCCAGCGCCACCTGACTGACGCTATGTGCGCCAGAGATTTCAGTGAACATATTGGCTTTCGGGAATACCGGACCATCCATCGGAATGATGGCCACGCCATCACGCTCGGTGGCCATGCGGGTATTGTTTAATGGTCGCCCCAGTTGTGCTGCAATGGCCTGTGGATCAGTGTTGCGTTCGGCAATGGCCATGATGGTGTCCATCATGCTGTCGGTTATCGCCCAGGGTGACCCGTTGGCAATAAAATCAATTGCTGTTTTCATCATCTTCTCCGGGCAATAAAAAACCGGCATCTGAGCCGGCTTCTTGGTGTAGTCCATCTTTGATTCGCAATCGTCGTTCGCGAACCTGCTGAGTATGATTCCGCTCCCAGTCACCGCCTGTGACTTCCATGGTGATCTCATCCAACGGCTTCACGCCCATGCGTTCGTAAATCTCAGCCGCCTTGCTTTCTTTAAGTTCATCAATATGGCCGCGTGGCGGGCCATGCCAGCGCGACTGCAAATAGGCTTGCCGGATAAACGGATCGGTAAAATACCCCGGAGCAGCGAAACGACCCAGTGCCACACCTTCATCAACAAATGATTCGAAGATCGGCTGACAGAACCGTGACACCATCCATTTGCGCTCTTTGGTAAAGTAACGCCAGGCTTCAAGTATTGCGGCCCGTGAAGCGGAATAGCTGGATGAAAAGTGTTTGATCAGAATTTCATAAGGCAACTCAATGGCAATACCAATTTCACGCACCACGGCCACCCAGAAATTCTCAAACCCAGCGTTTGGTCGACCCGGTGAAGCAGTTTCGATGGATTCATTCACATCCAGACTCAGGATGCTGCCGGTACCCATTTTTAAATCAACGTCATTGGCGGTTTGTGCTACAGCATCATCACCTTCGGTTTTAATGAAAACGGTGAACAATCCAGCCAGCACCGCTGCCTGCAATTCGGCTTCGGTGTAATTACTCAGTTGCTTGAGGGTTTCAATCACCGGTGCCAGATCTGGCACGCCACGTGATTGTCCAGGACGAAGTCGTTTGAATAAATGCAAAACGTGTGGATTGCCGTTTTCATCAAACGCATCGTATTCAATCCATTGCGCTGATGCGCCACGGGATGAGCCTGGGTGACTTTTTAAAACCTGATATTGAATGGTTCGGCCATTGGCATCTTTGACCACGCCGTTTCGCAAGGTTTCGGTGTTTTGCTTATGATCCTTGTTACATAACCGGTCTGACTCAATCAGCTGCACGGCCAGTTGATACGGCAGGTTTTTGCGTTCGCGATTGGTGAGTAATCCCAACACATCACCTTTTTCAAGATGAGAACGATATGCAGTACCGGTAAGCTCGGCTAAGGTTTCACCGTCATAGCCGATGTCCTTACATAGCGCCTGAAATTCAAACTCAACTCGCGATTCCCATGCTTCAGCCTGATCCTCAGAAATATTCAGATACTCGCGATTAATGGAGCATTTATGCCATAAGCCATACCCGATCACCGAGGTGACCTTAGTCGAGATCGCGCCTGCAGCTATCGGATTGTTGCGGATCAAATCACTGGAACGATCCTGCAGTGTGGGCAAGTCATAGCCCAACGCGGTATCAGCATCCAGCTGCCTGGCACGCCATGCACGCATCGAGTTTTTGCGGCGGCTGGCTCCTTCATACCCTCCAGCCAAAGCGGAATTGATCCGTTCCTCCGCTAACTCACGTGCCACGTTGGCTGGTAACAGGAAATTACCAAATTGTGTGGGTACAGGTTTAGCCACCGAAATAACCTCGCGAAATACTGATGCCGCCACGTGATAACCGGCTGACTTTCTTTTGCCAATAGTCGATGTTTTTACGGATTTCAACGGCATTGGCACGGGTCAGCTGACGGCCATCAACCATGTAATATTGTGAGCGTGAAACCTTGTCATCTGCCTCCATCCATAAAGCCAGTTTTGCTTCGGCTTGTTCAAGTGTTATTCCGGGCATGGTGTCAAACTCCACTGCTAATCACGCGGCGACCGCGTGTTTTTGGTTTATCAATAACGGCATAAGCGGCTTCATCGGCTGGCAAATTATCAAACAAATCTGACTGGGCCAGTTTCGCTTCCAATGCATCCCATTGGCCGGGTGTCATGGTGTGGATCTTGACTGAACGTCCGGCATGCAATGCCATCACCGTGCAGTCAATAGCCTCATTACGCACACCTGATTTCACTTGCCAGGATTTTTTCCGGCGAGCGCGTCGATCCGGAACCAGCACCTCAGACATGAGCTGCTCATAAAAATCAGCACGGACAGTTTTATACCAGTGCATTCGGCCAGGGCCACTGCCTTGAAGCGTCACCCGGCCTTTATCACCGATCAATAACTCTTTGGCTTTATAGGTGCCGACCATGTAGGCCCGCAGACCGTACTTGCTGATCTTGGTTTTGGTTTTCTGATCCAGCTTTTTCGGCAGGCTGAATATTTCACGGGTACCGTAATCATTCGATGAGCCTTTACCGGCCATCAGCCCTCGGTTTTGCCTTGCCCTTACATAACTGTAAACGGCATCATTAGTTTGACCGTCTGATGAATCTATCGTGGCCGCACTAAGCTGCATTTGCCATCCTGCAGCATGGCGCATTGGCCGGAACAAAATCTTGTCGAGTTCTGACCAAACCGGATCGTTCTCATCGACTGTGGTGCTTTTCGCTGGAAGTTCATCCCAGTAAACCAGCCACATTTCCTCACCACGACCCCATGCCCAAATGGTAATGGCCACGCGATCATGCTGAACGTCCACACCAGCCGTCAGGATCAGGCCGCCATGGGGAACGGTGAAGATTTCATAATCTTCGCCACGTTCCGCCAGTTGGTCTGGATCGGGTGCGTCGGTTTGATACTCGTATGGCAGGGCCAGTTTCGAGTTGGTAAAAACAATCAGTCCACTTTGATCGCCACGATCAGCGTCGTATTTGGCCTCTAAATAATCTCTAACCACATCAGCCAGGCTGGTACCAGGCAAACAGACATAAAGTTCATTCAGATCCCGGAAACCATAAATGCTGGTTGAATCAGCAGTCGGTTCCCATCCACAAAGCGGATCACCTTCGTCATAGGCCGCTTTGACGGTATCGAAAATATTCTTTTTACGCTGCCAGTCATCCCAGGCGCTGCCACAGTGTGGGCAGGCATAAATGGCCGAATCTGGATCATTGTTGCCAAACACAGTGTGCGTGATATTGTCAGAGCGAAAACCCCACGATACGTTGTCCCAGTTCAGGACATGCTTTTCATCACAATCATGGCAACGGATCGGCAACACCATCTGATTCGACAGGTTGATAAATTCTTCAACCCGTGAAACGCCTGCGACCGAGGGTGTGCCACCCAGCACCAGCTTGCCGCTGCGCTGACGCTTGAGCCGTTCACGCGATAACCGGATGGCATCGCCTTGATCCTTGACGTTCTCACTGGTGTCGTCTGGTTCTTCAGCAACGACCAGTTGAGCCGGTGTGGATTTGACGTTGCTCACCGAGTTGGAACCGACCATTTTCAGGAAGCCGCCCGGAAATTTTTTAAACAGGTTCCGCTGGCCATCCTTGCGGACTTTGGTCACATCAATCAATCGCGACATGGCTGGCGTGGAGCGGATGCTCGGTACCAGCTTTTCATCGCTGAATTCTTTGGCTGCACCCTCTTTAGGAAACAGCAGCAGTATATTGCCGGGCTGGCATTCGGCCCGCTTGCCCAGGTAACCGACCAGACCAAAGGTCCAACCAATCTGGGCAGCCTTCATCATCACGACGATGCGAATATGCTGCATGTCCAAAACGTTGAAGATGCCCCACAAATACGGAACGTAATCGACGTTATATTTGCCCGCTAAATCCCCAGATTCTTCGGGGAGAATAAACTCCGCCCGCATCCATTCCAGTGTTGCTCTATTCTTCGGCGGTATCCATTTCTTTGCGATCCGGCTCATCATCGAGAGCAATGACGCTTTCAGAATCTTCCTGATATCGTCCGGGATAGTCACCGATGAGTTTGTAGGCGGCTGAAATATGGCCATTTACCATGTCCTGATTTACTGCAATATCGTGTTCCCCTTCAATATCGGCCACGATTTTCATTAGCGCATTGGAAACTTCCGACCGGCTGACGGTAGCCCACTGCTCCAGCATCGGTTCCAGATCTTCAACTGATATCAATAAACCCAGGTCTTTCAGGTTCTGCGTTTCCATCGCAATGGCTTTTGCCATGGATTCTCGGATTCGCATTCGGGTCAGTTCTGCCTGATCAGCACCTCCACGCCCAGCGGCTTCATCAGTTAATCGCTGAAACAATGCCTGCAGCAGCTGACCATTCGTGAGATTTTCGGCAACGCCTATTTTCGCGGCCAACTTTGAAACCGCCTGCTGTGACTTTCCAACAGCAAGCGCGATATGGCTTTGGTTAGCTGGTTGGTTGAGGTCAAGTTTCATAGTGTGATCGTTAGTGGTTTAAGGTGTTGATATGAGCCAGTTACAACCCCACATGCACCACCACTTCAAATTTTTCAGCGGGAACGTAGAGCCGCAAGCGCCCCACCCCCGAGTAAGGACCCAAACGTTTTGTAGGGTAAATTACTCACGGGTTTGCTCCAAAAACATTTCATGAGCGTCTTGATTGTTTAAGTTTGATTCCGCAATCCGAATCAACCGGACTTTCAATTTGTAATTCAAGATGCCTGCAACAATCATTGAAATGACCGAGATACTTGCCACGACTCCCCCGGTTATTTGTTCAGCGGTCAATCCAGAAATTAATAAGCCCAACCAACTGAGGAAATAAACGACTTTTGATGAGCCGAGAGAAATAGTTTCAAAAAAACGATTGAGGATTTCACTCAAGTTCATGCTGTCACCTAAATCTTGGGCATAAAAAAAGCCTCTAACGCAAGCGCTAGAGGCATTTATGGAATCATGTGCAGATTTATATAACAATTTGGGGTCCCTTTGCAAACTTTTCTTTCATGTCCGCTAAATCACTGGCGCTGACGTTCACAATGATTTCACCTGCAAAGTGTTTTTGCGCTGATTTTACGAACGCTGATTCGATTAATGCAGCCACCTCCGGTTTGTTTTCCTTGATCCAGTTCCATGCAAACACCTTACGTTCTGGATCTAGTCGGGAAAGATTGAGCTCCATCAGTTAGATACCAGGTCACGTAGTGCACTGGCAACAAAACCGATTGTGAAATCATGAGCAGCTTTGATGCGTTTCTTTCCACACTTCAACCGATCAGCGACTTCATCCCAACTGAGCATGCCCCCGGTTTCTTTATCTTCGGTGTAATACAGTTTTGTTGCCTGCAGTGCTAAATCATCAAAGCGGCCTAACTCAGTCAACGCTTCCTCGACACGCTGCTCAGTCGGGAAATCACCCTCATGGATTTTGATGTGATCCATCTGCTCCGCAGACATTGGTGGGTAATCCAAACGAGACATGCCATCACGGCTGGCCCACTGTCCCCATCGATACAACAATGATTTAGTGTTCACCCGAACGTCACGATTCATACCCACCCCCATGAAGTAAAAGCCTTGTGACAACCAAGACAACCGAAGACAACCGAAAAAAAAGCGGTTGTCACAACATAACTATCTGATTTATTTATTAAAAAACATGATGTGACGTATGTGACAACGTAATCACGTGCGCATGTATGTGCGCGCATGTGCGCCCACGTGTCACGTAAGGAGGTTGTCACGGTTGTCACAAATCTCTTAAAACGAGTAATGGCGCGGCTTTTCGGCGTGACAACCTCAGAAAAAACGGATGTCACTAGGTTGTCACGGTTGTCACAAAATTGGTTGATTTCAGCCAACATCAGAAAGGTGCCTCATTATTTTCAGGTCTGACATACACTCGCCGCTGTACTTTTTTGACTGAAGTTCCGGTTAAAATCCACCGCCGAACATTCTTCCATCCCAACGCTTTCATGATGGGTGCCAGGCGATTAGTGTGGGCACGGGTCATGTGCCCCCCGTCCAATTTGATACAGTTGATCAACAAATCCGCAGCTGTGAAATATTCATCTGTTGTCGAATCGAGGAAGTCCTGCAGCATTGATTCCCATGGATCGGCCTGCATCCGGTTATCCTGCTCACTCTCGAACAGAGCAAGCTCATCCGGGCCGTCTACCCACCACCGTTCACCCGATTGATAGGCATGAAAGGCTTCAGCCCATAACAGATCGCGAAAATCAGCTAACGCCTGCACATTGATTTTTGTACACATCACCGGCCAATAACGTCGGTTCCCTGTGTAATCTTTCAGGTATTCATCCTGATTAGTGGTACCGACAAAAACACATTGCCTGGGGAAATCATGAGCAAACGTGCCGTAACTCGGTCGATATCGGTCACGCTGTTGAGAAAAGAACATCTTAGCCGCCGTGTTTTCTGCCTTGTTAAAGGCATCCAGTTCGGCCATTTCAACGCCCCACACCCCCGTAATGTTTTGATAGGCATCTTTATCGCCAATCGGGATGGGAGCATCTGAAAACCACTCACCAAAGAGCGTCTTCACCGCTGTCGACTTCTTGATCCCCTGATTACCTTCGAGGATCAACACCGTATCAACCTTGTTGATTTCATCGGATTTGAGTGGTGGCATAATTCTGGCCACAGCAGAAATCAGAAAGTAACGACTGACCAACTGCAGGTAAGCAGACCCCGCCTCAGCTTTCGCGCCGAGACAGCCTTCCAGCCAATTATCAATGCGCTTTTCACCATCCCAAACGAGCGATGATAAATACTCACGCACCGGATGAAATCGTTTTGACTGACTGGAAGCCAGCAACGCATCCAACACCTCAGAACGGGGAGCATTAAAGTTATAGCGATCACTCAGCCATATACGCAAACGGGCCGTGTCACCATCATCCCACTCCCCGGTCTTGAATTCCTTCACACCAGGTTCTTTTCGCTTCAGGATGCGATAAGAGAAATCACAATAAGCCAGAACATCTTTCCATGCCGGATCGTTATCGAGGATCAAACGGATGTTGAATGCATTGTTCTGAATGATTCCCTTATCGGTTCGTTTGAGTCGCTTATTCCACAACTCCGCCGCAGGCTTCTCCGGGGTATCGGGCACTTCATACTGTTCAATCTGCTTCTTTGTGACCTTCTCGTTCTTCTCCAACTGTTGCCGAATTGCTGCAGCGACCGCCTCCGGACCCTGCTGCAAGGCCAAATCGATAAACGCCTGACTCATACTGTTTTCCCAATAAACGGATAAACACATTCACCCTGGCAATCAAAAGCAGCTAACGCCGCCTGAGTGGTTTCCTCGTTGCCTTTGGAACCGTCCCCAGATCCACAAATCAAAATTGAAATCTTCGGATATTTCTTGCGAAACACCTTACCAACGGCACGAAGGTTTTCATCATCAAACGCCACGGCCACCGGCCAATTCATCGTTTTATGAATAACCGCTGCCGATGCATAATCCCGGACAATCGCCAGCTCCTTTTTCACCTTACCCAGCAAATGAAACGCGCCTGAATAATCGGTACCGGTCAAAAATCGAGACTGACCATGTTCATCGATAAACTGCAAACCACGCCATTCATCCTCAATCGTCCTGATCGGAATCACCACCGTCTTTTTGCTATATCGCAGGCCATACCCCCCGATATGATTGTTGAATAAAAACGGCGCTTTACCGCGATCAGGCAATTTTGCAAAAATCTCAGCAGCACGATGAGAGGCTTCAATTCGCACCTCATCTTCATGTTGTTTTTGCATGGCCTGCATATCGGTAAAAACTTGCAAGGATTCATACATCGACTCGAACGGATCATCATCCACCATGTCCGGCTTCAAAAAATCAAAACGCCGGTCATACCAATTACAGACAAAACCACACAACTCCGTGCGAACATCCGGAATCACCAACTCACTGAAACAATACGCCCCGCTTCGGGTTCCACTGGTCTTACCTGTGACAGGTACACGATGCACAGCACCATCAGTCACCAATTCATCAACGATCAGCCCCAAAGACTGAACATGCGCCAACGCCTCAGAAATTCTCACGACACCACCGAACACACTTGCTCCACAATTCAGGTGTGCGCGCTGGCAATGTAAACAACGCCATCAAACCACTGAAAATGGTTGCCAGAATAGAAAAAACACCAATGGCCAAATAACCAAAGAAAATACCGATCCACGTTTCATCGTCACTCTTCTTCACTGGACACCTCAAAATAAAAAGCCCGATCCAACTCACCCAACCCATACCGTTTAGAGGATTGCCGTAATCGTGATGCACCACTGGATAACCGAAGTGTCGATCCCCCCCGTGTACGCGTGCGCGTCATGGGCGAATCAGCAAAACTCGGAGTGGGAAAAACAGCGCCCTGGGCAGAAAGAAACGCCAGGCACAAACACATAATTTTCGGGGAGATCTTCAGATAACCCTTTGCCACCGCAATCGAAATCGCATGAGTTCGGTTTTTGGCATCCAACTTTCCCAGCATGGCATGATGATGCGAATTCACCGTTGCCAGTGTGCGGTGTAATGAATCAGCAATTTCTGGAAGCGTTAACCCGGTCGGCAACATCGCCAGCAACTCATTTTGCTTTTTCGTCAGATCTGATTTGCTGGCATCCACCTCAATATCAATATCCATAACAAGATCCTTTTTCATAGTAATGATCGAAGAAATTCATCAGAAACCAGATCACACTAAGCACCACAGGAATAAAAAAGGCGGCTGTAAAAACCAACCGCCAACCCACCCCCCAAATGACAAAAGGATAGGAGAGAGAAACATCATGCAGCCTCAACCCGCTCAAAATGCGAACACACCTGATCAAACGAAACCTTCCCACCAGAAGCCTCAGCAATTTTTTTCAACTTCGGCAAAGGTGGCAAGCGATCAGGATCTGCATTTTTGGGGATTAAATGATTGCGAACATAAGCCACTGAATAACCAATCGACTCAGCAAACCGACGACGGTCATCCGCGTTTAACGCATAAAAGAAAGAATTTAGTTCCATGGATGGGGAGTATTAACCTGTGAGGTTCATTTGTCAACCAAAAAATGCACCTTTCAGGGTAATACCCACAAAATTAAGCAAATGCGAAAATGAAAGTCGTAAAAAATAGGAAAAAAACAAATGACCATCAATGAGATACGTCTTGAAAACCTAAAACGGATTTTAAGAGAGGAATGCAACGGCGTACAAAAGCGAATGGCTGATCGGCTGGACATGAAACCAACCTATCTCAGCAGAATCATCAAAACTGACTCAGCCCAAAAACGAAACATCGGTGACGAATTGGCCCGAACCGTAGAAAAAGTCTTCAACAAGTCACACGGATGGATGGACACCACCCATGGTGTAAATGAACCCAGTCAAAAATATAACACCAATAAAGGTATGGATATTGCTCCCGGAATGAGCAGCGTCAACAACGCTGAAGTGAGAGACACCACAATAAGGAGCGTTCCAGTGTTAAATGCCAAACAAATAATATATGGGACTGAACATAATGAAACCGTCCCCACCGTGCTCACCAATCTGGGCACGGAAACCGCCTTCGGTTACGTTATGCAAGGCGAATCCATGGTAAACCCAACAGGATGGCCAAGCATTCCCCCAGGTTCAATTATTATTGTTGAACCCACCATCGAAGCCATGCCAGAAAAAATCATTGCCGTAAGAGATGACAAAGAAAACGTCATGATCAAAAAACTGGTTCAGGACGGTGATATGCATCTATTGATGGCATTAAACCCACAATATCCAGCCATCACACTCACCAACAAACACACCTGCCTGGGCACTATCACCCAGATCATTTACAACATATAACCCGCCAGAAAACAGCTTGCGTGGGGCAAGTGTTTTCAAAGGAGCCAAAATGAAAAAGATCCTCACAATCACATTAATCCTGATCACCTTCACCCTCGCCGCCAACCCGATTGGCATCACCGCCGAACAAGCCACGCACAATTTAAAAAACCTCACCTACCAATCAGCCCCGCTTCACGATGGCACCCCCCGCATGCTTATCCAGAGTGAATCAGGCATTATTCTCGGAGAACTCACCGGCCCGCCCGACAACCTCAAAGCCATATCCGTCATGTTCGGTGTCACTGACGATAAAAACAATCTTCAAGCCATACACATTCACCAGCAGCTGCTGGAAAACCTGTTTCCAAACTGGCAACAATCATCCACCTGGTACAACGCCGCCTTAAATCACATCATCAATAAAGACCTGATCGCCGAAATTGACCGCAACCAGGCCACCATCACGCTCGAAAAAATAACCCTGCAGAACCACAACTTCATCAGTTTAAATATCGACATAAACCCGCAGTAATCAACGTATTGCTACCCATCAATACGTAACACATCACAAAAACACAAAACATTTCTATCAATAATTAACCTTTTAGGTGTTGACAAGTGAACCTTTGAGGTTCATATTTGCTTCACGCTCTCCAAAAGCGTCGTGCCCGGAACTTTAATCCGACCAAGAATTCAGGACCGGGCACGTTATTTAACAGGAGCAGGTGAAGTGATATGAAAAACACAATGGAAATAAACAATCTGGATCGAGAGCTCTACACCAGGGAACAAAAAATCGATACCGCTATCGGTGTCTGCTCGATCCTGATCTTTTTTATCGCCCTGGTCGCGTAATGAAAGCCGCGCTGAAACGGTTCCTGAAACGAAACGCCAGAGCCATCAACGACTGCGGGTTTTTGATCGCCCTGTTCATCGGCTCACAAACCGCCTGTTTCTGGATTGGCTAATGCACACCCGACCAAAAACACGCAACCCAAACATCGACATCGGACTCGCCGTGCTCGACATCATCCGCCCGGATGGTGTGCCACTGCCCTACCGATTCATTGCCGATGTATGTGGCTGCTCCCCCCAATTTATTTACGGCCTTGAACAATCCGCCATTAGAAAACTGAAGCAACAAACCAATGGCCAGCTTCAAGACTATTTGACTGATTAAGGAGATATGCCAGTGATCTATTTAGAAGACTTACCAAAACCGCTCCCAAGAAAATGGGAAATGGAGATTTTCCTTACCTTAATTGCAGCAAATGAACATATCGAAACTCACCTATCTTTACTGCCAGAGGATAGATCTCATTACCACAACGGCAGATATCAAGTACTGAGCAAGGCAACAGTAACTTTTGAGGTTGGCGATATCGATATCCCCAGCATTCAAATCGAATCACTCAAAAAACAAAAACAGGAAATTCTTGCCGAGGCGCACGTAAAAGCAGAGCGGATTGATCAACAAATTCAATCCCTACTGGCTATTGAATATCAACCTGAATCAGATGGAGGTGAATCATGACCCCCATCACCGCCCTCGAACCCCAAATGAATGCCCAACTGCATCGGCTGGCCAGTGTATTTCCCACCACACTCGCGGATCTTGCCGTTCGCATTCATAAAACGCCACAAAACAACCTGTTCATGGCCTTTGAAGCCAGCGTGCTCATGAACCAACCCGAAATCAAAGTCTCCGGACACGGCCTGTGTGCGTCCGATTCCGTTAACCAACTCATGAAGCGCCTGAAAATCACCGGTGTGGAGCAATACATCCGAGCAAAGGCACATGACCAGGCACAGAGAGGTGAATCATGAAATTTATCATGGCCGGACAACTAGCTTTGTCGATGCTATCAACAGCGATGGGAGATCGTCGATTCCGCATTTTTGAAAAAGCACCATTGATCAAAGCATCGCCAAAAAACAATGGCATCAAATCAGCCAACACCCTATCCCAAAAAGGCCGACGCAAACGCCAGCGTCAACAACGTAGCCAATCATATAAAAAAGGCGGTGTTAAATGACTCAGTCCATGAATATCGAAATACCTAATGAATGTAATGTATTGGCTGAGCTAAAAAATACACTTTCTGAGCTTCATAAATACATTCCACAGGGTGACATTTATGTTGAGTTTGGGCTATGGAAGTATAGTCACAATGAAGCTCCCAATATTCAATTTACATTGAGTTTATGCGATAGAACCACCCAGCCTCAGTGGGCTTTTGCTGAGGCTGATAGCGTTGATGGGCTTAAGTTTGCATCAAAAGAACTGCTAAAAGAAGCCGGAATCACAACAGTTGAACAATATATCCGCCTGAAAAAATGGTCTGAAACAAACGGCGGTGCAGTATGAACATCCTGCAGCCCCTCTTAGATATCCAGCAAAACCTGCGTATTGAACTCGACCGGATGAAATCGGAAGTGAACAATATTCAAAAACTGGAGGCTCTGCCCCTCAAGCCCTGTGCGTTTTGCCACTCCGAAAATGTAAAAATCATAGGCTACCCCGCCCCAAACGAACCCCGGCAACATCAAATCGTTATCCGGTGTGAATGCGGCATTCAAACCATCCCCCAGACATGCTTCGAGACTGAGCCGGGCAGCTTCTACTCAGCCACCTACGACGCACGTGAAATCTGGAATGGAGAACACCAATGATTCACTTCTCAGGAGGCCCAATAGCTGACTTTATCACCGGGTGGGCAATCATCCCCTTCCGGCGCAACCCACACCACTGGAAGCAGATCCACGCCAATCTGGAAGGTGAAGCACTCTATCAATCAAAGTGCGGCTTAAAAGCCGTCACTACTAACGGTGTGCAGCCCCTCGGCATCGGCAACTTTACCAAATGCCGCAAATGCCTCGCTGCAACAGTTAACAAAGCATGAAGCATCGCTGTGTGACTACTGGCACACAACGACCCCAGCAGACAGGTGGGCAACAGTCTGCAGCAGTCGACGGGTTTCCGTTTCCTTTCCCGATCTGCAACTGCCGAGTGGTTCACGTCACGAACCCCGTATCAGGCTGCTGACTGACGTGATGACCAAACGTGCCCGGTCATCCCTCTGGCGAGGCAGTCAGCAGCCTAATGCGGTGCCATGGTGGTAATGGGAAGGAGGCAACAGCCTGTACACGAATGAGTCGGTTCGAATCCGGCCACCGCAGATAATTAATTAGGAGAAAACCATGAGAGTGAATGTATATGCAGAAGAATTACCCGAAACAGGCAGTGTTGAAATTATAGGCAAAGAAATCGAAGGTCAGGTTTTCACTGGGCTAAGAATACCGCTTTATCTACCGGTAACAATGCCAAACGGAAGCCAGGCGCGTGGAAAATTCATGCACCATCCAGGCGATGATGACTCAAGTGCAATCACAATCTGGGGTAAGCAGGATCTCAGAATGCTGCTTATTGAATCCATCCTCAAACTTGATCGGCATTACCAAAACCACTCTGCCAGTTCTATATGTTTCGAAATCCAAAATGAACGGCTTCGGCAAATACATGATGAAGGGTTCGACACCTTTCATGACGATCACCACGATGCAGGCGAACTATCAGGAGCCGCTGCAGCATATGCCATGCACGCAGCAGATGCGTTGCATCCACAATCCCAAGGTGATGCATTCCGAAACGGTGAAATCCCTGACGGCTGGTGTTGGGATGAAAAATGGTTCAAACCAACCACACCCCGTCAAAGTTTGATCAAAGCTGCAGCACTCATTGTTGCAGAGATTGAGAAACTGGATAGACAGGCTTAACAATGTCCGAACTCCACTGCTCTCGCTGCATGCAACCAGTTGGCCAACTCAAAGACGGCCACATCGATTACGGTGTGCGCCTGGTCTGTGCCAAATGCGACGACAAAAAGATGAGTGACGGCATCCCCCACTCACTGCCTGAGTTTCTCAGGTTAAACCCCGCCATGAACAAATTAATGGCCAGAGCCGGGAAAGAACAGAAATGAGAGTCAATCTAATTTCAATGAGTGGCGGTAAAGACAGCACTGCAATGGCTTTACTTGCTCTCGAAAGAAAAACTGAAAACCTTCGCTTTGTCTTTGCAGACACAGGTCATGAGCACCAGCAGACCTATGATTATATTGATTACCTAGAATCAGCACTCAATATCACCATTGAGCGAGTAAAAAGAGACTTTACCCGTGAAATTAGTGTTCGCAGGGCCAACCTGTGCAAACAAGCAGCAACTAAGGCTCATTACGTCCGTAAAAAGAACAAAGCCACCGGAAAATATAAAAAAGTTAGGGTGCGCGGATGGAATAATCGTGCAAGGGTGCGTGCATTAAATGTTTTACATCCAACCGGTATTCCCTTCTTAGATCTTTGTTTGTTAAAGGGCCGATTCCCGTCAACTAAAGCTCGGTTTTGTTCCTCTGAATTAAAACATAACCCTATTGGCGATCTGATTGTTAATGAATTGGAAAGTAACGAGGTATACATCTGGCAGGGTGTCAGGGCTGAAGAATCAAAAGACAGAGCTAAACTGCCAGAGCTGGAAAATGTTGGTGGCGGTCTGTGGAATTACCGACCAATTTTAAAATGGACATGGCAAGAAGTATTTGCAATGCACCATAAGCATGGAATAAAACCAAACCCACTTTATACCCAGGGAATGGGCCGAGTCGGATGCATGCCTTGCATCCACTGCAAAAAATCAGAACTTAAACAAATTGCAAATCGTTTCCCAGATGAAATTGATCGGGTTTCACACATGGAAACATTAGTTCGATTAGCCAGTAAACGTGGAGAAAGCTCATTTTTTGCAGCTGACAAAACGCCAGAAGGAAAAGATCGTTTAAAAAACGACATCGTGTCCAGTATGCCGTTGATACATCAAGTTGCTGAATGGAGCAAAACCACACGTGGTGGAAAAATGTTTGACTTATTTGCTGCAGAAGAAGCTGAAATCAGCTGTTCATCAGAATATGGGTTATGCGAATGATCCCCCAAGCCCGATCAACCACCCCCAAACACATCAGAGACAGACTGAGAACGCCTGATTTCATCACCTGGTGGTTAGACCAGCGGTTCAACTTTGCCATTGATCTGGCAGCTGAACGCGGCATCGAGAAATTCCCATTGTTCCTATGCAAAGAACAAGACGCACTCACCATGGACTGGCACAAACTGCCGTCACCAGGCTTTTGCAACCCACCATACAGTGATCCCAAGTCATGGCTGAAAAAAGCCTGGACAGAAGCTCAGCAAGGTTACACGTCCGTTTTTTATGTCCCCAACCCCAACGGCGAAGAATCATTCCGAGATTACGCCTTCGGCAAAGCATCAACAATCATTTACATCAACGGACGCATTGCCCATCTGGCACCGGAAGATTTCACCGTAAAAGGCAAAAACGGCAATCCCGATAAGCACTACAAAAAAGGCGATGAGGTATCAGGAAATACACGTGGATCGTGCGTCCTGGTATACGACCGCGACCATGAAGGTGAGATGAAAACTGAATGGATCAACCGGGACGATATCAAAACCGCCTATCACCAGTTTTTAGCACAAAAGGAGCACGCCGCATGACAACTTTATCGTGCCCACACTGCAGCATGCACCTTGATGCTGATGACATGAATAAGTTGCCAGTGGATATGTATCAACTGGCAAAAGATGAAGATGAAACAGCAGTCGACTGCCCTTTCTGTAAGCAGAAATTTTATGTTTTAGGAAAATGCAAAATCGACTGGAACACCTATAAAACTGAGGAAGATATGGAGTACTCACGATGAGCGTCAACAGAGTCATATTAGTGGGCCGACTGGGAGTCGATCCAGAAAGCCGAGCATTCCCCAACGGCGGATCAATCTGCAATTTACGCATAGCCACATCAGAATCATGGCGCGACAAACAAACCGGTGAACGCCAGGAGCGAACCGAGTGGCACCGCGTCGTGCTACGCAACAAACTCGGTGAAATCGCCCAGCAATACCTGACCAAAGGTTCACAAATCTACATCGAAGGTCGCATTCAGACCCGAAAATGGCAAAACCAGCAAGGCCAGGACCAATACACCACCGAAATCATCGCCGAAATGATGCGAATGCTCGACAGCCGCAACACCACCAAAGACCAGAACAGCCCACAAAGCCAGGCTGAAAAACAATTCGCCTCACCACCACAGCAAGCTGCGCAATCAGGGCAGGACTATGGCGGTGACTATTACGACGATGACATTCCCTTCAACCGATTCCCTAGTGCTTACGTTATTTGAGGTAAAACATGATTTATTTAGCAAGCCCATACAGTCACACTGACCCAAACATCATGCAGCAGCGATTTGAAGCTGTTGAAGCCAAAGCCGCCGAGCTCATGAAAGAAGGTGTCCCGGTTTACTCCCCCATCGTGCATGGTCATGCCATGGCACAAAAGCATGATCTGCCCACCGACTTTGCTTTCTGGCAAAACCACTGCATATCAATGCTCAAAAAAGCCGACAGCATGATCGTACTGGCACTGGATGGATGGGATAAATCAATCGGAGTGATGGCAGAAATTAAATTCTGCCACGCCAACGCCATCGATGTCATCTTCGTGAACGCCTAACCATGAAGATCGCCATCGTCACCATTATCTGCATCATGTCACTGGTCTGGTTAAGCACCATCATCGTGCTCAGAGCACACGAAAATGCACGATGGGCCGAAGAACAAATGCAAAGCGCCATCGATGAATGTGAAGCAACGCTGCCACGAAACCAGCAATGCATCCCCATATTCACCGCCCAACCCGTCATCACTGATTATTTGATCTGAGGTTCACATGACACAACAACTGATAGAAAAAATCACCGCCGAAGAAATCGCCGCCGAGCTCGATTACAGCACTCGGCATGTTAAAGAAAAGTTATCCAGGAAGCCCGACTTCCCCAAAGCCATCAAAATTGGAGCGAAACGGTTCTGGATGCGGCAGGAGTTTAAAAACTGGTTAGTTAAACAACGGGAGAGATAAACATGCAAATCGCATTAATCGCAAGCGCCGCCACACTAATTGGCTTTTTTGTCGGCCTGGTCCTCATGGCGCTACTCAAAAAATCTGGAAACAGCAAAGACGATGAACGTTGGGAAATCACACTACTGCATCAGCGAATGGTAGAAAAACGCCTGAGCCGATATATCGACCACGCAGAACGCTCAGCCAATGCGCTGGAAACCATCGCCCAGTATCTTGAGAGAAGGTGATCACAATGATACCAACTGCACACAGAGGTATTACTGCAGGGAGCCCACCAACACGTTCTGAATTAATAAAAGTTTGGAACTTGATTCTTGGCTATGAAAGGTACCCCAACCAGAACAGCAGCTCTTTGCCAGAAGCTCTCCGAACGGTACGGAATAGGGCCATGGTTCCAAATACCGAAAGCCCAATGGATGAAACCGCACTATTAAAAGCTGCAAAAGTTCTCTGGGAATCGGTCATCGAATCCGCTGGATCAACCTTAACGTGGGAAGAAGCACAACAGCAACACCGCGAACTGACCATCGAACACGCCAGGCGAGCGATCATGACTTATTTGGATGCGTCTAAAGGATAAAAAGAATATGTGTACATACCTAAAAAGATGCATTTACTGCGGTAAATTTGTTCCTTCTGGTCGCTACGTTCTAAAGGAGCCTAATGGTGAACAGCGCATTTGGCCTTACTGTTACGACTGCGAAAGGGCTCATGAAAGTGGTGAATATGACAACACAATGTGAGACCAATATGCATGCAACTACAGAATTTATTATATTAAAAAGCCTTGGTATAAAGTGCTGGGAGCAGCTCCTGCAAATAGCAGAAAGTGCCACCCCACCGCCTGTGCAACCATGTGATTCTGAAAATTGGTGTGGTGAAGTCACGATGGATGCAGATGATGGATGGAAAGTCGTTTTTTCATACGACTGTGGGGAGTTAGACAATATCGATATATTTATAACGCCAGGAGGGAAAGAGATTGATTTTTGGGCTTGGCCAGAGAATCACACGTGGAAAGATTACTTAATCAACTGGCGTGAAATGGGCGATCTGAAACGATTGAAAACAGCGGCGAAAAGACCATGCCACAACAACTAGAAATCGACGGTATCGGCCAGCAAAAAGCCAAGTTATCCGACTGGAAAAAAGCGAATAACATCTTCACACATCATTCAACCCATGTGGATCGAATCGATCTGCAGTGGACCTGTTGGGATGAAACCGACGATGTGTTCATTTTTATTGAGAAATACGGTGACTCAGCAATGGGATTTGGTTCGTCAGAAAAAGCCGCAATCAGTGACTTTTGTCAGAAGAACAACATTGAATGCCCGTTTTGGTGGAGGTAATATGGGATTAAGGGGATATAGTTCTGATGGAAAAGCTATTTGGTCTGATGGTAAACCGCTAACGGCAATGATGGATAATGTTCTGGCCAGCAGAATGGGGCATGTGTTTAAAAAAATACAACAAAATGGGCATGCAGGCGTTGGTGATAGCATTGATGCCGGACTAATTCTTCGTAGAATGCTTGAAGAAGAAGGATTTCATGTTGTTGAAATTAGTGCTTTGGAAAACAGAGGAATCGATTAATGAAATGTTTTTATTATCTGGTCCGTGAAGGTGTTTATGATCAGGGTATTTTTTGGATTGGCCAGGATTTTCAAGAAGGGAAAAATATGGCTGATAATTTCGCCACGAACGATAGCGATGATTATCATTCCTGGAATTTAAGAAAATTTATTCAAATAGATCATTCTATATCGATAGAGTTCCGGAATGATGGTTTTAGAAATTATGATCAAGCAAGCGCCTATGAGGTTGTGTACACAGGCACTAGGCAAATCTAATCCAACAAATCCGCCACTTCATCCATCTTAGGCGCGTAATAAACTTTCAGTAAGATCCGCACATCACGATGCCCGGTTATCTTGGCCAAGGTCATCACATCGACTTTCTTGGCCAATCGCGTAGTTCCCTCCCGCCTGAAATCATGAAAATGCAAATCATCGATCTTCGCTTTCTTTTTCATTTTGCGAAAATTTGAATCCACCTGGCTCGGTTTCATATTAAACACCAGATCATCATCACTCGGATCATCAGGCCGCAGCACCTTCAGCAACTCACGCGCCCGATTTGTCAGGGGTACATTACGCGCATCGCCGTTTTTCGATTTCGCGACGTGCGCCAGCTTTTCGTAGATATCGCCCCAGGTTAACCGGCAAATTTCACTGGTTCGCATGGCTGTTTCAATGGCAAACAACATCGCATAGGCCAGGCGCTGACCAACCGACACCGGTGGATCACCGTCAAACTGCATCGCCTGCAGCAGCGCATTAATCTCATCATCAGTTGGCCTGCGTGTTCTATCCGGGCTCGATTTCGGGCTATTTATCAACGCCACCGGGTTCATTTTCAGCCAGCCCCACTCCTTCACCGCCATGCTAAACACCGCCGACATCAATCCTAACTCGCGTTTAACCGATGCGCCTGATACATCTATTAACCGGCGATCACGCCACTCAGCAATGTGTTGCGGTGTCAGCACTCGAGTGCGAACCTCAGCAACTGGATCACGCATGAACTTCTTAAGACGTATATACTCCCACCGCTCACCACCCTTGTGAACAGACACTTCACGCGAATAACGATCAAACAAATCAGTTAACGTCTTGTCCGGAATCATGCCGGCAGACAAATCCGCCGCATCGTTTTCCATCATCCGTGCCCATGCCTGCGCATGTGATTTACTCGGAAAAGATTTCGTTTTTGGTTTACCATGAACATAAACCTGTGCTCTCCAGCGGGTACCACGTTTTATAAAACTCGCCATCCCTGTTTTCTCCTGGTGCGATTTTGGAGCGGTCAGGGGTGAAAATATACGCTTTTTTAGGTAAATTTGTGCAAGGAAACGTAAAACGCAGAACAGCAAAAAACACCGCAAAGCCAATAACAGCGGGCGTTTAAGTGGTAAAAAGTATAATGGGGAGAAAGCTAGAAAATTCGGAATGGTGCCCAGGGGGAGACTCGAACTCCCACGTACATACGTACACTAGCACCTGAAGCTAGCGCGTCTACCAATTCCGCCACCTGGGCAAGAAGACGCGCATCATATAGATCGAGATAAAAACTGTCAATGACTGAACAAAACATAACGGACCCTTTTGAGGGTCGTGAAGCCGAGAAATACGACAATCCCATCCCTAGCCGTGAATTTATTCTCGAGCTGCTTAAAGAACACAAAGCCCCGCTTTCCCGAAAACACCTTTCCAAACTTCTGGATATTAAAGGGGAAGACCAAACTGAAGCTTTGCGCCGCCGTTTGCGCGCTATGGAGCGTGACGGACAAATATTACGTAATCGTAAAAATGCCTATGGCATTGTTTCCAAAATGAATCTGGTCCGTGGCCGCGTAATGGGTCATCCCGAAGGCTTTGGCTTTTTGATCCCCGATGAAGGCGGCGAAGATTTATTTCTCAGCGAACGAGAAATGCGTGTGGTTTTGCATGGAGATCGCGCACTAGCCCGTGTGAGTGGCACTGATCGTAAAGGTCGTAAAGAAGGTGCGATTGTAGAAGTGGTACAGCGGGCCAATCAAACTGTGGTGGGTCGTTTGCAGGCAGATGCCAGCCTGTTTTATTTAATACCGCATAATCGTCGTATCAGTCAGGATATTATGATTCCTGCACATGAGCTAATGGATGCCAAAGACGGCCAAATCGTTGAAGCCGAAATTACCGAACATCCTAATAAACATCGCTCTCCTCTGGGTAAGATTGTTGCTGTACTTGGCGATCACATGGCACCGGGTATGGAAATCGATATTGCGCTGCGCAGCTTTGAATTACCTCATGTCTGGTCCCCCAAAGCACTTGCCCAGGCAGAAAGCTTTGGTGAAACCATTCCACAGGAAGCAATTAAAGACAGATTGGATTTACGTGATCTGCCCTTAGTCACTATTGATGGCTCGGACGCACGTGATTTTGATGATGCTGTTTACGCCGAAAAACTTGATTCAGGTAACTGGCGTCTGTGGGTCGCCATTGCCGATGTTTCATATTACGTTAAACCTGAAGATGATCTCGACCAGGACGCTCAGGAAAGGGCAACCTCGGTATATTTCCCGAGCCAGGTCATTCCTATGCTGCCAGAAGCATTATCCAACGGATTATGCTCGTTAAACCCTGAAGTTGATCGTTTGTGCATGGCCTGCGAAATGATCATCAATCAGGATGGTGAAATTGAATCCTATCAATTTCATCAGGCTGTAATGAACTCCAAGGCACGGCTGATTTACGAACAGGTTGCCAGCATCCTGCAAGATAGCGATACGGCATTGCGTGAACAATTCGCTCATGTGCTCCCGGGTCTTGAAACCATGTATGAATTGTTTCATATCATGCTCAAAGCCCGTGATAAACGCGGCGCAATTGATTTTGAAATGACCGAAACGCAGTTCCTGTTTGATGAAAACCGGAAGATTGCTTCAATTGAACCACGTAAACGGAATGATGCGCATCGGTTGATTGAAGAGTTTATGATCGCGGCCAATGTTGCTGCAGCGAAGTATCTGCTCTCCAGTAAATTACCGGTTTTATATCGTGTACATGAAGTGCCTTCAATTGAAAAACTGTCAGCCCTGCGGGAATTTTTGGGTGAACTCGGGTTATTTTTAGGCGGCGGTGATGAGCCTGAACCGGGTCATTATGCTTCATTACTTAAAACTGTCAGTAAACGTCCTGATGGGCACTTGTTGCAAACGGTCATGTTACGCAGCATGAAACAGGCTGTGTACTCTCCAGACAATGTCGGTCATTTTGGTTTGGGTCTGGAAGCCTATGCGCATTTCACCTCGCCAATTCGTCGCTATCCGGATTTATTGGTTCATCGAGCCATCAAACATGCCATTTCCAGGCAAAAAAAGGCAGCCTGGCGGTATTCCGAAGAAGCTATGGTTCAGCTGGGCGAGCATTGCTCCATGGCCAGCCGTCGCGCCGATGAAGCCACTCGTGACGTCGCTGACTGGCTCAAATGCGAATATATGCGTGATCGTGTTGGTGAAGTACATGAAGGTGTCATTAGCGGGGTAACGGGCTTTGGCTTATTCGTTGAACTCAGTGATATATATATAGAAGGTTTGGTTCATGTCACGGCCCTTAAAAATGATTATTACCAGTTTGATGCCAGTGGTCATCGATTAATGGGTGAAAGAACGCGTAAATCCTATCGTTTGGGTGATTCGATTCGGGTTAAAGTGGTACGCGTTGATCTGGATGAAAAGAAAATCGATCTGGATTTGGCTTAGTGCCTGTTGAGCTTTCATAGCGGCCTCAGTTGTGGCTCTGAAAGATAAACAGCCCCTAAGACCTCAATTTCCCTTGACCAGAAAAATAAAGGCAGTACAATTGTCGACTTCCTGAAAGTCACCCAGTTATTTGAGTAACTTTCTGAATAGATTTCTGTGGTGAGTGTAGCTCAGTTGGTAGAGCCCCGGATTGTGATTCCGGTGGTCGTGGGTTCGAGCCCCATCACTCACCCCACTTTATTGAAATCGCCTGTTTACCTTCATACGAATGTAAGTAAATAATCGATTCAGCATTTTATTTAACACGTGATTCAGGCTTGCACGCCACACGGACTGTTTGTATAATGCGCCTCTTGTTGCCGGTGTAGCTCAGTTGGTAGAGCAACTGATTTGTAATCAGTGGGTCGTAGGTTCAAGTCCTATCTCCGGCTCCATATATTAAAAAAAGCCTCATAAGCATCGCTTCTGAGGCTTTTTTTTGCTCCGGAAATTTTGCTGGATTTTACTCTCTCATCTTAAAAGCTAATCCAAAAAGATTTTTCCACGTGCCAAACCATTTTTCTGTTTCTTTAATCCTTTTAGCGAATAAACTATCCGGAACAGATGGTTAATTTTCTGCCATCTGCCGCTGAAAATTATTCAGCTGCCGCACTCCAGGGCTTGTTAGGCTGCCAAAGCATACCCGAAGAAATTTATCTGTTTCGTAAATTATTTACTGCCTCGATCAGAGTTTTATATTCTTCTTCTATATCTTGAAACGCAATCTGTGCCGATTGCCTGTCACCACATTGATATAAAACATGGATATTGGAAATAAATTTCAACAGTTTTGAATATTGGTTTTCCAACTGTTCCACATGGAGTTCTTCAATAAACTGAATGCTCTTAGCTTTTTTTAACCAAAATCCACAATGGCTATGTGTCAATGAAATTAAGGGGAAATTGCTACTGGTTTTAGACTTGATATTACTTTTCAAAAATTCAACTTCTATTTCAAGAAAATGCATAAACAATCTTAATTGAGAAGTTCTTAAACAATCATTTTTCCTGTTCTCAATAACAATGACTTCTGGCATATAAAAGTTGCATGCCCAATCCAGCACACTCTCTGATGGCATAGGTCTGGCAATAGCATAACCTTGAGCGATCTTACATCCCATGCACAAAAGGATCTGAGCATGTTTGAGCGACTCTACCCCCTCCGCAATCACTTCGATATTAAAGGAGTTCGCAAGCGAAATGACACTCTCAACAATCTTATAATCATCAGCATCATTAAGCATATTTCGGACAAAAGATTGATCTATTTTGATTGTTTTTATAGAGAGCGTTCGAATATGGCTCAGGGATGAATATCCAGTACCAAAGTCATCAAGAGCCATCGAAATATTAAACTTTTTTTCACATTCCGAGATAACTGTCTGAATTGAGGATAACTCATCCAAAGCATGGCTCTCCAGTATTTCAATTTGAAAGTAGCTCAAATCAAGGTCTGGAAACTCATTACAAATAACTTCAAGATTTTTTATAAATGAATTTCTTGCAAGATGATATGCAGAAAGATTAACACTGACACGAAGTTTTAAACCGTAGCTATGCCAATTCGCCAGACATTTTAAAGCCTCTCTTATAACGTAGTGGCCTAAACGAACTTCCACTTCAGACTCATTTATAGAGGGCAGAAACTCAATCGGAGATAAAAGACCTTTTGATGGGTGCTGCCAGCGAACAAGCGCTTCAAACCCAACAATGTCGCCAGAGGTCATATCAATTTTCGGCTGGAAAAACAAACGCATCTGTTCATCATCTATCGCTGAAAATATGGCCGCGTGACTATACGAACCTTTCGAAATTTCCTTAACCTTTTCCGTGTCACCATACATTAAAAAAGCCGATTTACCTGCATTTTTAATCTGATATAAGGTTTGATCAGCATGCTCTATTAATGACCCCAAAGATCCTTTGTCAAAAGGATAAAGGGTGTAACCAATCGAGGCCCCGATGGTTATTTGACGTCCTTCAACAAGCTGATATGGCTGACTGACAGCATGCAAAAGTTTTTGAAGTATCGCGTCACAATCAGCCCGACTGTGAATTTCGCTCAGCAAAATGACAAATTCGTCCCCGCCATACCTGGATACAGTGTCTTCTTTTCTCAGCTGGGATTTTATTCTTTCAGCCAGTTCTATTAGCAGCAAATCGCCAACATGATGTCCATAAGTATCGTTGACCGGTTTAAAATCATCCAGATCCAGGAAACAAACCGCCAACATTTCATGATTTCGATTTGCTTTGGCAACAGCCTGATTAAAGCGATCTTCCAGCAAGTTTCTGTTGGGTAAACTGGTCAAAGCGTCATAGTGGGCTAACTTTTCAAGGCTTGCATGATGCTCTTTCATTTTTGTTATGTCAGACATCATCCCCAGATAGTGGACATTATCAGTACCAGGAACACTGACTTTATTAACACTCAGCAATTCAGCATAGAAAGAACCATCTTTTTTCCTGTTCCATACCTCACCTTCCCAAAAGCCGGTTTCTTCAATAGTGAGCCACATGTTCGTGTAAAAATCTTTGTCCTGCCGTCCTGAGCTGAGTATGCTGGGATTTTGTCCAATTAATTCCTGTTCGCTAAAACCACTAATCTGGCAAAACGCTTCATTGCAAGCAAGAATACGTGCTTTTTCATCCGTAATAATCATTCCTTCCTGGGCTTTTTGAAACAGTTGCATCAAGAGAAACCCTTGATTTTTCAGATCGAACATAATGGACTCCGGACTATTTTCTTACCCCGTTATTAATGATAGTTATGAATTAGTTTGTTTTGCCCAGAATTGAGCAGCCAGTGATTCAAAGTTTGTTGCTAATGACAACATATGTGTACTTATTGAAACCGTGTTATCTGCTTCCTTCACATTATTCCCTGATGAATCTCTGATGTTGTGAATGCTTTTACTGATTTCTTCAGCAACGGCACTTTGCTGTTCTACGGCAGATGCTATCTGCATGGTCATATCATTAATTTGCTGAATGACATCTAAAATGTTGGCAAAGGAATTGACGGTATCCTGATTGTGACCCACGCAGGTTTCTGCCTGTTTCAAACCATCATTCATTGCTTTAACAGCTGTCGCTGAATTATTTTGAAGATTCTCCACCATTACACGAATTTCTTCTGTTGAACTGCGTGTACGACTGGCAAGAGAGCGAACCTCATCAGCGACTACGGCAAATCCACGCCCGGCATCCCCTGCTCTGGCAGCTTCAATTGCCGCATTTAATGCAAGCAAGTTGGTTTGCTCCGAAATATCATTAATGACGTCGAGAACAATAGCGATATCATTACTACTCTTTTCCAAAGCTTTAATAGTATCGGCAGCCTGCTCTACTCCTGCACGCAATGTCTGCATCAGGTCGACACTTATTTGCACAACCTTTTTGCCTGTTTCGACTTCCTCCACACCTTTGTTGGCAATTAATGTACTGCTCTGGGCATTGCGTGAAACTTCCTGGATACTTGCCGACATTTCATTTATTGCTGCAGCGACCTGTTCCGTTTCATTAAACTGCTGTTCTGCATAACCTTTGGAAGCCTTGATCGCACCACCTAATGTAGAAGTGTTTGAGCCCATGGTTGCTGCACTGTCGGCAACACGACCGATTAATCCAGCTGTTTCCGATTCCAGAAACTTCATGGCCAGCGCAATATCGCCCAGTTCATCGCGCCGCCCACTGTAAATATACCTTGCCACAGGATCATTTATGATTTTCCGCGCGTTGGAAACAATGCTTTTTAAGGGGCTTAGCAGGATATATACCCCGCCAACGGCAATAGTGATGCAGACCAGCGAAATAATAGTAATTGATAGCCAACTCTGAAAAAACAGACTTGAAATAACCTGGATCATCATCAGCAAAAATATCAATACCGTTATTTTGAAGATTATTGAAATGGAGTTTTTAAGCTCTGCAACTTTTTTGCCTTTACGGAGTTTTTCATAGAGTCTGGAGGCACGATCAACATTTTCTCTTCGGGGTTTTCTTCTTATTGATTGATATTCACGTGTTCCGTCATCTTTCATTATCGGAGTGACATAAGCGTCAACCCAGTAGTGGTTACCATTTTTGCAACGGTTTTTGACCATCCCCATCCACGATTTATCGGATTTTACCTTTTCCCACAAAGCAGCAAAGGCTGCAGGGGGCATATCGGGATGTCTTACTACATTATGGCTTTTACCAACCAGCTCCTCTTCAGTAAAACCGCTTATATCGACAAAATCCCGATTGACATAGGTAATAATTCCCTTACTATTTGTAGTGGTAAGTATATTTGCATCACTTTTATAAGATTCTTCAACTTGCGTAACCGGTTCATTAATCTTCATTTTATAGCCTTGGCATTTAAAACAGAATTAAGCGCCCTCCAAGGCTATATTTTCTTTAAACAAAAGGTCTAATACCAAAAATGAATCAACGTATAACAAAAAGCTATCAGTTCAATTATGACCTGAAACAACTAAGAGCTTTTCTTGAAATAGCGAAAGAAAAAAGTTTCAGCAAAGCAGCAGAAAATCTGTTTATATCTCAGCCTGCAATTTCTCGAAAAATATCACAACTTGAAGAAGCATTAAAATGCCAACTTTTTATCAGAGAAAATAACACTGTTAAATTAACTCCTGAAGGTGAAGAGCTAAAAAATAAATTACCAATAGTTTTTGAAAGCCTGAATGGAATAACAGAGTCACTCACTTCATTAACAAAAAAGAAAAAATTAAAATTAGGTTATACATGTGCTGCAATGAGCAGTTTTTTACCTGAAATGATACGCGAAATCACAGATAAACTGGAAAACTATGAATTGATATTCTCTGAAGGGAATACGACAGAACTGATTGATAAAGTACTTAACAATAACATCCATTGTGCCTTCATTATGGCTCAACCGAAGCACGAAACCCTTCTGACTATAAACATACGCCCTGAACAAATGGGGCTGATGATACCGGACAACCACCCTTTTAACTCACTAAATGAAATACCGATCGAACTACTTCAATATGAAACATTAATCCTCTTTCCAAAGCCCCAGAACCCCAGCTTATATGACCATATACTTGAATGCTGCATGGCTGCCCAGTTCTCCCCGAACGCTATAATAGAGGCTGATAGCTGTAATGCTATATTTGGATTTGTTGCTGCGGGCACAGGTGTTGCTTTCATAGCAGAATCTATGGCGGGACTTTGTATGAAAGGGACACGTTATAAGCCGCTTGTTCAACCAGGGCCTGAAATTGAGTTTAGCTTCATATCCAACAATTTATCCATGGAAGATTGGCATATGGTTTTTGAAAATTTAATTTCTGATAACTATTTTCAAAATACTTTCAATAATAATTATTCAGAAAAATCATTGTCTGCTCAGAACAGTATTTAGATTCACCCCCCAGCCAATCAGATTAGAAATCAAGTTTTCTTATATTTTTAAGCTGGGGAATTATTTACTATTTCAATACAGAAAAAACCAATATAAGAAAAATATTTTAAATTAATATATTTTAATAAACCGTAAACCAGCCGTATTTTTTAGTTAAAAATATAGAAATATTTTATCTTTAAACCTCATTAACTGATCCAGCATTACTTCAGAAAAATGCGATCTTTATATTTAACCCTATATTCTTAAAATAAATATTTACCTGGAGTAATATGATCATATTTTATAAGTCAACTTCAGGTATCTACTACTTAACGATTACTTAGTGCGAAAGTGTAACCTGTGGTTCAACACTGTGAGTTTGATATGCATTGTTATTTATCTACATGAAAAAATAATGAATTGGTAGATTAATTCATAAAACTTGTACCTAAGAGACGACTGAAGATGCCATCAAGATTGATAAAGGTTGCTGATAAAAAATTTAGTTTGTATCTGTAAACTATCCATCCATTACGACATTACGAACCTTTGACACCTTACCAAGTCTGAAAAGCTTGGCTGCTTCTGTTAAATTATCACCATAACTGAGCACTAACCCCAAACACAGAGGTATGAATGTCTTATATTGAGACGACGATGAAAAAGCTGCAACGAAGCAGCCCAAGTCAGCCCGAGTTTTATCAGGCCACCGAAGAAATCCTGCAGTCTATTCGCCCCTTACTCGACAAAAACCCGATCTATCTGCAACAAAATATCATTGAACGTATTGTCGAACCGGAACGTCAGATCATGTTCAGGGTCGTCTGGCAGGATGATGAAGGTAACGTGCAGGTCAACAAGGGTTATCGCGTCCAATTCAGCTCTACACTCGGACCCTATAAAGGCGGAATCCGTTTTCATCCTTCGGTAAATGCCAGCACGGTTAAATTTCTGGGGTTTGAGCAGATCTTTAAAAATGCTTTGACAGGTCTATCGCTTGGTGGTGGTAAAGGCGGTTCGGACTTTGATCCTAAAAACCGCTCAAATAACGAAATCATGCGTTTCTGTCAGGCCTATATGACCGAATTACATCGTCATATCGGTGCGACCATTGATGTCCCTGCAGGTGATATTGGGGTCGGAAAACGCGAAATCGGCTATCTTTTTGGCCAATACAAACGTTTGAATCGTCATTTTGAAGGTGTACTGACCGGCAAGTCGCTCAACTGGGGTGGATCACTGGTACGTCCTGAAGCAACGGGCTATGGTCTGGTCTACTTCACTGAAAATATGTTGCAAGCTAACGATGACACTCTGGATGGTAAAAGATGTCTGGTATCCGGAGCGGGAAATGTAGCCATACATACCATCGAAAAGCTATATCAATGTGGCGCATTGCCGGTTAGCTGCTCTGATAGTACCGGGACGATTTATCATGAGAAAGGTATTGATCTGATTCTACTCAGGGAATTAAAAGAAACACAACGAACTTCATTAATCAACTATCTGGAATCTCACCCGGATGCTCAATTTATTCCAATAAAAGAATATCCAAAAGATGGCCATGCCGTATGGCGATTAAAAGCAGATGCCGCTTTTCCATGCGCTACTCAGAATGAAGTCTCGGCGGCAGATGCTAAAGCGCTCTGTCAGAATGGCATTACCTGTATTGTTGAAGGTGCCAATATGCCTTGTACCGCTGATGCACAGGCAGAAATCATCGCCGCCGGAATTCATTATGCTCCAGCTAAAGCAGCCAATGCCGGTGGTGTCGCCACCAGCCAGCTTGAAATGGCACAAAATGCCAGTATGACCCAATGGTCATTTGCTGAAGTGGACAAACGACTACAGGTGATTATGCAAGGTATCTATCAACGCTGTGCAGAAACAGCCATAGAGTTTCATCAACCATGTAATCTAGTGTTTGGCGCCAACATTGCCGGATTTCGCAAAGTCGCGGATGCCATGCTCGAACAGGGACTGGTATAAGGTTCTTGTAATCAGTTCTTAACATAAGACCTATGGGGTTTAAATTTGAGACTCATTTATTTGTTCTCTGTGAGCATATTGTTCACATCAATGACACTGGCTGCACGGGCTGATGCAATTACGTTAAAAATAATTGATCAGAATCAACAGGCTGTCCCCAACGCCATAATTGAAGTGCTTAGTTCCTCTGAAAGTCATGGTGAACCAGATTCTGTAACCGTCATGGATCAGATAGATAAAACCTTTGTTCCTGAACAGATTATTATTCAGCAGGGAGAGACTGTTGATTTTCCTAACAGTGACAATATCCGTCATCACGTTTACTCATTTTCCAAAGCTAAAACATTTGAACTCAAGCTTTATGCGGACAAACCCGAAAAGCCAATACTCTTTGAAAGCCCCGGCATAGTTGTGGTCGGCTGCAATATTCATGACGCCATGATCGGCTATATTTATGTTGCCCAGCATGAAACGGTTGTTACCTCATCCGAGCAGGGCATCGCCTTTATTAACACAACAGCACCAAAGCCACTGATAAGTATATGGCACCCATATACAACTAATGGTGCCGAAAGCCGGAAAACCGTTGAAATAGATCCGTTAATTCAAAATACTCCGGGAGAATATATTATCCAGCTGGAGTTGACGCCTCCTCCCCCACGCGAGTCATTTGAGGATACATTCGGTGCGGCTGGGCATCACTAAATTACGCACGCAAATTCTGTTATTTGCCCTCTCACTGATACTGGTGTCGACGCTGGTTATTCAGTCGATATCCTGGTGGTCTGCAAATAAGTTTAATCAGCATCAGATACAGCAGAACACCATCAAGGCAGAAAATATTCTGCGTCAATACATACGTTCCAACGAAAACAATCTGGTGAATTCAGCGAGAGTACTGACAGCAGATTTCGGTTTTAAGCAGGCTGTGGCATCCAGTGACAGCGATACAATCGCCAGCGTACTGGCTAATCATGGCGCACGTATTAAAGCTGATTTAATGTTACTGACCGATTTATCAGGTCAGTTGATTTCCAGCAGTCGTTCAAATCATTACGATCAGACCTTACTACGGCAGATAGTGGAAGATCTGATGGAAAAACCGGGTGTCGCACATATTGTGATGCTGAATGATCGAATCTATGAATTAATCCTGTTGCCCGTGATGGCCCCCAGAACAATAGCGTTTAGTCTGCTTGGTTTCGAGTTGAATCAAACCACACTGAATGAACTGAAGCATCTTACCGATCTGGAGATCACCCTGCTTAAAAACGACCAGCCGGTTTATTCCACTCTGGATAGCCTTGATTCTGATGAAGATTTCGCTGCTAAGATGAATGCCATGCAAAGCAGATGGCTTGGGCTGCAAAGACCAACCTTTATCAATTCAGAAGTGTTACCGGCCACCAGTAGCGTAAACCCTGTCAGCATACTGCTAACCACGGATTTAAGACCGATCTATAAGCAATATGATGATCTGGCAAAACAGCTCATGCTCACTGTTTTACTGGTAGTAGTGGCAGCCATTATTATCAGTATGATCATCGCGCACAAACTGACCACACCTTTAGCCCGACTGGTTGAAATTGCTCACCAGTTTGCCAAAGGGAATTACGATGCCTGGCGTGATCCAGGCCGCTCCAGCAGTGAAGTCCGTGATTTAACAGTCGCTTTTCGCCATATGGGGGAAGAGATAAAACAACGTGAACAAGTTGTCACCTGGCAAGCCCGACATGATGTCCTGACCGGTTTATTTAATATTCACACGATGCGCAGCACGCTTACCACGATTATGCGTGACTACAGTCAGTGTATTGTGGTAGCGATGTATATTCAAAATTTCAGGCAAATCAATGATCGACTGGGACCGGAAGTCGCTGATGCTTTTCTCAACGCACTGGCAACTCGCCTTAATCAGTTCAAAACCTCGGGAAATAAAACCAATGCCCGACTGGAAGGTATCGAGTTTTTATCAGTGATCCAGTTAATGCCAGGCCAAAGTCCAAAGCAAATTGTTGAATCTTTACTGGACAGTCTGGCCCAGACTTTTCAGATCAGTAATATCAGTTTGACGGCTCAGTTTTATGCTGGTGTTTGCTGTTATCCTGCGGATGGTACTGACAGCAAAACCATGCTGCGCCGGGTCAGGATTGCAGCGGATCATGCTCGTATCAATCGCACATCCATTCATGTGTATACCCCGGGCGAAGATGAAGAACATCTTGAAGAGTTATCGATTATCGAAGCATTGCAAACTTTACTCAAACAACCCGGCAATAATGAATTATTCTTGAATTTCCAGCCAAAAGTTGAACTCAGCAATGGCAGAATTGACACGGTTGAAACACTGATCCGCTGGCATCGTCCGGGGCTAGGACGCATCGCACCGGATAAATTTATTGGTCTCGCCGAGCAATCTGGTCTGATTGTTGAGCTCAGTCACTGGGTCATCGAGCAAACACTAAAGCAACTGGCCATCTGGCGTGATATGGGGTTACACCTCAAAGCCGCTATCAATGTTTCGGCTGAAGATCTGGCACATCCAGAATTTTGCCGCTTCCTGCATTCCCAATTCGGTTTATACAATATACCGCCAGACTTGGTCACCATTGAGATTACTGAACGCGATATCATGTATGACGAAGCATTAGGTATTGAGGTACTTAAAAGTCTTAAAAAAGCGGGCTATAAAATTGCTGTTGATGACTACGGAATTGGTCAGTCTTCTTTGTCCAAACTGAAAATTCTGCCAGTCGATGAACTGAAACTGGATATGAGTTTCATCAGAAATCTGGATACATCACATACCGATCAGAAAATTGTCTCCTCAACTATTTTTCTGGCACACTCTCTCGGCCTGAAAGTGGTCGCTGAAGGCGTTGAAAACAGCGCCAGTTATGAATTATTAACACAAATGGATTGCGATAGCGTGCAGGGATATTTAATTAGTAAACCACGAGATGCCAATGATCTTGTCGCTTGGTTAGGTGAAAATAATGCCACTTATTCTGTTCCTGCTGACATTAACACTCACTAGTCAGCTCTATGCTGCTGATGGCAAATTAATTGCCACCCCCGGAATTTCCACAATTGAAGGTTCTGCCGGGGGTGGTTTTGTTCCATGGGCACAGTTGGCCGGATATGGCAGCCGTGATGAAATTGCTGCCAACGTATTCTGTAGTGGTGCCAATGTTGATCATTACGACTTGCATGTCTGTGGTGCTCAAGCGTCTTTTTATGATCGCGTTGAATTTTCTGTCGCCAAACAGAAATTTCATGTTGATACCTTAAATCTGAATATCAAGCAACGCGTCCTGGGCATTAAAGCACGACTTTATGGCGATATTGTCTACAGTCGTTTCCCGCAAATCAGTCTGGGCATGCAGCATAAAAAACTTGATGATCCGACTGTGGCGTATCTGTTAGGCGCTGATGAAGATTCCGGTACCGATATCTATCTGTCGGCAAGTAAGCTGCATCTTGGCGCGATAGCTGGTTATAACTGGCTATGGAATATCACTGCCCGCTCCACAGAAGCCAATCAAACTGGATTGTTAGGTTTCGGTAATGCTGGGCGAGATAATCAGCGTGAAGTTTTTTGGGAAGCCTCCACTGCAATATTATTCAGCCGACATTTAGCGTTAGGCGTTGAATACCGTCAAAAACCCGATAATCTGGGTTTAAAAGAAGATGATTGGTCTAATGTCTTTATCGCCTGGTTTCCCAATAAGGTTATCAGCGTAACTGCCGCCTGGCTGGACTTAGGTGAAATCGCCGGAGCAAAAAACCAAAAAGGCCCGTATTTTTCTGTTACAGGTTACTTTTGATGTCATTAAAATATCGATATAGCGTTCTCGTCGCACTTTGTTTGATGATATCAGCTTGTGCCAGCCCTCCAGATACCACGTTATACAAAAAGTTAGGTGGAGAGTCTGGCATTGAGAATATCGTGGAAAACCTGGTGCAGGAGATTGGACAAGACAAGCAAATATTTCATTATTTCGCTGAAGCCAGTGTCAGTCGTTTTAAGGAAAACCTGATAGAGCATTTTTGTGCAATCAGCGATGGTCCATGCAAATACACCGGCGATAACATGGTGGATATTCATACCGGTATGAATATCAATGAAAAAGACTTTAACCATATGGTGGATTTATTAATTAATGCCATGGACACTGAAGGCATTCCACACCGTATTCAAAATCAGCTGATTGCCCGACTCGCGCCATTACGCAAAGAAATTATCTATCTTTAATTACACTTCATCTTCAATGGCTGCTTCGACCATTGGAAACTGTGGAACATGCGTAAATATAACCTGATTACGGCCATGATCTTTTGCTTTATATAAAGCCGTATCGGCAGCCTGCAAAATCACATCTATCGGCGGCACGGCCTCCTCCGGCCACAATAAACACACCCCACAACTCATCGTAACCGGAATTAAGTGTGAACCACCGACAATCGGTGCCGAGTCGATAATTGTTCTCAAACGTTCAAAAGATGCCGTTGCTTCATCAGGCTTTAATTGCAAGGCAATTAAAAATTCTTCGCCACCAAACCGCCCCAGCACATCGTAATGACGTAATGTGGTTTTTAAACGGGATGCAAACCGGCGTAACACCTCATCACCCACGGCATGACCATAGGTATCATTTATTTTTTTGAAGTTATCAATATCACACAGAGCCACACAGTAGATTTTGTCACTGCGCGAGGAACGTATCAGCTCTTCAGAAATACGTTCAATAGCAGCATGTCGATTTAACAGTTTAGTTAAATGGTCATGCGTTGCCCGATAAGTAAGATCCTGATAAAGGCTGGACAATGGATTTGCCAATCGACGGGCCAGCAGTGTACTCAGAATCACTGCCAATAATACGATACAAAATGTTAATGCCAGTAACGAGTAATTTAACCGGTCCAAAACCCGGTAAAAAACTGATAAATCTGCCAGTAAAAACAATTCAATTTGCTGATCCAACGGGCTTTGCAGGAACGACTGCTCCAATAAATATTGCGACCTTTTCCACCATAGATTCGGCGAAGTATCTTTTAGTAAGTATTCTTCAAATTCAGTTTTATCTATGGTTAATGTCGTTAAAAACAACTCCGACTGAGAGGACTGAAAAATAATATCCAGCCCTGTCTTAACCTTTAATGTCTCGAGCAGAGGAATGGTCACTTCAAACGCAATAAACGCCATTGCGATTTGATGAGGCGCTTTTACCGGCAGACTGAACAAACGATATAAACGGTTATTGATCTCTGCAAACTGACCCTGACCAGAAACTTTTTGCAATGCAGACCAATTGAGATTAACCAGTTCCGTTAACGGAAAATTCAGTTCATTCGCTGCAACCAGCTTTCCTTCATTATCAACTAACAGCATCAGGTCAGCCTGGATCCGCTGAGCATGATTCGTGAGCATACTGCTGATTGTCGGTAAATCTTTGGTAGCAAGGGCTTCCCGGAAGCCGAAATCCTGAATTATTATTTCAGTTGAATAACGCAAGCTGGTTTCACGACTATCAATGTATTGATGCAGGAAATGCGAGGCATTGGCAACCTGCTCATGAATCTGCCGTTGATTATGCTGATGAATAAACCAACCATGACTGAGCTGCATAGTGAAGGCCGTTAATAAAATCAGGCTGGTACAAAGCAGGATCACCCTGGCCTTGATACCATTCATCTATTCAAAGTTTCCAAATGTATTCATCTATAAAAATCTTATTGAGAGATATGGTGACAATAGTGAAACAGGTATCAATTCAGGGTAAACGCCAGACCTTGATTTTCTGTCCGGTTTTAAAACCAAATAAGCGGTTACCACCTACTGCGACAGCAATATGTTGCTTGCCATCAATACTGTAGCTAATAGGCGGCGCATTGACGCCTGCTTCGGTTTTAGCACTCCAGCGTTTGTCCCCGGAATCAGCATCAAAAGCCATAAGTTCACCACTGCCTTCACCGGTAAACACTAAGCCACTGGCGGTACTTAATACCCCACCAATCAATGGATTTTCAGTTTTAACCTGCCAGACAATTTTGCCGTCATCTAAATCAATTGCTGTCAATAAACCGTGTTTTTCCGGGGTGTTTAATGGCGACATTGAAGAGTAACGCACGGCTTCCTTACCCTCTGCCGCCGCTTGTTGATGTAGTTTATATTCCACCGGCCAGTGAATACCGGCAATAAACACCAGGCGTCTGCGGGCATCCACTGATACAGGTGACCAGTTCGCACCGCCCATTACGCCGGGATAAATAATAGTGCCCTCTGCACTGGGCAGTGAAAACATATTTTTCTGCGGGACAAAAGCGTCGCTTTTATAGAGAAACTTACCGTTACGTCTGTCATGCACATAAAACCAGCCGGTTTTTCCTGCCTGACCAATCGCCGGAACAGGCTGTCCTTTAATCGTAATATCAAATAATACCGGTGGACTGGCGACATCATAGCCCCAGCTATCATGCGGCACCTGTTGATAATGCCACCTGTAATCACCACTCTTCGCATCAAGTGCCAGTAATGAGCTGCTGTAGAGATTATCTCCGGGCCTCGAAGAGCCTTCCATTTGTGGCGAAGGATTGCCTGTACCAAAATGCAGAATCCCGGTATAGGGATCAATAACCGGAGTACTCCAGGCCGAGGCCCCTCCATAACGCCAGGCATCAGCATGTTCTTTCATCGCCGCTTTTTCTTTGGCAATATCACGAGGTAATTCAATGCCATCAGCCGTTTTGGTAACGAAGTTTCCTTCCCAGTTCTCTGATTTAATGGTGTCAAACTGCCACTTCTGCTCACCGGTATGAATATCATAGCCAGCCATAAAACCACGACGACCAAATTTTCCGGCAATACCCACAACCGTGCCCAAGGGTGAGTCAGAGTCTGTAGCATCCAGATGCAACCCATAACCGACCCCCGTGATGCCGATAATGACAGTATCCTGATAGATCATTGGTGCCATATTAATACCCGCACCTGAGGTCCCTGAAACACTACCAAGCTCAGTATCATCCAGTTTGCTGACATCTTCCCTGATACCCGTGTTTTCCCCTATTACCTGATGATCCCAACGTTTTTTACCGGTTTTAGCGTCCAGAGCGATTAATCTCGCATCAATGGTGCCGGTAAATACCATGCCATTGGCAACGGCCACCCCACGATTAGCCGATCCGCAGCAAATAGGATAATCCTTGTCCAGATCATGCTGATAACGCCATAACTGCTTTCCATTGCCTGCATCCAGTGCGACCACGTCATTGAATGGCAGGGAAACGTACATTACGCCATCCTGCACTACCGGTGTTGCCTGAAAGGTATCGTTGATACCTGTATCAAACTCCCATGCTTCGACCAGGCCCGTCACATTACTTTTATTTATTTGTACCAACTTGCTATGACGCTGGTGCAGATCATTTCCACCATAGACCGGCCATTCATGTTCTGCAGCTAATAACGGAAAGGAAATACCCGCCAGCAACCCTCCCATCCAGATGAAGTCTTTTAAACGCATTTTCTTTTCTCTCTATAATTATTTTTTTGTCATGATAGCAATTAATAACGAACTGATATGCCTCATCATGATTGATGGATCTATTGATCCAGATCAATTCTGTGCCCGTTTACCCTACAGCAAATTATTGCTCCACCTACAATCAAACTATCAATAATTGGTGGATAGAGGTGCGGGATGCATAAAATACTGTTAGTGGGACTGTTCAGCATGCTGAATATATCTCCTGTTATGGCTGATCGTCTGGCAAATGAACCAATCAAACCCATCCAGACATTTATTATTACCGAACCGGATAAAGTTGAACTCGGGAAAAAACTTTTTTTTGACCCCAGACTGTCACGTTCCGGTTTTATTTCCTGCAATTCATGCCACAACCTCAGTATGGGTGGTAGTGATAATCTTCCAACTTCGATTGGACATAATTGGCAGCAAGGCCCGATTAACTCTCCTACCGTACTCAATTCGAGTATGAATCTCGCACAATTCTGGGACGGTCGTGCAGCCGATTTACAGGAACAGGCTGCTGGTCCCATTGCCAATCCCATGGAAATGGCTTTCAGTCACTCTCTGGCCATCGATGTATTGCGTTCGATTCCACAATATGTGGCTGAGTTCAATAAAATTTATGGCAGTGATGACATTACTCTGGATCAAGTCACCAATGCTATTGCCGCCTTTGAAGAAACACTGGTTACCCCCAATTCACGTTTTGATTTGTGGCTTAAAGGTAACGACAATGCGTTAACTGATACGGAAATTGCCGGTTATCAAAAGTTCAAACAAATCGGCTGTGTGGCCTGTCATAACGGTGAAGCCGTAGGAGGCAGTTCATTCCAGAGGATGGGGATCATGGAGCCCTACCAGACCGAAAATCCTGCAGAAGGTCGTATTGCTGTCACCGGAAAAGATGCCGACCGTTTTTCATTTAAAGTGCCCACCTTACGCAACGTCGAGCTGACCTATCCCTACTTCCATGATGGTGCATATTGGAAACTGGAAGATGCTGTGGATGTCATGGCCAGATTACAGTTAGGTCAGGAACTGAAAGAACAGGACATCAAAAATATCACTGCATTTTTGAAAACCCTGACGGGCGATCAGCCGCAATTTGCCATTCCGCAATTGCCGCCTTCCACAGCGAATACCCCCGTTCCAGTCCCTTTTGAAAACTAATACAAAGCCCGGTAGTTAAATCCACTACCGGGCTTTTTAGTATCGCTTAATCTGGCAAATCAGCAATGCTATCTACCACAGCGGCATATAAATCCCGGGTTGATGCTATGGCACCATCCTGAACCAGTTCAGCCGATATAACCTTACCATGTGCAGCCTGCAGTGGGCGTGTGGCCGTGGCACTGGCCACGACCGTCGGTTTATAGCCCAGATTAAAACCACCATGTGCTGTGGAATTGACGCACATATGCGTCATAAAACCGGCCAACACAATATTCTCAATGTTCAATGATTTTAGCCGCTCATCCAGTTCCGTCTGTATAAATGAATTGGGAAAGTTTTTAGTAATAACGTATTCCCCATCTCTGGGGGCAACTTCGTTGGATATCTGTCCCAGCTCTGTCGTTAAATCGTAGGGTGAGCCAACACCGCCATCGTGTTGTATATGAATAACAGGAATATTCAGTGCTCTTGCACGCTCCAGTAACGCTTTAGCCTCAACAATGGCTTTTTCCACCCCGGTCAGCTGCATAACACCGGTTCGATAGGTATTCTGACAATCGATCATAATTAACGCCGAATCACTCAGTTTGGCGGGTTGATGTCCTAAGCCTACGATCTCTCTTAACGTTTGTGATGCTTGTGTCATAACAATCCTCTTTGAATGTTTTAATGGGTGCGTTTTTGCAATTTTAGCCAGCTCTGAATAATGATTAATCCATACGATGTTGAAAGCTGACCGCATACGCACCGGGTCTGGCCAGTAAAATCGGGTCCGCTGAAGGCTCTATACCTTCCGGCAAGGCCAAGGGATTGAACATAGTCGCTTTTTCATAAGCTGCAGCATCCGCCATCGCCGCCTCGATCACGATAGTACCTAACTCGACCACCTGACGATCATCTGGCCAGACTACAGTCGCATCGTTTACTTCATCACCGTCCTCAGCGAGTTGCACTGATAAGCGAAACTTAGCAGCTTGCTGTGGTAATCGCTCACGAATCTCATTCATCAGGTAATTTGCGTTTTGTGCTTCGGCATCAGCTTTTTCCAGCGTTTTAACACCATCCAGTGGCATTACTATATAGCGACCATAAACCGACTCACCTTCAGTATTGGTAAATTTAAACGCATTTATGCCGTGATAGGAAAGGTTGGCAAAACTGGCCGGAAGTGGCTTGGGATAGTCCACAAAATGTTTGGCTTTGGGGTTATCAGCTAAAAACTGCTGGATAGGTTTGGTTTCAGCATCTGAAGTAGCAGAATCTCTTACTGCCGTGAGCATTTCCAGAAAGGCTTCAGGAGTCGCCACGGGAAAACGTGGCACTGAACTGAGTACCATATCGGTGTATTCCTCGTCTCCCAGATCAATCCGCATCGCCATGCCTTTTGCCAGTCCCTTAGGATCGTTGTCAGCGATATCCGGAAAACCTGTCGCATTGGAAAAACGCACAACTACAGGTGATGGATCCTTTTGTAAATGGGCTGCAGAAGTAATTTGACGTGCGGACTCAGCGGGATGAAACTCACCGGTTAGCACGACACCTTTCGTGTGATTAGAACGTAAACCCTCACGCGGCCCATTAAATAAATCATGTTGCACATCAACAATTTTTTCGACTGTCGACTTCTCTCTTTCCTCGGCCATAACAGGATTGATAGCCATCCCTAGCAACAATGCCAATGGCAGATATTTGAATGTTTTAGTGCCCATTTACGATCTCCTTGTTGTTATTTGCTTGCTGAATTCTGAAACAAAAACCCAGCTTAAACCTTTATGAGCTTTTTATATGAAATTTAGTTCATGCTGATTTAATCAGAACAGCAACACAAAACGGATTATTTTGTGATGGTTTGCGTTTACTAGACGACCGGTCTATTATGATCAGAAATTTACTAGACGACTGGTCTAATTATGACACGCACAGAAACAAAAAAATTGTTAAGTCAGGTTGGCACTGAAGTGCTGGGAAGCCATGGTTTTAATCCCACCGGATTAAATACGGTGTTGAAAACGGCTGGTGTACCCAAGGGCTCTTTTTATTATTATTTCGCCAGTAAAGAAGATTTCGGGCTGGCGGTGATTGATGAGTTCGCTTTGGATTATGCCGAAAAAATTGATGCCTTTCTGTCCAATGAAAACGTCCAACCACTACAACGTATTCGTGATTATCTGGAAAACGGTCTGGACACAATCCGCGAAGGAAAATGCAAACGTGGTTGCCTGATTGGCACGCTCGGCCAGGAATTATCCAGCCAGAATGAAACGTTCAGACTCCGCCTTGATCAGGTCTTTGAAGGTTGGAAACAACAATTCATCGTTTGCCTGCAGGCCGCAATTGATTGTGGTGAATTGCCCCGGAATACCAATACAGAACAGTTTGCAGAGTTTCTGTTATCCGGATGGCAAGGTGCCGTTCTTCGCGCCAAAATGCATTCCAGCACCGCTCCGCTTCAAGCATTCATCGATACCTTATTTCAACACGTATTAACAAAACCACAGAATTAATGGAGATTTTTATATGAGCATGAGCAAAGTTGCTCGTTTCCACCAAACGGGTGGACCAGAGGTTTTACAATTGGATGAAATGGATTTGGCGGCTCCGCAAGCCGATGAAGTGCTCGTCAAAGTTAACACCATCGGTCTTAATCGCGCTGAAGTCATGTTTCGTAATGGCCAGTATCTGGAAACACCTCAACTCCCTGCCCGACTGGGTTATGAAGCTTCTGGCATCATCGAACAGGTGGGGCCAAATGTCAGCCAGTTTTCAATCGGCGACAAGGTGAATGTCATCCCGGCTTTTTCAATGAACCAATACGGCACCTATGCTGAAAAAGCTGTGTTGCCGATTCACGCACTGGTCAGGCAACCTGCCAATATTTCCGATGAAGAAGCTGCAGCAGTGTGGATGCAATATCTCACCGCCTGGGGCGCATTAATTGATATTGGTCAGCTAACAGAAGGTCAGACATTGTTAATTCCGGCCGCATCAAGCAGTGTCGGGCTGGCGGCCATCCAGATAGCCAATCAGGCAGGCGCGATCCCGGTTGCGATTACCCGTACCGCGGATAAAAAAGAACTATTGCTAAAACATGGCGCCAAACACGTTATTGTCAGTGAATCCCAGCAAATCGCTGAGCAGGTTACGCTGATAACGGGCGGCAAAGGTGCAGATATGGTGTTTGACCCCGTTGCCGGCCCCGCATTGAATGAATTAGCCGATGCCTGTGGCCAATTTGCACAAATTTTCGTTTACGGCGCACTCAGTACAGAAAGCTCCCCGTTCCCGCTGTTTGCTGCGTTAGGAAAAGGACTGACGTTTCGCGGCTATACCCTGTTCGAAATCAGCCAGGATGCCAAACGCTTGCAACGCGGAGTGGAATTTATTGAAAAAGGACTCGCTGCAGGCCATCTAAAACCTATTATTGCCAAGACATTTTCACTGGATGACATTGTTGCTGCGCATCAATACATGGAATCCAATCAACAAGTCGGCAAAATTATTGTCACCACATCGAATATCTGAAATCTTCACAATGGAGGAACACCATGAAGTTTAACCTCAAAACCGTAAGTGCCTTAACCCTTGCCTCGCTTGGTCTAATCAGCACAGGCAGCTTTGCCGGTGCCGCAGATGTCGAAAAAAATCTGCATAAACTCAATGTACCAGAGGGCTTTAAAGTTGAGGTCTATGCCGAAGTGCCCGGTGCCCGCCAAATGGCTCTCGGCCAATCCACCGGAACCGTATTTGTCGGCACCCGCGGCCCCAAAGCCTATGCTGTTGTGGATCGCAATAAGGATCGTAAAGCCGATGAAGTGGTCACGATTCTTGATGATCTTAAAGTCGGCAATGGTGTCGCTATGCACCAGGGGAATCTCTATATTGCCGAACAGAACCGCATTGCCCGTTATGCTGCACCCGGCTTTGACCTGACCTTGCCATTCAAGGAAATGCGTGAAGTCATATATGAAGAGCTGCCTGACAAAGCCCATCATGGCTGGCGTTATATTGACTTTGGGCCTGATGGTAAGCTTTATGTCACCGTTGGTGCACCCTGCAATATCTGTGATGTCGAAGGTTTCGAGGCCACCATTATCCGGATGAATGCAGATGGCAGTGATGCCGAGATCTATGCAGAAGGCATTCGTAACTCAGTTGGCATGGATTTCCAGCCGGACACTGGCGTGTTGTATTTCACCGATAACAATACCGATATGATGGGTGATGATATCCCGCCAGGTGAACTGAATGCCGCTCCCGAAAAAGGCATGCACTTTGGCTTCCCATATTATGCCGGTGGTAAAGAACGCCACGAAGACTGGGCAGACAAAACTCCGCCGAAAGATGTCACCTTTCCGGTAGCCGAGTTTCAAGCCCATACAGCCGCATTGGGCATGAAGTTTTATACCGGCAACATGTTCCCAGAAGACTTTAAAGGCGATGTCATTATTGCCCAGCATGGTTCCTGGAACCGTACCGAGCCAGTGGGTTATGAATTGGTTCGTGTAACCTTTGATGATAGTAATCAGGTCAGTGGTCACGAAACTTTTATTGATGGCTGGTTAATCGATGGTGAAGCCTGGGGACGCCCGACAGACGTGCTGCAGTTACCCGATGGTTCAGTGCTGGTTTCAGATGATTTTAATGGCGTGATTTACCGTGTCAGTTACGGTGAAGAAACTGTCTCAGCCAGCACCGCAACCTCAGCTCATTCGAGCAAAACAGTGGAAGGACTGGTGATGCCCGAATCGGCTATCGCACATCCGGATGGCCGGGTATTTGTTACCGAAATCGGCGAATTTGGTAAACCAGGCGATGGCAAAGTCACTGTTGTAAATACCGATGGCAGCACTGAAACACTGGTTGATGGTCTTAATGATCCTAAAGGTATCGACCTGTTTAACAACACGCTGTTTGTCGCCGATGTGGATCAACTGGTGAAAATCAGTCTCGACGGTCAGCACGAGATAATGGTGAAAGCCGATGGCTTCCCCGGCAAACCCGTGTTCCTGAATGATGTTGAAATAGATGGTCATGGCAATATCTATGTCTCTGACAGTGGTGACGATGACGGCAAAGATGCTGGTATTTATCAAATTTCATCCGAAGGTGAGGTCAGCGAAATCATTAATGCCAAATCCGGTATTAAACGGCCTAATGGTCTGCTGATGGATGGCTATAACAAAATGCTGGTAGCCGACTTTGGTACCGGTGACTTATTCCAGCTGGATATCGCCAACGGCAAAGCCACTAAAGTAAACAGCGGCTTCGGCGGGGCGGATGGCCTGGTCAGGGATACCAATGGTTTCCTGTATATCAGTGACTGGGCAGGTGGCCAGGTGTGGCAATTGGCTGAACCCAAAGCGACACCCCAACTTATCACTGATGAATATGAATCCGCTGCCGATATTGCCTTATCAGCAGATGGCAAACATATTCTGATGCCCGATATGAAAGCTGGAAAATTGTATTTCCTGCCGATTAAGTAAATTTAATCAAAGCAATCAAAAAGCCGGGATGATTCCCGGCTTTTTTGTATCTCGGCTGATAAAGATTGGTCAGCTTGAATTCCAGCTTTAAGGCTGATTTGATTAGCCCACTAAAAGATAAAGCAATATCAGATTAAACAGCACACTTAAAATAGTGAGCATTTGCCAGAACCGCAGCGGATGACGTTCAATCAACGGGACATATTCATCTTGTAAAAATGCCGGGTTAGGTTTTGTCAGATCTGTTTGCAGCTCGGATAAAACTTCATAGCGTCTTTGCGGATTTAGCTGAACGGATTTTTGAATGGCTTTATCCACCCATACCGGGATCTCTGCTTGCAGCTGTGTTAACGGTTGATAGTTCAGTCGACTGAGATGCTGACGATTAATGGCTTTTTCAAAATGCTTGCCATAAGGTAGTTGGCCACTGAGCAGATTATAAAGAATTGATCCCAGGGCAAACTGATCGGCCTGTACTCCGGCCTGTTCACCCAACAGATATTCGGGTGCCGTATATTCCCGGGTTCCCAGTAATTTTTTGCGTTTAATCGGCGAAGCTACATCGGCAATTCCGGCGATGCGGGTGGAGCCAAAATCAATGATTTTTACCACACCTTCATCGCTCAGCATAATATTGCCGGGTTTGAGATCCTGGTGCAGCATATCCAGTCGATGGAAGGCTCTGAGTCCGGAAATTAGTTGCGGTAGCAGTTGCCTGACTTCACCGAGACTTAGCGGTCCTTCATCATCCAGTTTCTGTTGCAGGGTTTTGCCAGCGATATATTCCATTACGTAATATAAAAAACGCCGTGGACGCGGCTGTTCAACAATTCTCACCACATGCGGGTTATCAATTCGACGGCCGATCCATTCTTCAAGCTGAAAACGCTCCAGATACGCCGGATCATCCTCGAAATTGACGGATGGGGTTTTTAACACCACTTTCTGATTGGTTTCGGTATCAATGGCCAGATACAACTGACTGGTCGAACTGGCATGCAATTCACGCAATACCCGATAACCATCGAGGATGACACCTTCATACAATTCGGGAGGAAACGGTAACGCCGTTAACTTGGCATAGACTTCATCCGGTTTGGGATCAGCCAGGGCATCAATGCAAAACAGCTGACAACTGACATTGTCCTGGCCGCCATTTTGTAACGCGAGTTCACATAACATTTTGGCAGATTGTTCAGGATCTTCGGTTGCGCTCAACTGCTGTTTGATGACACTGTCAGCAACAAATTCATAAACGCCATCAGTCATCAAAACAAACACATCGCCTTGCTCGACACTGAGATGTTTGTAATCAATTTCCAGCGCGTAATCAACACCCAGCGCACGCCCCAAATATTCTTTACCTTCATCAAGTTTGATGCGGTGATCCTGCGTCAGTTGTTCCAGCGTATTGTTGCGAAACAGATAGATTCGGGCATCACCGACATGGAACAGATGTGCAGTCACCGATTTGATGATCACCGCAGAAAATGTGGTCGCAAAGCCCCGTGATATTTCCCGAAACTGATGGCTCTGCCCGCACAACCAGACATTAATCGCCGTTAAGACCTTACCGCCTGACTGCTTGACCGACCAGGTATCCGGCGTACTGAAATAATCGGCAATGAATCCGGTTATTGCGGCATGACTGGCCTCACGTGCCTGCTCACTGCTGCTGATGCCATCGGCAATCGCGCAGATGGCCCCTTTGCTCTCCAGCAGTAAGGCATTCTCCGGGGCATAAAAACCAATCGCATCCTGATTTTCAGCTTTTACGCCAGCCTGAGAATATTGCCCACAACGGACTTTCAGCATGAGCTTATCCCGTTATTAATGCACATCAATCATTTGCACGGTGCCATCCGGTAACACTTCTGCCATCTGGCCGCGCGGCTCATCCATAAACTGCACCACAATTAAGGTGACTAAGGCCGTGGCCGCAATGACCCAGAAAAATAACTGAGCAGATACTACCGACAATACCGTCAAAAACAGCAATGCACCGACATTACCATAAGCACCCGCCATACCGGCAATTTGTCCGGTCAAACGACGTTGTACTAAAGGTACAACGGCAAATACCGCCCCCTCACCTGCCTGTACAAAGAACGAACAGCACATGGTCGCCAATACGGCCAACACAATAAACCATTCCGGCGTTATCAGACCCATCACAAAATAACCGACGGCCAGCCCTGCCAGACAAATGGTCAACGTCAGTTTACGCCCCAATTTATCACTGAAATAACCACCGGTAGGTCGTGACACCAGATTCATAAAGGCAAAACCAGAGGCCAGCAAACCTGCCTGCACTACAGTGATATTAAAGGTTTCGCTGAAAAATAAAGGTAACATTGATACGACCGCCAGTTCAGAGCCAAACGTTGCCAGATACGCCAGATTCAGCACTGCCACCTGTTTGAACTTATAACGGTGAATCTCTGGAACAGGCGTGTGAAATATGGATTTGTTGACCTGATAGATATGATAAAGCTGATAGAGAAACAGTAACACCAGTCCACCATAGATCAACATGGTCACCGACTCAGTCAGTAATGAAACCCCGTTTGGTGACAGTTTCCAGGCTAACAACCCCAGCGCGCCATACATCGGAATGGTCATCAGAATTAACAGCAGAAAATCCCCTTTACTGGTGACCTCCATCGCCCCGGATTTTTTCGGTTTGAAATAGGTTGAACCTTTGGGTGTATCTGACACACTGTTGTAATAGATAAACGCATAAACCAATGCGATAAAACCGGTCAAAGCCACGGCATAGCGCCAGCCTTCATCACCACCAAACATCAATGCGATGGTCGGCAGACTCATTGCCGCCGCTGCAGATCCGAAGTTACCCCAGCCACCATAAATGCCCTCTGCCAGACCGACCTGTTTGGCAGGAAACCATTCTGAAATCATCCGGATACCGATAACAAAACCAGCGCCGACAAAACCCAACATAAAACGTGCCAGCGCCATTTGCTCAAAGCTGTCGGCTATCGCAAAAAAGAAACACAACATGCTGGAAATACCCAGCAGTAATGAATACATGATTTTGGGGCCATATTTATCGACCAGCATGCCCACCACAATCCGGGCGGGAATAGTCAGAGCAACATTGAGGATTAATAAGGTTTTAATTTGCTGGTCGGTGAGGCCAAGCGTTTCTTTAATTGAAACCAGTAGCGGTGCATGGTTAAACCAGACCACAAAACTGATAAAAAAGGCCATCCAGCTAAGATGTAAGATGCGGCTGTTACCGCTGAAGGATAAAAATTTTAAATTTGAGGCAGACATCGAGTTCTCACTTCAGAACGTTTGACCAACATTGGTGAGCGACTTAAGCGGGAATTATGCCAACTTCTAAGTTATTGATTTTATAGTTATCCAAGCAGTTAAAAAGGTATCCAATGCACCTGTTTAAATCAAACTGACTGAACGCGCACCATAGCTGTGCAGACCATCAGGCAACAAAAGCTACAGCATTTTTGCCGGATTGTTTGACGCGATACATAGCCTCATCAGCGGCCTTTAACAAGGCATCTATGTTTTCACCATCTTCCGGATAGCGGGCAATTCCAATGCTGGCGCCTATCTGACAAGGGCAGTTATCGATCAGTATTTTTTCGGAAAGCGCTGCTATGATTTTATCGCCAACGGTTTGCAAATGCTGATTCTGCGCCACATCACTCAGCAACACCACAAACTCATCTCCGCCAATTCGAAATACCGTATCCGATGCGCGTAAGCGCTGATTTATCCGCTGCGCGACTTCAACCAGCAACGCATCACCGACATGATGCCCGCAAATATCATTCACTGATTTAAAATTATCCAGATCAATAAACATCATGGCCAACGAGCTGCTTTTACGCTGTGCCTGCAAAATGGCCTGCTCTGCCATTAAACTGAACTGTGCCCGATTAGCCAGTCCGGTCAGACTATCTTTATGGGCCATCTCAGTCAGCGCCAGTTCCAGTTTTTTACGTTCGGTGATGTCACGAATATCCGCACTTAGCTCAATCGTACGGCCATCTTCGCTACGATTAAGCTGCAACAGCATTTCGGCATCAATTAACGCATTATCAGCCCGAATCAGTTGCACTTCACAGCGGTTATAAGGCAAGGGGCGAAACTTTTTGGCAAGCAGTAGCAAATGTGAAATACGCGAGGCCGATTCCTGACTAAATAACCGGTGATAAGGATGGCCCAGATAATAACTTTCATCGCGTTGTAAAAGTAACTTCACCGACGCACTGATAAAGGTAATACGGCTGGTCGCGGAGTTAATGCCGATAACAATATCTGAGCTTTTTTCCATCAGTTTGCTGAAATACTGTTCCCGGCGTATCAAGCGGTTAATGGCCATGGCAAATGACAGCAGAATCAGGATAACAATAATGGTCTGCAGACCTCGCAGCAGATAAGTCTGGCGTTTGGCAGCCGTTTCCAGCTGGTTGGTCAGTTTATTCATTAACGCCAGCAATTGCAGATTATCCGCCACCATCGCATTAACCAGTTCCTCCAACGCTGATTCGCTGAGCTGCATTTGTTGAATCGAACGATACAGTGGTTCCCACAATGCCAGTGATTGCATCAGCGTTTTTTGAATAACGGTTTCGTTGAATTGTTTGACCCGAATCGGCTGGCTGTCAGCGCTAAGCGTTTCACCACCATAGCGCATGGCTGTTAAGGTCTGGTCAAACAACTCCATGGCATCCATCAGCTCCTGATGTGCCGCTTGCGTATCTATTCCCTGTTTCTGCTGATAATGCATCAGTAAAAGGGACTTGGTCATTTTCTGTGACAACATGCGTTGTCTGCCGGCAATATTGATATTGATTGATGAGGCTTCAAGCTGAGCAGAAAGGCCGTAGTTCATTGCCAGCAGGGTAATATCAAAAAACGCTACTAAACCAAGTGGCAGTAAAAAAAAGCGGTATTTTTTGATGACCTCCAGCATTCCCCCCCTCCCCCTGTTTTCGCCGGCTCATTAAGCCACCACTTGTTGACCGAATTAATCGTCCTGCCAATCCAGATCACAGCAGAACACGTACAGTTTGTTATGCACCACGACCGTTTGAGAGACGGTTATGCACATTCTTGAGTCAGCAACCGACAGATATGGACGGCTGACCTGCATTTCACCGGGATGCTCAATCGCGCGGAAGTGATAGTGTTTGTGGGACCAATTGGCATTATCACCAGACAGCAAAGGGGTAAAACGAGCGTCCATTTTCTGTTGATAATGTGGGGAATAAACATTACGTGCCATCTGAAAACCAACTTCGTCCAACAGATAACATCGTACGGCGCGTTTTTCCTTAAATAGAATATGGGTGCTGGTATCAAACGCATTGGTAATGGAAAACTCACTGACCGCCTGACGGAACAGTGTCTCTATTTTTTTGAAATCCTGATTCATCTGGTGGCTGTTTTTAAAGCGCTGGCGTTGCTGTATTTTCAATAAATGATCAATGTCTTCAGCAAACTTGAGGTTTGGCGTAATACGCTGCTGTGGTTTAGCAAAATAAAAGCCCTGGATCATATCGGCATTTGCTGCGATGGCGACTAACGCTTCCCGTTCGGTTTCCACCCCCTCGATTACCACAAGACTACCCGCTTCATGGATCAGCGAGACAACACCGGTCAGAATACGCTCGACCCGGCTGGAAGTCCCGGCGCCACGAATCATGCTGCGATCTATTTTGACAATATCCGGTTCCAGCTCCCATATACGATCAAAATTGGAATGCCCGGCACCAAAATCATCAATGGCTATCAGACAGCCAAGCTGACGGAAGTGGCGAATCAGACTGCGTAAGTATTGCCGGTCATCAATTTCACTTTCCAGAATTTCGATAACCACCCGTTGTGGTGCGATACCAGTCTGTTCAAATAACGCATTCATAAAGCCGGCATCCGGCCGTTCTGACACAAGGCATTGTGAATTCAGATTTAAAAACAACCAGGCTTCACCATTCGGTTGCCGGGCAAAATTATGCATATGCAGCCGGCGGCAGAGACGATCCAGGGATAGGTTTTCCACGCCGTTTTGGGGGATAGCCAGTAACTCCAGAGGCGTTTGTGGCTGTTTTTGCGGGTCAACCGCTCTAATCAGGCCTTCATAGCCGACCGGTCGACGATGTGAGATGCTGAAAATAGGCTGAAAATGACTGCTCAACGTTAAATGGTGAAAATCAGCCGTCACATACAGACTGGTTTGTTCAGCATCATGCAACTGCTGCATAGGCATACCTTTATTCATGGATTGGAATACAACTGTGTTTAACAACATATATAGCGGCCATTTCACCGAGAAGTTTTGTTAAATATCACACCTGCCCAAATTGGGCAGGTGTGATTCACATTTGCATCCATGCCTAGGCGTTTTATAGCTTATTCAAAACGCATCAGGCGACTTTTCTGGCATGCCTTTGATGCAAAAATTTAATCACTTCAGAACGATAATGGTTGTAATCAGGGTTATCCGCCAGTGCCAGTCTTTGTCTTGGTCGGGGAAGTTTTACCTCCATAATCTCGCCTATACTGGCCGCCGGACCATTGGTCATCATCACAATTTTGTCAGATAGGAGCACGGCTTCATCGACATCATGGGTGATCATGATAACGGTGTTGTTTAATTCTGACTGAATTTCCATCAGCGAATCCTGCAAATGCGCCCGGGTTAACGCATCCAAAGCACCGAATGGCTCATCCATTAACAACACTTTTGGCTCCATCGCCAATGCCCTGGCAATACCGATACGCTGCTTCATACCACCGGAAATCTCTGCTGGCAGTTTATCCCTGGCATGCGTCATATGCACCAGTTCCAGATTATGCGAGGTCCAGTCACGAATCTGCTGACGGTTACGGGTTTTGCCAAACACTGATTTCACCGCCAGTTCGACATTCTGATAACAGGTCAGCCAGGGAAACAAGGCATGATTCTGGAACACAATGGCCCGATCTGGTCCAGGTTCATTGACTTCCCTGCCTTGCAGAATCACCCCCCCCTCTGTCGCCTGATACAAACCACCGACAATATTCATCACCGTGGATTTACCGCAGCCGGAATGGCCAATTATACTGACAAACTCACCTTTGTTGATTTGGATATTCACATTGTCCAACGCGCGAAACGGTCCATTAGCCGTTGGAAAATCAATGCTGACATGATCGATATTTAAATAACTAGCCATTTTCATATTCTCCTATCGAATATTCGCGGTTTTGTCGTATGAGAAAAATTTCTGCAGTGTGAGCATAATGCGATCCAATACAAAACCAATCAGACCGATTGCCAGCACCGCCACCATAATCCGACTAAGCGAATTGGAACTGCCATTTTGAAACTCATCCCAGACAAACTTACCCAGGCCCGGATTCTGTGCCAGCATTTCTGCAGCAATCAGTACCATCCAGCCAATACCCAGAGAAATTCTCAAACCGGTAAAAATCATCGGAATAGAGGAAGGAATAACGATCTTCCATACCGTGGTGAAATAGCCTAGTCGTAACACCTTGCCAACATTCAATAAGTCACGATCAATAGATGACACACCGACTGCAGTGTTAATCAACGTTGGCCACAAAGAACACAACATGACGGTGATCGCCGAGGTAATAAAGGATTTGGAAAACATCGGATCGGCAGAAATATACACCGCACTGACCACCATGGTCACAATGGGCAACCAGGCTAACGGTGATACAGGTTTAAAAATCTGAATCAGCGGATTGATGGCGTTGTAAAGATTCTGACTCAGGCCACTGACAATCCCTATTGGTATGGCAATCAGACTGGCTAATAGAAAGCCAACAAATACGGTAAACAGACTGGTCCAGATTTGATCGACAAAAGTGGGTCTTCCCGTAAAGTCCCGAACCCGAATCTCAGCTTCCGGGTTTTTGGCCAGCTTTTCCGCATTGCGTTCTGCCTGACGCTGATAAAAGTCGCTGGCCCGTTGACGTTCGGCCTGATGCTCCTGATTAAGCACCTTAACCTGTTCCCAAACCTGAACCGGCCCCGGTAATTGTCCGAGACTGGTATCCACTTTAGCCGCGCCTACATGCCAGAACATTAAAAAAGCCAACATGGCCAGTAACGGTAAACCAATCATTTTGACCAGCTGTTGAAACTGGAACCCGGCCGGTTCCCCACCGGCGATTTTCGCCAGTGGTACGAACCAGTTCAGCCCCGTCATTTCCAGAAAATATATAAGTTTATCTTTCATAGAGTTCATCTTTGTCCGTGTTATGAAAAGCAGGCGATTAATCCGCCTGCTCCTCTCCTTTCAGGCCAATAGCAAATTTTTCCAGGTAAGCATTAGGTGCTGTCCCGTCATATTCAATGCCATCAATAAACTCATTCTGTGCCGGCTTAAAACCGGTTTCAGTCGAAAAATCAGGAAAATCGGCTGCACTTAACTTGCCCTCTTCAATCAGTTCCATTGCGGCAATCTGATAAATGTCCGGGCGATATACCTTCTTGGCCATATCGGTGTACCAGCTATCCGGTTTGGCCTCAGGAATCTGTCCCCAACGGCGCATCTGTGTCAGATACCAGATAGCATCACTGTAGTATGGGTAGGTCGCGTTGTGACGGAAAAACACGTTGAAATCCGGAATATCGCGTTTATCGCCTTTTTCATACTCAAAGGTACCCGTCATGCTATTGGCAATCACATCATAATCGGCACCGACGTAATAGCTCTGGGACAAAATCTCCACCGCTTCAGGACGATTGGCATTGTTCTCGGCATCCAGCCAATGTGCAGCACGAATCAACGCTTTGACCATGGCGATATGGGTATTGGGATGTTTATCAGCCCATTGCTGGCTAACACCAAAAACTTTTTCCGGATTATTTTTCCATATTTCATAATCGGTAATGACGGGTACGCCAATCCCCATAAATACAGCTTGCTGATTCCAGGGCTCACCCACACAGTAACCATCAATGGTGCCAGCTTCCATGGTCGAGGGCATTTGCGGTGGAGGTGTGACAGATAACAAAGCCTCTGCCTGGAGTTGACCGCTGCTGTCACCTTTATGCGGGGCATAATAACCGGGATGGATACCACCAGCCGCCAGCCAGTAACGTAATTCATAGTTATGGGTCGATACGGGGAACACCATGCCCATATTGAATGATTTACCTTGTTGCCTGAATGATTCAATGACCGGCTTCAATGCCTCAGCAGTGATTGGATGCTGTGGATTCCCATCTTCCTGCATGGGAATATGGGGTTTCATCTGCTCCCAAACCTTATTGGAAACGGTAATGGCATTCCCATTCAGATCCATACTGAATGCCGTAATAATGTCAGCCTGGGTGCCATAGCCTATTGTCGCGCCAAGGGGCTGGCCGGCCAGCATGTGTGCACCATCAAGTGCACCATTGATTACACCGTCCAGCAATACTTTCCAATTCGCCTGAGCTTCCAGGGTGACGTACAGACCTTCATCTTCAAAAAAACCTTTTTCCTGAGCAATCGCCAATGGCGCCATATCGGTGAGTTTGATAAAGCCCAGACGAAGGTCTTCTTTTTCCAGTTCTCCGGGGGCGGCAACTAATGCAGAGGAAAAACTGATAGCAGTAGTTATCGCAACGGCAGACAGCCATCGACGCATAGGTTTTGAATTCTTATGGGGTAAAGACATAGTTAGCTCCAACTTAAAACTGTTTAGTTCAGACATCTGTTAATAAGATGATGCGAAATAAACAAGTCATGGGACAGAAAACGGCGGCGTTGCCCGGATACCAGAAAAAATCCATTCCGGTTACAGTTTTCAATCCAGCATTGGATTGTCTTGAGTCCACATTGCAGTTAATATGCCAACTACATACCTATTTAAAAAATCATATATTTCAGTTAGTTAAAATAGATCCCTATATAGCTCATTGCTGCAACTTGCGTCGATTTGGGGCTAATTAAAATGTCTGGCACCCAGATGGTGCAACACCAGACAAATTTATTGATTTGCTTCAGGTTTGGGGATGAGTTTCCAGCAGGTTTGCTGTGGCCAGCACCTGTTTTGCCAGCATAGCCAGACGCATGTTCTGGTTCATCGCTGTAGTGCGTAACAGACGATAAGCCTCATCCTCACTGCACTGACGCTGCTGCATCAACACACCCTTGGCTCGATCAATAATCTTGCGTTCCGCCAGTTTGGTTTCCAGTGATTGCACTTGTTCACGCATCGTTTGTTGTTGCAAAAAGCGATTGCGTGCCGTGCTGAGTAATGGCAGCACCCGATGCGGTTGCAAACCATCAACCACATACGCACTGACTCCAAGCTGAATGGCTTGTTTTTCGACCTGTGCATCATAGGTATCCGTAAAGATCACCACCGGCATGGGTTGCTGCCTGAGCAACATATCAACCAGCGCCATCATGTCACTGTCGCAGTTTCGCACTGCCAGAATGAACATGCCGGTGAATTCGAGTTGTTTCATCGCAAGTTTAGGAAGAGAAGCCGACTGGTTGGTCACCTCGAACATGGTGCCGTTCAATTGTTCGACTAATTGCTGTGCAATATCTGACCGATCGCACACCAATGTGGAATTAAAACTTTGTGTTGTGATGTCAGTTGAGTTTCGCATGATTATCCGCAGCATAATTAATGATAAGAGAAAACACATTGAGTACCGTTTCAATGGCACGGGTAGCCGTTTTAAAAAAATCATCGGCTGATAACGTAATGGCGCCTTCCATCAGCACTTGTTGATCTATCGTCTGTAATAACAGAGCAGTATCACGCTCAATTTTGTCGCTTTGGCCCGCAAGTATCTTTAACAAATCCTTATTCCGAATCCCACCCATTTCTCTAAGCAGTTCAGCAATTCTGCCGTTGGCAGTTAAACGTTGAAAAGACAACATCATGGTCTCAGCACCACCGCCCTGCCCACGGGCACACAGGGTTGATCCCACAGCACGGATTTGTCCCAGGGTTTCAGCCGCACGCAGTGTATCTAGGCAGAGTTCGGACAAGCGGGTGATGTTATCCAGCATGAAGTGATGCAGATTGTATAAACGACTGAGATCATCAAACAACGACAATTGCCCGTCAATCATGGCATTGTGCTGACGAATAACCTGATGTGAAGTGAGTCTGCGTTCCTGGATTTGCTTTTTAAGACGCGGCCAGTGATCGACAAACGACAGCCATTGCGGCAGTGTTTGCATATCGGTGTTTTCGCTGGCCTGAATAAATTGATCAATTTCTGTTTGCAGGAAAACCAGCTTGCCTGCGAGGGAGGCATTACCAGCACAAACCGCACTGCTGGTTCCGCGATGTTGCTGACTGAGGTCAATTAACTGCTTGAGACGAACCAATTGTGAAATGGCATGTTTTACACGCCGTTGATCACGAACACTTACCGTCCATTGTTTGGTAGCGGCGAAGCATGCCGCTACCGTTAATGCACCTGCTATGGTGGGGTTGACTATCATAGTCTGACTCTCAACTAATCTTTATTCCATTATTCCCAGCTGAAAAGATAACCAGCCATTAGGCCCAGTGGAGAAATCAACACCAAGAAAAGCAGTTTGAAAAACTCTTTCATCAAATAGAAAAAATCAACTAGGTATCCCATGGTTGTAGCCTCCTTCTTTGTGTGGCAACACCAGAGACATTGCATAAGCTGTGCCAGAGGAAAACACTATATTTTTCAATATATTAAGAATCACCCAAGTCACACCATGCATTAAAATGGGTTGCAATAAACAACGAGTTGCTTATTTTTGGTGCGAAAACCCTGGGTCTGCTGATCTTTCAGATCCACCTCTGCCGTAGGCTATTTTTTTGTCGAACAAGGCGAAAAAATCGTCTCAGCCCTACGGGGTATGGCTGAAAATACAACACTTATGCCCCCCGGATGAACGGCATTGCTCCTGCCTTGACTGGTGCATTTTCAGTCCCAACAGAGACTGATCTGAAAGAACAACAGACCCTGGAATAAAGGCAAAAAAAAGCCAGCCCTGATCAGGGCTGGCCTGGCCAACAATCAGCCGAGGAGATATCAGAATTTAACTTGTCCGTAGACCCAGAATTTTTCCGTATCCACCAGCGATGGAAACTCTTTATCTGCTTTGTAATCAGCGTATTTCACACCCACGGTGTAATGCTGATTAAAGTTTTTTTCCAGCAGGATATCCAGCTCATTTCCGGCATCCAGACTATCCTGATCAGTCTCAAAGTCGTGATATGAAACAATCAGTTTCGCGTCGAAAAATACATTGCCAACCACGGTCAGATAGGTATCTTTGAGTCCCTGTGCCGGTGTAGTCAGGAATTGATCTGCCCAGCCCTGAAACGCATGATTGGTGCCCAGCGGCGTTTTAAAACTGTCTGTACCATCACCTTCCTGAACTTCATAAGACAGTTTGGCCATCCAGCCTTTATGTTTGGCACCGAGTTCTGCCAGATAATAATCCTGATCATCCATCGTCCCGCTTTTATAGTCGCTCTGACGTGCATATTCAGCGGTATAAATCAGATTCCAGGCATCATTTATCGCAGGGGCACCACTGAATCGCACACCAAGCGTTTTAGAAGATGTGGCCTCAGCATCTTCATACTCCAGCAAATAACCATAACCTTCGAGCTTGCCAAATGGTAGACCACTGTACTGGGCATTAAACAGATGTGCTTTCACATCAATCACACCATTTTTAATGATGCCAAAATCACGATCATCACCAAAAATGGTATTGATTTTATTTACAAAAGCATAGCTCAGCTGGGTATCAGGTAATGACTTGTTCTGGATGGAAAATGCATCAAACGTCTGATGATTCTGCCGCCATAGCACATTACCGATATAACGATGAAATGGTGCATCACGATAAGTGATTTGCTGCCGACCAAATTTTGCCAAGGTATCAAAGCCCTGATAACTCAGATAAGCCTGGTTTACTTCAGTACCATCCGGATCAGCGACCACCGAATAGTCGGTTTCTCCATTGGTCGTACTGTTGTAGTTATCGCCACCTAAATCGGTCACATTCTCAAATTCAATAAAAGCTCCGAAACCGTTTAAACGACCGGTTTCATAACCCAACGTTGAACGCACGGTAAATGCATCGGCATCTTTCAGGTCATTATCCTGTTTGACTGACTCATAACGGGCACGGGCGGAGAAACTGACTTTACCGCCGGTCAGTGCTTCCAAAAAACTGTCTTTCTCTGCAGAAACTGCTGTGATTGGTAATGTGCCAATCAAGCTCGCCATCAACGTCGTTGCAGTATATGTAGGTAATTTTGACATGATCTTTCCTTAACTTACGGGTCGCGGAACCTTGGTTCGGCAACCGAAATATCAAAAAATAAAGATTGATTTGCCACGTCGTTGTGGCTGCATACGCGCAGGGCGGTTCAGAGTGGAAAGCATCATCGTAAATGCAGACCGCTCGTCAATTTTTTCAGGCAGAAACAAGTCTCTGCCAACAACCGTCAGGAGTTTGCTAACAGCTGTTTTAATTCGGGAATGCAGGATCCACAGTTGGTTCCTGCTTTGAGACAACGGCCGATATCTTCCACAGATTTGGCCTCACCTTGACGGATTGTGTCTTTAATTGTGGTTTCACCTACACCAAAACAGGCACAGACCATTTTTCCCTTATCCTGTTGTCCGGGACCCGGACGGCCTGCCAGCAGGCTTTGCCGGGCAGCTCCATCCAGGGTTTCTTCAGTAAATAATTGTGACAACCAGCCGCGCTCCGGCAGATGATGGTCCGCCGCCAGAAACATCACCGTTTGTAACTGATTATCGAGAATATTGGCGGCACGATAGCGCCCCGCTCGCTGATCACTGAATTCCAGCCATTCACCTTGTTGCTCGGTAAGATTCTGAATCCACTCAAGTGGTTGTTCCACCCAATTTTCACCGGCCAGTTCATAACGCCAGAACTGCTGGCCTTTGACCTTCACCCAATAGGCTGTTTCAGTGAGACTCAAGGGTTGGCGAGACAAAATAAAACCATGCCAGCGTGGTAAAAAGGGTCGTACATTCACCGGGGTATGTTTAGATTCGGGCTGACCGGAAATCGGATCGGTAATCGGTGCAACCAGGGTATCGACACGCGCTTGTGAAGCAAATTGTCCATTCCAGTGAATCGGCACAAAAATACTGCCCGGCCGTTGTTCCTGAGTTAAATTGACCCGTCCGGTCAAACGTCCCCATTTGCTCTCGACTTGTGCCAATGCCTTGTTCTGGATCTGCCAATGCCCGGCATCTACCGGATGCATGTCAATCATCGGCTCACTGATATGGGCATTTAGTCTGGGTGCCCGACCGGTGCGGGTCATGGTATGCCATTGGTCCCGAATGCGACCGGTATTAAGCACTAACGGATACACATCATCCACTTCGTTTTGTGGGTAATGTGGCTCCACCGCAATCATTCTGGCTTTGCCGGACGCTGTATAAAAATGATTGTCGGTAAACATCCGGGCGGTGCCTTGCGGGGCATTATCGGTCACCGGCCATTGAATAGGTTGCAGAGCGGCATATTCCTGTTCGGTGATATTGGCCAGCGCGCTGATATCAAAATCCCGCTGCCCCGCATTTTCAAAGGCCGATAACCTCGCATGTTCACGAAACACATCTACCGCCGTTTCAAACTGGAATTGCTCGGCAAAGCCCAGTCGTTTACCGACTTCTTTAAGCATCCACCAATCGGCTTTGGCTTCTCCGGGAGCCGGTAAAAAAGCCCGCTGATGACTGATACGGCGTTCTGAATTGGTGACCGTGCCATCTTTTTCACCCCAGCCCAAAGCGGGTAACAACACATCGGCAAATTCGGTACAGTCGGTTTGTTTTTCAATTTCGGAGACAATAACCAATTCGCATTGTGTTAATGCTCTTTTGATCTGATCGGCATCCGGTATGCTCACCACCGGATTGGTTGCTACGATCCAGACAGCCTTGATGTCGCCACGCTCGATCGCCTGAAACATCTCAATGGTTTTATGACCGGCGGTTTTGGTGAGCCTATCGGTGTTCCAGAAACGTGACAAGCGTTCATGATGTTCCGGCTTGTCGATTTCCATATGGGCTGCCAGCTGATTACTCAGTCCGCCGACTTCCCGTCCGCCCATCGCATTGGGTTGTCCGGTGATGGAAAACGGCCCCATACCGACCTTGCCGATCCGACCTGTTGCCAGATGACAGTTAATAATCGCATTACATTTATCAGTACCGCTGGTCGATTGATTAACGCCTTGCGAGAATAATGTGATGGTTTTTTCGGTCGAGGCAAACAATTGATAAAACTTAGCCACATCTTCTTCTGACAGTTCTGTCTGGCGTGCTACCTGAGGGATGTTCGCCGCTGTTTTGCTGGCCGAGTCTAATGATGAGGCGAAGCCTTCCACATGTTGTTCAAGATAATGCCAGTCCACGCAGTCATGCTGTTTCAGATAATTCAACAATCCGTTAAACAGAAATGCATCCGCACCGGGACGTAATGGCAGATGCAGATCGGCGATATCGCAGGTGGCAGTTTTGCGTGGATCAATCACCACCACTTTCATATTGGGTCGATTCTGTTTGGCCTGAGTAATTCGCTGAAACAATACCGGATGACACCATGCGGTATTCGAACCAACAATCACCAGCAGATCAGTCTGCTCAAGATCTTCATAACTGCATGGCACGGTATCACTGCCAAAGGCCCGTTTATGGGCGGCTACTGCCGAGGACATACACAAACGTGAATTGGTCTCGATATTGCCGCTGCCAATAAAGCCTTTCATCAGCTTGTTGGCCATATAGTAATCTTCGGTGAGGATTTGCCCCGACACATAAAATGCGACCGAATCCGGGCCATGTTCATCAATGATGTTTTTCAACTTATCACTGACATGATCCAGCACGGTATCCCAGTCGACCCGCTTGCCGTTTATCTGAGGATATAACAGACGGTTATCCAGCCCGACGGTTTCACCCAAAGCAGAACCTTTGGAACACAAACGCCCTAAATTCGCCGGATGTGCCGGATCGCCTTTTATGGCAACTACACCGTCAGCTTGTGGTGCAGCCAATACGCCGCAGCCGACGCCGCAATAGGGACAAGTTGTTTGTGTTGCTTGTTGTGCCAACAGTCAATCCTCAGAGTGAGATGTAAATCAGGCCGTCTTCGACTTTGGTTTCAAATGCACGGGTACAGCCTTCATCCGGGCCAGTAGCTTCCCCACTGCTTAAATCAATAACCCAATTATGTAATGGGCAGGCGACCCGTTTGTCGTAAACAATCCCTTGCGATAAGGGGCCTTTTTTGTGCGGGCACTGATCAAACAGGGCAAACACCTCATCTGAGCTGGTCCGAAAAATGGCCACATCCCCATCCGGTGTGGTCATCACGCGTGAGCCCTTTTTCGGTACGCTCTCTACCGGTCCTACTTCAGTCCAATTTTGCATCTGTTCAACCTACTTGCTTGATGGGAATATAATTTTCACGCTGTTTGGCCGCATGTTCTGCCCATGGATCATCCTGTGACTTTTCCTGTGACTCATAAAAACGCTGTGCCAATATTTTGCGGTTATCGTGATCGTCAACCACTTTAGCCTGTACGCTTTTCAGACCGACACGCTCAATCCATGGCGCGGTACGTTCCAGATAGTGAGCATCTTCACGGTAAAGCTGCATAAAGGCCGCGCAGTATTCCATCGCTTCCTCTTCAGTAGCGACTTTGCACAGGAAATCGGTCGCACGAACCTTTATCCCACCGTTACCGCCGACATGCAGTTCATAACCTGAGTCCACACAGACAATACCAAAATCTTTGATGGTGGCTTCAGCACAATTACGCGGACAACCCGATACAGCAATCTTGAACTTATGCGGTGTCCATGAACCCCAGGTCATTTTTTCGACCTTGATGCCCAGTCCGGTTGAATCCTGTGTACCGAAACGACACCATTCTGAACCGACACAGGTTTTAACAGTACGTAATGATTTACCGTAGGCATGGCCCGAGACAAAACCGGCTTCACTCAGATCCGCCCACATTTTCGGCAGATCGTCTTTTTTCACACCGAGTAAATCAATACGCTGACCACCCGTAATTTTGACGGTGGGCACTTTATATTTATCGGAGATATCGGCGATGGCACGTAATTCATTGGCATTAGTTACCCCGCCCCAAATTCTGGGTACCACCGAATAAGTGCCGTCTTTCTGAATGTTGGCGTGAACCCGTTCATTAATAAAGCGTGACTGCGGATCGTCCTGATAATCCGGCCAGGTGCTGAGAAGATAATAGTTCAACGCCGGACGGCAAGAGTGACAGCCATCGGCAGTTTTCCATTCCAGCGCGGTCATCAGATCCGAAATGGTTTTTAATTCCTGTTCTTTAATGGCGTTTTTCACTTCACCATGACTCATGCTGGTACAACCACACATAGCTTTTTTGCTCGGTGTGTCATTGAAGTCACTGCCAAGGGTTGAGGCAAGCAATTGTTCGACCAGACCGGTACAGGAACCACATGATGCCGAAGCTTTGGTGTGCGCTTTCACTTCATCCAGAGTAAACAGGCTGTGTTTGCTGATGGCTTTGACGATATCGCCTTTACAAACACCGTTACAGCCACAGATTTCGGCATCATCGGGCAGGCCATCGACAGAGTTTGTCGCACCATGACCGGAATCACCAATATGATGCTGACCAAACAGCATGTTTTCCCGAATGCTGGACACATCGGTGCCATCACGCATTAACTGGAAGTACCAGGCACCATCAACCGTATCACCATATAAAACGGCACCAATCAGTTTGTCATCCTGAATGACCAGCTTTTTATAGACATGGCGGGCAGCATCTTTGAATACCAGGTCTTCAGTGCTTTCATCTCCAATAAAGTTACCTGCAGAAAACAGATCAATGCCGGTGACTTTGAGTTTGGTCGACGTAATGGAGCTGACATAACGGGCAATACCCATTTGAGCTAGATGATTGGCACAGACTTTTGCCTGTTCAAACAACGGTGCTACCAGGCCAAATGTCGCACCACGATGTTGCACGCATTCGCCGACAGCATAGACTTTAGGATCGAAGGTTTGCATGGTGTCATCGACCACAATACCTCGTTCGCAATGGATGCCGGCAGACTGGGCTAATTCTATGTTCGGACGGATACCAACAGCCATAACGACCAGATCGGTATCGATTTCTGTGCCATTTTTAAAGACAACTTTTTCAACCCGTTTTTTACCTTCAATCGCGGCTGTTTCGTGCGACATCAGGAAGTTAAGCCCTTTGGCCTGCAATTCATTTAACATCAAATCTGATGCCGGTTTATCCAATTGCTGATTCATTAATACATCTGCGATATGTACCACGGTGACTTCCATGCCTTGAATCATCAAACCATTCGCCGCTTCCAGCCCCAACAGACCGCCGCCGATAACCACGGCTTTTTTATAAGATTTGGCCGTCTCCAGCATGTTATCAACGTCAGCGATATCGCGGAAACTGATAACCCCGGGAAGATCACGGCCTGGCAATGGCAGCATGAAAGGACGAGAACCGGTCGCCATCAACAGACGATCGTATTCAAATACTTCGCCTTCTGCGGTTTCCACCTGGCGTTTGACACGGTTGATATGGGTAATTTTTTTACCGGCATGCAAGGTGATGCCATTATCAACATACCACTGACGGTCATTAATCATGATTTGGTCAATCGTTTTATCGCCCGCCAGCACAGGTGACAACATGATGCGATTGTAGTTACCGTAAGGCTCATCACCAAAAACAGTGATATCGTATTTTTCAGGCGCTAACTTCAGTAATTCTTCCAGTGTACGAACACCGGCCATACCATTACCTATCAGCACTAACTTTTCTTTCATGGATCGCTCCTGCATTTCGATTAATCATGCTTGAGCAAGCACTGTGCCAACAAGTAACCTTTTGATTTTATTGAAAATTAAATTTAAACAGGTAAGTAGGATGCAACTTTGTGGTGCAAAACGGTGCACTACGCACAAAGATGGTGAATTAGAGATCGCTTAATAAACGGTAATACGATTACGACCTTTATTTTTTGATTCGTACATAGCGTGATCACAGCGCTCAATCAGATTATCCATGCTTTCACCCAATTGATACTCGGCCACGCCGGCACTGATGGTCACACTCACAGTTTCATCCTTAATCCGAATCTGATGTTCACTGACAGCTTCACGTATTGTTTCGGCCACTCTTGCAGCATGTTGCTGATCACAGTTTTCCAGCAACAATAAAAACTCTTCTCCCCCCCAGCGACATAAGGTATCAACATCACGTACTTTCTGTTTTATCAGTCGACTGACCGACTTGAGCACCTGATCACCAAACTGGTGACCGTATTTATCGTTGACCATTTTAAAATGATCGATGTCGAGCACAATCATGGATAAAGACCAGTCCTTACGCAGTGCGGTTTTTTGTGCTTTATTGAATACCCAGTCAAATACCTGTCTGCTGGTGGCTCCGGTTAATTTATCTTTGGTGGCCATCATCTCCAGACGGCGCTGATAACCGCGTAAAGTAAAATGGGCAACCAGCAACACGCAGATGCTGATTGCCAGGGACACAGCAATATTGATCCATAAAGCGGTTTCAATGCGATCGGCCGCCGGGTCATTGATTTGTTCAACAATCAAGAACCAGTCAAATTCGGGTACCAGACGGCTGTTTAAATAAATAGTGTTACCGTTTTTGGCCGCATAAGTTACAGAAGCACTGGGATTACTGAGGATCTGCAGAAATAACTTATCTAAACCGTCTTTATTTTGCAGGTAGATATCATTCTGAAACTGACTGCTACGCAAGGTGATTTCGCCTTGACGATCAACAAAATAGATTTCCCGGCCATAGCGTCGCTGATAGTTTTCAATTAACTGTGCCACCGATTCCATTGACAGGCCGACCCCGGTGACACCGACTAACTCACCTTGTTGATTCATCACACGATAGTTGACAAAAATACTCATACGATTGGGTTCTGCAGTATCCCAGTCGATATTGATATCGTAATCGGTATTGATCTGACGGGTTTTAAAAAACCAGCTGTCAGCCGGGTCAGTCTCATCAACCTGCTTAATAATGCCCTTTGGATGGTAATAGTTACGGGTTTTTTCTGAGACAAAAAACGCGGTAATCGTATTGTATTTACGCTGAATCTGCGCCAGATAATCTGAAAGTTGCTGGGGATCCTGTTCACCGGTCTCGGCCCAGTTAATCAGAAAAGTATCATTCGCCATCAGTGAAGAAATTAATAATGGCTGTAACAGATCACGCTGGATTTCAGAATAGATGTTATCACTGGTCAGCGGCAGCATCTGCTTTTGCAGCTGATCACTGGTGGAATCGCGGGCAACGAAATAGCCAATCAGACTCGTTGCCATAAACCCCAGCAAAACCAGTGAACTGATTGTCAGCGTGAAAAGTCGTTTCCGATTCTGCATTCCTGGCGGCTCGTTATAAAACAAAGTTTTCAATCATAGAGAATCTGCAAACATAATCCTAGGGCTTATTTATCTTTCGTATCCACCACTGCTGGCGGCTATTTTTCCGTCTTACAAGGTGGAGATGAAAGATCAACAAGTTCTAATGGTTTGTTGCATATTGAGATTTTGAAGCCGTTATCTCACCAGGTTGAAAAGCGCTCATAATCGATTGAATATATTCATAGATGTCTTGGTAACGTGATCTGAGTGAATGCAGGTTTTGCAGGCCACTTTGTTTTTTCCCAGCCTGGTAGAGTTTGAGAGTCATGGTTAACAGATGATGAAAGCTTCTGTATTTTTCTTTCAGAATTTGCAGGCTTTCCATATCAATTAATTGGAGGTTTTCAGTTCGGTCCAACCAAACACCACAGTGAGATTGTTTGATCGAGATAATTGGACATAAGTTCACATCATCCAGCTCCGCTTCAAAACGAAGCTCGACACTTTCCAGACTCAATTGTAAATACAGACAAAACAAGTTTAATTGTGTCCATTTAATATGTTGCCGACTATCGCGGTAACTGAGCCAATCCTCAGGCAATGTAAATTGCTGCTGCCAGTCAGCAATGTGTGCAGCCGGCATCGGTTTCGCAATCACATAGCCCTGAGCAAGCTCGCACCCCATGGACAATAATATCTGCCCATGTCGCACTGATTCGACGCCTTCGGCGATAACTTCCAAATCAAAAGATCTGGCCAAAGCAATCACGCCTTCCACAATTTTACAATCATCGACATCGGCCAGCATATTGCGGACAAACGTCTGATCAATTTTCACAGCGGATACTGGTAGCGTACGGATATGGCTAAGGGAAGAGTAACCTGTACCAAAATCATCCAGCACCGTTTTGATATTGAATTCTTCACGGCAATGGCGGACCACATCAACAATCAGGCTGAGATCATCCAATGCATGACTTTCCAGAATTTCAAACTGGAAGTACTGTAAATCCACTGTTGGAAACTCAGCAATGATCTCATTAAGTCTTTGTAAAAATCCATTACTCCCCAGATGATAAGCTGACAGATTGATACTGATATGCCATGGTTTTGACTGGGCCTGCCATTGCTGTAAATAGTGTAAAGCCTGCCGAATGACCCATTCTCCTAACTGTATTTCCAGTGAGGTGCCATTGATTAATGGCAAAAAATCTTGTGGGAACATTAGTCCGTTATCCGGATGTTGCCAGCGAATTAATGCTTCAAAGCCAATCACCTCACCGCTACACATATTGATTTTCGGCTGCAGGAATAATTGAAATTCGTTCTCAGTCAATGCACGCCGGATAGCATATAACTGTTCGTTTTTTTCATCCCGCCAGGCTTCATTACCTGTTTCGTACATACGGAAAGTTTTCTTACCATCCAGCTTGGCTTTATAGAGGGTTTGATCAGCATGCTCTATCAAGGTCTGCATGGAGCCCTGATCAAACGGATAAACGGTATAGCCAATCGAGGCACTGATGCGGATGGTTTTATTTTCAATTTGATATGGCCGGCTCAACTCGTCGGTTAACCGGTGCAGTAATTGCTCACAATCCTGGCGATTTTTAATTTCGCCAAGCAGCATGACAAATTCATCCCCACCATAACGCGATACCGTATCATCCTGCCGTAGCATTGTCCTGATACGTTGTGCGACTTCAATCAATAATTCATCACCGGCGTTATGACCGAGTTCATCATTTACCGGTTTGAAATTATCAAGATCCAGGAAACATACGGCCAATAGAGTCTGCGTTCGGTTGCTGTGGGCGATGGCCTGTTCAAACCGATCTGCCAGCAGATTGCGATTAGGTAAAGCTGTCAACGCATCGTAATGTGCCAAACGTTCCAACTCGGCCTGATGCTGCTTGAGCATGGTAATGTCAGAAACCAGTCCAAGATGGAACAATTCACCGCTAAGCGGATCGATGCTACGATGAATTGTCAGTATCTCGGCATAAAACGACCCATCTTTTTTTCGATTCCATACCTCTCCGCGCCAGAAACCGTTTTCAGACAGGCTTTGCCACATTTCACTGTAAAAGGCTTTAGATTGTTTACCCGAGCTAAGCAGATTGGGTTGCTGACCAATGAGCTCGTCCTTGCTGTAACCGGTTATTTCGCATAGGGTATCGTTTACATCCACGATAATATTATCGGCATTGGTGATAATAATGCCTTCATGCACCCGATCAAACAGCAGTTCCAATAGCGAGTGTCTTTGATGTTTAAGTAAGGCGCTCACAAATAAAATCCTTATACTAAAACCATATATTTATTAAGGTTTTTAGCATAGCTTTTATCGCTTAAGCAAATTTTTGAAACGAATCACTGATAGCCATAAAAAAAGCCAGTCACATGATGACTGGCTCTTTTCTTCTGAGAAATACAACTTAATTTATTCAGCCATATTCCAGATATGTGAAACGACTTCCCATTCGCCCTGATCACTTTGCTGCAGGACAGTCATTAAAACACCATTAAATGTCATAGTTTCGCCCTCTTCACCTTCGACATCGGCAGACCAGTTAGCTAATTGACTAACCTGACCTGCTGAAGAATAAGTGGCAATGGTCGTAATCTTATGGTTGTGCAAGCCATTGTCAAAAAATCCCTGAAACAATGCGGCGATTTCCTGCTGCCCGTTTAGTACATTGCCGTCACCAGGGGATAATGTGGCTTGTGAAGCATAGAGATCAACTAACGCGTCAATATCGCTATCATTAAAAGCAGCATTCCACTGCTCATTCGCAGAATTAACAACTTCCTGCGCATCATAATCAGCTGTTGGATTACTGCACGCACTTACCGTCAGGATAAGCAGGCTCAGTGGTAATAAACGATTTAATATTTTCATGGTTACTCCTTTGTGGATTATTTATTCAAGATAGGATCATCTTCAAAAACATGCCGTCGTTGATATATCTTTTCCAATAACGACATCAGGTTAAGCGCTTCAGTTTCGGTCAGCGCCTGCATTAATAAATTGACTCGTTGATAATACCCCGGCATCACTTCATCAAGTTTAGCCTGGCCCTTAGCTGTCAAACGTATCAAAATCTGACGTCTGTCCCGCCGGCCATGCACCCGGCTGATTAATTTCTCGCGTAACAGACCATCCAACAAACCCGTCATCGTAGCGCGCGACACACCGGCTTTTTCAGCAAGCAAGGATGGTGTTGAACTCAGATCATCCTCACGCATAAGCAATAACAAAACCCACCATCGACCCTGTAATAAGTCATATCCAGCCAGATAGCTGTTCAGTCCATGCGATAGATCTGAACCTACACGCAGCAGATTCAAAAAAGTCATCACACTTTTAATATCAGTTTGCGGGTAACGATCCGCAAACTTCTGCAATATCTCAGCGTTGGGAATATCTTTAACTTGTAACATGTAAGTAAGCATATAGTTAGCCACCTAACTATGTCAAGGCTAATTCATTATTTAATTCAATGATATATTTGAGCCAGAAATTCACCCTATTGCTGACCGGGATCGCACAATTGTTTTGTAACTATCAAAAATTCTTCACTGATCGGCGTTTATTTTCTGTCATTTGCCAATGTAGTCTTTAAACGGTGTTCTATGTCCGATAGATCCCTTTTCAGATTCTGTTCCCCGATTAACGGCAAATTATGGCTTTACACTGTAACGGTGATTATCCTCACGCTGCTGATTATTTTTAACAATTATCAACAACAGTTATCCGCTTACTCTTCGCAGGCCAATCAACAAATTGCTCAACGTAATCAATTGCTGGCTTTGATGCAGACCCAGCTGCTGGAATCCAAACTTGAAGCCATTGATCAAACCCTGAAACTGATCAGCTCGCATCCTGATTTTATAAACCATCCAGAGCCCCACACCTACCTGCTGGAGCAGTACTCCCGAAACAACCCTGAAATGCAGGCTTTATTGCATATTAATGCTGATGGTTTGTTACGGTTTCCCCAGCATCAGAGTAGCCAGCTGGATTTATCGGGGCGCGACTATTTTAAAGTACATCAGGCTTTAAAAACGGATAGTGTTTTCACCTCAAAACCCATGTTGCCCGGACGTGGACATGAAGATCCGGTCATGGTTATCAGTCGTGGTCTTTATGATTCTGATGACAAATTTCAGGGTGTGATTGCCGCTGTTATCGATATTAAAACCTTTTCACTTGCACTCAGTGGGATCAGTGTGAATGCCCAATTGTTTTCATCGATTGTGCATGAAGAAGGTGAAATAGTATTCCGTGTACCGTTCCGGGATTTTGAGGCCGGACAAACAATGGACTATGTTAAAGAACACACCGAAACAGACAACCTGCCCTTAACTGGTGAAGGCATTTACCAGCACGGCAGCAGCAATTATCAGTTTGCATACCAGACACTGCCTAAATGGCGGCTCCACGTATTTGTTGGTGAGAATCGTGCCGTAGTAGATGAGTTGATAGCTCACTACCGATTTTCGCATCTGCGTAACAGTGCTCTGACCGCTTTTTCATTAATTGTGCTGATCCTCACTTCTGCCTGGTTAATCCGGCGTCGTCTGGAAACCAACCAACAGCTTCTCGAAAGTAAAGCCGCCCTTCAACAGAGCTATCAGCGCAATCAGGCCATTATTAAAGCCATCCCTGATCTGCTGTTTACCATTGATAAAAATGGCAACATCATTGATTTTGAACAAGGTGATGGGGTGCCATTGCTGATACCGGAACAAGACTTCATCAACAAGCATATCAGCCAGACTTTACCTGACTTTCTGGCACAACGGACATTACTGGCGCTGCAAAAAACCCTGGGTACCGGGGAAGGTGATTATTACGAATATGAGCTGAATATATCGGGCCAGCAACATTTTTTCATGGCGCGAACATCCCCGATCAATCAGGACAGAATGCTGGTCGTGGTCATTGATATTACCGAGCGTAAAAAATCCGAAAATGCGCTGCAATGGCAAGCCACGCATGACAGTCTGACGCAATTACCCAATCGGGTATTGTTTTATGATCGTCTGAATCAAGCCATTGTTGAGTCTGCAAGGTATCAGCAATCATTTTGTCTGCTTTATATTGACCTGAATGATTTCAAAATGGTCAACGATACTTACGGCCACCTGAATGGAGACTTGTTATTGATTCTGGTGGCACAACGTATTCGGGAAACAATTCGCGAGTCAGACACAGCCGCCAGACTGGCAGGTGATGAGTTCGCTGTTATTCTCAGTCACAGCAATATTGAAGAAGCCCGACAAGTCACCGACAAACTTCGTCAGCACTTATCGATTATTTACGAACTGAATGAAGGCATCATGTTAACGATTAGTGCCAGTATTGGTATCGCTTGTTACCCGGATGATGGTAAAGATGCCGATGGGCTGATTCTGTATGCCGATAACAATATGTACCATGATAAACGCTCATCCTCGTTGTCTGTTTCTTAAGTCAGACAGAGCATTAAAGACTGATGTAAGCTGATGACTATGAACTCAAAGATTGAAAAACTCGGCCTGCGGCTCAATAAAACCATTGATGGAATAGATCAGCAAGCCAGTAAATGGGTCGCGCGCAGCCTGGATAAACACCTGAGTATTGGCATTACTGGTTTCAGCGGTAGTGGCAAGTCCACTTTTATCACCAGTCTTATTCACCAGCTTAAATATTCCAATCATGCCCATTTAGGTGGTTTCCTGCCTGCCAGAGATGAACGCTTACTCGGTGTGGAGTTACAGGCGTTGGATGATTTGCCTTTGTTTGATTATCAGCAGGGCATCCGGGCATTAGCTGATGATCCGCCACTCTGGCCGCCCTCAACAACGCATATAAGTGGCTGTCGTCTGGTCATTGAATACAAAAAAAAATCCATGTTGCCCACGTTTACCGGAGAGACCCGGCGATTTACCCTGGAGTTGCGTGATTACCCCGGAGAGTGGCTGTTGGATATCGCCATGTTGCAACAGGATTATCGTCAATGGAGTTTGGACACTGCCGCATTATGTTCGAAAGGGATCCGTCACGGACTGGCGGAAAATCTGGAAGCCGAATTGAATACGCTGGATCCGCTCGCGACCTTTGATGAGCAGCAGATTAATGAATTGTTTGTCCGTTACCGGAATTTTCTGGTGACCTGTAAAACAGCCGGGCTGACCTTTATCCAACCCGGACGGTCATTATTGTCTGACAGCAGAGACTTTCCGGTGTTTATCCCATTATTTAATCTGCAAACGCTTTCAGAACAACAATTGAATAAAGCGACCGATGACTCTTTATACAAAGTCATGGAGCAACGTTATAAAACCTACCTTAAAGCGTTTGTTCAGCCTTTTTACAAAACATTTTTTCGTGGCATAGACCGACAGGTAGTATTGATAGACGTATTAAAAGCATTAAGCGGTGGCAAGGAAAAATTCGACGATATGGTGATCGCATTCAGTCGAATTATAGACTGCTATCGTGTTGGTAATAATGCATTCCTTAATCGACTGTTCAGCCCTCAGGTAGAGAAAATTCTGTTTCTGGCATCTAAACCAGACCGGATTTTAATGAATCAGCACGAATCCTTACGTCGGCTATGTGATGAAATCATCAGCCATATCTGCCCGCAATCGATCAGAAATCGTATTGAAATTGAAACCGAAATTGCTGCAGCTGTTCGCAGTACCCACGATCACAGTGATCACCTGACAGCCCGATTGCTGGATGGTCAATATGGTGAACTGCGTCATCCGCCTATTCCGGATCAACTGCCTGATGCAACGCAATGGCAGCAATTATCGCAATGGAATCCACCTGTTCTGAGAGCGCCTGTAAATCCTGATTTGTTGATTGGCGGCCGTCTGGCGCATATCCGCATGGATAAAGTGCTGCGTGATCTGATTGGAGATAAATTTTAATGACTTCCACAGACGATTATTTTAAATCCAGACCCCAGCAACAGGCACCGCACACTTCGGATAAAACCGAAACTTTTTTCAAGGTAATTGCTGAAAATAACGAAACGATACTTCCCGATTCGGTTGAAGCCGATCCATTGCTTGATTTTGACGATAGTTTGCTGATTCCAGCCCGGCGCAACCGCGGTTTAAAGTGGTTGATCATCACGCTGTTTATTGTATTAATCACTATGCTGGCGTGGGACATTGCTGATTTTGCTCAAATGCTGTGGCAACAAAGTAAAGTACTTGGAATAACATTCAGTGCTTTTGCACTGTTTCTGGCTGGCTTGGTGATGCAGCAATTACTGGTGTTCCGCCGAAACCAGAAACACCTTAAACAGGCAGATCTGATTCGGGAAGAGGCTGCACGATTAAAGCATGAACAACATACTGGCAATGCAAAAAAATGGCTGCATTCGCTGGAAAAATTCTATCAGGACCAACCCCAGGCTGAAATGTTAACGCCTAGTATTAAAAGGCTGCCGGATTATCTGAATGATAGCGAAGTGGTCAATCGTATCAGTGAGGATTTTTATAAACAGCTCGATAAACAGGCCATCAGCATTATTGAACGAACCAGCATAAGCAGTGCCGCACTGATCGCCGTCAGCCAGCTCGCTGTAGTAGATTCGTTACTGGTGGTTTGGAAAACACTGAAAATGATCAATCAGATAAATATCGTTTATGGCGTAAGATTAAATCGTCTGGCTCAATGGCGTTTAAACCTTCGCGTCGCCAAAATAGCCTTGGGCAGTTATGCCAGTCAGGCCGGCATCAGCTTTTTCTCTGAACAGGTGGGTATCGGACTAGGCGGCAAAATTCTCGGCAGCGTGGCACAGGGATTTGGCGTGGGTCTTTATCAGGCCAGAATTGGTATCCATGCGATGCAACATATCCGGCCAATTGCTTTCTCCAGTGACGAAAAACCCAAACTGAATATGTTCGCCAACCTGTTACGCAGGAAATTAACCAAGCTGACAGCAGAACAGGATTCCGATTAACACTACTGTTCTGACAGTCCCGGTTGAGAGAAAAGGTGATTTGAACCAAATACCTGCACCCCGTTGCGTCCGGCAGCTTTTACCTCATATAAAGCCAGATCAGCCTTTTTGGTTAGCTCACTGACCGTCTCGGTTTGATCATCACCTGAAAAGATCGCGACACCGATGCTCAGTGAAATACGAAAGTCATGAGTCTGCACATGCAACGGCTCAGAAACCGCTTGCAGAATATGTCCCGCGACCTTTTTAGCATCATCCGGCTTTTTAATTTCTGTCAACAGAATCACAAACTCGTCGCCACCCACCCGGCTTAACGTATCGGTCTGCCTTAAACAATGCGTCATTCTGTCGGCTACCGATTTAAGGATCTCATCCCCCACATCATGTCCATGCTGATCATTTATCTGTTTAAAGTGATCAATATCAACAAACATGAGCGCAATGGGATATCCCACTCTTTTGGCATGGGCTAATGTATGGCTGATACGCTCGTCAAACAAGCGACGATTCGGTAACCCTGTCAATGTATCGTGATAGGCCATTTGACGAATACGATCCGACTCGGATTTGCGAGCGGTTACATCTTCAATCTGTGAAATGAAATGAATGACCTCGCCTTTTTCATTCCGAACCAGCGAAACGCTGAGTAATACAAAAATCACATCACCGGTTTTATGGAAATAACGTTTTTCCATCTGATAGTGTTCGAGCTCACCATTGAGTAACTTTCGAACATAGTCCATATCCAAGTCCAGATCGTCTGGATGGGTAACATCGACAAATGTTTTATCCATCAACTCTTCTTCGCTGTATCCCAGCATACGACAGAGCGCGCCATTTACTTCTACCCAACGACCATCCAGACCGACAATCGCCATACCAATTGCTGCGGTATCAAATGCATTACGGAACCGTTCTTCACTTTGTTGCAGTGCCAGCTCAGCCTGTTTCCGCCATGAAATATCGGTTTTGGTACCAATGACACGAATGGGATTTCCCTGCGCATCACGTTCACCTACCGTGGCACTTCCCAGCACCCATTTCCAGCTGCCATCTTTGCTGAGAAGACGATGCTCATTACGATATTCCGGTTTTGCACCACTGAGCATACTGTTGATATCAGCAGATACCCTTTCGTTGTCCTCAGGATGAATTAAATTCATCCAATGCTCCATATCACCAATGATTTCGCCCGGAGCATAGCCCAGCATATCCAGTAATTTATCTGAAAACACCACAACATTATTGGCAACATCCCAATCCCAGACGCCGGCGCCGCTACCCTCCAGAGCATGTTTCCAACGTTGCTCGGTTTCCAGAATCAATTTCTGATGTTGCCAGTCTTCGGTGATGTCGTAGCTTACGCCAACCAACGATAAAAGCTGACCCGCCTCATTAAAATACAACTCTGCAGAAGTGTGTAACATCCGAACCTCATCGCCATGATGAATTCGGAAACGGATTTCGATCGCTTTATGCTGTTGAATGGCTTTTTCTACAGCAACGCGAAAAGCAAGCAGATCCGCCTCATGAATCAACTTCTCAAAGCCACTGTAGTCCAATCGGTCGGATCCGGCTGGCAAACCAAACACCGTGCTAGCCATACTGTCGAACAGTATGACATTGGTTTCCACATCCCACTCCCAAATCGCGATTTCAGCGGCTTCAGTTGCCAGCGCCAGACGCCGGGCATTCTGCCGGTATGATTGAGTCATTTGAGAGGCTATACGAATGGCATTTGCACGGCTTTTAGCAATTGCGGCAATCACCAAAGCAAATAATAACGAGATAACACTGCCGATTAGCCAGGTTATTAAGCGGTTATTGCGTGAAATGGTACTGACAAACTCTTGATCAGGCTGACCAACAAAAGACCAGGACCGACCACCGACTTCATAACTTTTTTGCAAACTGAAGGATACATTGGATGTCGTTCCCGTTCGGGTGAACAATAAACCTTCCAGGTTTTCATCTGTATCGTCGTAGATATTGAGTGATCCAATATGTTTATGCGTTGCCAGTACATCCTGCATGACATCATCAATCCGAAACACCGCATAAACCCATCCTGAGGGAATAGTGCGTTGTTCTATTGCCCGTTCAGACTCACTGGGATCAATGAACACCGGCAGGTACATCAACAAGCCATTAATGGTTGAGGGTGAGCCATCCTGTTTCAAAGGAACCTTCTCGGTAATGGTGGCTCTGCCGGTACTGACCGCACGATCCATTGCCTGCTTGCGGGTGGCATCGGAATACATATCAAACCCCAGCGCCCGCCTATTTTTGTTGGTCATAGGTTCGATATACAGATTTGAAGAATACTGATCACGCTCACCATGCGGGTAAATGTCATAACTCAACAAGTCAGTTTGCCTGACGGCATTGATATGCGTTTGTTTTTGCTCTGGAGTCAGGGCAACAACGTAACCCAGTCCCTGAATACCCCGATAGTTTTCTTCGAGTTTCAGACTCTGATAAAAATTGGCAAAATCATTTCGAGATAAATCGGGCGCAACATAAAAAAGCCCCTGAGTTGCACGCAACATTTCCTCGTAGGCATTTATTTTTCCGACTACAGCATTGACAGCCTGGTTAAATGTCAGTGTATATGCGGCTTCGAGCCGAACATACTCTGTTTCGGCCATTTTTCCTGCCACAAAAAATGTCACGATCAAACCAAATAGAAAGGCCAGAAATGATGTCACCAGCGTAAAAGGTTTGAGTAATAAACTCTGATGAGTACGAATAGTCGTCAGCTCCATTAAAATTCAGATCCGTTGAATACTATGCTGTCCGTTATTATCGAAAAGCGGTTTCACTATTTTTGCTTAAGCTTTTCCTTACGCAATATATGCAGAAATTCTACCTGTACAGCATAACAAAACCCAAGGAACTTCATCACATACCCAGTTTAATAACTGGCTATGTCCATGGGTGTTCTGTGCTTTCAAGTTTGCGTCAGCAGTGAACTGAAATCAGGTCAAACAAGGCGCAGCCAAATTAATTTATCGGGTATTTTTCTCAGTCTCGTCCGTTCAGAATTTACGAACAAAACATTATCTGGAGCATTACCTGTCCAGACTTCTTTGTGATTATTCCAGATACATAAGAGTAGTGGCTGAAGGATTTTTCTCAATCAGAACTGGGGGTTCTGGGGCTTTATTACATAGGTTATAGTGCTTATCTGAAACTCATGTTAAGCTCAGTTACGGTCTTTGTTTTTGACCTGATATAAACCAACGGAGGGATGTACATGAAACAAAAAATATTCGCCTGGATAGCGTTACTGGGCTTTTTTGGAAGCGTCACCTTACCGGTGCAGGCCGCCATGATCACTACGCCGGATGTGATTCAGTCACAGCAATCCGAATATGATCGTGAACAGTTATTTTCGATGCTGGATCGTAACGATGTTCAGGAAAAATTATTATCAATGGGGGTCGCTCCTGAAGTAGTCCAGGATCGCATCAACAGCATGACTGATTTTGAAATTGCCCAATTAAATCAGCAAATCAATGATATGCCAGCCGGCGGGATCCTTGGTGCCATTGTGCTTATTTTTGTTGTATTTGTGATTACCGATGCCATTGGTGCAACCGATATATTCCCATTTGTCAGACCGGTCAGATAGTCTGGTTTCAATGATGCAAAAAGGTTATGGCATTACCAACACCCAGCTCCGGCTGGGTGTTTTATTACTACTGAGTTTAATCCTCCCAGCCTGTAGTCATACACCGCAAACCAATCAACTAAACCAGCAGGCGTTTGAACCCCGTATGGTTGAACTGGAGGATGTGCCTTTTTTCCCCCAGACTCAGTATCAATGTGGTCCCGCCGCTTTAGCCACTGTGATGCAATACCGTGGCATAGACATCCTGCCTGACACCCTGACCGAACAGGTATATATCCCGGAAAAGCAAGGCAGTCTGCAGATAGAAATGATTGCAGCCACCCGCAAGCAGGGTTTAATGCCCTACCCGTTAGCACCTGATATGGAAGATTTACTGACAGAGGTCGCTGCCGGCAATCCGGTTCTGGTTATGCAAAACCTAGGATATAACTGGAAACCCTTCTGGCATTACGCCGTAGTAGTGGGTTTTAATATCGATTCAGGTGAGTTAATCCTGCGTTCAGGAGAAACCAAACGCTGGCAAACCACTCTGCAAACCTTTGAACGTACCTGGGCACGAACTGAACATTGGGCCCTGGTCATCGTTGAACCGGAAAATATTCCATCCACTGCCAATCTGGCCGCCTGGTTACAGACCGCTTATGACGCTGAAAAAACCGGTCAGTCAGCTACAGCAGAACAAGCTTACCAGGCAGCAATGTCGCATTGGCCAGATAATAAACAACCCGGAATTGCATTGGCCAATCTGTATTATCAACAAGACAGCTTTGTTAAAGCCGATACCATATATGGCCAATTAACAGAAAAATTCCCGCAAGAAGCCTCACTGAGAAATAACCGGGCATATACGTTAAAGGCGATGGGCTGTCATCAAACCGCTTTGGCTTCCGCAGCCTGTGCAATACGACTGGCACCTGACGATCAAAATATTCAGTCTACATTTGAGGAAATGTTCGCCTTGGAGCCGATTTCCCATAAAACCTGTCCAACCATATCCTGTATAAACTGATCACCGGATAACAGAACAATCTTAGCGATCTGTCTGATGCATGTTTAAGGTTGTGGTAGTACTTTCCCTGACATAAACTAAACTGAAATATTGACGGAAATGGTATGCGACAGCTTTTCGTCATGACTATCAGGATGCCGTATTTTGACAAAAAGCTTATTGAGAATTTTGTACAGCAGCAAAACCCATCAGCGTTTATCAGAAATCGATTTAACAAAGCTGCTGCAACAGAGTCGACAAAACAATTGGCAAATCCAGATCCATGGCATCCTCTGCTATAACCATTCCGATTTTATTCAGGTACTTGAAGGTCCCGAAACAGCGGTCATTAAACTCTATCAAAAAATCCTTGATGATGACCGTCATTATGACTGTAAACTGATTAATATCTGCCTTAGCAATAAATACATTTTTAACGACTGGTCAATGGGCTACATTGATATCAGTCAAGGTAACATGCGCAGGCTGAGACAGGAGTTACCTGAAAAGTTATCCAGTGATAATGCCGATAAATTTGCTTTTCAGCTGAAACATTATCTGAATAGCCCATCCCAGAAAAATGCTGATCAGACTCTATTTATCTGATATCACCTGACCATACGAACAATATACGAACAAAGAAAGAGAGAAAACGAATCAAATGACTATTGAAATGCCCAATTTCAAACCGTTAGGTTGTAATAAGTGTTTAGAAGGTGGTGGACTGGATTTCAGTTTTTCAATGGCATTCCAGCCGATTGTTAATATTAAGGATAAACAGCTTTTTGGTTATGAAGCACTTGTCAGAGGTGTGAATAATGAGCCTGCCTACACAATACTGGACAAACTGAACGATACCAACCGCTACTCATTTGATCAGACCATTCGGGTAAAGGCCATCCAGATGGCCAAACAACTGGATTTGCAGGGTATGCTCAGCATCAACTTCTTCCCGAATGCCGTATATCGACCTGAAACCTGTATCAGGGCGACACTGGAAGCGGCTGAGGTGATGAATTTTCCGACTGAGAATTTAATGTTCGAAGTCACTGAGGTGGAAAAAGTAAACGACAACAATCACCTGAAAAATATCTTCGATGAATACAAACGGCATAACTTCACCACGGCAATTGATGATTTTGGATCGGGTTATGCCGGATTAAATCTACTTGCTGATTGGCAGCCTGACATTATCAAACTCGATATGGCACTGATTCGGAACATTAATACCGATAAAGTTCGGCAATCCATCGTGCGTTCAATCATCATGACCTGCAATGATCTGGAAATAAGCGTGATTGCCGAGGGTGTGGAAACGATTGAAGAGTTTCAGTTCATACGGGATCAGGGCGTGGCTTTATTTCAAGGCTACTATTTTGCCAAACCACAGTTTGAAGCGTTGCCAGACGTTGATCCTGCACTTTATCGCTGACAGAAATAAAGAAATAAAAAAACCTCCCTCCAAATTAAATTCTGGAGGGAGGTCATTGTTTATTTTACTTCAAAACGGCCTTTCATCATGCCGCTATGTCCAGGAAATGAACAGAAGAAAGTCAGCTTCTCACCAGCCAGTCCTTCAGTAGAAAATTCAACTTCTGATGTTTCTCCACCGCCAATCACTTCCGTGGCAGCAATGATACGGTCATCACCTTCTGGCAGATAATTATTATCCAGGCCTGCGGCAGCACCTTCTTTCACAATTGCCTGCATATCATCCGTCTTAGTTAACACCCAGTTATGGCCCATCATATCTTTTGCCATTGAGCCAGTATGTTTAAGCGTAACCTTGACGGTTTCACAGCTGGCAGGAACCGACATTTTTTTCTTGTCGAAACTCATTTGATCAGTACCTTCAATGACCAATTCACATTCATCGGCAAATGCAGTAAACGGCAACAACATAAATACGGCAGCAGCGGCTAACAAACGATTCTTATTCATTTTGATCTCCCAATAATTCCGGCAACATTGCCTTCTTCACAAGATAAGCACACCAACAAAATTCAGTTATCAATTAAACGTGTTGTGTGCGTGCATACATGATTCATCATTAATGCTAATCCGTTTCATCCCATTCAGATCTCTGCAACTGACCCACCACTTTGCTGAATGATTAAATCTCACCATCATCCTCTGCAGTTGGTGACAGTTTATCTATCAAATAAACTGATGAAACCGTGGTTCTTAATAATAATCGTTCTCATTATAGAGAGCAGATTTTAATGATAACAATAGGTCAACACAGATTGAGGAAGTGTTCCTGTATTCATCCGAGAAACACCGGCACTATTGAAAATCATGCTTTCCAGACGACAACCAGGCCCTTAAAGTCAGGTTGCAACTGAACAGATAACAGTATTTCTGTTAGTCCGCTTTAACCTGGATGTCAAAATAATTTTCCAATGCATTAGGTGACATCATGATGGCCAAAAAGGTCATCATCAGACCTGTTCCCTGTGGATTTTTCGAATTAATATCCAGTTCCACCTGAGGCTTATCACTGTCGATAAAACGGGTGCTGGCCTGAGTTAATTGTGACTGCAAATCAGCCGAAATGGCCGGTAATGCAGAAAACTGCTGCAGCATTTGCTGTTTCAACTGGTTTTTGAAAACCTCTGGTGAGACACCCGCTTTTTTAGCGTTTTCCTCGATTAACGGTTGCCAGGCACCACGATCTTCAAACTCGATAGAGGCTTTAATCAAGCCAGTCTGCATCCACTCGGCCGAGGTTGTTGTCATATCCTCATTATTTCTAAGCCGCTGCATCTGACTTTCCAGATCAGGGATCTGACTGAAATCAGTATGCAGATTCATTGAGAATAATTGAGCCGCGTCTTTTTTTGTCAGTTCGGGATTATAAAACTGATTCTGCAAATTCAGGCTTAACTGACGTTCCACCGGTTTGTAACGATAAGCAAGACGTTGATTGTGGCCTATTTTATCCTCGTTAATCCCCAAGATTCGCAAAGTATCCACCAGTGATTGTTCCTGTTCTGGCGTACCATCACCACCCGTCACGGTAAATAACGCATCCTGAGTCGAAATATTCATTGCATAAATGAAATCCTGCTCCTGATTCAGTTCAATCTCACTCAGTGTTAGTAAACCAATCTGATGTTTACGACCGGCGTCATCAGTAACCAATACATCTTTAACTGAAATGTTTTTGTTATATGGATTCGCAGCCACTTCACCGACTTCAACCTGGCCACCATTCTGATTAATTCTGGTGACTAATTCGTCCACCAATTCCTGCGCAGCCTGGTTAGCCTGATTATTCGCGACCGCATGCGCTCCGCCAAGTGCAATCGCGATGATTGCCAGGGGCACATAAATGATTTTTTTGACTTTGAACACTGCTGTCTCCAACAAAAATGAATTAAAACTGAACTGCAGTATGCCTGTAAGACCATCTACAAACTAGTTTAGTTTGAGGTTTAAAGACACAGTAAACTATTATATGGCCCCATCAAGTCTAGGGGCTGCTGCTCTTTCATAAGTGCCTTTGTTATGACGCTGAACGATCAACAGGTCCTGATTTTAAACCCGTTCACCTAACACATAGATAAAAAAACCGACATATAGCCGGTTTATTTTTTGGTTAAGCAAGGCGTGAACGATTAAGGGATCCCAAATAACTAAGGCCAAAACACATAACGTTTTCCAGATTATTGCTGAATAAAACAATTACGCTTTGTTGCAGATTTTTTCCACTCCATGTTTACCATCATGCATGCCACGATAAACCAGACGACACAGTTGATTACCCTGCTCAATTTTAATGCTGTCGCCCACATTTAACCTTTTAGTTTGATCATTAATCGTAAAGATAATACTGCGACTTGATTGATAGTAATCCCGTAACGCTAATACGCCTAAATCAGGGTAATAAATAGTCTGGAACTCAGGCAAAGCGATAGTTGGAATCAAATCCCCACCTTTTTTATTCAACAGTTCTTTTCTAAGCACTTCCCGATCATGAGCGACCGTTTCCAGTTTACTGGTTAAGGATTGGTTGGCTTGCATCGCCTGATTAAGGTTTTGACTCAACTGGCTAATCACGTTTTGAGCTTCAGCATTTCCTACCGTTAGTTCAGCGAGTTCCTGAATAGAGTCTTCCAATGCACCAAACTGAGATTGTTGAATATCAATAACCTCCTGAACGCTCACATCAAACAAATCAGGAAACATCAATGCCATACCCGACTCATAAGCATTTTCAGCCGGCACAGATACCATAAAACCTATTCCGGCAGCGACCAAAGGCTTTTTGATAAAGTTTTTAATCGGGAAAGTCACTCGTGAAAAATCCATTTTTATCGCCTTGCTCCAGTCAAAATTTATGATGGAGAATTTATAGCATATTTGAGTAAGTGGATTACATACAAAATAGATGAGTGGCCAGGGTTTGTTTAAATAAGTACTGTTGAATAATGTGGGAATGCAAAAACAGAAGACATAAAAAAAGCGCTGTAAGCGCCTTAGGTATGGTGTTTTAAATGGAGGCTGGGGTCGGAATCGAACCGGCGTTAACGGAGTTGCAGTCCGCTGCATGACCACTCTGCCACCCAGCCAGGGTACTTCATCTTAAGCTATCCAAAACTAAAAAGCCGCAGTAGTGACTTGGACTGACCGCGGCTTTTTTTTATTCTTGGAGCGGGAAACGAGATTCGAACTCGCGACCCCAACCTTGGCAAGGTTGTGCTCTACCACTGAGCTATTCCCGCTTAGGAAGACGTGCATTATAGGCACTTAATATTTTCTGTCAACCCTTATCTACCAACACTGGCAAGGCTGCTTTCAAGTAACTGATCATTGAGGTCAATGTGAGTAAAGCGGCTATGTATAAGAGGCCCACGCCAATCTCAAAAACCGGTAATCCAAACAGCGGTTTATAGAATATCAGACAGCCAATGGCAATCATTTGAAAGGTCGTTTTCCACTTGCCGATCGAGGAAACCTGGACTACATGACGGGCACCGATTTCAGCCATCCATTCACGTAATGCGGAAATGGTGATTTCACGAAATACAATGACAATCACTGGCAGCAAGATAAACCAGACCGGTGACTTATAAAGAATCAACAATAACGCGACCACAACGATTAACTTATCGGCTACCGGATCGATAAAGGCGCCGAAAGGTGACGTGAGATTCATGCGCCGGGCCAGATAACCATCAAGCCAATCGGTAATGCCCGCCAGCACAAACACCACGGTTGCCCAAACGGTCGCACTTGGATTAGGAACAAAATACAAAATGACTAGAACAGGTATCAGTAAGACCCTGAGCAGACTGAGCAGATTTGGTAAATTCAGCATATTAATGTCGTTAAAAACTACAGATAATGCCTATGTTAGCACTATGCAGCATTTAATTGTCCGGATGGAACAGGTCATATATTTTCTGAGCCAGAGCGGCGCTGATGCCTTCCACTCTTTGCAGGTCTTCCACTCCGGCACGTTTAACCTCTTGAAGACCACCAAATTGCTGCAATATTTTTTGTCGACGCTTTGGTCCCAGCCCTGCAATATCTTCTAATGAGGAAGTTTTTCGTGCTTTGGCACGACGTTGCCGATGCCCTGTGATGGCAAAACGATGTGCCTCATCTCGCACTTGCTGTAATAAATGTAATGCCGGTGAATCGGCAGATAAAGTAACTTCGCCTGCACGACCAACCAGAAATAATGTTTCTTCGCCGGGTTTACGAGCCGGGCCTTTGGCGATACCCAAAATTGGTAAATCGCTTAAATTTAATTCAGCCAGTACTTCCTGAGCTTCTTTGATTTGGCCTTTGCCCCCATCAATCAATAATAAATCCGGACGTTTGCCTTCCCCGTTATTCAAACGGGTAAAGCGTCGGCTTAAGGCTTGATTCATTGCCGCATAATCGTCCCCCGCCGTAATGCCTTCAATATTGAATTTACGGTAGTCACTTTTAATCGCGCCTTCCAGACCAAACACCACGCAGGAAGCGACTGTGCGCTCACCACGGGTATGACTGATATCAAAACATTCAATGCGTTTAGGCAATTCATCGAGAGCCAACGCATCCTGCAGCATTTCAAAACGCTGCATCAGATTGGAACGACTGCTAATTCGCTGCGTCAGACTAATCTCGGCATTGGTCATGGCCATTTGTAGCCATCGGGTTGCATGTCCACGTTGCGGTTTTCGCAGGATGACTTTATGTCCGGATTCAGTCTGCAATACATCTTGTAACAGTTGAGCATCTTCCACTTCATGGCTGAGCAGAATTTCGGCAGGTACATCTTTACCTAAGTAATACTGTGGGATAAACGCGGTTAGCAATTCTGACTCGGTCAGATCCGATGAACCTTTGGGGAAATAGGATTTACTGCCCAAGTTTCTGCCCCCACGAACAAAGCTGACTTCCACCACGGCAAGACCATCACGCACAATCGCGGCCAGCACATCAGAATCGCCTTGCATGGAGCTGACATATTGTCGTTCTTGAACTCGTCGCAGGCTGATGATCTTGTCGCGGATAGAAGCCGCTTGTTCAAACTGCAGATTCTGCGAAGCGACATCCATCTGGTTACTCAGCTCATCCATAACCTGCTGGTTTTTTCCTTCCAGGAACATGATGGTGTGCTGCACATCTTTTTGGTAATCACTCTCAGAAATCAGCCCCACACAGGGTGCCGTGCAACGTTTGATTTGATATTGCAGACAAGGCCGGCTGCGGTTTTGATAATAACTGTCTTCACACTGACGCACCGGAAACAGTTTCTGCAGCAGATTCAGACTTTCACGAACGGCACCGGCACTGGGGTAAGGTCCGAAATATTTGCCTTTTTTACGCTTGGCACCGCGATGCACACTTAATCGTGGAAAGTCATCACCAGAAATCAATAAGTATGGGTAGGATTTATCATCACGCAATAACACGTTGTAACGTGGCATCAGCTCCTTGATCAGGTTGTTTTCCAGTATCAGGGCTTCGTTTTCAGTATGGGTAACGGTGGTCTCAATCGCCGCGATCTGCGCAACCATCACCTGTGTTTTGCTGGTTAAACCACTGCTGCGAAAATAACTGCCTACACGTTTTTTGAGGTTTTTGGCTTTACCGACATAAATAACGGTACCTTCCGCATCGATCATGCGATAGACACCAGGCCGGCTGGTAAGTGATTTTACAAAACTGACCGGATCGAATTGGAATTCTTTTGTGGGGTTTTCAGCCTGACTCATTAAATTTCGTAATTAAGAATTATCGTCTTTTCTGGGTGAATATTGACGTTGATAACATTTGTGCGCCTGGTAAAAACTGTTGGCCGACAAGCCTAACAAAATTAATCCACCGATTATTGCTGGAACATTTTCGTGATAAAAATAAAACATGGCCAGGGCAGCTAATAACTCAGCAGTGCCAATTACTTTTAATAACACAACATTTTCCGTCCGTTTCACCATGTTCCATCTCCGCTTCGTTGCAAAATTTTGACTATAGCATTAACACTTATTGTTTGTAAGGACATTATCTTGTTTGAAAATGCTGGATGCTGTACTTGGTCAAGTATGGGAAAATAATGCGCTTTCTCATTTAACTATCAAGGTATCACTTTTGCCAGCCAACCTGCTTCAGCCTGTCTTGCCTGTATCAGCCAAAGATCAACTTCGTGCCGGACAATTATACGGTAGTGCACAGGGATTATTGTTAGCAAAAGCAGCTCAGCAACATGACGGCCCATTATTGGTGGTGACTGATGATGTGGCGAGTGCTCATCGCCTGGAATTGGAAATCCGCTTTTATCTGGGTAATGCCGAATTACCAATATTGCATTTTCCGGATTGGGAAACGCTGCCTTATGACAGTTTTTCGCCACATCAGGATATTGTTTCCGAACGACTGCAGACATTGCATCATTTACCCGATTTTAATCATGGCATTTTACTGGTCCCGATTGCTACCCTGATGCAACGCATTGCGCCCCGATCGTTTCTCGATGGCAATCATCTTGAGCTGAAAATCGGCGATCAGTTTGATATCGAACAATGGCGCCTCAAACTGGAAAAATCCGGGTATCGTAATGTGGCGCAGGTTATCGAACACGGTGAGTTTGCGGTTCGCGGTGCGATTATAGATTTATTTCCAATGGGTAGTCGTCAGCCTTATCGTATTGATTTGTTTGATGACGAGATCGACACCCTGCGTACTTTTGATCCGGAAACCCAGCGATCTATCGATAATATTGATCAGATCCAGTTATTACCGGCACGCGAATTTCCGGTGAATGACGACAGCATTGCTTTATTCCGTAAACAGTTCCGGCAGTTTTTTGATGGCGACCCGCAACGCAGTCTGATTTATCGCGAAGTCAGTGCCGGTAATATGCCGGGCGGTATCGAGTTTTATTTGCCGTTGTTTTTCGAGCAAACCGCCCGACTCACCGATTACCTGCCCGATAACACACTGTTAGTGCAGCTCAATGATACCTTCCATGCCGCAGAACAGTTCTGGCAGGAAATCCAAATCCGTTACCGCCAGCATAGTGTTGATCCGGAAAGACCCTTATTACCGCCGATCAATGTGTTTGTGCCTGTTGAAGAGTTATTCAGTCAGTTCAAGCAATGGCAACGGCTGCAATGTCAGAATTTTGAATTAGATGGCTCAGCCGGTAATAGCAACTATGCCACGGTAATACCGCCATCTTTACCGCTCAACTCCAAACAAGATCGTCCTTGCGAAGCGCTGCATCAATTTATTGATAAATTCGCTGGGCGAATTTTAATCGCCGCCGAATCCGCTGGCCGCCGTGAAACGCTGCTGGATCTGCTGCGTAAAAACCAGCTGCAGCCGAAAGTTGTCGACAACTGGGATGCATTTATTAATGATATCGCGCCGCTGTGTATTACCGTGGCACCGCTCGAACAGGGCTTGCTGCTACAGATTGAAAATATTGCGGTTGTTGCTGAAACCCAGCTGTTTGGCCAACAGGTTATGCAACGCCGTCGTCGCAGCCGTAAAAAGCGGGATTCCGATGCCATTATTCGTAACCTTGCCGAACTCACGATTGGTGATGCGGTAGTCCATGAAGATCATGGTGTAGGCAGATATCTGGGGTTGCAGACACTTGATGTCGGCGATGTAGCGACCGAATACGTAACACTCGAATATGCCAAAGGTGACAAATTGTATGTGCCGGTGGCTTCGCTGGATTTAATCAGCCGTTACTCCGGCTCTGCCCCGGAACTGGCTCCATTACACCAACTTGGCACCACCCAATGGGAAAAAGCCCGCCGTCGTGCTGCCGAAAAAGTACGTGATGTGGCGGCAGAATTACTGGATATCTATGCCAAACGCGCGGCTAATAAAAAACCGCCGATGCAGTCGCCAGATGAACAATATGAAGCTTTCTCGGCCGCCTTCCCGTTTGAAACCACGCCGGATCAACAGGATGCGATTGATGCCGTGATTGCCGATATGCAATCGGAAACGCCTATGGATCGTTTGGTGTGTGGTGACGTTGGTTTCGGTAAAACTGAAGTCGCCATGCGTGCGGCATTCCTGGCTGTTCAATCTGGCAAACAGGTATTGGTGTTGGTGCCGACTACCCTGCTTGCTCAGCAACATTATGAAAACTTCAAAGATCGCTTTGCTGATTGGCCGATCCGGGTTGAAGTTTTGTCACGCTTCCGTAGCAAGAAACAATTGGATGATGTCAAATCGGCGATCACTGAAGGGACGGCTGATATCGTGATTGGTACACATAAACTATTGCAGCAGGATATCGATCCAAAGCGGCTGGGTTTGTTTGTGCTCGATGAAGAACACCGTTTTGGCGTCACCCAGAAAGAACAACTGAAAAAATACCGTGCCCAGATCGATGTATTAACGCTTACCGCCACGCCGATTCCCCGCACCCTGAATATGTCGATTTCCGGCATTCGTGATTTATCGATTATTGCCACTGCCCCGGCACGCCGTTTAGCCATTAAAACCTTTGTATTGCAATGGAATGCCGACAAAATCCGTGAAGGTATGCTGCGTGAAATCAAACGTGGCGGTCAGGTGTATTTCCTGCATAACAAAGTGGAAGACATTGATCGGGTAGCACGCGAACTCGAAACCTTAATGCCGGAAGCGCGTATTGCCGTGGCGCACGGGCAAATGCGAGAACGAGAGCTGGAACAGGTCATGCTCGACTTTTACCATCAGCGTTTTAATGTGCTGGTCTGCACCACCATTATTGAAACCGGTATCGATGTGCCGACCGCCAACACCATCTTTATTGATAGAGCCGATAAATTAGGTCTGGCCCAGCTTTATCAAATCCGCGGTCGTGTGGGCCGTTCGCATCACCGTGCCTATGCTTATCTGATCACACCACCGCAACAGGCCATGACAGCCGATGCGATTAAACGTCTTGAAGCGATTGAGTCGATTGAAGATTTAGGTGCGGGCTTTACCCTGGCGACGCACGATATGGAAATTCGGGGTGCCGGTGAGTTACTGGGTGATGAACAAAGCGGCCAGATGCAGGAAATCGGCTTTACCTTATATAACGAACTGCTGGAACGCGCGGTCAATGCGTTGAAATCCGGCAAAACGCCGGATCTGGATAATATGGCTCGCCATACAGTGGAAATCGATCTGCATGTCCCGGCATTGATTCCGTCAGATTATCTGCCCGATGTGCATACCCGTCTGGTGTTATATAAACGCATTGCTGCCGCCGCAGACAAGGAAGCCTTGCGTGAACTGCAGGTGGAAATGATTGATCGCTTTGGTTTGTTACCTGAACCGGTGCAAACCCTGTTTGCCGTCCATGAGTTACGTCTTAAAGCTAAAACCATCGGCATTCGTAAGATTGATGTTTATGACCAAGGTGGTCGCTTATTGTTTGATAAAGAACCTCAGGTGGAACCGATGACCATCATCCAGCTGATTCAAAAACAACCTTCCCGTTTCAAACTGGATGGTCAGGATAAATTACGTTTTACCGATAACATGCCGGATGCCGAAAGCCGCATTCTGGCGATTGATTCACTGCTGGATAATCTGCTCAAGCCGGCCGCCTGATGCAACAGGATCGTAATTTTGACGATTTGGCTGAGCGTTTTAATGCGCGTATTTATGACACCCTCAAAGGTCAGTTGCGGCTGGATATTCTCAAACAGGATCTGCATCAGTTTACCCAGACAACATCCCTAAACGTTTGGGATGCCGGTTGTGGCGCCGGACAAATCAGTTTGTGGCTGGCTGGCTTTGGTCATCAAATGACCTTATGTGATATTTCTGGAAAACTGTTGGCGCAGGCACAACAACATTTTGCTGAAGCCAAGTTGCAGGCCCGTTTTCATCACACCTCCATTCAAATGTTATCCCCGCAGTTAAACAACTTCGATTTGGTGATTTGCCATGCGGTAGTGGAATGGCTGGCAAGTCCCCTGGAGACCCTGAAACAGGTAATGGATCGCGTTAAAACAGGTGGTTATCTGTCACTGATGTTTTACAACCGCAACGCCATGGTCTACAAAAATGTCATTCGCGGTGGCTGGAGACTGGAACCAATCCTCAATGATCGCTATATTGGTATCGGAAATAAGCTCAGTCCGCCCTTTCCACAATATCCAAATGAAATAATTCAGTTTTTACAAAATAATGGTTTTGAAATTATTCAGCACAGTGGAATTCGTGTGTTCAGCGATTATTTGAACTCTGAGAGCCGAAACCAGACAAATGAACAGGAATTACTGGCATTAGAGCACCAATATTGCCGTATGCCAACCTACCGTGACATGGGACGTTACGTACATTTACTGATTGAGAAAAAATCTCCGGATTAGTAAGGATTACTTCATAATATGCAGTTCTATCAATTTTACCATGATAAAAGCGTTTTGACGTTATAGTCCGTTTAAAGATTTAGGAAAAACATGTTCAAACATAAACTACCACTCATCATATTAGTATCAAGCCTGTTCACCACAGCTTGTATTCAAAACGAGACTCGTCCCAGTGTTTCTAACGAACAGTTAAAATCAGCTTTAAGCGACAGTGAATCCAGATTAGAAACGCAGTTCCGTCAACAATGCCAGAAAATCATTGATAACCAGAACAAGCACCAGGCTGGACTGCAATCGTTTTCCAAAGAGCAGCAAATTACCCGTAAACAGTTAGATGAGATTAATGAACAGGTCGTTCAGCTTAATGAAAAACTCGCCCAACGCGCAGTAGTTCAAGCAGCACAAACTGTTCAGCCTATTGATTCCCAGAGCTGTCCTCCCCCGGCACCAATGACTCTCAACGATAAATTAGTGTTGGGGCAAACCGAATGGCTATGGATTGAAGCCGTGAATCGTGTATTCCCCGCGCGTGTAGATACCGGAGCCACTACGTCATCATTAACTGCACAGGATATCGTAACCCTGGAACGGGATGGTCAGAAATGGGCTCGCTTTACCATCGTTCCGGAGGAAGGCAGTGATAACAGCTATGAAGTGGAAGCGCCAATAGCCAGAACGGCCAATATCCGCCAATCGTCCACAAACGAAATTGATAAACGTCCCGTCGTCAGACTGACCATTCGTATTGGAAATATGACTGATACGGCAGAATTCACCTTGACCGACCGATCGCATATGAGCTATCCGATTCTGCTGGGTCGTGAATTTTTAAAAGATATCGCTGTAGTGGATGTTGCGAAGAAAAATGTTCAGCCTAAACCTGAGTTACTGAAAGATCGCGCATCAGCCATACCCAAAAAAGCCAAACAGGCCAACCCAAAAGCAACAGACGAAGAGTAAGGATCCATCATGGCATCACGTACGCCTTTTTATATTCTGGTCAGTCTGCTGTTTCTTGCTGGCACAGCGCTAACCTTACACCGGCATATTGCATTTGATATCCCATGGTTCCCGGGAGAGCAGCGTCAAACCTGGTCGATTGAAGCTAAAGTAGATTTTGAAGCCAGCGGCGATCCGGTGACAGCACGATTAGCCATTCCTAATACCCAGCCGGGCTTTACCCAGCTCAATCAACAGACAGCCAGCCCTGGCTTTGGATTGTCTTTTGTTGATCGCACTGGTGGAACCTATGCAGAATGGTCGAAAAGAGAAGCCAATGGCAATCAATCGCTTTATTACAAAGTCGATATGCTGGTCGATCCGTTTGCTATTCCACCGGACCAGGAACCGGTTACCAATGTACAACCTAATGTCGAAAAAGAGCCTTATGCGACGGCAGCGCAGATGATTCTGGAGCGTGCCACTGAACGTTCTTCTTCAAACTACACATTAGCCCGCGAACTGATTCATGAATTTAATAACCAGCAACAAACCGCTGAACTGCTTGCGCAGATCAAACCCAAAACCGTCTGGATTGCACAATTGCTTCAGGAAGCCGGTGTTCCAGCCAGACGTATTCATGCGTTAGAACTTGAAGATGGCCGCCGCCGGCAGTCGTTGATTGAATATATTCAGGTATTTGACGGCAATGATTACGAGATTTTTAACCCGGAAACCGGGGTACAGGGTCAGGCAGAAAATATGCTGCTCTGGCAATACCATTCCGGTCCGGTACTGGAAGTGGTTGGCGCCACCAATGCTCAAGTCACTTTTTCGATGATTTCGCAGGAACAACCATTCAATATAGCCCTGAATCAAAAGTTTGCTGATAACGAATGGCTGAATTTTTCACTCTATACCTTGCCTCTTGAGGAACAAGCCATTTTTAAAGGCATTTTGTTGATCCCGGTAGGTGTATTGATTGTTGTGTTGATGCGTATTCTGGTGGGTATTAAAACTTCAGGCACCTTCATGCCGGTATTGATTGCCATGGCGTTTATCCAAACCAGTTTACTGACCGGCTTGATCGGCTTTTTACTGATTGTCGGTGTGGGTTTGATGATCCGATCCTACTTGTCCTATCTCAACTTGTTACTGGTCGCCCGAATATCCGCGGTCATTATTATGGTTATTGGTATGATCGCCATCTTCTCAATCATCGCTTATAAATTTGGTTTAACCGAAGGCATGAAGATCACTTTCTTCCCGATGATTATCCTCGCGTGGACCATCGAACGTATGTCGATCCTGTGGGAAGAAGAAGGCGCCAAGGAAGTTATGATTCAAGGCGGTGGCTCATTACTGGTCGCCATCCTCGCTTACCTTGCCATGAACCTCGATTGGGTACGCCATTTAACGTTTAACTTTATGGGCATTCAGTTAATTCTGATGGCACTGACGTTAGTTGCGGGCAGCTATACTGGCTATCGATTACTGGAATTAAAACGCTTTAAGCCCCTGACCAAGCTGAATAACCAATGAACGCACCAGCTGAAAAAAAAATGGGTTGGTTTGAAACCCTGCGAGAACGCTATGCCCATCCCAGTGCGCTCAGCAAAATCGGGGTATTGGGGATGAATCGCCGTAACGTTTCCTATATCAGTCGCTACAATCCACGGCATCTGTTCCCGCTGGTTGATGACAAATTGCAAACCAAAGAACTGGCATTAGAAGCTGGTGTGAAAGTCCCTGATTTAATTGGTGTTATCAGTGAGCAACACGCTGTAAAAGATTTAAGCCAGATTCTGCAAAACTGCGAAAGTGGCTTTTGTATTAAACCGGCTCATGGTTCCGGTGGAAAAGGCATAATGGTTATCACTCGTCAGAGCGAAGAAGGTTACCGTAAATCCAACGGCCAGTTTGCCACCATTAGCGATCTGGAACGGCATGTTAGTAATATTCTGGCAGGTTTGTTTTCTCTGGGCGGCCGGGCCGACGTCGCGATTATTGAAGATTTGATCCACTTTGATGATTGCTTTAGTGGTTTCAGCTATGAGGGCGTGCCTGATACGCGGGTAATTGTCTTTCGCGGTTTCCCAGTAATGGCAATGATGCGGCTATCAACCGCTGACTCAAACGGCAAAGCCAATTTACATCAGGGTGCTGTTGGCGTAGGTCTTGATATTGGTGATGGACATGCGTTGCGTGCGGTACAGTTCGATAAACCGATTCTGTTACATCCGGATACCGGTTTGAATATGATGACGCTGAAAGTACCGCATTGGGAAGAAGTGTTAAATCTTGCCGTATCGTGTTATGAAATGTCGGGACTGGGATATCTGGGTACTGACATTGTACTGGACCGTTTTAAAGGCCCTATGTTACTGGAATTAAATGCCCGTCCGGGTCTTACCATCCAGATTGCCAATGGCAAAGGCTTATTGCCACGCCTTCGACAAATAGAGAGTCTCAGTCACAAGAAAAGAATGAGCGTTGCTGATCGCGTCGCTTATGCAAGGGAACACTTTACTGATCGTCACTGATTTAACAGGAGTCCGAAAAGATGGCTAATCAAACTAAATCAACTGCACTGATTCTGGGTGGGGCATTATTTCTGGGGTTAACCTTGCTGGGCTTCCAACTCGGTAAAGCATTGATTGATTTTAAACAGCTGGAACGCAGTGTCACCGTTAAAGGGTTATCTGAACGTGACTATCCTGCCGATGTGGTGATTTGGCCGATCCAGTTCATCGAAGCCAACAATGATCTGCCCGAATTGTACAAAGTGGTAGAAGATAACAGCAATAAAGTACGCGAGTTTCTGCGTCAGCGTGGCATCAATGAAGCTGAAATCACTTTTAACTCACCCAGTATTATCGATAAATCAGCTCAACAATATGGTGGCGGTCCGCGGGCAGAGTTTCGCTATACGGCAAACCAAACCATAACGGTTTATTCAGAAAATATTGAAGCCGTTCGTCAGGCAATGACAGCCTTGGCCGATCTGGGCAAACAAGGTCTGGTACTGGCTGGTGATAACTATATGGCACAGACTGAATATCTGTTTACCCGGCTTAATGAAATCAAGCCGGAAATGATTGAAGAAGCCACTGAAAATGCCCGCGAAGTCGCCGAGAAATTCGCACAGGATTCGGACAGTGATTTGGGCAAGATCCGCAGGGCTTCTCAAGGACAGTTCAGTATCACCGCCCGTGACAAAAACAATCCACATATAAAGAAAGTTCGGGTGGTTTCTACTGTGGAATACTACTTGTCAGATTAAGCGTGGCTGGCGAATCTCCAATTAAAGGGCGAGGAACCGCGACTCAAATAGATGGACGTTATAACACTTTTCAACGTGAAAATGTCGAGGATGGCTGGTTTCAGGAACCTGATAATCCCCCTAAAACCACGGTGCAAATTGAAACACCGAAAACCATCATTACCCGCAATCAATCCCCCGATCTGCCATTTAGCCAATCCATTAACCCCTATCGTGGCTGTGAACATGGCTGTATCTATTGTTATGCCCGTCCCTCCCACGCCTATTTAGGACTCTCCCCGGGTCTGGACTTTGAAACCAGACTGACGGCAAAACCCGATGCTGCAAAATTATTAAAAAAAGAGTTAGCCGCGAAAAATTATCAATGTTCGCCAATATCACTGGGCGCGAATACCGATCCCTACCAACCGATAGAGCGTGACTATCAAATCACCCGACAAATTCTGCAGGTTCTTAATGAAACCCGGCATCCCTGTCATATCGTGACCAAGTCGGCCATGGTGGAACGTGATATCGATATTCTGCAACAAATGGCATCACAGGATTTAGTACGGGTCCATCTTTCCATTACCACATTGGATCCGGCCTTATCGCGGGTGATGGAACCCAGAGCCAGTGCACCTAAACGTCGCTTGCAAACTATTCAAACCTTGCGTGCAGCAGGCATTCCAGTCACCGTATTGATTGCGCCAGTGATTCCGGTATTAACGGATGCCGAACTGGAGGATATTGTCAAAGCCGTCACGCGGGCGGGCGCATTGGATGTCAATTACATTCTGCTTAGATTACCACTGGAAGTCAGCCCGCTATTTGAAAAATGGCTGCAGACTTACCGCCCTAATCAGGCTCAACATATTCTTAACCGCATTCATGATTTACGCGGTGGTAAAAATAATGATCCCCGTTTTAGTCATCGGCTTCGTGGTGAAGGTATTTTTGCTGATCTATTAGAACAACGGTTTCGAAATATTCACAAAAGAACGCAACTTGAATGCTCCATAACGCCATTACGATGTGATTTGTTTCAGGCTCCAGGCAGCCAAATGCGTTTGTTTTAATACTAAAATTCTGTGTACAAGAAATCTGGGTTTATCACCTGAGGTCCGCTTTTCCTAATCAATTACAGAAAATTCCTGATTCTATAAGTCAAACGAGTATTCATAATGCGGCTTTGACATAAAAATCACGTGCCATGCTGGATGATGCGCATGTTTTCAAATTATTCAGGAATATTCAGTGACTATCAAAAACAGGCTTCAACTCGGTTTTGGCATCGTCTTGGGATTAATGGTGTTGATTGCCATTATTGGTGTAAATGAGGTCAGCAAAATTGATCGGACCATGAGTAAAATCAATGAAGTCGATAGTGTCAAACAACGCGCAGCGATTAACTTTCGTGGCAGCGTACATGATCGTGCGATTTCCATACGGGATGTGGTACTCAGTGAAAACAGCGTTGAGCGACAGCAGCATTTGCAAGATATTGAACGTCTGGAACAATTTTATGCAGAGTCAGCCATCAACCTTGAAGCCATGACCAGTAATCCACAGCAATTTACCACCCAGGAAAAAACGCTGTTAGACAATATAAAAACTATTGAACAACAAACGCTGACCCACACCGCTGAGACCATCAGACTGATTAATCAGGGCAGAAATGCTGATGCCCGAGATTATCTGCTGCAAAACACTTCTCCGGCTTACACTCAGTGGTTAGCTGCCGTAAATCAGTTTATCGATTATCAGGAAGTAACCATCAGCGATCAGGTTGACTATATTCGGCAGCAAACGGGTGGTTTTATGGCGTTGATGATTACCGTCACTTTGATTGCCATCATCATTGCCATTTTTGTCAGCTATCGCCTGATTGGTCGTCTCTATTCAACCATAGGTGGTGAGCCAGATTCGGCAGCTCAGTTAATCAGAGTATTTGCCTCAGGTGACCTGACTCAACAGGCTCAAACACGTTTTCCCAGAAGTATTGTCGGCGCATTGAGCACCATGTCCAGCGAACTATCGCAGATTATGAAAGCCATCAGTTCTTCGGCAGGCCAGGTATCGGATGCGGCCAAGGTGATGAATACCACCTCAGCAGAGAATCAAAGTTTAGTTATCGATCAAAAACAACAAACGTTGGATGGTGCCAATGCCATCAGTGAAATTTCGACTTCTGTACAGGAAATTGCGCGTCTGACCAGTGAGGCCGCGATGCAGGCACAAACGGCTGATAAAGAAACCATTAATGGTAATCAGGAAGTGTCGAAAACACTTGCCAGCATCGCAGAGCTGGCCACCAAAGTGGAGGAAGCCGCCCGTGTCATTGATGAATTGTCTGAGGACAGCAAAAAGATTGGTACCGTAGTCCAGGTCATTGCTGACATTACCGAACAAACCAATCTACTGGCATTAAATGCGGCGATTGAAGCCGCCCGTGCCGGTGAGCATGGCCGGGGCTTTGCCGTCGTTGCCGACGAAGTGCGTGGCTTAGCCAGTCGAACTAAAGAGTCAACATTAAATATTAAAGACTTAATCGAAAAAACCCAAAGCCGTACTTTAATTGCCGTAAAAGTTATGGAAGAAGGCCGAAACAAAGCGCATCAATGTGTGACGCAAGCAGAGCATGCCGGGGAATCATTAGCCGTTATCAGTCGTTCAGTCACGGCCATCAATGATATGAATGCCCAGATTGCCAGTGTGGCCGAGCAACAATCGGCGGTGGCTGAAGAAATTAACAATAACTTCCGCAGGATTACCGATGTTTCTGACAAAGCCGAAGCCGGTTCACAGTCGATCTCATCACTCAGTACTGAACTGAATCAATTGGCAGAAATGCTGCAACAATCCATCAGTAAATTTAAAACGGCCAGTTAGCTCTGACCATACCAAAGCCGCTCAAGTTGAGCGGCTTTTTCGCTGGTTTTACCGCAATTGTATGGTCTTACCCTCTTTTACCGACTGCAAAGCCGCTACTATGGCTTGGCAGTTTGCCCGTGCATCCTTCAGGCTGAGTAACGGATCGGTGTTGTTCAGTACACAATTGGAAAAGTGCTCGATTTCATTCACAAACTGGTCAGATGCCGGCACTTCTACCGTTTCATGTTGCCCGGCTTCGGTCCACCAGGAAATAACGGCTTTTTCATCTGCCGATTGCCAGGTGGTATGACAGGTGACGCCGCCAAGTGTGCCAATGATTTCATAAACACTGCGACGGGCGTGTTCAAAACTCATTTCAAACTGGGCAAAGCGACCATCACCATAATCAAAAATGCCGGTTAAACTAAGGTCCGCGCCATGTTCATTCAGTTTAGCCACCGCGGTAACTGCTTTGGGTTCATCTTCAAACCATAATCTGGCGGTATGAACAGCATAGGGGCCGATATCCCACATCGCCCCACCACCGTTTTCAATCGGCCGGTTTACCCGATATAAACGTGCCGGTTTCATTGGAAACGCAAAACGGGTACTGACAGTTCTGACTTCGCCGATCACACCGGACTCAATGATTTCCCGAACTGCATCATGCTGTGGATGAAAGCGATACATAAAGCCTTCCATGACTTTAACGCCCTTCTCTTTTGCCGCTTGCGTGATGGCATCAATATCTTCAACCGTTAACGCCATCGGTTTTTCAATTAATAGATGTTTACCATTGGCTATCGCTTTTAAGGCCCATTCAGCATGTTCTTCATTGGCCATTGGCAAATGGATAACATCAATATCGGGATGGGTTAATAAGCTTTCTGGATCATCCAGCGCCTGAATAGCACTATTCTGTGGTGCCAGTTTTGCCAAAACCTCTGCCGCAGCACCTGTACGACGACTGGCAACAGCAATTAACTGCGCGTTATTGGCTTCAATAATGGCGGGAATTAATTTTTCGGTGACTCGTGCTGCGCCGAGGATACCCCAGTTAAGAATCGTTTTTTCTGCTGCCATTTTTTTCTCCACTAAATCTCAATGTGTTGCTCATCATAACGATTAAAGTGAACAGCACCAAACTTGAAAGTCCCTGCATTAATCAGTGTTTTTATCTGCTGACAGATAGCTTATGCTTATCAGTCAGTTTGTTAAATTCATCTAAGAGGACCGTGTTATGACGATTGAAGTTGGACAACAGATACCAGACGGCAAACTCACCGAATGTGTGGAGTTTGATCCTCAGAATGGCTGCCCGATGAATCCTTCACCGATGGATGTGCGTGAAATGGCGAAAGGCAAAACCATTGTACTGTTTACTGTACCGGGTGCATTTACTCCGCTCTGTTCTTCTCAACATTTACCTGGTTTTGTCGAACATGCTGATGCACTGAAAGCCGCCGGCGCAGATGAGATCTGGTGTTTGGCAGTCAATGATGCATTTGTTATGGCGGCATGGGGGCGTGAACAAAAAGCCAATGGTAAAGTACGCATGATGGCAGATGGCAGTGCTGAATACACCAAGGCATTAGGTCTGGATCGTGATTTAACCGGTGGTGGAATGGGGGTTCGTGCATTCCGGGCTGCGATGATCATTACCGACGGCGAAGTGAAATATATTGGTGTTGAGGGTTCCGGTGAGTTTGGTAAATCCAAAGCCGAAACCATTCTCGAAGAATTAAAAAAATAATCGTACGCGAGTTTATTATCTTTATGGAAGGGGCAGGTTTCTCACTGCCCCATTTATTCAGGCCTGCAATAGCTTGACCCCGTCAGCTGACCCGACCAGTACTGCTTTGGCAATATCAGCAAAAATACCATGCTCAACTACACCGGGCATAACCGTTAATAAGGCATTTATCTGCGCCGTTTCCAATCCGGAAAACTGCATATCCAGAATCAGATTTCCCGCCGCACTGTAAGCCACGTTATCACCTGCTGCGTTCAGTCTTAAACTGCCTTTCGCCTGCAATTTCGCCAGGCGATTCAGCACCAGCGAGGCGGCATTGGGCATCACTTCAATCGGAATAGGATTTTTATCGCCAATCTGCTTGACCATCTTGCTGTCATCTACCAGGACATAAAAAGCGGTGGCATGACTGGCTAATAGCTTTTCACAAACCAGATCCTGACCACGTCCCTTTAATAAAACCATGTCTATAGTCACTTCATCCGCCCCATCCACATACATATCCAGATGGGTTAAATGCTCAATAGATAACACGTTCAGACCAGCTTGTTGTGCTTTAACCCGGCTGATAACCGAACTGGCAACCACCTGGATATCCAGTTGCTGCTCTTGTTGCCGAAGAGCCAGTTCATCAATAAAAAGGTTCGCGGTTGACCCTGTACCTAACCCCACAATCATGCCGTTATCGACAATTTCAGCAGCTTTAATCGCCACCTGTTGCTTGGGATTCGGCGGATTTGCCTCAGTAGTATTGGTCATTGACAAACTCCTTGAATGTTTTGGCAAAATAGTCGTTTCAGCTTAGCATGGTTAAACTGTCTGCTCACCTTTCATGGAGAAAAACATGGCCCAACTCAATGAAATCATCCAGCAAATTGAAAGTGTCACCGGACTCAGCTGCCAACCAAATCAACTCTCCACGGTCGGTGGTGGCTGCATCAATACTGCCTATCAACTGAAAACGCCGAACAAACAATTTTTTATCAAGGTTAATCGTCCAGATCTACTGGAGATGTTTGAGGCAGAGGCCCAGGGATTGCAGGAAATGGCGGCTCTTAATGCCGTGCGCGTACCGGAGGTAATCTGTTTTGGCACAGCAGATGGCCACAGTTATCTGGTATTGGAATATATAACATTAGGCAGTATGCGCGGTGGAGCCAATGGCAGACTCGGTGAGCAACTGGCAATGTTACACCAGCACCCACAACCGTATTTTGGCTGGCATATGGATAACACCATTGGCAGTACACCACAGTTGAATGATCGTTCTGACAATTGGGTAGAATTCTGGCAGCAGCAACGGTTAGGTAAACAACTGGAATTTGCTGCTCGCAATGGTTTTAGAGGCAGTCTGCAAAAAAACGGCGAACGGCTCATTGACGAATTACCGGCCTTCTTTACCGATTATCAGCCCCAAGCCTCGTTATTACATGGTGACCTGTGGGGAGGCAATGCTGCCGGGGATGAGCAGGGTAATCCGGTGATATTTGATCCCGCCTGTTATTACGGCGATGCCGAAACCGATTTGGCGATGACAGAACTGTTCGGCGGCTTTGGCGGTGATTTCCATGCAGCCTACCGTCATGTTCGTCCGGTCGATCCGGGCTACAGTACACGCAAAACTCTTTACAACCTATATCATATTATCAATCATCTTAATCTGTTTGGCGGCGGCTATCTCGGTCAGGCCGATGCCATGATTTCACAACTATTGGCCGAGCTACGGAGCTAGCTAAGAATGAGTCAAATCAAAGTGTTATTTGTCTGCATGGGCAATATATGTCGTTCCCCTACCGCTGAGGGTGTTTTTATCAGTCTATTAAAAGAAAGAGGCACCAGTGAAAAGTTTCTGGTGGACTCGGCCGGAACGCATGCCTACCATGTCGGTGAACCGCCTGATGCACGTGCTCAGCATACCGCGAAACAGCGTGGTATCGATTTATCCTTTATCAGAGCCCGTAAGTTTCGCCATGAAGACTTTGGGCATTTTGATCATATTCTGGCAATGGATCAGGACAATCTGGATATTCTGCAGCAAGCCTGCCCTGTCGAATATCAACACAAAGTTAAGTTGTTTCTTGATTATGCCGATGGCCGTGACGAAACGGATGTACCGGATCCCTACTACGGTGGGGAAAATGGCTTTAATCATGTATTTGATTTAGTCACTGATGCTGCTGAAGGTTTCTATAAAACTGTTCTGGGACCTAAATAGGTCTATTTTTCTGTCACAACGGAAGCAGGCAGGTAATATCGACAGGCACCTAAAATAACGGTTGTCATTCCTGAGATGAGGGGTATCATCTAGGCTTTTTTGATCCCCATCTCAGGAAGCAACTATGCCCATATCAGGCCTATCCAAGTCTTTTTCTGGCTGGTCACTATTTGTCTTGATCGCATTTTTCTCTCCGGAAATCTGGGCAGCAGAGAATGTGGCATTACTTGATCTCACTCGCCACTGGGTAGGTTTTGCAGCTTTAGCCATATTCTTCCTTGCTTATGCATTAGTCATTGCCGAAGAGCAAATACACATGCGCAAGTCCAAGCCGGTCATTGTGGCAGCCGGTCTGATTTGGGGCCTCATTGCGTTTATGTACGCCCAGCAAACTGATCCGGTATTTCACGAAACTGCCGGCATTATGATTCGTCACAACCTGCTGGAATATGCTGAGTTATTTTTATTCCTGCTGGCTGCAATGACCTACATTAACACCATGGGCGAACGTGGCATCTTTGATGCCATTCGGGCCTGGTTGGTCAATAAAGGCTTTACGTTAAGAACCATTTTCTGGCTGACCGGTTTAATGGCGTTTTTCATCTCGCCAGTCGCAGACAACCTCACTACAGCGTTATTGATGGCCACTGTGGTAATGGCTGTCGCCGGTAATAATCATAAATTTATTGCTGTCGCCTGTATCAATATTGTTGTCGCAGCCAATGCTGGTGGGGCTTTCAGTCCGTTTGGTGATATCACAACTTTGATGGTCTGGCAGAAAGGTGTACTGGCATTTCATGAGTTTTTCGCGTTGTTTGTTCCTTCACTGGTCAACTGGTTAATACCGGCCGTTTTATTATCACTGGCAATCAAAAATGTCGCTTCAATTCCGATGCACGAATATGCCCCGCTTAAATCCGGAGCTCGGGTTGTCGTCGGTTTATTTATTCTGACAATTGCGATGGCCGCCAGCAGTCATCACTTTCTGCACTTACCACCTGTGTTAGGCATGATGACGGGCCTTGGTTTACTTAAACTTCACGGATATGTTTTGAAAATGCGTGACAAACGCCTGCTCGATAAACGCGAGAATGATGGACAGACTGCATTTAATATCCAGGATGAAACCCAGCAGAAAGTGCCGTTCAACATTTTCGACCAATTGCAACGCGCGGAATGGGACACCCTAATGTTTTTCTACGGCATTATTTTGTGTGTGGGGGGATTAGGCACCATTGGTTATTTGAGCGTGGGATCTGAGTTTTTATACGGTCAGTTAGGCGCGACCACTGCCAATATCCTGGTTGGCCTGATTTCCGCAGTTATCGATAACATTCCTGTCATGTTTGCTGTGTTATCAATGATGCCTGACATGAGTCATGGACAATGGCTACTGGCGACCTTAACGGCAGGCGTGGGTGGTTCATTACTCTCTATCGGCTCAGCTGCCGGTGTCGCTGTAATGGGGCAAGCCCGTGGTATTTATACCTTTGTTGCTCATTTGAAATGGATTTGGGCCATTGCACTTGGCTACATCGCCAGTATCTGGGTACATCTCTGGCTGAATGCTGATTTATTTTCCATTGCATTGCCGTAGGGTCTGTTTATTTTTTTAAGGGTCATCATTACCACAGAAGATGACAGATCAACAGGCCCAAACAACTTGAAATAGCGAAAACGGCCCCGAAGTATTACAATTGCCGATTATTTTTTTGAACACAAATCAGGGTGATAATGCGTTACAACACAGATGATTTACGCATCGTTGGTATTCAGGAAGTTTTGCCTCCAGCGCAATTGCATGAACAATTACCCATCTCGGATGCGGCATCTGAAACTGTGTTTAATGCACGTACAGCCTGTCAGGACATCTTGCATCAGCGTGATGATCGGCTGATAGTCATTATCGGACCCTGCTCCATCCATGACCCAAATGCAGCACGTGACTATGCCAGTCGTTTACAACCGTTAATCAGAGAGCTGGCTGATGATCTGCATATCATTATGCGCGTCTATTTTGAAAAACCGCGTTCGGTCGTCGGCTGGAAGGGTTTGATTAATGACCCCTACCTGGACGGTAGTTTCAAAATCAATGACGGGCTGCATATTGCCAGAAAATTGTTGCTGGATCTGGCTGAAATGGGGGTTCCGGCAGCAACTGAATATCTGGACCTGATCAGTCCGCAATACATCGCCGATTTAATCTCCTGGGGCGCAATCGGTGCACGCACCACAGAAAGTCAGGCGCATCGTGAACTGGCGTCCGGTTTGTCCTGCCCGGTCGGTTTCAAAAACGCAACTGATGGTGGTTTGCAGATTGCCGTCGATGCCTGCCTGTCTGCTTCTAAACCGCATCATTTCATGTCACTGACCAAAAATGGGCATTCTGCAATTTTTTCCACCACCGGTAATCCGGATTGTCATGTGATTCTGCGTGGAGGCAAAAAGCCTAATTACGATAAAACCAGTATTGATGAAGCGGCTGAAGTCATTGGTCGTAGCGGCCAATCCGTTCGTATTATGGTGGATTGCAGTCATGCCAACAGTGGCAAGGATCACTTGCAACAGGAAGTGGTTGGCCGTCTGTTGGCTGAGCAAATTGCTGCAGGTGACAAACGCATTATCGGTTTGATGCTGGAAAGTAATCTGGTTGCTGGCAGACAGAATGTCGAAGCCGATAAAGAACTGGTTTACGGTCAAAGTATCACTGACGCATGCATGGCCTGGGAAAACAGCGAACCGTTATTACGTGACTTGGCTGCAGCCGTCAGACAGCGCCGCGAGACTTCGTCCACCGTCTGATAAAGCGTTATGGAATTTCCGACCATTCCCATAGTCAGATTGCCAACTCGTTGCAATGATACGAGACCCAGTTAAACGAAATGAACATCCAGTAGCGGTGGTGATATAAACTCAACAGGCCCTAAGACCTTCACCACCAAGCCTTAACCTCTATCGCAACGCTACATAAAAAGCGTTATTAAGCTATAATATTCGGTTCATAATTTGTATTTGGATCAGTTTTAAGCGCTAATTTAACTGAATTCCTGAGAAAATCAGTAGGTTATTACATGGCTGACTATGCCCTAATTTTGATAAGCACCATTCTGGTGAACAACATTGTGCTGGTGAAATTCCTCGGCCTGTGTCCGTTCATGGGTGTTTCTCGCAAGCTGGAAACGGCCATGGGCATGGCGCTGGCAACTACCTTTGTATTGACCTTATCTTCTATCAGCAGCTATCTGATCAACGAATACCTGCTGTCTCCACTGGGCCTGGAATTCCTGCGCACCATCAGCTTTATTTTTGTCATTGCCGTGGTCGTACAATTCACCGAAATGGTGGTGCATAAAACCAGTCCTTTGCTTTATCAGGTGCTTGGCATTTTTCTGCCATTAATCACCACCAACTGTGCTGTACTGGGTGTTGCCTTATTGAACGTGCAGGAAAAACACGGCTTTCTTGAATCAGCTTTATACGGTTTTGGTGCTGCTGTTGGCTTCTCGATGGTGTTAATCATTTTTGCCGGAATGCGTGAGCGCCTGGCGGCGGCTGATGTGCCAGTTCCCTTTCAGGGCGCTGCGATTGGCTTGATAACTGCCGGACTGATGTCGATGGCCTTTATGGGCTTTGCCGGGTTGGTTAAGGTCTAAGTTATGTTAACAGCCATTATCGCCATCACGCTGCTCGCGTTGATTCTCGGACTTGTGCTCGGATTTGCTTCCATCCGTTTCAAAGTCGAGGGTGATCCGATTGTCGATCAAATCGATAAAATACTGCCGCAAACACAATGCGGCCAATGCAGTTTTGCCGGTTGCCGACCTTATGCAGAAGCCATTGCGGCCGGAGAAGTCGATATTAACCGTTGCCCCCCCGGCGGCGAAACCACTATTCAGGCTTTGGCCGATTTACTTGATGTAGAACCCAAACCGCTGGATGAAGAATGCGGCGTTGAAAAACCTAAAATGCTGGCCGTCATTGATGAAGACCGTTGCATTGGTTGCACGTTGTGTATTCAAGCCTGTCCGGTAGATGCCATTCTCGGCGCCGCCAAACATATGCATACCGTCATTGCTGATGAATGTACTGGCTGTGAATTATGCGTTGAACCTTGTCCGGTAGATTGTATTGATATGGTCGAAACACAGCCGAATCCGCATACGTGGCGCTGGCCGGATCCGTCACATGTTGATTTGCAACGGAGAACCGGATCATGAGTGCGCCGTTAAGTGATTTCCCCGGCGGCCTCAAACTGCCAGGGCATAAAAAACGTTCCACTCAGGGACCGATTCGAAAAACACCGCTCAGCAAACAATTGGTGTTGCCTTTACAGCAACATATCGGTGCTGCAGCAGTACCGATTGTTGATGTTGGTGAAAAAGTACTTAAGGGACAACGTATTGCACGTGCTGAAGGTCATGTATCGGTATGCCTGCACGCCCCAAGTTCCGGAGTGATAACCGCTATCGGTGATCATGCAATACCTCATCCATCCGGTCTTTCAGCCCCCTGCATTACCATCGAAACCGATGGTGAAGATCAATGGGTTGAGCGCCAGCAGATAGCGGATTTCCGTCAGCATTCAGCCCATGAATTACGCCAAATCATTCGTGACGCCGGCATTGTCGGTTTAGGTGGCGCAGGTTTTCCCAGCTTTATCAAACTCAATCCGGGTGTTCATCACACTGTTGAAACCCTGTTAATTAACGGTGCTGAGTGCGAACCCTATATCACCTGTGATGACATGCTGATGCGCGAACGCGCAGAAGGCATTCTTGATGGTGTTGAGATCATGTTATTTGCTTTGCGGGCCGCGCGTTGCATTCTGGCAATTGAAGATAACAAACCTGAAGCCATTGCGGCGATGCGCTTCGCGCTCTCTGCCAGAACTCATCTGACACAGACCGAGATTGTCGTGGTACCGACACGTTATCCAACCGGTGGTGAAAAACAGTTAATCCAGGTTGTCACCGGCAAACAGGTACCCACTAATAAATTACCGATTGATATCGGCATTGTCTGTCACAACCCGGGCACCGCCTATGCCGTGGGCCGGGCCATTTTGCATGGTGAGCCATTAATATCAAGGGTGGTCACGGTTACGGGTACCGATGTGACGCATGCCGGTAACTTTGAAACCTTGTTTGGCACGCCGATCAAAGACTTACTGGAGTTTTGTGAGACAAGGCGTCAACCTGATGAACCCTTTATTCAGGGTGGTCCGATGATGGGGTACAGCCTGGCCGGTGACGATTTACCAATCACCAAAACCGCCAACTGTATTCTGGTAGGAGTAGACGATGTCGCGCCACCGGCACAGCCATTACCGTGTATTCGTTGTGGTGATTGTGCCGATGTCTGTCCTGCCAGTTTATTGCCTCAACAGCTTTACTGGTATTCACGTGCCAAGGATTTTGACCAAACCCGTGATTACAACTTATTTGATTGTATCGAATGTGGTTGCTGCGATTATGTTTGCCCCAGCAAAATTCCGCTGGTTTCCTATTTTCGTTTTGCCAAAACAGAAATCATGAATCAGGAACGTGAGCGGCATAAATCCGATCTTGCGCGTGAACGCCATGAAAGCCGTCTGGCGCGTCTCGAGCGTGAGCAGCAGGAAAAAGAAGAACGTCAGCGCCAGCGTAAGGCAGCATTGGCAGCCTCCAAAGCGGCAAAAGCCAAGGAAGAAGAATCGACCAAAACATCAGAATCTGCAGATTCGGTCACTGAGGAAAAAGCCTGATGCCTATTTTTCGGCTGAGCCCACCGTTTCTTGCTGGCGCAAACCGCGTCACATTGCAAATGCTGCAAGTGATTATTGCATTAATCCCGGCAGTCATCGCCATGACTTACTTTTTTGGTCCGGGAGTTTTGATTAATGTAGCGCTGGCCGTGTTAGTGGCATTAATCACTGAAGCAGTGATGCTGAAACTGCGTGACCGTCCATTAAAGCCTTTTCTGAGTGATGGCAGTGCTGCCGTTACAGCCGTATTGCTGGCTTTAGCAATCCCCCCTCTCTCACCCTGGTGGATGACCGTTATCGGGGTGACCTTTGCCATCGTGTTTGCCAAGCATTTGTATGGTGGTCTGGGCTATAACCCGTTCAATCCCGCCATGGTCGGTTATGTTTTGCTATTGATTTCTTTTCCTCTGGAAATGACGACCTGGTTGCCTGTGCAATCAATGGCGGAGCAGCCGATGGGTTGGATGAGCGCACTGCAATTGATTTTCACCGGTCAGTTTAATGGTCTGGGTATTGATGCCTATTCCGGTGCAACTCCGCTTGATGCCATGAAAACGCAAATTGTACTGCAACAACATCCAGAGTTTATCAGTAGCCAGCCACTGTTCGGTATGGCCGGTGGCCTGGGATGGGAATGGATCAATATCTGGTTTGCCCTGGGTGGTATCTGGCTGATTTATCGTAAAATTATCAGCTGGCATGTGCCGGTCGCGATGCTTCTGGCGTTGCTGATAATCAGCAGTATCACCACCCTGATTGATCCGACTGTTTCCGGTTCACCACTGTTTCATTTGTTAAGTGGCGGCACCATGCTGGGGGCATTCTTCATTGCCACTGATCCGGTCTCAGGTTCCACTACATTAAAAGGCCGTATCGTGTTTGGTGCCGGAGTCGGAATTCTGACCTATGTGATTCGTATCTGGGGTGGCTATCCGGATGGCGTGGCATTTGCCGTTATTCTGATGAATATGTTGGTGCCATTGATTGATTATTACACGCAGCCACGGATCTATGGTGGTGCAGCACGATGAAAGCATTATGGAATCAACCAGCTTTTCGGGTTGGCCTGATGCTGGCTCTGTTTGCGATTGTAGCGACCACTTTGGTGGCCTTTACTGAAGAAAGTACTCGCACTCAGATTAAAGAAAATGAACGTCTGGCGTTACTGGAAGCCATAAATACTCTGGTGCCCAAACAGGCTTATGACAATGCTATTCTGAATGACACAATTGTACTGCCACCTACCCCGCAATTAGGGACTGAAGAACCCACAACGGTGTTCCGTGCAAGAAAAAATAATGAACCGGTGGCGGCCGTATTAACCAGTGTGGCACCAGATGGTTACAGTGGCAGTATCAAAATTCTGATAGCTGTTTATGCCGATGGCAATCTGTCAGGTGTGCGGGTTATCAGCCATAAAGAAACACCGGGGCTTGGTGATAAGATTGATGCTCAGCGCGATGACTGGATCCTGCAATTTGCTGGTCTGTCGCTATCTTCACCGGACAAATCACGCTGGAAAGTTAAAAAAGATGGCGGTGATTTTGATCAATTTACCGGGGCAACGATTACTGCACGAGCAGTGGTCAATGCCATCAAACGAACATTGGAATTTTTTGAAGCCAATCAGGATAAGCTGTTTATCCCTGCAGAGGAAAACACATGACAATCTACAATCAGATTATTAAAGAAGGTCTGTGGAAAAATAATCCCGCGTTAGTGCAATTGTTAGGTTTGTGTCCTTTACTGGCGGTCACTAATACCCTGATTAATGGGCTTGGGCTTGGGCTGGCGACTATTCTGACCCTGGTTGCGTCTAACGGCATTATTTCCATGTTGCGCCATCAGATTCCTGATGAAGCGCGGTTACCGGTATTTGTATTGATCATTGCTTCGATTGTGACCGCTATCGAATTATCAATGAATGCCTGGTTTCATGAACTGTATCTGATCCTTGGCATCTTCATTCCGTTAATCGTCACCAACTGTTCAATCATTGCCCGTGCTGAAGCCTTTGCAGCGCGAAATCCGGTCACCCCTTCGTTATTGGATGGTCTGATGATGGGTATTGGTTTTACCGCCGTGCTGGTCCTGCTGGGCGGAATGCGTGAATTAATTGGTCAGGGCACCTTGCTGAGCCAGGCACATCTGATGTTTGGTGAAGCTGCGCGTGGTCTGGAAATCACTGTAATTGATGATTACCGTGGCTTTCTTATCGCCATTTTGCCACCGGGTGCCTTTATCGGTCTGGGACTCATCGTGGCACTGAAAAATGTCATCGATGCCCGTGTTGCCAATCGTGCAGTGAAAGTGGAAGTTGAAGCGCTGACACCGCAAACCACGACAGGTTAACGATGAATCAAACGCAGCGGCAACAGTTTTTCAGCAGACTGCGCGCTCACAATCCGGCGCCAACAACCGAGTTGAATTACAACTCACCGTTTGAATTGCTGATCGCCGTGATTCTCTCCGCTCAGGCAACTGATGTCGGTGTTAACAAAGCCACCGACAAGCTGTATCCGGTGGCGAATACACCACAGACGATTCTCGATTTAGGTATTGCTGGACTGAAAAGCTATATCAAAACCATCGGCCTGTTTAACAGCAAAGCCGAAAACGTTATCAAAACCTGCCAGCAGCTAATCGACAAACATAATGGTCAAGTTCCAGATAATCGGGAAGCGCTGGAAGCCCTGCCTGGTGTCGGTCGTAAAACCGCCAATGTTATTCTCAATACCGTTTTCAAGCACCCCGTTATGGCGGTGGATACGCATATTTTCCGCCTGGCGAATCGCACCGGTCTGGCTAAAGGTAAAAATGTCCGTGAAGTCGAAGATCGCTTGATGAAAGTGATCCCCAACGAATTCAAACTGGATGCACATCACTGGCTGATCCTGCATGGCCGTTACGTTTGTACCGCCAGAAAACCGCATTGCGATCAATGTATTGTGACCGACCTGTGCGATGAATTTCGTCGCATGCAAACCACCTCCAGGAAAACCGCCTGATGGCAGTTTTCAGTCAGGATCGTGATGCACTGCGCCAGCAATATCATGATGTCTGGCAAAAAATGCAATCCGGTCAAATACTCAGTGCTTTGGAACAAATGATTGCAGATGTCATTGTTTTGCATCCTGAATACCACCAGTTACTCTCCTCCCCGATTCAATCAGGCCAGGAGTATTTTGTGGAAAACGGTGAGACCAATCCCTATCTGCATATGGGCCTGCATATCGCGGTGCATGAACAGATTTCCACCGATCGCCCGGCTGGTATTGTGATCGCTCATCAAAAATTAATGGCTAAAACGGCTGACCCACACGCTGCAGAGCATTTAATGATTGATTGTCTGGCTGAGCAACTTTGGCTGGCTCAGCAGCAACAGCAACCACCCTCAGAAACCGCCTATCTCAGAGCCCTTAAACATTTAGCGGAGAAGTAAACATGCAGGCATTACAGTTTCAGCATGCTCAGCCTATGTCTCAACTGATCCATCAACCGACGCCGAAACCAACCGGTCATGATGTATTAGTTGCCGTGGAAGCCGTCGCCGTAAATCCGGTCGATCTGAAAGTTAAATCAACCATTGATGCTGAATTGACTGGCAAGATTCTTGGTTGGGATGCCGCAGGCACCATCGTAGAAGTAGGCGAAAAATGTCATGATTTTCAGGCCGGAGATAAAGTTTTCTACGCCGGAGATGTTGGCCGTGATGGCTGTTTTGCCTCTCACCAACTGGTGGATTCACGCATTATTGCCAAAGCGCCGCAATCACTTGAGATACATCAATCAGCCGCATTACCGTTAACCAGTCTGACCGCATGGGAAAGTCTGTTTGATCGACTCAGAATTAATGTGGAGAAGGATCTGGGTAAAACCCTGTTAATTATCGGTGCTGCAGGTGGTGTGGGGTCAATGGCAATTCAGCTGGCTAAACAGCTCACCCATCTCAGGGTCATAGCGACCGCTTCGCGTCCGGAAACCACAGAATGGTGTGAAATACTGGGGGCTGATGCCGTGGTCAGCCATCAAGGCTCCTTAACCCACAATTATCAGCAAGCAAACCTGCCAGCGCCGGATTATATTCTGTGTCTGAATGACAGTGATTATTACTATCCGCAAATGGTTGAACTGATTGCGCCACAAGGCCTGATAGCCCTGGTGGTCAGCTTTCAGCAACCTGTGGATTTGAATCTGCTGAAAACCAAAAGTGCCGGGCTGGTCTGGGAATTCATGTTCACCCGTCCCCATTTAAAAACGACAGATATCAGCCAACAAGGACTGATTCTTAAACGTATTGCTGAAATGGCTGATTTAAACCAGTTATATCCAGTATCGCTACAACATTTTGACAATCTGACACCTCAAACACTTGAACAGGCTCATGATTTAGTCAGCCATGGAAAAACAATCGGAAAAATCACGCTCGGGCCGCTGTCTGATGCGTAGCGCGGCTGAGCATATGCCCGTATAATTAGTACCACTATTATGGAGTCAGAGGTAAACCATGCAATCATCTAATTCACCTAAGTACCTGATCGGCAGTTTAATTGTTGTCGCAGTACTGTTCGTCATCGCTAACCTGATTTTGTCCAATATGCTGGCTATTGCTGATGGAGTCATCGAGCCTGAACCCATGGATGCTGAAGCGATTGCTGAAAGATTAAAGCCAGTAGCACGGGAAAACATTGGTGAAGAACAGATTGCAGAGGCTCCTGTTGCTGATGAAACTGAAGATACTGCAGGCAGCGCTGATGAAAATAGCGTTGGCAAGCAAGTAACAACACAGGTTTGTGCTGTCTGTCATGGCACTGGCATGATGAACTCACCGAAAATCGGCAATGCTGCCGACTGGGCTCCACGCATCGAAAAAGGCATGGATACCCTTTACGAACATGCAATTAATGGCTTTAACATGATGCCTGCTCGGGGTGGTAATCCAAAATTGAGCGATGATGAAGTCAAAGCGGCTGTCGATTATATGATTTCATCTGCCGACTGAATTAATCATTTCATAGCCAACAAGTTAAGCCGGTCATTTCCGGCTTAACTTGTTGAGATACATAGCAAAAGAATTTTTGTAGTCATTAAGCCTTATGCTGAACCGATTATCGTCTAGCATTGACAGGGATCACACCAGCCGCCATGAGCTTACTCAGTTTTAATCTTCCAATAGTTGCCTTATTGCCTTTTGCTGCAGCGCCTTTTGCCGCTTGGGCCACGCGGTACAACCGATTAGCCTCTGCCTGGGTTGCTGGGTTAACAACCTTGCTGACGCTGGCCATCTTGTTTCCCTCCATGCAGTTTATCTTTGCTGGCGAAACCCTCATTCAACAATGGTCCTGGCTGCCTTCAATTGGGTTTAATCTCGCTTTTCGTCTGGATGGTCTGGCTCTGCTGTTTGCCTTACTGATCCTGCTGATTGGTCTGCTGATCATCTTTTATGCCCGATATTACCTGTCGGCAAAAGATTCCATGGGGCGTTTTTACGCCTATATGTTGATGTTCATGGGCTCTATGCTGGGCATTGTATTATCCGAAAATCTGTTACAACTGGTGGTGTTCTGGGAACTCACCTCAATCACCTCGTTTCTGCTGATCAGCTACTGGCAGCATCGTCAGGATGCACGCCAGGGTGCTCGTATGGCACTTGCCGTAACAGGTGCTGGTGGTCTGGCATTGCTAGGTGGTGTGTTATTACTCGGGCACATTGTTGGCAGTTATCAATTAAGCGATGTACTGGCTTCCGGGGAGTTAATCAAAGGGCATGATTTATATCTGCCAACTTTAGTGTTGATTCTGCTTGGTGTATTCACCAAATCGGCCCAGTTTCCGTTTCATTTCTGGTTGCCCCATGCCATGGCAGCTCCAACTCCGGTTTCGGCCTATCTGCATTCCGCCACTATGGTGAAAGCCGGTATTTTTTTACTGGCACGATTTTTCCCGGCGCTCTCCGGTACACCAGAATGGATGTGGATGGTAGGCACAGCAGGGATGATCACGCTGCTCCTCGGTGCCTACGTCGCTTTATTCAAACATGATTTAAAGGGTCTGCTGGCTTATTCGACCTTGAGTCATCTTGGCCTCATTACCCTTTTGTTCGGCTTCAGCAGTGAGCTGGCACTGGTTGCCGCGATTTTCCATATCATCAATCATGCTACTTTCAAAGGTTCACTGTTTATGGTTGCCGGCATTATTGATCATGAATCCGGCACCCGTGATATGCGTAAACTCAATGGTCTGTTCAAAATGATGCCGCATACTGCGATGCTGGCGATGATTGCTGCTGCCGCGATGGCCGGTGTACCGCTGTTAAATGGATTCCTCAGCAAAGAGATGTTTTTTGAACAGGCCATCAGTGCATCGGGAACCACATTAGCCGCCTGGACCATTCCGGTATTAGTGACCTTGGCCGCCATTTTCTCAGTCGCTTATTCACTACGGTTTATTCATGATGTTTTCTTCAACGGCGAACCGATTGATTTGCCAAAAACACCCCATGAGCCCCCCAGGTTTATGAAAATTCCGGTCGATATTCTGGTGGTGTTATGTTTACTGGTCGGCGTTGCGCCCATGTTTTTGATCAGCCCAATACTGACCGTTGCCGTAGCTTCAAGTCTGCAAACGGCAGCGCCTGAATTCAGTCTGGCTATCTGGCATGGATTCAACCTGCCGTTAATGATGAGTTTCATTGCTTTGGTATTAGGTGTGGCCGTTTACAGCATGCGCCATCGCTTATTTGCCTGGCACGACAGATGTCTGCATGGCCTCGAGGGTAAAGCGGTTTTTGACTGGGTACTGTGGAAAATCATTCGTCTATCGAAAAAAATTACTGATGCATTTGATCAAACCACCTTACAACCCGCCGTGACCTGGGTTATTGGTGGCGCATTGATGCTGAGTATCATCACCTTCTTCCAGTTCAACTCACCTTTACTTGGCGATCGGGTATTGATGGAAGCCGATGTCATTACCTTTTTAATGTCGGCAGTACTGATTATTGCCAGTATCCTGACAGTAATGCTTCACCATAAACGGCTGGTTTCGCTGATTGCTATCGGGGTTGTCGGTCTGGTGGTGGCTTTAGGCTTTGTGAAGTTTTCAGCACCGGATTTGGCGCTGACCCAGTTATCCGTTGAAGTGGTCACCATTGTCCTGTTGTTATTAGCCTTATTCTTTTTGCCACAACACACGCCACAGGAGCGTAGCTATATTCGTTTCACGCGGGATGGCGTGATTTCTGTAGCGGCTGCAGTGTCGGTATTCTTTTTGACTATGGCCGTACTAAGTCGTGATTATTCACCGATATCCGGCTTCTTTATTGATAACGCCAAACCCGGTGGTGGCGGCACAAATGTGGTCAATGTGATTCTGGTCGATTTCCGTGGCTTTGATACTTTAGGAGAAATCGTCGTGCTGGCATTGGCAGGTATATGTGTCTTTGCCATGCTGGAAGGCCTGAAGCTTGCGGCTCCAGCAAAAGATGTTGATGGTCTGGTCTGGAGTCATGATCCGCATCCACCGATTATGCAGACCCTTACCCGCTTACTGTTTCCACTGATGCTGATGGTGGCAGTGTTTATCTTCCTGCGCGGTCACAACCTTCCGGGCGGTGGATTTATTGCCGGCCTGATCGCTTCGGTTGCTCTTATCTCGCAATATCTTGCCAACGGTATCGACTGGACCAATGAACGCCTGCGGATAGATATGCATCGGGTGATCTGGATTGGCTTGCTGGTTGCCACACTGACCGGTGTTGTCTCTATGTTGATCGGTTATCCGTTCCTGACAACCGCCTTTACTTATTTAACCTGGCCGGTTGTCGGTAAATTTGAAGTGGCCAGTGCCATTGCCTTTGATTTAGGTGTATTCCTGGTCGTCGTGGGGGCCACGGTAATGATTCTGGTCGAACTGGGCAAACTCAGTCACGCCTCGCATCACGTCAAACATGAGGAAGTTAACTAATGGAATGGCTAATTGCCAGCGTCATAGCCGTGATGACCGGTTGCGGCGTGTATCTTACGCTAAGAGCCAGAACCTTCCCGGTAGTACTGGGATTAACCATGCTCGCTTACGCAGTAAATGTTTTTTTATTTACCATGGGTCGTTTGCAAATCGGCTTTCCGGCCGTGATCGATCCGGCCGCCGCTGGATATACTGATCCTTTACCACAAGCCCTGGTATTAACCGCTATCGTGATTGCCTTCGGTATGACCGCATTTCTTATCGTATTGGCATTAAAAGCCCGTAGCGAATTAGGCAATGATCATGTCGACGGGCTGCATCGATCCGACGATGAACTTAAAGCCACCAAGCACAACTCAGCAAAATCTGATTCTGAACGGAGTACATCATGAGTCCGTTTACTATTCTGCCGGTGTTATTACCATTGATTGGTGGCATCTTGCTGTTGATGGCACGTCCAGCCGGTATTCAGACACAACGCATTTTAAGCCTGATATTAATCAGCTTGCTGGTTGGCGTCAGTCTGGTCAGCTTTAAACTGGCAAGCACTGATGTCATGCAAGTGGTTTTACTCGGTAACTGGCAGGCGCCGTTTGGTATCGTCATTGTGCTGGATCGATTATCGGCAATGATGCTGCTACTGACCTCCCTACTGGCTTTAGCCGCATTATGGTATGCCATACGCACCGATACCGATAAGCAGGGACAGCATTTCCATGTTTTGTTCCAGTTACAGCTGTTCGGTCTGAACGGTGCGTTTATGACCGGCGACGTATTTAATCTGTTTGTCTTCTTCGAAGTATTACTGCTCGCCTCTTACGGTTTATTACTTCACGGCGGTGGACGTCTGCGTACCCGCGCCGGTCTGCATTATGTGGTCATCAATCTGGTGGGATCGACGCTGTTCCTGTTCGCTGTCGGTACGCTTTACGGCATTCTAGGCACGCTGAATATTGCCGATATGGCCATTGCGGTGCAAAACGTCTCTGCAGAAGATCAGGGCATTGTCGCCACAGCGGCCGTTTTACTTCTGGTCGTCTTCGGCATTAAAGCAGCGATGTTTCCACTTTATCTGTGGTTGCCAGGCGCTTATGCCTATACCTCGGCCCCAGTGGCTGCTTTGTTTGCCATCATGACCAAAGTCGGTTTGTATTCGATTATCCGTGTTCACGGGACTGTGTTTGGTGAAGCCGCTGGCGATTTAGCGTTTGTGCATATTCAATGGGTATTGTTACTGGGTTTAATCACCCTGGCATTAGCCGCATTAGGTGTACTGGCAGCCAGAGCATTACGCCGTCAGGTCGCCTATTTGATATTAGCGTCGGTGGCGACGTTGATGATTGCTATCGGCATTAATAGCGAAGCCGCATTAACCGCAACATTCTATTATCTTATTCACTCGACTCTGCTCGGTGCAGCTATGTTTTTAATCGCCGACGTGATTCTGAGAGGACGCGGTATCTATGCCGATTCGTTTACCAAAGCCATTCCGGTTGATCGTCCAGTGTTAGTTGGTTCGGTGTTTATGCTGCTGGGGATTGCCTTAACCGGTATGCCACCGCTCTCAGGCTTTTTCGGTAAAGTGATGATTCTGAATTCCGCTCTGGCTCACCCCTGGTTTGCCGCTATTTTAAGTGTGGTATTGATTGGCGGATTAATCATGATCATCGCGGTATGTCGTTCAGGTTCTTTACTGTTTTACAGTGTGCAGAAGGATAAATCGCAACAGACTTCACCTTTGAATAAATCAGCGTTTATTGCCGTGGTGATGCTGATGCTGGTCAGCCCGTTAATGGTGATATTCGCTAAGCCATTAAACAATATGAGTGCTCAAATCGCTGCACAGTTGTACGATCAACAGGCTTATATTAATGCAGTATTAGACACGCTTTCTCATGGAGAAACCGGCAAATGATGTTTCGGCGCGTATTTCCCCATCCTTTACTCACCCTGATTTTATGGGCTATCTGGTTATTACTGAATAACAGCATGGATCCGGGTCATATTGTGCTGGGTGCTGCTCTGGCGATTTTTATACCCTGGTTGACGTCTAGTTACTGGCCGGAACAAATCATCATCCGTCATCCATGGATGTTGGTGCTTTATATTCTGAAAGTCCTGTATGAAATTCTGGTCGCTAACGCGGTGGTCGCTAAATTGATTCTCGGTCCGCAAAAAAGGCTTAACCCCGGCTTCCTGCACTATGAATTGCAATTAACCAGTCCGGTGGGCATCAGCCTGTTAGCCAATACTATTTCATTAACACCGGGCACAGTCAGTTGTGATCTCAGTAAAGATCGTCGGTATTTACTGATTCATGCTTTGCATATTGATGATGTAGCCGAGATCAAAGCTGAAATTCATCGAAAATTTGAGAAGCCATTGCTGGAGATATTTGTCGCATGCTGAATCTGGCCTTATCAATCGCATTTGTTATGGTCGCGATTGCGATCCTGCTGAGTTTTATCCGGCTGATTATCGGTCCCAGTGTGCCGGACAGAATCCTGGCGTTGGATACTTTGTATATCAATACCATTGCCCTGCTGATTCTGCTGGGAATTAACCTGCAGAGTGCCCTGTATTTTGAAGCAGCATTATTGATCGCTGTCATGGGTTTTATGGGAACGCTGGCGCTGAGCAAATATTTGCTGCGCGGCGACATAATGGAATAGAGACGATTATGCTTGAGTGGATATTAGCGATTTTGATTATAGTCGGGGCGTTTTTTACGCTGGTCGGTTCGATTGGTTTATTCAAACTACCTGATTTTTATATGCGCTTACATGGCCCGACCAAAGCCAGTACCCTGGGCGTTGGAGCGATTCTGATTGCCTCAGCGATTCATTTCAGTCTGAAAACAGATGGAGTCAGTCTGCATGAAATTCTGGTGACTTTATTCCTGTTTATCACTGCCCCGGTAAGTGCTCATCTGATGGCTAAAGCGGCCATTCATATTAAAGTCAAACAGGTGGAACGTACCCGCCAGCTTGAAGATTAACGTGTCGGAAATACGCAAGCCCCAAATCTGGGTCGATGCCGATGCCTGTCCGGTAGTGATTAAAGAAATTCTCTACCGCGCTGCCACCCGCACAGAGACTCACACCACTTTTATTGCCAATCACAGTTTACGTTTACCGCCCTCACCGTTTCTCAAATTCCAGCAAGTGCAATCCGGTTTTGATGTAGCCGATAATGAAATTGTCGAACGTCTGATGAAAGGTGATTTGGTCATCACCGCAGATATTCCCCTCGCCGCCGAGGCGATTGAAAAAGGGGCCTTAGCCCTCAACCCCAGAGGCGAACTCTACACCACCGATACCATCAGTGCCCGCCTCACCATGCGTAACTTTATGGAAACCATGCGCAGCAGCGGCGAACAAATGGGTGGCCCGCCAGCCTTTAATCAACGCGACCGGCAGGCCTTTGGCAATCAGCTGGATAAGTGGTTACAGAAAGCCAGGCGTTGAGCTGAACCTGTTATGCAGTCTTGTCTATTGGGTTTATAATTCAAATTAAATCCGGTTTACCCATAGTCTTAATCACAGAGGCGCTAAAGGTAAAACACCATGAATAAATCCAAACGTTCTCAGACAAAGAATCTTAACGTCCCTATTGCCAGTACTGACGACAGCCAGATAATCCTTGAAAACTCAGTTGATGTCAGCAACAAATCAAGTGATGAAAATAATGACCCGTTTAAAGAACGTCGTGATTTGATTCTGACACATAAAGAAGCACAGGCTGCCAGCCCTGATGACATGGCTGCTTGCGGTGAAGAAGATATCGGTGCCGGGCTCGAGTTTCTAGTGACTAAAGACGATCACCATAAGTAACTGCCGCCCGGTTCAACCCACCCCTATTTTATCCCTCTTATTTTTTACTCCCTATCCTTCCACAACGCATAAGCCACGATAACCCAACTCTTGAATCAGCTTACCGCAAAAGCTCGCTTGCGAGGTTTGGCTTAAAGCAATAGAATGCTATTGATTCTCATTACCAAATAACATTCAGGAGCCTTTTGTGAGCAGTGCCCACTCTGTCAGCCACTTTAACGTGCAGGTGCTGTATAGCGAACATCATAACTGGCTGAAATCCTGGCTATATCAACGATTAGGTAACAGTGCAGAAGCCGCCGATCTGACCCAGGATACATTTCTTCGTCTGCTCGGTTTGCCTGCGTCACGTCACTTTTCCAGCAATGAACATGCTCGCAATTTTTTATGTGCTACCGCGAAAAATCTCTGTATTGATCTCTGGCGTCGAAAGGAAATTGAAAAAGCCTGGCACGATACGCTCTCAAGTTATCCCGAAGAAACAGCCCCATCAGCAGAACGCCAGGCGGCAGTGCTGGAAGCTCTGGAAGAAATTAACCTGATGTTAAGTGAGTTACCGACCAAAGCAGCCAAAGCCTTTCTGTTAGCCGTGGTCTGCCAGATGACGGATGCTGAAACAGCGATTCAATTGGGTGTTTCAGATCGCATGGTGCGTAAATACGTGGCAAAGGCCATGTTGGCCTGTCTGACATTACAGGCATCCCAAACCACCCGTGAGCTCATTTCCGAGCCACGTTTATATGGCTGAGCCCTCTCACAAAACACTTGAAGAGGCTGCTGAATGGTATGCCATACTTCGTGATGGCCAAGCCAGTGATGAACATAAGTCCAGTTGGCGTAAATGGCTTGATGCCAAGCCTGAGAATAAAAAGGCCTGGGGGTTCGTGGAAAAAATCAGCCACAATTTCGAAGCGTTGCAACAAACCCCGGACCCGCATGCCACCGCAGACAATCTATACAGTGCCAACCAACGACTACGCCAACGGCGGCGTCTTCTGAGTGGCATGATGAGTATTGCTGTCATTGGTTTTCTCGGCCAACTCAGCTGGAATAAAAAATGGCTCCCCAACAGCGTCATGGCTCTGGCGACTGATTATCACACAGGTGTCGGCCAACAGCGAAATATCACCCTGGCAGATGGCAGCCAAATCTGGCTGAACACGGCTACCGCGATCAATGTGGACTTCTCTGAACAGCAAAGACGTATTCAGTTACTTCATGGCGAGATCTATATTGAAACAGCAAAAGACCTCAACCGTTCCTTCATCGTGGACACAACGCATGGCCGGTTAACCGCTCTCGGCACACAATTTAATGTATTGAACCATCAGAAAGATATCGAACTCGCTGTCTATCAAGGTGCGGTATCCGTTCAAACCAATAATGATCAGCAAGCAAAACTTCAGCAGGGTGAAACAACCCGTTTCAGTACCCACCAGATTCAGCCAAAACAACCTGTCATCACAGCCCGACAAGCCTGGCGACAAGGTCTTTTAGTGGCTGAAGATATGACGCTGAAAGAGCTGATTGCCGAACTCAATCGTTATCAACACCGCTATATCAATATCTCTGATGAGATTGCTCAGCTGAAAGTCTATGGCAGTTTCCCGCTCAGTGATACAGATCGCGTACTGGTTATGCTGACCAGAGTTTTACCCATCCAGGTGCGTCAGGTTTTTCCAGGGTGGATTAAACTGGAACCAAGCCGAAGTTAAATTACAAATAAAATCAACATCTTGCAAGTATTTAAATTATTTTTCAAATAATAGTTCCGGATTTTGACACCTCACCCGTTTCTATCTGTGTAAACACAAAAATAGATGAGGTAATACGAATGGTGAAACAACACCACCACAAACAACCAGCTAAAAACCGGCTCAAACCCCTGGCGCTTTCAATACATATTGTTGCTGTTTCCAGCATGGGGACACTGGGATGGCTTCCTGCTGCACAGGCAGAAACAAGTCAGGCTACGGCTCAAGCCACGCAACAGTTTAATATCCCTGCCGGATCACTGAGTCAGGTACTGGCCCGTTTATCGGCACAGGCCGGCATCTATCTTGTCGGTGCATCAGAGTTAGCCAGTGGCAAAAGCAGTGAAGGTTTGCAAGGCACTTATACAGTTGAAAATGCCCTTGGCCGGATTCTCACCGACAGCGGTCTGGTGGCCGTAGCTCAGGGCGACAATAGTTACGCTTTGCAGGAAATCAATGAACAAGGTCAAAGTGTTACGTTATCTACGATGAAGGTTCAGGGGCTGGGAATGAATGGTTCTGCCGCCAATGCCTATCGGGTTGGCGATGTTTTTGCCGGTGCACTGGGTAATCTTTCCAAACAGAATACGCCATTTACTATCGAAACCTATTCTGAAGATTACATTGCTAATCTGCAGGCCCGATCCTTAGGTGAATTAACTAAATTTGATGCGGCTATCAGCCTATCAGGCAATAATCTGATCACAGAAAATAATGCTTTTTCCATTCGTGGTATCAGCCCGGATTTTGATACCGGACAGAAACTTGACGGAATGAATTTCCGCAGCCGTGCCAAAGACCTGCCGCTGGAACATCTTGAGCGGGTTGAGATCCTCAAAGGTGCCGGTGGTTTCCTTTACGGTTTCGCTGCCCCCGGCGGTATCATCAATTATGTGCTTAAACGCCCGACTGACGAATTCAAGGCCAGTGTATCCACCCAATTAATGGATAGTGGGTTGCTCATGGCCCATGGCGATATCGGTGGGCGTGTCGGTCCAGAGGATATGTTTGGTTATCGCGTCAATGTCGTTAAAGAAGGCGGTGACACCTATGTCGATGACGCTAAGGCCTATCGTAAATCGGCTTCTGTCGCAGTTGATTTACGTATCACGCCGGATCTGACCTGGCAGGCAGATGCACTGGTATCTGAGCGTAAAAGCTATGGCGGCTATTTTTCTATTTCGCCCAACTCGGACGGTTCATTTACTGATCGCACAGTCAGCAACATTGTCAGCCCAATTGACGGTGATAAACGCCTGGTCCCGGACTGGACCCGCTATGAATCGGAACACATTACCACGGGTAGTGATTTAATCTGGCAGGTTAACGATAACTGGAACAATAAACTGTCGTACCGTTACTCCACCAGCTATCGTAATCCGCTGATGCCCATTTTGTATGTCGATGGCGATGGCAACTATTCCGCAACGCTCTACAATTACAACAATCTGTTCAAAAGCTATCAGACACAGAATGTGCTGAGTGGCATCATCGAAACCGGCCCTGTCACCCACAATGTGGCTTTGGGTTTATCGCATACCCGTACCATTTCATCCAATAGCTCTGGTATTGGCACACTGGCGATTCCGCTGGGGTCGGGCAATTTATCTTCCCCGGTTGAATTCGACCGTCCGGTGAGCCATCTGGATAAAAGTGATGCCAGCTTTAACGAGTATTCCAGAATCACCCGTAAAGAAGCTTTTATCTCCGATACGCTCAATGTCGGCGATAGCTGGGATTTTATTCTTGGCGCCCGCTACGGCAGTCTTGAAGATAAATATGGTGATTACAAAGAAAGTGAAATCACACCTTCGGTCGCAGCTATTTATCGGCCAGTCGAATGGCTTTCAATTTACGCCAGTTACGTAGAAGCCTTTGAACAAGGTGCCACTGCACCCAATACTGCAGCCAATGCCGGCGAAGTGTTTGAACCATTAATCAGCAAACAGGTCGAGACCGGCGTTAAGATAGAGCATGATAACTGGTCAGCCAATATGGCGGTATTTCAGCTGCAAAAAGGTCTCACCTACACGGATGGGAATGATGTCTTCAGTCAGGATGGTGAAGCCCGCTACGAAGGACTTGAGATCTCCACCCGAGGCAAACTCAATGAACAATGGCTTGTCGGTGCCAGTGCAATGTGGCTGGATGCCACCAACCGAAAAACTACTGATGAGAGTCTGGAAGGCGAATCGATACAAGGCGTCGCTGACAGACAGTTCCGTTTATACAGTGAATATCAGGTGCCAAATACCCGGTTGACACTCACGGGTGGCGCGCAATACACCAGCAGCATACCGTTGGATAATTTCAACCAGTGGCAAGTGGGCTCGGTAACGTTGTTTGATTTGGGCGCACGCTATGAAATTGACCTCAACAAACAATTGCTGACATTACGATTAAATGTTGAAAACCTGACCGATAAAGCCTATTGGCTGACCTCTGCAGGCAGCTCAAGCATCGCTCAGGGCGCACCACGCACCATCAAACTGGGAGCCCAACTGGACTTCTGACATCTCAACACACCCCGGCAGCCATCACTGTCGGGGTTTCTGCATAATATCTTCATAGGCACACACGATACATTAGATTTTTAAGACCAAATCTACACCAATAAATACTCAAGCTAGATTTGCCATCCTCATGTTATCCACTCAGTTGAAGTGTTAAATAATGTTTTATCACAACATTAAACCTGGATTTGCATCGGACGATTTACCCGTCAAGTCACAGAGATATATTGGCAAAGACTTGCATCTCAACAGAATAAGGTGAAGTTGTTGCCGCTTGTGGTATGACCGCAGGTCCAGCAAGTGTTGCTCCATTCATATTAAAAAGTGTAACAGTAGCCATTAAGAGCATAATGTCTTCTAGAGGACAAAGGCTCGTCTCAGGTTTTCTCAAGGCCTTAAATTCGAAACAATCGAAGTGATAGTTGAGGACATTTCTTTAGATGCAGGTCACAGAGCAAGCAATTGACCTCTTGTATGAAAAAGTACGAGGTCGAACATTTGTTTCGACAAGAATCTAATGGAGCATGGTTACATGAAGAATAAACCGACAACTGAAAACAGCCTATTTAATGAAGGAAAATTAAGTTTAGGCCTTATGTTTCCCCTTGAATCATATCAAGGGGATGTTCCCACTATGGCCGATCAGGAATCATTAGCTTGCTTGGCAGAAGAGGCAGGATTTTCTGCACTTTGGTTTAGAGATGTTCCTTTGCGAGATCCAATGTTCGGCGATGTAGGACAAATTTATGATCCCCTAGTGTATATGGGGTGGATTGCAGCACATACTAAAACAATCAAACTGGCGACAGGCTCGCTCATACTGCCATTAAGACACCCCGTACATCTGGCTAAATCACTAGCATCGCTAAATATACTGAGCAATGGTCGTATTGTAGCGGGTGTTGCATCAGGTGATCGACCAGTTGAGTTTCCCGCTTTTGGGGTTGACCCAGAATTAAGGGGGAAATTGTTTAGAGAGCATTTCGAGACACTTAAAAAATTGCTGTACGATACGTTACCACGTTACAACAATTCTTATGGAGTCTTGGACGGGCGAGCGGACAGTCTGCCTAAGGCAAAAGAAGTGATTCCATTATTTGTCACTGGACATAGCCAACAAAGCTTAGACTGGGTTGCAAAAAATGCAGATGGATGGATTACCTACCCTAGACCACTCGCAATTCATGATCGAATTGTCAAACAGTGGTATCGAATATTGGATGAGAATAATCAACCTTTCAAACCGTTTGCACAGTCTCTCTACGTAGATTTAGTTGCAGATCCAAGCACCCTACCGACTCCCATCCATTTAGGAATCCGTACTGGTATTAAAGCTCTGTTGAATTATTTATTACATCTCAAGGGTGTAGGTGTTAATCACGTTACGATCAACCTCAAGTATGGAAAACGTCCCGCGAAAGAGGTAATTCAGGAATTGGGAGAATATGTCATACCTTCAATTTAGAAGAGACTAATACCCACTCCATAGAACACAGAGTTATCAGTTACAAACATAGTCCACCAAAATCAATTTTGCTGTACCCTACCCTCCCGTCAATTTGTTTTGAAAATAATAAGCACTAGAATAGTGCCTTATTGTTTATCCGCAGTAAGCTTTTTTCGTTTCAGGATTCCGCATGTTTTTTCAAAGAGCCTTATTACCCATTTCATCGTTGTTCTTTTCAATTGCGTTATTGGCAACGGGTTATGGCTTATTGATGACGTTCATCGGCATATTCCTGAAACAGGAAGGCCTCAATGAGGGCGCTATCGGCTTAATCAATTCCGCTTTTTTCCTGGGCGCGATGTTAGCCGCTGTTTTCAGTCAAAAACTGATTGTCACAGTAGGTCATGCACGTAGTTTTTCGGCTTTTTCTGCAATTATGGTCATGGCATTTTTGGGGCACGCCTTATGGTTCGATCCCTGGTTTTGGGCCACATTGCGTTTGGTATCCGGTTTTGCCTTTTATGCCATGTTGATCGTCTTAGAAAGCTGGCTTAATGAAAAAAGCTCCACCGAAGACCGCGGCAAAATTCTGGCGATTTACACCATCGTTTTCTTCCTGGCGTTAGCCTTCGGACAACTGCTGCTTATGCTGGAAATGCCAGCCAATACCATTTTCATTCTGGGTTCCATTCTGGTGCTCTGGTCGCTAATTTTTGTCGCCATCACCCGTGTCTCACAACCGGTTTTAAAACCCTTTGAACGATACAGCATGCCAAAACTGTTATCGATAGCACCGTTGGCATTGGTTGGTAGTTTTATTGGCGGGGTGTTTATTGGCGCGTTTTATACCATGCTACCGCTGTATGTTTTAAATGTGTTTGACCAACCCAAAGTGGTCTCCTTGTTTATGACCATTACCATTCTGGGTGGGCTAATGTCGCAATTACCTGTGGGCATGTTATCGGATCGAATAGGACGCCGGAAAATGCTGGCCTGGTCTGGATTTTTCGGTGCGGGTGTTTTTCTATTAATGCTGGTTTTGCCTTTGATCTGGCGTGAAAGCGTGACGTTGCTTTATACAGTGGGCTTTTTGCTTGGTGTCAGTTTGTTCAGCATTTATCCGTTGAGTGTGGCGCGTGCCAATGATGTGTTTGATGAAAACACAGACCTGGTCGAGATTAGCCGAACCTTGCTGTTTTCGTATGGCTTAGGGTCATTTATCGCACCGTTATTGTTAGGGTTTGTACTGGGATTTTCCGCGATCGCATTCTTTACCGTACTGACATTGTTTGCCTTGGCGTTAGGATATTACGCATTACAAAGCGAGCGAATCTCAGAAGACCATATGAATGTCTATGTTGCCGTTCCAGCCACATCCGGCGATGTGCTTGCAGAAATGGATCCACGTATGGACGAACAATGGGTCGAAGATCATCGACCTCATCCAGAACACGCGCATAATTAATTAGGTATCTAGTCTGTTGATAGCTGGTTTTATTGCCGGAGAATCTTCTCCATCGTTTTACCTTTAGCCAGCTCATCAATCAACTTATCCAGATAACGAATTTTCTGCATCAATGGATCGTCAACCTCTTCAACCCGCACACCACACACCACGCCTTTAATCAGAGAGCTATTGGGATGAATGGCCGGAGCCTGAGCAAAAAAGGTTTCAAAATCATTTTCCAATTCGATTTGCTGTTTTAAGCTCGCTTGGTCATAACCAGTCAGCCAACAAATGATTTGATCAACTTCCGCTTTCGTTCGATTTTTGCGTTCAGCCTTTTGAATATACAGCAGATAAACTTTTGCAAAGGGCATGGTGAAGATAGAATGTTTAGACATTTTCATCCTCAAATAGCGTTGGTCTCATATCAAGTTTGCTGATCCCTTGATTTTTTAATAGTGACTTTAAATAATCTAAATATGCCACTTTTCCCTAATACTTATAAATTCATTTGATATGGCTTCGATTAAAAGTAGCTCCATCTTTAATTCATCAACACTGTAGCGAGTTTCTTTTAAACTTTTGGTTCCAATCATCCCCGGAGCAACATTAATAATTTCTTTATTCTCATGCTGAAAACTCCAGCGACCATGCATAAATGAATTTCTCTTCACTCGAAATTTATCTAATTTTTTAGTCCATGAACTGAAATCAGAAATACACTCTGGGCTAGAAGAAAATTTAATTTCTATAATCTCATTCAGAGCATCAATCTTGCTTTTGAAAGAAAGCCGCTCAACAAGAGGATTTACTGTGTGAAAATTCTCAGCACGAATTAACCACTGAAAACAAAGATTAAGATTAAATTCTAATTGGGATAACGCGAATATTATTTTACCCACGCTCTGACTGGCGATGGATTCTAAGTCATTCTGTTCATTTGTCATATCAATATCATTATTTATATAAAGTTAGATGGAACTGACCTACTATCTAATCCAAAGATCTCTTATTAAATTTCATGCTGTTCTCGCCATATATTCTGACGGCGCAAGGATGCAGCGTTCTTCAAGATTTCCTTGTAAAGCGAAAAGCCTTGGAGTATCGCGAAATTTAAAGATTCGATATAGATAATAACGAGAGGAATTCTTCTGGGAAAAACGTAATTCATTTGGTGTTACAAAAAATGGCGTGTTCTTTCCGTATTTTGTTGTCTTTGCTTCAATGAAACGATCAGCTCCATTATCATCAAACGAACGAATATCATAACCAGCAGATGGACCAATAGTTATTGAGATTTGTTCTATCTTGTCAGCCAGAGAATCTTTACCCGCACGAATCAAACGAGCACGTTCAAAGTTAATAACAAACTGTTCTCCAGCATCACCTAACAACTGATTTCGAGCTTCACGCTCAAGATAATTTACCCCACCAGGATTATAAATAATCTTGGGTTCTGCAATACCGCTCTCTTTGCGATCTATTGGAGCCGGAGGCTGTTCCAGGGCGGCCAGGAAATCTTCTATAGTCGGAACAGATGGGATGAATGCCGAGTCTTTCTCAAATAGCAGCTGAATCTCAGGATGCCTCTCAAGGTAATCTGTAATTGCGAGAGGTAAAAGAGAGCGTTGATAATTGAATCGGGGTTTATAACCGTCAATGTATGGAATACCCATTTCGATCAAAACGGCACTAATATTCTGATGTTTTAACTCGATCGATCCATCCGTGCGGTTATTCAGCTGTTCAATCAGAGCTCGACGATGCTCTGATTTATTAAACTTTTGACCAGAGAGTTCAAGTCGAAGCATCCTGAAGTAATCTTCAACAGCCGCCTCAACTTCTGAATCTGACCAGTTGTTAGCCATAGCTATTATTTATAAATAACCATAAATGTAAGGTATATGGTCCTCAAATTTGTCGAAAGAGTAAATTTCATAAAAGATATATCAACTTTAGTTCAGTGAAAAAAAATACTTCATATCAAGTTTGCTGGCCCCTTGATATCTCTCTGACATTCCCCCAATAAAACGGACGGGTTTAGTGAGAGGCACATTTTGCCTCGTATTCCTCGGGACTTACGTAGTTCAAATACGAGTGCCGCCGCTTTCGATTGTAAAAGACTTCGATATATTCGAATAGGCTTTATTTGGCCGCTGTTCTTGTTAGGTAGTCCTCATGATCGACCAATTCGGTCTTCAGTGTGCCAAAGAAGCTTTCAGCCACAGCATTGTCCAGACACTCGCCTTTGCGACTCATACTACAAACACAGCCCGATTCGGCCAAAAGAGTTTGGTAATTTCCCGAGGCGTAGGTGCTCCCTTGATCAGAGTGGACCACGATGCCGTCTTTACGACCTCTGCGCCAGACCGCCATAGTTATCGCATCGGAGACAAGTTGAGCGTTGTTCTTTTCGCTCATGGACCACCCAATTACCATGCGAGAATACAAGTCAATCACCACAGCCAGGTACAGCCAACCCTGTCTCGTTGGAATAAAAGTAGTGTCCGATACCCATGCCCGATTCTTGTCGCTTACCTGGAAGTTTCTTTGAAGCCGATCGGGTGCAGGCGTCATCGTATTTTTGGAATCCGTTGTGATGACAAACTTCTTGACCATTTTGGACTGAATGCCGTGCTCCTTCATAAGCCGTGCCACACGGTTCAAACCAACAGATTCGCCAAACGCCACTAAATCCTTATGAATACGTGGCGAACCATATATTCCGCGGCTAGCTTGGTGGAAAACCCGAATTTTGGCAGCGATTGCCCGATTCTGTTTGGCCCTTGCTGATTCAGGCCGATTTAACCAGCCGTAATAGCCACTGGGGGAAACATCCAGTGTTCGCAACAAGCGGCCCACTTTATAGCCATCGCTGTGCTTCTTTATGAAGGCGTACTTCACTTCAGGTCTCGCGCAAAGTACGCCGCTGTAGATTCAAATGGTCAAAGCAACAGTTTTACTAAAATACTGATTTGCATGGGCACATTTGATGAAACGAGCAAAACGAACATTTACTCAAGATGAGAAAGAACTGGTATTTAATTTATGGAAACAAGGCACCGGTTTCAGTGATATTGGAAGAGTATTGGACGCAGCACCCGGTACAGTTTTCACAGCATTACGTGAAACCGGTGGCATCAAACCCAGAACCAGAACCAGAAATGCCAAACATCTGACAATTGCTGAGCGTGAGGAAATAAGAGTCGCATTATCGGCGAAGATGTCACTCAGAGCTATCGCCAGGATGCTAAACCGCTCCCCTTCAACCATATCTCGAGAAATTGCGCGTAACCGAGGAAGGCGCTACTACAAAGCGGTTGATGCAGATAATCGTGCAAGGCGCATGGCCAAACGGCCTAAACTTGGAATACTAGAGCTTAATTCAGTTTTGCGACGGCTCATCATGTCAAAGCTTGAGTTGAAGTGGTCCCCCGAGCAAATATCTGGCTGGTTAAGCATAGAATTCTCACGAAACAAGCAAATGCAGGTTTCACATGAGACCATTTATAAATCAATATACGTGCGAGCCAAAGGTATTATCCATCACGCTTTCACGCAACATCTGCGTCGTAGCAGGCCGATGCGTCACAGCAAATATCATCGTCGAAGTGGCGATAGGAGCTTCACTAAAATTGTTAACGGCTTGTCGATCCATGATCGCTCTAAAAACATTGATAACCGAAAGTCCCTTGGTCACTGGGAAGGTGATCTGGTGTCAGGCTCGAAAAACACACACATCGCTACGTTAGTCGATAGGAAATCACGCTTTACCATCATTCTCAAACTGGCAGGAAAGGATGCTGAATCAGTACATACAGCCTTGTTAGCAACGTTTAAAAAGATGCCAGTTGAATATCGTAAATCATTGACTTGGGATAGAGGCATGGAGTTGGCTAAACATGCTGACTTTACAAAAGAAATTGGCATTCCTGTGTACTTTTGTGAACCTCAGTGCCCTTGGCAAAGGGGCACAAACGAAAATACCAACAGCCTAATTCGTCAATACTTGCCTAAAAAAACAGATCTATCACCGCACACACAAGAACAGCTGAATGGTCTTGCAACTCAGTTAAACGAACGCCCGAGGAAAACATTGAAATTTAAAACACCATCACACATGATTAGTAAGGGTGTTGCGATGATCACTTGAATCTACACCCGTTTGTATTAAAAACGAGGCCTTTTTTATGCTGCTAGAGCATTAATGGTGATGATGATCACCCGTGCCATCCACCACGGTCACATACGGTGCTGGATATTGCAGAGTGGATTGACCATGGCCGCCGTGGCCAGCATGAGCTGAATGATCCATTTCACTATCTTCCTCAGTCATATCCATCTGAGGATCATGGTGGTGTTGATGGGCTGAGTGATCGGTTTCATCTTTAGCCTGACCATGTTGATGCTGATGGCTTTTATGTTGACTATGATCCACGGAATGCTCAGATTCACCCTTAGTTTGGCCATGCTGGTGTTGATGCTGATGCGCTTTATGCTGACTGTGATCACCTGATGGATCTGTTTGCTGATCCATCTCATCATGTTGTTGATGTAATTCATCTTCTTCAAAATCCATTTCACGATATTGACCCTGCACTTGTCCCCGGGTTTCGACGGTTGCTTCGGCAATTTGATCCCAATGTAATTCGCCTGATTCACATTTCTGCGTGACCGGAAAAGTCAGCACGCTGGTGGCACCCACACCAATCCGCCCACGGAAAATAAATTCATCAAAATGAATATCACTTAAGGTATTACCTGACCAGGTAATCTGCCGAACAGCTTCGGTTATCTCGACCCCATCCTTAAAGAATGGGCGTTCAACCGGCTTTTTGACGACTTCCAGCTGCCAGCCCGCTTTGGGCATGGGTTGCACAAATTGCAGACCTTCCGGAATATCAACCGTGATGCGGGTAGTCCCCGATCCATCACAACCCGCGGTTACTGCCAGGACGCCCTTGTAATAACTGCCACTTTCCGCCTGAGTCTGCTCGAGAAACACTTGAGCATTTGCCAAACCGGGTATCAACATCGCCAAGCACAAAAGTTTATTTTTCATCATTTTTCCAACCTGATTTCCATTGTGGGTTAGCACCCGTTTTGTTTTATCCGAGTGGTATTACTTAAGCATATCCCGAATATTGGATAAATGCGCTTTGCCACGCTCTTTTCGTTCTTCCGGATCAACCTGAGTTTTTTCGGTCATCCAGATCAGATCTTCCGCTGGTAATTCTCGAAGAAAACGACTTTCTTCACAGTCCACCTTTTCACCATAACGTTTACGGGTATTGGCCAGCGTCATCACCAGACTGCGTTGTGCCCTTGTTATGCCAACGTACGCCAGACGTCGTTCTTCTTCAATGGAATCCTCTTCAATACTGGTTCGATGTGGAAGGATTTCTTCTTCCATACCGACAATGAATACATGCGGGAATTCCAAGCCTTTAGCGGCATGTAATGTCATCAAATGTACTGCATCGGCCTGATTCTCATCAGCCTGCCGGTCCATGATATCCATCAACGTTAAACGTGCCGCAATATCGCCAATCGATTTTTCTTCGGTGTCCTGATCAATCATTCGCTCGATCCAGCTGACCAGTTCATCGACATTTTCCATACGTCGATTGGCTTTATTCGGATCGCCACTGACTTCTTCCAGCCAGCCGCGGTAATTGATCTCCTCGATCATATCCTTGATCGCATCCAGCAGATTGCCACGGGCAGCACGATCAGCAATATCAATCAGCCAGCGGGTAAAGACTTCCAGATTCTGTACTGATTTAGGCGGCAGGCTTTCAGCCAGACCCATTTCAAAACAGGCGCCAAACATGCTGGTGTTACGCTTGGCAGCATATTCTCCAAGCGCCTGTAAGGTAGATGAACCGATACCTCGACGTGGCGTGTTAATGACTCGTAAAAAGGCATTATCATCATCCTGATTGGCCAGCAGGCGCAGATAGGCCATGATGTCTTTGACTTCAACCCGCGAGAAAAATGAGGTGCCACCGGTCAGAAAATACGGCACGTTATGTTCACGTAACACTTTTTCCAGCGAACGGGATTGATGATTGCTGCGATACAGAATCGCATAGTCCTTGAAACTGGCCTGGTGTTTGAGCTTGTGATAAAGCAGCTCGGAAATAACTTTTTCTGATTCATGTTCGTCATCACGACAGCCAATTACCCGAATCGCATCACCCTCACCCATCGCACTCCACAGTTTCTTTTCAAAAATATGAGGGTTATGACTTATCAACGTGTTGGCGACTCGCAGGATACGGCCCATCGACCGATAATTCTGTTCGAGTTTAATCAACTTTAATCGTGGAAAGTCAGTTTGCAGTTGCACCAGATTTTCTGGTCGGGCGCCACGCCAGGAATAGACTGATTGATCATCGTCCCCTACTACGGTGAGCTTTTCACGGATGCCGACCAGTTGTTTAACCAGTTCATACTGACAACCGTTGGTATCCTGATATTCATCCACCAGCAGATAGTGAATTTTGGCCTGCCATTTTTGTAACACATCACGATGTTCTCGGAACAGAATCACCGGTTTTAAAATCAGATCATCAAAATCTACGGCGTTATAGGCCTGCAATGCCTGCACATAACGTGGGTAAACCCTGGCAGCGAATTCTTCCTGAGCACCGTCGGCAATCTGGGCCGCCTGCTCGGGCAAAATTAATTGGTTTTTCCAGTTTGAAATCAGGTTTTGCACTTCCTGTGCATGATCACTGTCAGCCGCAAAATCACGTCCCATCAGATCGCGAAAAACCGCCAAAGAATCCTGGGCATCAAAAATGGAAAAGCCGGGACGATAGCCTAGTGATTTTCCATCACGCCGCAGGATATTCAAACCAAGCGTATGGAATGTGGATACCATCAAACCTCGCGCTGAGGCTTGTCGGGTAGACATCAAATCAGCAACCCGCTCTTTCATCTCACGAGCAGCTTTATTGGTAAAAGTTACGGCAGCGATATTGCTGGCTTTCATACCGCATTGCTCGATCAGATAGGCAATCTTACGGGTAATCACCCGCGTCTTGCCACTGCCGGCACCGGCTAACACTAACAACGGTCCATCGATGTAACGCACAGCTTCCCGCTGTTGCGGATTGAGATCTTTCACTAAATATTAATTCGCTGTGTCGAGGCGTCGATAGCCGATGGCTTCTGTTAAATGGACTGTTTGAATGTCGGGTGAACCGGCCAAATCAGCAATGGTGCGGGCCACTTTTAAAATACGATGATAGGCACGGGCCGACAGACCAAAACGACTGATGGCTTTTTCTACTAGTTGAAAATCCTGATCTGACAAGGTGCAAAAAACCTCTAGTTCTTTATGTTGCAGGGACGCATTGGCTTTGTTGGCACGATCAAGTTGAATCTGCCGTGCCTGAATCACCCGCTGACGAACCTTTTCACTGGACTCAGGAGGAACATCATCAGGCTGAGGCCGCAACAGTTTTTTATCCACTGCCGGCACCTCCATCAACATATCAATGCGATCCAATAACGGGCCGGAGATCTTACCACGGTAGCGTCTGACTTGCTCTTCTGTGCAATGACATCTTGCCTGCCCCAGATAACCGCAGGGACAGGGGTTCATCGCAGCAACCAATTGAAATTGTGAAGGAAATTCCGCCTGATTGGCAGCACGGGATATCGTTATTTTTCCGGATTCAATTGGTTCTCTTAATACTTCCAATACTTTACGGTCATATTCCGGCAATTCATCAAGAAATAAGACACCGTTGTTTGCTAAAGAAATTTCACCCGGTTTAGGCTGACTGCCACCACCAACCAAAGCTACCGCCGAAGTTGTGTGATGCGGTGCCCGAAAAGGACGCTGCATCCAGTTTTCTACCTGAAACCCTGCAGAAGAGATTGAATGGATTGTCGCCGTTTCAATGGCTTCCAGCTCACTCATTGGCGGCAGAATGCCCGGTAAACGACTGGCCAGCATAGTTTTACCCGTACCGGGAGGTCCAGCGAAAAGTAGGCTATGCGAGCCAGCAGCCGCAATTTCCAATGCCCGCCTTGCTGATGCCTGACCACGCACATCGGCTAAATCAGCATAGTTATTTTGACTTTGCTGTTGTTTATTCAGATTGGGCGATAAACGTAATTGATCATGCAAATGTGCACAGACTTCCAATAAAGTCTTCGCAGCAAAACTCTCACCCTGTTCAGTAAGCGCCGCCTCTTCCGCATTCTCAAACGGCACCATTAATTGTCGGTTGGCCTCAGACGTCGCTAACGCAGTAGGTAACACACCCCGAACCGCACGTAATTCACCGGTCAGACCCAACTCACCGATAAACTCCATGTTGCTTAATGATTGCACCGGAATTTGATTGGAAGCCGCCAGAATGCCCAAGGCAATTGGTAAATCAAACCGACCACCTTCTTTGGGCAAATCTGCAGGAGCCAGGTTGATGGTGATGCGTTGCTGAGGAAAAGTGAACTGAGAGTTTATCAACGCCGAACGAACGCGATCCTTGCTTTCCTTGACCGCCGTTTCCGCCATACCCACAATCGACAGACTGGGCAGACCATTGGAAAGATGCACTTCAACCGTCACTGCCTGAGCATAAATACCGGTCAAAGCACGACTGTAAACCGTGGCAATACTCATATTCCTTCCCTGGAAAATTAGTTTAAATTGATTCTAGCGGATATAAGCCAGAGGATGAAGTTCAATCCTGGCTTAATCAAAACGGGTTATCAGTTTCTATCGAAATGTTTATTTGGTTATCAGCCAGTTTTCCAACCTCAATGCTTCAACTCGTTCGAATTCGCGGATATTGTTAGTGACTAAGGTCAGTCCTTCGCTTCGAGCATGACCCGCAATATGTATATCGTTCACGCCTATGGGCGTACCTTTACTTTCCAATTTAGCCCTAATATCGCCGTAATGTGACGCCGCTTTAATACCGTATTCCATTACTTCCAAACGCGAAACAAAGTCTTCGACTACTTTTAGATTATGCTCAGTTCGTTCACTTTTTTCTGCACCATGCAGCAATTCAGCCATAGTGATGCTGCTGATACACATTTGTCCTGCATGCCGATTAAAAATATCTAAAACTTCAATTGGCCTACGCTTTATGACATAAATCACGATATTGGTGTCGAGCATATATTTAATCATCAAACGATTCCCGTTCAGTTTGATGCTGGTCTGCTCGTTCAGTCATAAAGTCATCCGTCACAGTCTGTTGTGCCAGGAAAAAGCTATCCCACGTATTATCGACCGGCGACAATACCCTTTCTGAACCTAACACCCGAACCGTAACGCGTTTAATACCCTCTGGGAATCGTGTTTCTGCAGGCAGCCTCACTGCTTGAGTTTTATTGTTTTCGAATACTGATCCTGTAGCCATAAATTGCTCTCCAAAATGTATAGAGTCATTGTATATATAATACAATATATACATCAAGACTATATACAAATTTATTGTTTTTTAGTTAAAAAATTAATTAAACCTGTTTTCACCTTCACACTATTTTCACGTTTTATTTTTTAGGGTCTTTCAGAGTCGTTTTTCCAAACCGCGAATAAATCGTCTAGCTAATTTTTCCTACAGTCGTTTTATATCGTTGCCGTTTCGCATCCTTGGTAAAGCATTTTTGAACCAAAGGTTATCCATCACACAATCAGCATAGATTCACGGAAGACCTTAATAAAACACGGAGAAATCATGCTTCAACGTCGATTGAGCAGCGCTATTTCCACCATTCTTCTTCTCACTTCCACCAGCCTCGCAGCGGATCAGATTCTGCTTGATGATGGCAGTATTCTTAAAGGGTCTATCAAACAGATTTCTGAAGGCAAAGTCATTATGGATACCGCTTTTGCCGATGAAGTCACCGTTGATTTCAGTCGGGTAACGCAAATCAGTACCGATCAGAAACACCTGATTGAACTGGATAGCAGTGACCGGGTTCTGGGTCAGCTGACGGTTAATGAACAGGGCCAGCATCAATTGACTGGTACAGCGTTTGGCACAGTGGATATTGATCCGAAACGCATTAATACACTGTGGGAAACCGATGCGGTGCAACCGCAAACTGCGGCAATGGAACAGCAATATCAGCAGAAAATTGAGCAAATCAAAACCGCTCAGGCGCAGGAGAAAGCCGAGCTGGAAGAAACTTACACAGCCGAAGTGCAGCAACTTCGGGCAGAACGTGAAGCCTTGCTGGATCCGTGGAGTGGAAGTCTGGCATTTGGTGTACAAGGTGCCAGTGGTAACACTGACAGAATGGCGGTCACTGGCCGAGGGGAACTGCATCGGGAAACAGCAAATGAAAGACTGGGCATGTATCTGGAAATCAACTACGCCAAGGAAGATGACGAGCAGACCGAAAATGAAAAACTGGCCGGAATCAAACTGGAACGTGATATCAGTGAAAACTATTTTGCCCGTGGCAGTGCTGATTTTGAGATTGATGATTTTGAAGAGCTGGATTTACGAGCGATTACCACAGCCAGTCTGGGGCGATTTTTTATTCGTGAACCGGATTTAATCTTCAAAGGCTTTGCCGGTGTCGGTTATCGTTTTGAAAGTTACTCTGATGGCACCACCGAAAAAGATCCAACCGGTGTTCTCGGCTATGAGACCAACTATAACCTCAATAGCCGTTTAAATCTGTTTCACGATTTGACCTACTATCCATCCTTCAGCAGCCCAGGCCAAAACTATTTATTAGTCACTAATTTTGGTGCTGAAATGCCGATTACCAATGACGAAGCCTGGAAGTTACGGGCAAGCCTGAGAAGCCAGTACAACAGCCAACCTGCATTAGATGCTGAAACAACGGATACCAACTATCGGCTGAATCTGGTGTATGACTGGGATTAACTCAGCGTATTTTGTACCATCGCGTTTTGCAGTAAATGTTCAACAAACCCCGGCCGTTTATACTGAACGGTCGGGTGTTGACGCCAGACCAGCTGAATAGACTTTTGCAGCGTATTATCCTCCAGAGGGATGGCCGTTAAACTTCCGTGTCTGACTTCATCCACTACCGCAGAAGCAAATACCAGTGAGATGCCTAAACCGGCTCTGACCGCCTGTTTGACTGCCTCAGTGCTGCCCAACTGCATCGTGATGCTGGGCATCTGCTGAAATTCATGCAGATAGTTTTTCAGTAAACGACCGGTGCCACTGCCGGATTCACCGCCAATTAAATTCAACCCTGCCAGCATGGATTTCGTGATAACCGGCAGCTTTGCCAACGGATGTGTGGGTGGTGCAATCAACACCAACGGTTCCGTTTTCCAGATATGCGATTCAAATCCGGCTTTAGGTGACCACCACTCCATCAATGCCATATCAATTTCAGCATTTTCCAGTTTTTCGGCAATGCTTGGATTCGCATCAATCAGCAGATCCAGTTTTTCCTGCTCCAGTGATTGACTGCTGAGGTAATCCTGCAAATAGGGTTGCAACAGATAAATACCGATGTTGGAACTGGCCCCTACTTTTACAGAGGGTGTCGTCAGCATCGCCTGTAAAGCCCGATCGTGGAGACGTAACATGCTCTCCGCATAAGGCAACAGACGCAATGCGTGCTCGGTTGGCTGACATCCGCTTCGGCCACGTTGAATCAATGATACTGACAGCATGTCTTCCAATTTTTGAATGTGCTGAGTTACCGTCGGTTGCGCCAATCCCAATTCAATAGCAGCCGCCTGAAAACTGTGTTGTTCAATCACCGTTATCAAACTTTTCAGCCAGACTAGATTGAGCATGATTGTTTCCTTTCTATGCGTATTTGATTGGCTGGATCCAATGGCTGCCCGTCATGCAATACCCTGAGGATATTTTCAGCAGCACGTTTTTCAATGGCCAGACGAATATTGCTTACCGCCGAACCGATATGTGCTGTAAACAACGTATTGGGATGTGCTAAGAAGTTGGGATCGATCTCATTGGGTCGATCGTCACGGGCCCAATCTTCCATTTCAAACACATCACTGGCATAACCGGCTAAGTGACCACTCTCCAGCAATCGCAAAATAGCAGCTTCATCAACCACCGATCCACGACAGGGGTTCACCAGAAAAGATCCCGGCTGCATCTGCTGTAAACGCTGTTGATTCATCAGATGCTTGGTTTGTGAGTTTAATGGCAATGCCATAATGACGATATTTGCCTTGGCAAGCGCTTCATCCAGAGTCATAAACTCAAGATTTAATGCATCCTGCTGCTCAGCAGATAATGCTTGTTGATCGGTATAAACCAGCTTAGCGTCCCAACCATTAAGCCGTTGAGCAATGGCCTGTCCAATGGCCCCCATACCGATAATGGCAATGGTTGAACCTTCCACACCCAGTCCGTAAAACTGTGGACGCCAGCCTTTAAAATAGCCGCTTCGAACATGCTCATCTGCTGCCCGGATATGCCTTATCAGGCCAACCATCAGACCGATCGTCAGTTCGGCAGTAGGAACTGTCAGCAAATCCGGTACAAAGGTCAGCCAGACATCATTTGCAGTGCAGGCATCGACATCAAAGTTGTCATAGCCTTTTAATGCCGCACCAATCACTTTCAGATTCGGACAGGCTTTCAGGAAGTCTGCATCCACTCTATCCGGCATAAACACCATCAGTGCGTCAGCATCATGTGCCAGTTGCATAGTATCGTTTCGGGACAAACTGAAAGTCGTCTGATTGGTTATCAAATCACAATGCGGCGCCAGCATTTGCAGCACTTCATCGTGTACTTTATGGGTAATCACCAGTTTGGGTTTCATTGTCATCCCTTACTTGAATTTTTTGCGTAACACACCGCTTAACGCGTCAACTAATGTGACCATCAGCAGAATCACCAGCAGGATCGCAAATACTTCCTGATATTGCATGATGCGTAATGAGCCCATCAGCTCAAAGCCGATACCACCGGCACCGACCATGCCCATGACTGTGGAAGCACGGAAGTTATATTCCCAGCGATAAATCGCCACATCGGCAAACTGCGGCATCACCTGTGGCAGAATCGCGTGATATAACACCTGCATCGGCGATGCACCGGCTGCACGGGCGGCTTCAACCGGAGCTTCATCCACATGTTCAATCGCTTCGGCAAAAAATTTACCGACCATACCAATTGAATGTAATGCCAATGCCAATACACCCGGCAACGCACCAAAGCCCACTGCGGCCACGAAAATAATACCCATGATCAGTTCAGGCACCGATCGCAGTGCATTTAACACAATACGTGACAGCTGAAATACCAGACCATGTGGCGCTGTATTGCGTGCGGCCAGAAACGCCATCGGAACCGAAAACATCACAGCTATTGCCGTTCCGGCAATACTCATTGCCAGCGTATCTAACAATGGGGAAAACCAGTTACGGATATTGGTAAAGTCAGGGGGAAACGACTCACCAGCCAGGGTGCCAATCGCTGGCAGACCATTTGCCAGTAATTCAAAGTTAAGTACATTCACATACCAGGCAGCCAGCAGAATGATGGCCAGTAAGGCCATCACCTGCAGAGTTTGTTTTTTCCAGCGCTGGCTGTAACGTTTCAGTGCATCTTGATGTGTAATGACTTGCGTACTCATAAAACGTCCTTACATCGTGGAAAAATCAAGATTGAGTAATTTGCCCATATCGCGAATCACGTCATAATCAGCGTCGGTAATCGGTGCAAACCCTTCGGCTTTAAAGTTCTTCAGCACTTCTTCATCATCCAGACTGACAAACGCATCTCTGATGTTAGCTTTCAAATCATCATTCAGATTAGAGCGCATTGCCCATGGGTACTGCGGATAAGGTTTGCTGTGTCCCAACACTTTTACCCTGGCCGGATCAATCAGCTTGCGTTCCACCACGAAGTTGAAAATCACTTCAGACAAACCACCGGCATCGGCATTACCGTTAGCGACATTCACGGCAACCGCATCGTGAGTACCGACAAAATGCTGTTCATAATCGGTGTCGGCTTCGATGCCGCCTTGTTCAATTAATACCGTTTTAGGAATCAAATGACTGGAGGTTGAAGCACGATCGCCATAAGCCATTTTTTTACCTTTGATATCGGCATAGGATTCAATGCCCGAATCGGCATTGGCAATAATGATTGATCGATACGTTGGTACCCCATCAATCACCATCGCGGCGAACGGCTCGATATCACTTTTTGATTTGGCCATGACATAAGAAAGCGGGCCAAAGTACGCCAAATCAATACGTCCAAAACGCATGGCTTCAATCATTGAGGAATAATCGGTGGTAACAATCAGTTCTACTTTTTTATTCAGCGTTGTTTCAAGATAATCTTTTAAAGGTTGATTACGCTTGATGAGTTCTGACGCATTTTCATCGGGAAGTAAAGCGACTTTCAGGATATCCGGATCAGCGTCTGCAGCCATACTTGGTGCTATAGCTGTCACTAGCATGGATGTGGCTAACAGTAATTGTTTAAACAGTTTCATCAGGCAATCTCCAGTTGTGTTGCAGTTTTAGTGGGTAAGTTTTGTTGAGCAGATAAGCGGGGTTTGTCTTTGGCTGATTTATCGTTTTTAAGCGTAGACGGTTGCTGATAAATCAATGCCAGTTGTGTGTCGTCCAATTGATCCGGTGCGGCATCAAATACAACCTGTGCATTCGCCAGGCCGATAATGCGGTCTGCAAAGCGTTTGGCGTATTCCAGCTGATGCAAGGAAACGATGGTGGTGATGCCATCTTCAGCACAGATTTGTTTTAACTGGGACAGGACTTTTTCAGAGGTAGAAGGATCCAGGCTGGCGACCGGTTCATCCGCCAGAATGATGGTTGGCTGCTGTGCCAAAGCCCTGGCAATACCAACACGTTGTTGCTGTCCACCGGATAATTGATCGACACGAGACAAGGCTTTGTCGGCTAGTCCGACGCGATCCAGACAATGTAATGCCAGCTCCAAATCAGCGTGAGGCATCGGCAACAGGCTTCGCAAAAAAGAGTGATATCCAAGACGGCCCATCAGTACATTCTGCAAAGCGGTGTGACGCAGGATCAGTTGATGATGCTGAAACACCATGGCCGTTTTACGCCGATGTCGACGTAAAGTACGCTGACTATCCAGCACACCGAATTCGGCTGAAGTTACCTTGCCCGAGGTGGGCTTCACTAAATGATTAAGCGCGCGTAATAATGAAGATTTTCCGGCACCGGAGAGCCCGAGCAGCACATTGAATTCGCCACGTTGAAAATCAATTGAGGTTGAACGTAATGCTTCGATTCCACCGGGATAGGTAATCCCGAGATTCTCAATCGAGAGAATCGGCTGAGGTGTTTTTTTAAACGTCATTTCATCACCTTTCGCAATATTAAGCACCGCAGTATTGCGGTTCACAATGGAATGCTAAGGTGTAAATATGACTGGCAAATGAAGATTAGATGACCATTTGATGACAGGTGACTGACCAGTCGACATAAAAAAACCGCCGGTCCATAACAGACGGCGGTTTTTTATCACTTAGATTAACTGAAAACTTAATCGAGATAGCTGCAGCAATAATCGACTAACTCAGTGATCTCAATATCGAATGATGAATTGGCCGGTACATTGAATGACTGACCGTAGGTAATCGGCGTCCAATCCGTGTCACCATCCAGACGGTAGCGCAATTGTCCGGCAAGAATTTCCATTAACTCGGCTTTCTCGGTACCAAATTTATATTCGCCCGGCATCATGATGCCAAGGGTCTTATAACTGCCATCCTCAAATGTCACTTTGCGGCTGGTTACTTTGCCATCGAAATAGATATTGGCTTCACGGGTCACCGTGACATTTTCGAATGTAGACATACGGCTCTCTCTAGTAAAAATTTGAAGGAATATACGCCTGAGTTAGCGGGCTGTCATCCAGTCTTTCATCTCTTTATACCCTTTAGGTACTTCATAGACATACAGACTGTCGGTTTTGGTTTCTGACCAGGTGGCACCGTTACGATCGACATAATGAATCGTATCGCCGTCTTTTTTGATAGCGTAATGCACATAAGGGCTGCTTGATTTAGGATCGGTAAAGACAAAACCATGCTGCATTTTTAATGACACATCACGATCCACACCTTTCTGGAAAGTACCCAACGCGGGCGTCACGCGCCACCAGTGATAATCATAGCTGGAAGCATTGTTTTTATATTCCATGGCACGAATATGTTTTGCGCCCTGCATATCGGCTTCTTCATGCCAGTAGCCGTCCAGTTCCTGTTCGCTAATCTGTGGTGGACGCACAAAGTTATAAAGTCCGTTATTGAAACTGAAGCTTTGTTTTTGCCAATCCACCTGCGTCTCGATGGTTTTGTTTGAGGCTTTGCTGCCTTCAGCCGGAGTCATGGTTAACTGACCATCGCCGGATAATTCCACCTGATAAGTATTTTGCGGATCAGCTTCACCGGTCGGTGATAAAAAAGCGATGCCGTTATCAAATGTTAAAACACCACGACCGGACGTATCCACCCAGTGTCCCTGCAAATTCTGCTGCTGGTTTTGACTGATGGTGGTCGCTGATTGTGAAGACGTATCTGCCTGCACAGTTGCTATCATTGGCATGGTTAACATCAACAGGGCTGATGGAATCAGAATAGCTGTTTTTTTCATCTCTCTCTAACTTCCTTATTTAGTTATGGTAAAGCTTTTATTTATTGGTTAACTGCTCCAGCTCTTCGACACGTTTTTCCAACGCTTCGAGTTTTTCACGAGTACGCAATAAAACCTGCGATTGCACTTCAAATTCTTCACGGGTGACTAAGTCCAGTTTATTGAACGTGGAGGTCATCGCAGCACGAATATTCTTTTCGGCATCATCCCGCATCTGCAACAAGCCGGGTGGCAAGGCACGGGTAATGGTGTCGGCAATTTCATCAAGTTTTTTCGGATCAATCATGTTGGTTCCTTTGATCTAGAGTCCAGGGGTCTGTTTATGTTTCATTGTCTATTCTACGGGAAAGGAAAACTTACTGAAATTTTGCTGCTGGACGGGTAGCTGAAAAACTTCCAAGTTCAGACTTACTTCAGGCAAAAATTTGCATAAATAATTGCATGGTTCAGAGATAAAAGTTCAAATATGACAAAAATATTACAAATAACTTGAATAACAATAAAGGTTTGGAATATTCTCACCCCATCTATTCAACTTATTGATAATGATGACGCAGGCAAAATCAGAACGGCTGACCGAAAACCAATCCTGTGAAGGTGTTCTTGATTTTGAATCACTTTGGCATCTTTACACTAATTGGTTTGAAGCCCCCAATATTCGTCGGGGTGGCTGGAGTGGCGTCATCAGGCAAGCTGTCAATACAAATACCGGTGCCGTTGATGCTTTTATAAAGCGCCAGGAAAATCACCTGAGTAAAACATGGCTTCACCCCTTCAAGGGAGAAGCGACGTTCTCCAAGGAATATCGCAATATCCTGAGGTTGACCAAAAAGAACATTCCGACGCTCAAGCCATTGTTCTTTGAACAACAAGGTATGAAAGCCATCTTAGTGACTAAAGCGCTTAATGATTATCAACCTTTGGATATCGCATCACGGAAACTGGATCGTCTGCAGAAACGAGCCTTACTCACCCAGGTAGCCAAAAATTTAAGGCTGATGCATCAGTATCATTTCCAGCATAACTGTCTTTATCCAAAGCATATTTTTGTTAAATACGTGAATGGTGAATGGCGGGTTCGTTTTATTGATCTGGAAAAACTTAAATGGCAACTGTTTAAAACCAGGGCCATTCATCGCGATCTGATTACGCTGTATCGCCACTCTGTTGGAAACTGGTCCGAGAAAGATCGAATATTTTTTTTCCGAACTTATCAGCAGGAAGAAAAGCTTTCACCCAGATCCAAAAAATTATGGCGAAAGTTACAAATAAAAAACGCTACAAAAAGTAAAATCGTTTTTAACCAATTAACTGCCCCAAACTGAAAAAAATCATTTTCCGTTTAATAACGACCCGAATATTCCCCGCACCAAACGTCTGCCAATCTGACTGCCCACCGAGCGCATCGCACTTTTGGCAAACGCTTCGAATACTGACTCGCGATTACTTTTACGAGCCGGTTTGACCGATTCTTTTGCCGCTTCAGTTTGTTCGGCCAGTGCTGCCTTTTGCATTTTTTCAGCGCGTTCGGCAAGAATTTCATGGGCTGATTCACGATCCAGCATTTTTTCATAAACACCCGCCACCAAAGAGCTTTGCATTAATTGCTGACGTTGTTGTGGTGTGATGGGGCCAATCTGTCCCTGTGGTGGTTTAATCATGGTTCGCTGCACAATCTGTGGACGACCTTTTTCATCCAGCATGGAAACCAGCGCTTCACCCACACCCATTTCGGTGATGACTTCCGTGGTCGAAAAGGCTGGATTGTCACGAAAGGTTTCAGCGGCGGCTTTAACCGCTTTCTGATCTTTGGCGGTATAAGCCCGAAGTGCATGTTGAATACGATTACCTAATTGTCCCAGCACGCTGTCAGGAATATCGGTCGGATTCTGGGTCACAAAATAAACGCCAACGCCTTTGGAGCGAATCAGACGCACGACCTGTTCAATCTTATCCAGCAGGGCCTTTGGTGCATCATCAAATAACAAATGCGCTTCATCGAAAAATAACACCAGTTTGGGTTTCTCCGGATCACCCACTTCCGGTAACTGGTCAAATAACTCAGCCATCAGCCATAGTAAAAACGTACTGTATAACTGCGGAGACTGCATTAATTTATCAGCAGCAAGTAAATTGATGATGCCTTTGCCCTGTGCATCGGTTTGCAACAGATCGTCCAGATTCAGAACCGGTTCGGCAAACAGTTTGTCTGCTCCCTGATCTTCCAGTACCAGAAGACGACGTTGGATGGCTCCGACACTGGCCGCTGAAATATTGCCGTATAACGTCTGAAATTCGCTGGCATTTTCTGCAACAAACTGCAGCATGGCACGTAAATCTTTCAGATCCAGCACCAGCCAGCCGTTGTCATCGGCTACACGGAAAATCAGCGTTAATACACCCTGCTGAGTGTCATTGAGATTCATCAGCCGTGACAACAGTAAAGGCCCCATATCCGATATGGTGGTGCGAACCGGATGCCCCTGCTCTCCAAACATATCCCAGAACGTTGTCGGGAAACCTGAAAACTGAAAATCATCCAGCTGCATCAAATTAACGCGCTCAGTGATTTTAGGATGCGTTTTACCGGGTTGACTGATGCCGGACAGGTCACCTTTGATATCCGCCGCAAACACCGGCACACCAATATTACTGAAACCTTCTGCAAGCCCCTGCAAGGTCACTGTTTTACCGGTACCGGTTGCGCCCGCTACCAGTCCGTGGCGATTGGCCATTTGTGGCAGTAAAAAAACTGCTTGGTCAGCCTGTCCTACAAACATTGGTTGCGCCATGTGCTCTCCTTATCATCAGTCTCTATTGGGTGGGATATTCAACAGCAAAATATGGTCAACTTTATTGTCCTGCAAACACGTTATCTGTTTGCGGACTATTATGATGCAAGCTATGCTGTATCTATCAAAGCGGGTTATCCGCCTCACCGTAACGTTTAATAATAAGCTTTTTTGCAAAGATATCATTAGGGATTTGTCATGACATCAATTGAATTATGGGCCATCGGCATTGTTGCAGTTGTTATCGCAGGGATTGTGGGGTTTCTGGTGGGGCGCCGCCAGCCTGTTGGCAGCCCTGAACAGTTGAAGCAACTGACCCAGGCACATGAACGTCAATTATCGCAGGTTCAGGCTGAACTGGATGCCTATCAGGAAGAAGTACATGCTTATCATGAGAAAACTGCAAATTTATTTGTCTCCATTGCAGCGCCCTACAAAGAGATGTTCGATCATCTGACGGAAGGCTATGACAAATTGGGTAATTTCACTGAACACAAAGTGTTACCGGATCGTGCCGGTGCTTTGTTAGATGGTCCCGATGCAAATAAGCACGTCGTACCCGAGCTGACTGAAGATCTGAAACTGCATGAAGAAAAACTCAAGGCTAAAGCAGCCTTAAAAGACTATTAATTGTTTTCCATAAGTAACTTCGCCAAACCACTTTCACGCTGATGTCGACGTTGCACAGCCTGCTGTAATACAGGCTGTGTCGACAAAATCTGCACGGTTTGCCGCGCTCTGGTCAGCGCGGTATACACCAGCTCCCGGCTCAATACCGCTGAATCTTCTTCCGGTAACAACAAAGCAATCTGGTCAAATTCTGATCCCTGACTTTTATGTACCGTCATCGCAAAGACGGTTTCATGTGCCGGTAAGCGGCTGAGTGGCAACCAACGTAATTCCTCACCAAACAGGAAACAAGCCTGCAATTCGCCATCGACATTGGGCAATATCAGCCCGATATCGCCATTAAACAGATTCTGCCGATAATGATTCTGCGTGATCATAATCGGTCTGCCGGGATAAAACGGCTGTGCTGTTCGCCAGCCCCGTTTCGCCAGCAAATTCATCATCATCTGATTGACTGCATAAACCGACTGGCCTCCCTGTTTAACTGCGCATAACACCCGAAACTGTTCAAATGCCTGAATACAACTGACGGTATCAGCACGCTGTTCAATCGCATTGATATAAAACTGGTAGCCAGTTATTAACTGGTCATGGATATGTTCTGTGGTGGGGCCAACCAAAGCGGAAGGTGTTTGATTGACCAATAAATCCGTGACCTGAGCGGCATCCCCCTGATTAACGGCCAAAGCTAATTGACCAACCTGCCCGCCCGCAGCAAAACGATAGCTGTGCTGTAATTTGACCAGACTATCCTGCAAAGGATTTATGTTGCCTGCAGGGGGTAAATCAATCTGGCTGATGTGTTTGACCCAGGAGCTGAACTCAGCAGAAAAGCTCGGTTGATCGGCACATAAGTTAGCGAGCACTGCGCCGGATTCAACTGAGGCTAATTGATCGCTGTCCCCCAATAAAATCAATCGTGCATGTAACGGTAAGGCTTTCAAGGTAATCGCCATCAGATTGATATCAATCATCGACGCTTCATCAACAATCAATACATCCACCGGTAATGGCCTTTCTGCTGAATAACGTCCCTGGTCAAAACGGGCACTGATGCCCAGTAAACGATGCAAGGTTTTGGCGGCGTATTGTTCGCCAGTATGTTGACTGATGGCCTGCTGCAAACGTGCTGCGGCTTTACCGGTAGGCGCTGCCAACGCAATACGCGGTGTGGACTCCAGTAATTGCAGACACTGCAACACCTTTAACACCACGGTGGTTTTACCGGTACCAGGCCCACCGGAAATGACACACAACTGGCGTTGCAAAGCACTTAATACCGCCACTTTCTGCCAGTCAATATCAGGCAGATCATTCTGCCAATCTGCCATAAACACCTGCAGCTTTGCTGTTTCCGGCAGCACATCCGTTGTTGTCAGTCGTTGCTGTATGGCTGTTGCTACCTGCTGCTCAGACTGCCAGTAGCGATATAGATACAGCAAGCCATCAGCTGTGAGAATCAATGGTTTGAATTCACCCGGCTGCCCCACAACCTCAGTGTTTTGCAATTGTTTTAACCATTGCGAAGACTCAGGTAACGCCTCCTGGATAGCCGGATTCAGTGAATAAAAGTCATGCAGATTCAGACACACATGGCCTTCGCTTATGGTTTCGCTGAGCAATCCTGCGGTTAAAGTCACCAATGGTTCTTCTGTTTGCTGTTGACGACAAATGTAAGCCGCAAACTGGTAAGCCAACTCAGAAAACCCGGCTTCCCTCAGCAGTTTCAACGCACTCATAAATCACCTGCCATCAGCTGATCCAGTGCTTCCAATAACTGCCGATCCAGCCGATCAAAATACACCCCGGTTTGTGACCACTCCGGTTGCATACCGCGTAAAAACAGGTAATACACACCACCAAAATGCAACTCCGGATCATAATCCGGCAGGCGCTGTTTTAAATGCCGGTGCAGCGCCAGGCTGTAAATCAGATACTGCAACGGATAACTGTGGCTAAGCATGGCATTTTGCAATGCTTCACCTTGATATTGAGATGGGTCAGATCCCAGATGATTGGATTTGTAATCGGCGATATAAAAGCGGCCTTCAGACTCAAACACCAAATCAATAAAGCCTTTCATAAAGCCGGTCAGATCCTGAAAAGTCAGATCGTTTGCCAGTTTCTGCCAGACCGAATCCCTGGCGGTTTGCTGCAGGACTTTTTTCAGCGCTGGCATTGTCAAGCCGGCCACCGGAAAATAAAACGCCATTTCATTAATTCGCTGGCTGGCTGGTAAATCACACAGGCGCAGCTTATTGTCAGCATCCAGTGGGGTTTTCAATACGTCCTGCAGCCATTGACTGACAACCTCTGTCCATTGGATATCAAGGCCAAACTGGGGCAATAATCTTTCAACGGTTTGTGATATCTGCTGAGGGTTTGCCGTATCGAACTCAATATTTTCCAGACATTTATGCAGGAAATTACCGGCCTGCCGGCCACGCTCAAAAGCAAAGCGATCTTTCACATTTCGTTTACTCAGCGTTTCAATATCAGCTGTGACCAGTTCGGCATCATAGTCCGGTTGTTCAGAAACATGACCGCGGCTTAATAATGAAAAGCTGCCGATGCGCCAGGGTTTATGGATCACGCCTTCAAAACTTCTGGCTTGATAACCCGTAGTTGCAGATTGATCGCCCTGATAGGCCAGCGGTGTTAGTGGCTGATAATCGGTCACGGCAATGTTGCCGGCACTACTGGCGGCCAACGCCTGTAAATCCTCACGCATACCGGCAGCGTTTTCGGTATGTAATAGCTGATACAACGCGGATTGCTGTATCTCCTTAACATTGCCCCAGACAATAACGCAGCGCTCTCTGGCACGTGTTAAGGCCACGTATAACAAACGCAACGCCTCTGCCTGCTGTTCCTCTTCAGCAACCTGCTGCGCTTCAGATAATAAAGGGTCAGTTAATGCGACACTGGGTTGATACTGATTTTTCGGATCATGAAATTCCACAATATCGGTTTTGTTTTTGGCGGTTCTGGCAGTCCAGCTGAACGGACAGAACACGATGGGATATTCCAGTCCTTTACTCGAATGAATGGTCATGATTTTGACCAGCGCTGCATCACTTTCCAGTCGCAGTTGTGCGGTTTCATCTTCTGCTGCACTGGCTTCCTGCTGTCTGGCAAACCACTGAATCACTGATTCGATATGATGATTCTGCCGTGCCGATTCGGCCTGAACCAGTTCGGCCAGATGCAGAAAGTTGGTCAGTTGCCGTTCACCATCATCCTGTTTAAGCAAACGTTGCAGACCATTATCCAATTGCAATAAAGCACGGAACATTGCCATAAAACCCGATTGCTGCCAGCGTTGCTGTAACAGCTGCAACTGGTCCATCAAAGCATTCCAGCGTAATTCATCCTGCTGAATGGCATACAGTGCCTCAGCAGAATATTGAAATAAGGGTCCGGCTAATAACGTGCTGAGACGTTGCTGATGATCCGGTTGTGCCAATGCCAGCAATAAACAGAAAATATCCGACGCCTGTTTGGAGGCAAACACATTTTCCTTGCCCTGCTGCACACTGTTAATGCCCCGTAACCGTAACGCCTGTTGAATCAACTGGGCTTGCCGGTGATTAGGCACTAACACAGCAATATCACCACCGGTTAACGGTCGTATATGTTTCGTGTCTTCATCCAACAGCCGTGCTTTATTGTCGGCAGCCAGATTTAATAAGCGGGCAATTTCATTGGTTGTTTGTTCAACGGCTACCGCAGTCATTACTTCTTTAGTCAGGGGTTTATCACTGTCTACATAACAGAACTGTAAAGCTGCCTGCTCGCCGTCATCCACTTGTAAAGCGGGCTGTTTATCACGTGACGCATCGACTTCGACAAACGGAATCTGCTCATAGATAAAAGGCGATGGCTTTTGCATAAACAGGCTATTCACTGCTTCAACCAGCGAGATATGTGAGCGCCAGTTTTTGCCTAATGTGTAAGTTTGCTGAGCATCCTGTTTAGCCTGCAGATAGGTGAAAATATCTGCGCCACGGAAACTGTAAATCGCCTGTTTGGGATCGCCAACAAAAAATACCGGTAAGCCGCTGGCTGAAAAGACCCGGCGGAAATTATCGTATTGCACCGGATCAGTATCCTGAAACTCATCAATCAACGCGGCTTTGAACTGTTCCCGCAATCTGGTGACCAGCCACTCTCCTTGTGGACCCTGCAAAGCCTGCGACAGATTAATTAACAGATCATCATAAGACTGCACTTGCTGCTGGGTTTTCTGCTGGGGTAAATGCTCACGGATAAACGTCAGCAACTGCAATCTTAAATGTTGCAGCGCCAGTGCATTTTGATTCTGATAATCGCTAAAGGCCTGATGAAAATCCTGGCAAGCCTGCCAGAACTCGGCATAGGGTAACTCCTGTCCGTCAACCAAAGCCTCTTCAAGTCGACTAACGGTAAACCGGTCAAACTGCTCAAACACCATGGAAGGCAAACTGGTTTCATTGAGCAGGTTCTCCAGCATTTGAACCCAGGATTTAACCCAATCGGCACGATATTTTTTACCGCTAAGGATCTTTTTATTGTTCAGCATCGCAATATAATCATCACGATGTTGTTGCCAGAGTCGTTTAACATTCTCAAAGCTTTGGCTGGCAGCCTGTTTTGCCGCGTGAGTATCCACTTCAGGCAAATCCTGAATCTGCAGATACGGTTTGCCTACCAGATTGCGAATCGACTGCAGCAGCGTTTCCGGTGTCTGTTTTTTGGCTAATAAATAAGCGCTGAAATCGTTATCGGCCTGCACCACATTTTTACGCCAGAAATCATCGGTAACAGAAAGTAATAATACACGGTCATCGCCAATCAAATCCATTTCAAACGGACTGCCGGACTCAAAAGCAAAGTCTTTCAATACCTGCTGACAAAAACTGTGAATGGTAAAAATCGCCGCTTCATCAAAGCTTTGAATCGCTACATCCAATCGTTTTAAATCCGCAGTGCGCTGTGGTTGTTTATCCAGAATCAGCTTGCGTTCATCACTCAGTTTTTTGCGTAACCGATCGCGTAACTCCTGAGTCGCCGCACGGGTATAGGTCACCACCAGAATCTGATCGACATTCAGCTGATGTTCCAGAATCAGACGCAGATACAATCCGGCCAACGTAAAGGTTTTGCCAGTACCAGCACTGGCTTCAATCAGATTGACGTCATGTAACGGGGTGGTATCGAGATCAAACTGCTTCATAGTTTGTCTCCTGCCATGGCATCCCAAATGGGTTGATAAACCCGCAAGCTCAAACTCTGGAACTCATCCGTTAATGGCGACTGTTGAAACAGTAATTGATGGTAAGGATCAGCATCTTCACCTGCAGTAAAACCTGACGTCCATGCCTTATAAGCTTCTTTTTCCGGGTCCGCCTTGCCAGCATTGAGCTCCGCTGCAGCATAAGCCAGACTGGTTTTTGGTAAAAATGGGATAGGTTGATGCAAGCCTTGCCAATAAATATCCAATAACTCAACCAGAAGTTGTTGTGGATTTTCAACTGGCTGCAACATCAGATAATTATCTTCACATTGCAGCTGACTGTGTAAGGCCACGCCTTCCGGTTGCAAGCAGTTCAATACCAGATGTGAACACCACAACCCTAATAAATCCTTGGCTTTCATTTTCGCCAGCCGGTAATGCAAAAGTCCTGATTTTGAAAGCCCTTCAAGCTGTCCGGTGAGCGTAAAGCCCTCACAGTCAAACTCAAATGCCAGTGGCGGTATCGGCTCAGCAGTTCTCAAAGGCTGTAATTTGTCAGTAAAGGCATCCACAGTTTCAAGTTGCTGGTCAAACAGCAGTTCACCAAAATAGCCATGTGGTAATACGCCGCTGGCGTTGATCACCGGTTGAATCTGACTCTGGTCTATTTTCGCTAAACGGCCATCGAGCATTTGCTGACGCATTGACCAGGCTTCCAGTCCATCCAAAGCAAAAGGTTCGCGAATTTCCAGCGTGGCATCCTCATTTTCATAAAAAAGGCCCAGACGATGTTGTGCCAGAAACTTTGCCGGATGACTCAAAAACTGTATCAGTTGCTTGAGACTGACAAAGCGCCAGCTGTCATCGGCATCCGGCAGTTTATTAGTAAACCAGCTTTCGGTTTCAGCCTGTTTTTGTGGTGGCGGACAGGCATCGGCGTTAAAGCTGAACAGTTTGTTATCTTCAGCAGAAAAATATCGTGGACTGAAGGCCTGCAATGGATGCCGTGTGAGTAACTGCTCCCAGATCTCGCCACCCTGCTCTGTCTGAAAGCGTCTGCTCAGTACATCGTTAAAGTCACTGACCAACACCGAAGGTGGAATTACCGCATTATCATGAATGCTGGCCCCGACATAGCTGATATACAGATGCCGGTTAGCCGACAGAATCGCCTCGAGAAACAGATAACGATCATCATCGCGACGTGAGCGATCACCCCGCCGGTAATCATTGGAAAGCAAATCAAAACCTGGTTTGGGTTGGCGACGTGGATAGCTGTTGTCATTCATACCAATCAGGCAAACCACGTCAAACGGTATACTGCGCATCGGCACCATGTCGCAGAATGTGAGGCCACGGCCCATAAACTGATGTTCGGCGCCGGGCAATTCAATATGCAAATCCAGCCAGTCGCGCACCAGATCAATCGATAAAGTTTGTTCAAAGCCGACCTGTTGGGCAGATTCGGTCAATGAATTGATGCCTTTTAAAACGGCATCCAATTGCAGCTGTTCGTTTTCGTCACCAATTTTAAACAACCTGCGAAGCCAATCCGCCAACACAATTTGCCAGTCAGCTGGACTACGCGGTCTGTTTAACACATCGCGTAATTGACTGAGCTGATCAATAAAGGCATTAAGCTGTGCCATTAACTGGGCACGTTCACCGGAGATCCCGCTGATCGGCAGTTGGTTATTAAATAACTGCCATTGATCACGTTCTGCCGGTGGCAAGGCATAGCCCAGCAATAAGCGGTCAAGTCCGGCCCGCCAGGTATTGGCATCCAACGCTGCCAGGCCAAGTTTTTGTTTATCCTGACCGTCCAGTCCCCAACGTATATGAGTTTCCCGTAACCAGCCTCGGATGGTGTCGAGATCAGTATGATCCAGTCGGAACTGTCGTTGAATAGCAGCACATTCCAGCAGACGCATAATGGTTTCAGCATCAAATCGTGACTGTGGCAAAGCCAGCAAATCAGTAAAGGCCGAAATCAGCGTTTGCTGCTGGGCATCACCTCGGTTGGCAATGCTGAAAGGAATAAAACGCTCGGCGGGTTGGCTGCTGAACACTGCTTCTATTACCGGTGCATATTTTTCGATATCCGGCGTCATCACCACCACATCGGTGGGGGATAAATCAGCATGTTTTTCAAACAGATCCAATAATTGATCGTGTAGCACTTCCGCTTCACGCATCGCGCTATGGCAACTGTGGATCTGCACTGAGTCGTCATCGGCAGAAACGGTAAACTTTTGGTTATCACTGTCGAGCTGATAAATATCCTGCTTTAGCTGACTCAGTAAATCGCTGGCTTGGGGTTGCAGGTAGAGCATTTCCGCTTCATGTGGAATGGCCTGCAACTGTTCAAAAAAGGTCTGACCCAGTTTGCCCAGACTGGCCAATAAAGGATGGCCGTTATCAGTGAAATCCTCTTCCTCATCAAATAACAGGCGTTGTTTGGCCTGAGATTTTTGATTCAGCAAATCGCCCCAATAGCCCTCGCTGGGTGACAGAAAATAAATCGAGACGTCAGTAAATTCAGCGATTTCGGCCAGCAAATCCAAATAAATCGGTGGCATCGCTGTCAGACCGAAAATGGCAATTCGTGGCGGTAAGATTGAGCTTGGAAACTGTTTGTTTTTCAGTGCCTGTTGCATCTTCTGTAACAGCCGCGCCCGATGCATCGGTTCGTCATCATCCTGTGTCAGCAATCGCCACAAAGCGCCTTGCCAATTATTTGTTTTACCCGTTTCCCATTGAGCAATCCAGTCCGGGCGATACATCAGATACTGGTCAAAACTATCGGCAATACGCTGTGCCAGATCCAGCATTTGACGAGCATCATCAGTTTCACCAAGATAACGACTGATCGCTTCAAATTCTGGTTGTTTTCCGATCGTTGGTAGCAGTTCGAAGATTTTCAGGCTCATCGCATCGGTTGAATACGGCGACTCGCGGGGAATTTCCGGCCAGACCTGGCGGAAAAGCTTCCATAACCATGCAGACGGAAACGGAAATTCAATATGTGCAGCAATCGATTGATTAGAAGCCAGGAATAAATTAAGCCAGCGGGCCAGCTCATTACTCTGCACCATCACGGTTTCAGCTTGTAATGGCGGTAAGGGATTTAACTGCTGGGTTTCAGCCAGATGCGCAGCCAGTTGCGACATCGAATTGCTGTAGATCACATTCAGCATGTTTTGTTTCCCTTAATCCAAAGCTGAAGATGGAATTGTGCTGAAAACTCAATCATTACGCGTTCGCCACATTGAACAAAATGGGTTATTCACAAGAGAATAGTGAGCGAAAAATAAGTCATATCTTCTTCATTATGCTTGGTCAATGATCGAGTAACCAGCCTTTTGCCACTGCCCGTTCGATATTATGTGTTATCCACTGGTGAATCTCCGGAAACAACTCTGCAATGAAAGCATGCGCTCCTGCGACCTGCGACTTTCTTACTTTGTGCTCTTTCCACGGTTTGCCATCATTATTAATATTCAATAAAAATGGCAGTATTCGATCAACAACCTTAAGTAACATTGCCTCGTCGCTGTTACCCAGCTCCTGCTCTTCCCATAAATCAGTCAGATCGTTAATGCTGTTTCCCGGATGAGCGTTTAACCTTTGCAGACAAGTGCGTTCGGCATGGTGGGCAGCACTGCGAACCCTGGCATACAAAAACGTATCGCCTGCATCAATTTCACCCAAATCATGTACCAAAGCCAGTTTGAACACTGTTTCCATATTGAGTTGAAGATTGAAATGTTCGGCGATTGACCAGCATGCCATTGCCAGATGCCAGGAATGTTCTGCCGAGTTCTCACGACGTTTACCACCGGTAATAAAACTACGCCGCTCCACATGTTTAAGTGCGTCCAGTTCAAGAAAAAAGTCTGTGATACTGTTGAGGTTAGTATCTGTTTTATGTTCAGGCGACATTATTTATCTGTTTAATTAAGTTCGGGGTAATGCTTCGATGATTTGCAGCACTTTGCGAGTGATTGCTTCGCGTTTGTATAAGTCCTCAAGCCGGTTTGGTGTATCCATATTCAAGGCAAAAAACACCGGTCCGGTTGGCCATTCAACCCAGCCTACCCACCAGCCGATTTGTCCTTCCCAACCCGTCTTTGCCCGAAGTATCCACTCTCGTCCGGCTTCAACAATCATAATATCTTTCACCAAACGCTGATCCGCTTTATCAAACGGTAATTCGTTCTGGTAAAGCTTTTTGAGAAACTGAATCTGCTCCTGAGCTGTGATTCGCAAATTGCCATCAATCCAGTAAGTACTGGAGTCTCCAGTTGGATCAGCATTGCCATAATCAATTTTGTTCAGATAGTCACGCGCCTTTTCCTCACCGATCTGTTCACCAAATTGCTCATAGACCCATACCGCAGAATTGCGCATTGATGAACGCAAATCCTGATCCTGATTATGCGGGGCAAAACTACGCTCCACACCATCCCATGGAAAAATCTGAAATTCATCTTTGATGATACCCGCATCAAGGGCAAACAAAGCATGGGGAATTTTGAATGTCGATGCCGGTGGCAAACGCTGTTGAGATCTCGGCTCATTAAACACCATTAGTTTTGAATTCCCCATGCGCTGATCCAACACAACTATCGTGCCTTGTGCAGCATGGTTATCAAAAATTGTCTGCCAGTCTGGCCGAACTTCTGTATCCACTTCAGCGAATGTATTTGCAGATAAGAATAAGCCACAATGAATAAAAATCAGCGCTACGCGGTTCATAAAAGTACCTTCATCAGATAAACATGAAAAAGGCGCCAAAGCGCCATTTATTGAAAGTATAATGTTGATTACAAGATATCAGGCAGAAACCATTATCTTTGCACCCAGTATCAGAAGTTTATTGTAAAACGCATCCGCACGGGGCAAATCTGTTTTTGTTACCGTCATCAAGAGGTAAACACTGACTGGACATGTTGTTTGGCTTGAGCTTTACGATGGATTTTTTTGCACATCTTATGAATAATTTTTTTTGAATGGAGTGATATTTTAGGTTGGCCGAAATAAGCTTGGAAAAACACCACTATATCCTTGGCACTCCATAGACCATTCAAATGCCGAATAAAGGTTGTTAAATCATGGATCGCAGCACGTTTTTTAAATAACCGATATTTTAATTTCTCAAGATCGATAAGTTTTACATCCCATTCGTTGGCTAGCTGACGAACCATAATATGTTTTGGATAGAGACAATTATGCTGATAGTGGTATTGGTGCAGATGATGGATCAATTTGGCAGTGCTTGTTAGCAGAGCTTTTCTGTCACACGAAGGTAACAGCTGAAAATCAATTTTATCCAGGCTGACATAGCCTTCTAACGCTTTGGTAACCAGAACAGCTTTGGATGCTTTTGTTTCAAAATATAAAACATCCAAAGTTGGGATGTTTTTAGCATTAAGTAATTGAATATTGCGGTATTCACGCAAAAACGTTGGAATGCCTTTAATCGGGTGCATTAGCGTTTTCGTCACATGATTTTCTTGTCTTTTGATAAAGACTTTTTGCGGTTGACCGAAGCTATCAACCACACATTTCACAACACCACTCCAGCCTCCACGACGAATATTGGGTGCTTCAAACCAAGGTGAGTTATTACGCCAAAAGGCATCGAAAGTATCGCTGTTCTGGCCTGCGGCAAAGCCTGATAGACTCATGTTATTTGGCATCACAGGTTCTCGTCTTTTTCGAGAATATAAGTCCGCCACATCGCGTATTTCGGCAGAAAATCCAGATGGGCTTTTATACGAAAAGCCGCTTGCGTAAATTCTTTTTCAATAATGTTTTTTGGAATGACAAATCGGTTTTGATAATCTCGATTTGCCCTGTTGGACTCGAGTTTTTTTCGCCGCCATGCTTTAAAATTTCCATCCACCCACAATGAAACAATCACAGTTGATTTGCTGACACGATGAAATTCTTTTAACAGCTTAAGACGGTCTTCGGATTGACCAATATGGTGTAATAAACGGATGCAGAAAATATTATCTACATAACCGTCACTTACCGGTAATGAAAAAGCAGACGCTTTAAAGGTATGTACTTTCTTTGAGAGTTGTTTTTCACGATACTGTAACCCGATATCAATCATCTTCTGACTGTTATCGCTGGCGAAGACAATTCTTTCAGGGTTTTCAGTCAGTACCTTCCAAAAGCGTCCTGTTCCACAAGGTACATCGAGCACGCTAAGTGGATCACCCGCAATTTTTAAGGCTTTTCTGGCGATCTGCTGATCTCGCCAATTTGACAATTTTCTTGCTAAACCATCTGCATGCTTATAAAAGTAGGCTTTGGCATGAAGTTCATTATATTTTTCTGAAAATTCAAGTTGATTGGTATCCAGGTTTGACATCTATGACATGCTCACTCTGATAAGGAAAGGAAGTGGCATTGTCAGTCTTCATGCTTAAGGGAAACTTAAGTTTATTTAGATACATTAAAAAGCAAGAAAATGAATACTGTAGTGATTTTTCCTATCAACAATCTCGCTGAATAACCTCTTTAAAACATAACGTTATCCGTAAAGAGTCTGCTGATTTAATAACCACACACCTGAAAATAAAATCGGAAAATCATAATGAAAAAACATACTGAAGCTCATAAAACGCAACATATTGGTTGGCTTCGTGCTGCGGTAATGGGGGCAAATGATGGCATTGTTTCCACAGCCAGTCTTATTGTTGGTGTAGCAGCTGCAGGCGCATCAACTGAGATCATCTTTATGACAGGTGTAGCAGGCCTGGTTGCAGGTGCTATGTCCATGGCGGCAGGAGAATATGTCTCCGTTAGTTCTCAGGCTGATACTGAAAAAGCCGATATTGAGCGTGAACGCGTCGAGTTAGCAACTGATCCGCTTCATGAGTATGAAGAATTGACCGCGATTTACATTCATCGCGGTCTGGATAAATCGCTTGCTCAACAAGTAGCAAAACAACTGATGGATAAAGATGCGTTAGTTGCTCATACTCGAGATGAGCTTGGCATATCAGAAGACTTCACCGCAAAACCAGTCCAGGCAGCATTTTCATCCGCGGCTACCTTTACGGTTGGCGCGTTATTACCCTTGATGGTGGTGCTTTTGGTCTCAAGTAATCGATTGATAATAAGTGTTTCCATCAGTGCTTTAATAGCATTAGCGATTTTGGGCGCATTATCAGCAATGATTGGGGGAGCATCCGTTACAAAAGCCGTCTCACGTGTTGTGTTTTGGGGGGCATTGGCAATGGGACTGACGGCTTTGGTTGGTCATTTTTTTGGAGTTTGAGATCCTTCTGGGACGCGATTCTTAAGCTGTCCTGCCGAAAAAAAACCTTAAAGTGGATTAGGGATTTCCTTTTCTTTTTGTTGGAAAACCACTGTGACTACTGTTCCGTGACCAAGGGTGCTATCTAAGTTAATAGTCCAGTGCAATCGATCACATATCCTTTTGACGAGATTTAGTCCCAGCCCTGTTCCACCAACCTTGGTACTGTAACTACGTTCAAACACCTGAGTTAGCTTGTCAGCTGGGATACCTTCACCCGTGTCGCTGATCGAAAATTCATTGTCGCTAATGTGAATCCGTATGATTCCTCCCTGAGTATGCTCGATAGCATTTCGCAGTAGATTGCTAACGGTTATCAGCACCAGATTAACGGGCAGAAATAATTGTGGTGAACCCAAATAATTACGTTCAATCAACAATGATTGGTCAGCGATCTGTCCGGCATAATCTTCCAGACATTGCTCTACCAGAGCCGCGAGGTCTATTGAGCTGTCCTGATAGATCTGGCTGCTTTCTTCGCGCGATAAAAGAAGCGTCGCTTCGATGAAGGCAAGCATTTCTGTACAGGCTCGGTTTATACGTTCCAACGCTCGCTGCGACGCCGGGCTATGAGTATCGGCCGAGAGTACATCCAGGGCGCCCATCATCACTGTCAGCGGTGTGCGTAGCTCGTGACTTGCCGCTGCAGTAAAAGATCGCTCCCTTTCGACAAATTTCTCCAAACGTTCCTGATATTTATCAAACGAGGAAGCAATCTGACCGATCTCCGTACCGACATAATCATCAGCAATACGTAAGCCCGTTTGTCCCGGCTCAATATCGGTGAGTCGCCGCGACAGATTCTGCACCGGTGCCAATATAGCCCGTGTAGCACTCAAACCCATGGCAATTGCCACGATCAATACCAGAAAAAGGCCATAGAGAAGCATACGTAATACAGCATGTTCCTGTGCTTCCCATTCGGTAATATCGTAGGTCAAATAAACAGGACTCCCATTCCATTCGCCCACTTCAACCTGATAAACCGAACCTCCCATCGAGACCGTGTGATGTGATCCTGGCTCCAACTCAGCGAACTCTGGGGCAATATTTGTGTTTTTACCACCAATAAGAAATTCCCAGCCAGTGAATAATGCATTTTCATGATAAGTGCCATCATCCAGTTGCGCCGTTAGCACCCGCAACTGCTCAGCGACCATGTCACCGAAAACTCTTGCCTCCAGTTGTGACTTGATGAGCAACACGCCTCCTGCAAACAAAAAACTAGTGACGCTGACGATGAGTACAAGTGCAGTGAGTATTCGAAATTTAACGGATGCTTTAGATTTCATGGAAGTGATGGCTCGGCAACCAGTCGGTAGCCCGCTCCATGAATAGTGTGAATCAGCTTGGTGGCGAACGGTTTATCAACCACATTGCGCAGGCTATAGATATGCATGCGCAACACATCATTATCGGGCAGCATATCTCCCCAGATGTGCTGCTCCAGTTCTTCACGGGTGACAACACGATGCGTATTTCTCATCAACAGCTCCAGCACTTTGCGTTGCACTGGATTGAGTTCCAACAGCTGACCAGCTCTTGTAGCAGCAAGAGTCTGGGGATCGTAGTGTAAATCGCCCACTATCAATGTCCGTGGTGTGTGAGAGCTGCCACGTTTTATGAGTGCCTGCAGCCGCACTTCGAGCTCCTTCACGGAAAAAGGTTTCACAAGATAATCATCGGCCCCCGCCTGAAATCCCTCTAATTTATCGTCAAGCTGATCACGCGCTGTCAGCATCAGCACCGGCACATCGTTGCTGCCTTCATTCCGCAGACGTCTGCATACCTCCATGCCATTAAGTCCTGGCAACATAATGTCAAGGACAATCACGTCATAACGCTCGCTCAGCGCGAGCTTCAAACCATGTGGTCCAGTCGCAGCAAAATCGAGCACATGCCCCTTGGGCTCCAGATAGTCAGCAATGTTTGCTGCGATGTCGCGATTGTCTTCGATTACCAGCACTTTCACTGCCACCTCCTTACACCAATTAATAACTTTGTCAGTGTCAATCGGCCCATGTCAAAAAAAAGTCAACTCAACGGGTTGACAATTTATTTACAACTTCTGACTTAGGCTGACGTAAAAGCTTTCACCCTATCCCAACTGATAAAGGGAAACTTTACAAAGTGAAAAAAACACACCTACAACGCCTTACAACACTAACCATTTTAGTTGCGTTCTTGGCCACGCCAAATCTCCACGCTCAGGAACTCGATCATGCGCCACTTATCACGACTCAAGATTTAAATTTTACTACCCTGCTGGAACAGACGTTGGCACATGCCCCTGAAGCTTTGGAAACCGAAGTACGGACAGAGCAGGCGCAGGCCATGGTAGATGTTGGTGAAAGCTGGATTGCTGGCCGGCCAAGCGCGCAACTAGACTATATCGACGATCAAATGCTCAGTAACCTCGGTGAACGCGAGCTCACTTATGGCATCACTTTACCCCTGTGGCGATCTGGTGAGAGGAACACCATGCAAGCCCGGGGACAACAATACAATGTCCAGGTAGCAGCGTGGCAAGAAGCTTTTACTCTGACGATGGCAGGACGACTACGCCAGGTACTGGCAGACATGCAGGATGCAGATTCTCTGTTGGCAACAGAACAACACGCTACAGCAGATGCCCGGCAATTACTGTCAATTGCTGAGTCCTTGCACTCTGCGGGCGAAACTGCACGGCGTGATGTTTTGCAGGCTCAAACATTGCTGCTGGCCCAGCAACGAAATGAACTGGCAGCAGAGGCAGCCCGTGTTGATGCTGAACGTAAATACCAGATGCTGACTGGTCTGAATATCCGACCAGAAAAGCCGCATATCGAAACCCTTCAAACGACTGAAGAGGTTAGCCCAGAACATCCTCTATTGCGACTGTTAAGAAGCGATATCGATCTGGCAGCCGCCGAAATCAACAAGACAGAATTGGAGGCACTAGGTAACCCCACTATCAGCATTGGCTCACGTCGACAAAGAGCGGGTAATCAGAACGATTATCAAGATGCCTTGGCACTCTCAGTAACCATCCCCTTTGGTGGTCGCGCTCATGTCAATGCATCCACCAGTTCGGCGCGCCGCAATAAGGTCGACGCTGATGTGCGCTACCTCAATACTTACCGTGAATTGAACCTGCAACTTCACGAAGTTGCACACGAGCTTTTCACCTTGAATGAATCTCTGCCACTCAGCAAGGAGCAGGCCCAGCTGGCACGTCAGCAGTGGGAGATGGCAAAAACCGCTTTCGTTTCCGGCGAGACCGATATAAGTCAGGTAGTCATCGCCTTGCAGCAGAAGCGCCGGAGCGCCCGTGATCTTGAAGTGATTACTCTGCGACAAACCCGCCTGATTACTGAATTTAACCAAATCGTTGGAGTCCTGCCATGAGCTTTTTTTCCCGCAAGAAATTCGTTGTGGCTGTTTTGGCAATTTTTTCCGCATCCCTCAATGCTCAGGAAATCGTGCCCATTAACAGCGAAGATGTAACCAGGATGGGCATTGTCTTTGCTCCGGCTATCCCAGTAGACACAAGCACCGGCGCACGATATGCCGCGACAGTCGTCAACTCACCAGACAGCGCCGCAAGTGTGACAACGCCCTGGGCAGGTACACTGGTTTCATGGGCTCTTATACCCGGACAGAGTGCAAGTGCGGGCACTATTCTCGCCACTTTCAGTAGCCCTTCCATCTTGCCACTGCAAAACACCTGGATCGATGCCGTCTCTGCTCTGGAAGGAGCCGACTTCGAACTGCGCAAAGACGAGTCTCTATACACTGAGGGCGTTATCTCGAAACAGCGTCTGACAAAAACCCGTCTGCTAAAACAACAGGCGGTGTTCGCTGAACGCACTGCGCGATCACATCTGGCACAAGGCGGTTTCGATACAGCAAAACTCGAGGTGCTGCGAAAGCATGGATCAGGCCTGGGAGAATTCTATTTGGTTGCGCAGGAGGATGGCGTCCTGTCACAGCGCATGTATAACATCGGCAGCTATGTAGAGGCTGGGCAAATCATCGCTACGCTGAATGCAGGCACTCGCCGTTGGGCCAGCACTCATATTCCTGCCAAAGCAGCAGACGCATTGGAGATTGGCCATCAGCTGAGTATTGCTAACAGTGGCGAGACGTTGACCTTGCGCCAGAAGGATCTGGTCATCGACAGCAGTAATCAGACAATTAAGTTGCTGGCGGAGTTTAACGCCGATACTTCCTTCACCACGGGGCAGGTCTTATCTATTGTGCTGCCACCGGTCGGTAAGGGTGTGCTCATCCCTGACCGTGCGGTCGTGCATACTGGCGGTGAGACGATAATTTATGTGCGAACGGCCGCAGGGATTGAAGCACGTGCTCTGGAACTGCAATCTATCGGGGATGACTATCTGGCCTCCGAAGGCATTGCGGTTGGCGAGGAGATCGCCATTCAGGGCACGGCTGTTCTCAAGGGTATTCAACTCGGATTGGGTGGGACTGAGTAATGCTGTCTTCACTGATTCAATGGTCCCTCAGCCAGCGTCTGCTGGTCTTATTGCTGTCAATATTGTTGATTGGTTTTGGTGGTCGAGCACTGCTCAATATACCTATTGATGCCTTCCCCGATATTTCGCCGACACAAGTAAAGATCATCATCAAGGCGCCGGGAATGACCCCGGAAGAAGTAGAATCGCTTATTACGCAACCTGTTGAAGTGGAATTGCTGGGCATCCCGTTCCAAACCATGCTGCGCTCCATCTCCAAGTACGCACTGACCTCCATCACATTGGATTTTGAGGACGGTACCGACATCTACTGGGCTCGCCAACAGGTCACCGAACGACTCAGCAATGTCTGGGACAATCTACCCGGCGGCATCAGCGGTGGACTAGCGCCGATGAGCACACCACTGGGCGACATGTTTATGTTCACCATCGACAATCCATCCATGACCCTGGAGGAAAAGCGCTTCCTGCTGGACTGGACCATTCGTCCGGCGCTGCGTAACGTGCCTGGGGTTGCTGATGTGAACTCGCTCGGCGGCTTTGTTCGCACCTATGAAGTCAAACCTCTTCGTGAAGCCATGAGGGCAATGGGCGTTAACTTGCAGGATATCGCCGACGCACTCAGCGCCAACAACAAAAATGATGGTGCTGGACGGATTGATCAGGGAGAGGAAGTCATTCTGGTTCGCGTAGAAGGTGCGATTAACGGCTTTGAAGACATCAGCAATACCTATGTCGTAAACGCTGAGGGTGATCGCATTCCGCTAGCCGAAGTGGCACATATCACCACGGGGAGTATGGAGCGCTACGGCGCAGTTACGGCGGATGGTGGAGCAGAAGCAGTGCAGGGCCTGGTGATCGGGCTGCGTGGCGCCAATTCCCGTGAAGTTGTGCAAGGCGTTAAATCCAGGCTTCAGGCGTTGCAAGACACCTTACCAGAAGGCACACAGATCAGAGTTTTTTATGACCGTACGGTACTAATTGAAAGTGCCGTAGGTACGGTATCCTCTGCCCTTCTGGAAGCTGTGGTTTTGGTTATTATTCTGCTTGGTCTGTTCCTTGGCAATGTGCGTGCCGCACTCACTGTGGCTATCATCCTGCCCTTATCAGCCTTGTTCACATTTCTCATGATGGGAAATATGGGGATGTCGGCCAATTTGATGAGCCTGGGGGGCTTGGTTATCGCCATCGGTATGCTGGTGGATTCGTCTATCGTAATCGTCGAAAACATTGTCTCCTCACTTGCGCACCAGCGCGGCATACGACGATTGCCACATCTGCATATTATCTACCGTGCGGTGCGTGATGTGGCAGCACCTGTGACCTCCGGCATCATTATCATCGTCATCGTGTTCCTGCCGCTACTGACACTGGAAGGGCTTGAAGGCAAGCTTTTCGGCCCGGTAACGTTAACCATCGTCTTCGCACTGCTGGGATCGCTGCTGTTATCCCTGACATTGATTCCCGTCATTGCGTCATTCCTTGTCCGCTCCGATGCTCATGCCGAACCATGGCTGAGCCGGACCCTGGCAAAAACTTATGAACCTTTGCTGCGCAAGGCATTGCTGCATCCTGCCCTGGTTTTAGGAGCCGCAGGAGTATTGCTGGCTGCCAGCTTTGTGGTGTTTCCACTGGTTGGCAAGACCTTCATGCCTACTATGGATGAGGGTGACATTCTCATCCAGCTGGAAACAATTCCTTCGATCAGTCTCGAGGCAAACACTCGTATCGTGCTTCAGGTAGAACGTGCGATTCTTGATGAGGTTCCGGAAGTAGCACGCATCGTCTCACGTATCGGTTCAGATGAGATGGGCATGGATCCGATGGGACTAAACGAGACTGATATTTTCCTGCAGTTGCGTCCCGTCGAAGAATGGCGTGTCGCGACCAAGACAGAACTTGAACAGCATCTTCGCGAGGTCATGGATCGTTTCGTTGGGTTTAACTATGGATTTACACAGCCGATCGACATGCGTGTATCGGAGATGCTCACCGGCTCGCGTGGTGATGTTGCTATCAAACTGTTCGGTCCAGACCTGGACACCCTAAACTCCATCGCACAGCAGATCGCCACGCAAGTGGAAGCTATTCCCGGTGCTATTGATACCTTTGCAACACTTAATGAGGGCGCTCAATATCTGCAAGTGAGTATCGACCGCATCATGGCCGGGCGGCTGGGACTGGATGCTGATGCACTGCAGACCCGTCTGCGTGCGGAGATTGAAGGCGTCAACGTGGGCAATGTAATTGAAGGCAGCGCGCGTGTTCCCCTGATGTTGCGCTACGAAGCTATTGAAGGTGACGGCCTGACGCGTCTTAGCGACAGCTTTATTGACTTGCCTGATGGTGGCAAGATTCCGCTGTCAGAGATAGCAACCGTTGCCCGTGTCGAAGGCCCAATTATTATCTCCCGTGAATCCGGCCAGCGCTTCAGCGTGATCCGCACTGACGTAGCAGAACGTGATCTGGTGGGCTTTGTAGAAGAGGCACAGAAGCTGATCGCAGATAATGTCGAGATGCCGGATGGATATCGTTTGGAATGGGGCGGTGAGTTCGAAAATCAACAGCGCGCCGCCGCACGTCTAATGCTCGTGGTGCCACTTGCACTTGCATTGATCGCACTGTTGCTATTTTTGACGTTCCATTCCATTAAACAGACGCTAATCATTCTGTCTAACATTCCTTTTGCCCTGACAGGCGGACTAATCGGTTTGTGGCTGACCGGTGAGTTTCTATCTGTGCCAGCTTCGGTGGGATTCATCGCCCTGCTGGGTATTGCAGTATTGAACGGCGTGGTAATGATGACTTACTTCAATCAGTTACGAGCCAAAGGTCTGGATATTGCCACAGTAGTAACCGAGGGAGCACTTCGTCGGCTGCGTCCAGTGATGATGACAGCCACAATCTGTGCGTTCGGACTGGTGCCACTGTTACTGGCTACCGGCCCAGGATCGGAGATTCAGCGACCACTGGCGATCGTAGTGATCAGTGGACTGATAAGCTCCACACTGCTGACACTTTTTATGCTTCCGATCATTTATAAGGCATTTCATCGTCCCCTCAACAGCTCTGGAGACAGTGTATGAACACGTCAACGCATGAACAAACCGCCGAGGAAATCTGCATACTGATGCTCAACATTGCACCGGAGCTTGAGGAAGATCTGGTTGACTACCTGCTTTCCATTGAGCAGATTGTGGGCTTTAGCTCATACACAGTGTACGGACATGGTCAGCAGCATGGGCTTAGCGTGGCAGAGCAGGTCTCGGGGAGGCGCAAGCGTTCTCAATACGAACTGATTGTTAATGTGTCGACCATACCACTGATTCTCTCCGGTCTGGCCGAGGCAGTGGGACGTGATATCGTCTATTGGCAACAGCCTGTCAGTAATTTCGGCAGAATCGAATACTGATGGTGTTTATTTAACAAATAATGGTCAGTCAGTCCCCTTGAAATTCAATATCAATTTGGGCAACTTAGTAGCATGAAACCGAGCAATGTCACTACTGTGATATTCATAAACTTCATTGATATTTAAAGATAAAGGCGCAAAAAAGCGCCTTTTCAAAAGTGCAATTTTAAATTACCGAATTCATTCCTGCTTGATCAAATAAACATTTTTCAACCCTTTAGGTGACAGAGAACCATCCTCGTTAATGACCAAGACCTCTTCGTCCTCTTCACTCAACTCAATTAACACCTCGTCACCATCAACTCTATATTCATATTCCTGCATCTGACCTTTTTCACGAATCATGACTTTGCCATTCGGTTCAAACGTGAAGTGATAGATGCCAAGGTCATCTGTATAAGTGCCTTCAAGCCCTGAGCCGCAGGCTGTCAGCCAGAGAGAAAACAGACTAATAATAAGTATTTTTTTCATCTGCTTATTCCTTATAAAGTAGGTTTACTACTGCCAGCAAGTCTGGCTTCAGTCGCTTCCGTTTGCAGCTGTTCAACCCACTCCATGGATTTCAGGTTGGCTTTCACCCAGGTCGGGGCATCTATCATGGTGGCAGTGACTCTATTTGCGGGTGAATCAGGTTGCAACATGCCCATGTCATAGACCAGATATCCAGCACAATCATCAATACTGGTGAGCTTGGTATTTTGAAACCGATCCAGAAAATAACGTTTACCACTCGACAAAAAGATACCATTCATAATCTGATCAATATCCGGCATCATCACCAGATTGGTAGCGGCATAACAACTCTGTTTTCCCTCAGGAAACCACCAGACCAGTCGACTGCCGATAGTCTGGGGTTCACCATATTTATCGTTAAGGGCTGTCATGTATTGGCCTTTTGTGGTGGGATTATTACGCGTATTAATGGTTCGGATAATCGCCACGACGCTTGACTGTTCAGGCGGGGGTGAAAAAAACACATTGAAACTCTCCTGGTTCCGCCCTTTTTCTCCCATCACATCTTTTCCGGCGGTCACGCTATGCAGAAAGGACTCTGTTTTGTGGACCTCTGCTCCGTCGTGGTACTGAAAATATTGATGTTGCTGCTGGATACTTTCCGGTTTTGCTCCGTGCGTTAATAGCGTCTGTTGCACTTCATCAAAACTCATCCCTAATTTAAGACCTACAATATCAAAATCGTCGGCAATTGCTGTTGTCATAAAACTAAAACAAAAAAAGCCGAACATTACTTTTTTGAGCTGTTTCATCCCACCCCCCCCCATGCCATTCCTAGTGAATAAACAAATTTACTTTTAAGGTATTTATCCATAAAAGACAAGTACTTAAATCGTATTAAAATTCATGCTGACTGAAATTAAAAAACATTCCGGTAAAAAATGGTTAACTATCACTCAAAGGTGAATTAGTGAAACCTCAGGCACCATTGCGTTATCAGTTTTATCGTCAAGGCTTGAATGAGGTGATGCCAATGGAAAGGGATAGCGGGTCATGAAAACAAAAAGTCGCTTTATCGAACGTTTAAGTTGGTTTCTGGATGAGAGTATCCCCCTGCCCGGTGGCTATAGAATCGGTCTGGATGGTTTTATTGGTCTGATACCGGGTATCGGCGATTTTATTGGTGGACTGTTATCCAGCGTCATTATTTACAAAGCTCACCAACTGGGTGTGCCACGAATGATATTGGGCAGAATGATTATCAATATGGTGATCGACACGGTATTGGGTGCTATTCCTGTTGCTGGTGATGTATTTGACTTTGTCTGGAAAGCCAACAAGCGTAATGTCGTCTTACTGGACGATTATCAGCAACAACCCAAACAGGTTTACCGCAAATCATTGATTCAAAACATCTTGTTTATTGGATTATTACTGGGCATTCTGGTTCTACTGATTGTATTCATCAGCTGGATCTTCGGACTGCTGATATCCGCAATCAATAACTAAACCATGAACGTATTTTGTTATAAGTAGTAACTTGTTTTGCCGCGACCTGATTTCATTTAATAACAACGATAAAGCGGCTTATACTCAACCAGAGAGAGAACTTATCATGACAAATACCATCTATCGTTTTTTTAAGCCCTTGCTGTTTATCGTGTTAGGTATGCTGTCTCTGACAGCCATGGCCAGCGATAAAGTACTTATCGTCGTCACCAGCCATGGCTATATTGGTGAAGATGAAGCCTCCAGTAAAAAGGATACCGGTTACTTCCTGTCTGAAGTCACGCACCCGTATTACGAATTAAAAGCGGCCGGTTTTGAGATTGATATTGCCAGCCCTGAAGGGGGATTACCGCCAATGGATCCCGGTAGCTATAAATTATCGGATGATGACAACAAACGCTTTATGGAAACGCCCGAAGACTGGGGCAAAATGGAAACATCATTGCGACTGGAAGAGATCAAATCAGACGACTATGCTGCGATTGTGTTTGCCGGTGGGCACGGCACCATGTGGGACTTTCCGGACAATGCCGATATTCAACGTCTGACCAGAGAAATATATGAAAATAATGGTGTTGTGGCAGCAGTTTGCCATGGTCCGGCGGCGTTGGTGAATGTCACCTTGTCGGATGGCGAGTACCTGGTTGCCAATCGTGAGGTCAGCACCTTTACCAATATTGAAGAACGCATCGTCAGACTCTACAGTGATATGCCATTTTTACTGGAAACCCGCCTGGAACAACGCGGAGCTAATGTCAGCAAGTCATGGATTCCATTTATGGAAAAAGTCAGTGTCGATGAGCGTCTGGTCACAGGCCAAAACCCGAACTCAGCCCGTACTATGGGCAGTGAGGTTGTGCAGTTACTGCAACAACGCTAAGTTCTCAGTCAGCTTCCATTTAAAATGCCCGCCTCGCGGGCATTTTGCTATTTGCATCGAACTCTCGGGCTCACAAGGGTCTATTGAATTTTTGGGAGAAAACAGCAATGTCCCGTTTTATTTACATAGTGTTTTTCGTGGTTGCCTTTCCTGTTCTGGCTGAACAGAAAACCTACGGTCCGCAGCTGGAGGGGTTTAACTATCCTTTTCCGGTAAAAATATTTCGACTGGCCTCTCAGGGCCAGCAACATGAAATGGCTTACATGGATATTCAACCTGAAAAACCTAGTGGAAGTACCGTCGTGTTACTGCATGGTAAAAACTTCTGCGCCGCCACCTGGGAAGGGACTATTCACTTTCTGACAGACAATGGCTACCGTGTTATCGCACCGGATCAGATCGGTTTTTGTAAATCCAGCAAGCCCGAACATTATCAGTTCAGTTTTCATCAACTCTCTGCCAATACCAGCGCCTTACTTGCTCAACTGGATATTGACAACTACATCATCATGGGCCATTCGATGGGTGGCATGCTGGCAACCCGTCATGCATTACTTAATCCTGAAAAGGTTGAACAATTGGTTATGGTCAATCCTATCGGTCTGGAAGACTGGCTGGCCAAAGGTGTGCCCTACCGTGAAATTAATGACTGGTATCAAGGTGAATTAACAACCAATGCCGACGGCATTCGCCAATACCAGAAAAGTACTTATTACGCCGGAACCTGGGAACCGGGATATGATCGCTGGGTTAATATGCAGGCCGGACTATTTCAAGGCCCGGGGCAGGAAAGTGTCGCCTGGAATTCAGCGCTGACCTACGACATGGTACTGACTCAGCCGGTATTTTATGAATTCGGGAATCTGCCAGTGCCCACTCTGCTGCTGATTGGCGAAAAAGATAATACGGCGGTCGGTAAAAACCTGGCCCCGGAGGATAAGCGATCTGCACTTGGTAACTATTCTAAAATCAGCCGGGAAGTTGCAGACAGAATTCCGGATGCCACTTTAGTCACGTTTGAGGATTTAGGCCATTCACCCCAAATCCAGGATCCGGATCGATTTCATCAGGCGTTGATTGAACATTTGCAACAACCTTGAAAATTTCGATTGAGCTTGTCCGATAAAAAAAGGGCCGCTAAGCGGCCCTTTCTGTTTCACGAGTCGTGCTTATTACCACCGCATCATGCGTCTGATAATGCCGTCATTCCGGTAGGAATGGTAAATCGCCCCGCTGACATGCACCGCAATCAATGCCAGCAGAATCCATGCTGAATAGGTATGTAATTCACCCCAGAACTCATTCATATCTTCGTTGGCTTCAGCAATGCGTGGCAGCGTAAATAACCACCAAACAGTTGTATCCCACTTGGTATGTGCCGAAGAGAGATAACCACTGATACAGACAAAAAAGATAAGCCCGTAAATGGCAATGTGCGCCAGTATCGCTGACTTATGCATCCACGGTGTCATATCCTGTGCCGACGGTGGTGCAGGTGGATATTTAAATCGCATGTAAAGCATTACGATCAACAGTACTACCAGCGTCAAGCCGATGTTCTTGTGCAATTGGAACGGGAATGCCCGGAACTGCAGCTCTTCAGAGGGTAATGGCAGGCCCATCATCCACCAGCTGGAAATAAAGAGAAAAAATATTGAAACGGCCAGCAACCAGTGAAGGACAACGACCGCTCTGTTAAAACCTTGTCTTTGCATAATTATCTTCCAATTAATTATTTGTGAGAATCAGGCAACGTCGCGTTGGATGCGTGCCGCTTCGGTATGCCGACCTGCAATAGCGCCGACCAGTAACATCAAGTGCAGAAGGAACCACAGCAGGATGCTCCACAGGTACATATCCCGCAATAAAGGCCCTGTCATCACCACAGCAGCAAACTGCAGCAAATCAACTGCCGCCAGTCCGATAAACACTGCGATGGCGGCCGTCGTAGACCACGGGGTGTAATTCACTAATGCCCCACCAATGATGACTGAGGCAAACGCAAGTAATGTACCGACTAAAGCCAGTTTCATCATCGTGTCGGGAAACCAGTCGGGGGTAGACTGTGCAATACCTTGCACATAATCAACAAGAAATTCACACTGCTCCAGCGTGATACCTTCTTCATCAAGCTCACCTAAAGGACAATCGGCTTCAGGCATTACCCCCGAAACCGGCATATTTGAGGTCATAACAGATTGTTTCATTAACTCTGTACCATGCATCGCCGTCAGAAAGACGCCTAGCATGATCGCCACTACGCCAAGAATACTGGCCCAGTTAGGCGTCGAACTATTATTTAGATCGTTGGATACCATAAGCACCTGCCCTTGATTGTTATCAATTAATTATTTTCGAACAGAAAACAGCCCATCGTTTTGACGTTAGCTACTCTCTCCTGGCAAACGCTTGGCTTGATATTAATCACACTCGTTCAGTTTTTTATGATGCTGACGCCAAGCGAATAAACCTGTGACAAATCGGTTTTTTTATAAGTTCATGCCGCAAGAATTACCTCGCTAAATAAGCAAACCACCTATTAAATGTTATTTCTAACCAAGACTTAATTTCTGTCACTAAAATAAGCGTGTATCCTTTACCTACCGTTTAATTTGCTGAACATGCCAAGCCATGAACCAACGCCAGCCCCCAATCAAAAAACTGCTGCTTAATTGTGATATGGGCGAAAGTCTTGGACCGTGGTCAATGGGGATGGATGAGCAGGTGATGCCCTTGGTGGACATGGCCAATATCGCCTGTGGTTTTCATGCTTCCGATCCGCTCACCATGACGCGGACGGTGCTTTTAGCAAAACAATCCCAAACTCAGATTGGCGCCCATCCAAGTTATCCGGATCTGATTGGTTTTGGCCGTCGCAGTATGCAATGCACACCTCTGGAAATTATCTCGATGGTGCAATATCAGATTGGTGCACTGGATGGAATTTGCAGGGCACATGACAGCCATGTAAGTTACGTCAAACCGCATGGTGCGCTCTACAACGATATGATGCGTGATGCCGATATTCTGCGAGCAATATTGGAGGCGATAGCGTCCTACGATAGCAATCTGCCCTTAATGGTTCTGGCATCAACTGATAATCGCAAAACCGAATCCATTGCGGCCGAGTTTGGTATCAAATTACTATTCGAAGCCTTTGCTGATCGGGCTTATGAAAATAACGGTCTGTTACGTCCGCGAAATCAGGAAGGCGCTGTGTTTCGTTCGGAGCAGCAAATCCTTGAACAGGCGTTATTACTGGCCACCGAAGGCAGCGTCATCAGCCGCAATGGTCAGCGATTGAAGCTCGATGCCGATACGCTATGCGTCCATGGCGATAATGCCGAATCCGTTAAGGCCGTTCGACATATCCGTAATACGTTCAACAAACTATACCGCTGCTGATCATGTTTCAGATTGAACAGGCAGGCCCTGACGCAGTATTGATTCGCTTTGGTGAACAGATAAACACCGATCTGGTGCCCGTGATTCGCGCCGCGACCAAACGGCTGCATAAAGAATTACAGGAAGAAATTCGGGGCCTTGTACCGAGCTATACTACGTTAATGCTCTGTTACGACCCACGGAAAAATGACTTTCCAGGCATCCAGGATAAAATTCAGCAACACCTTTCAAACTTGAATACCAACCATGCTGAAATGGGCAAATTGATTGAAATTCCGGTTTGGTATCACCCTGATGTCGGACCTGATTTGCACCATGTGGCCGACTTTCATCAGATCAGCATTGATGAAGTCATTCAACGCCATAGTGACACCATCTATCAAATTTTTGCCATCGGTTTTGCACCGGGATTTGCTTATATGGGCAATGTCTCCAATCAACTCGCTACACCAAGACTGAAAACGCCCCGCCCCAATGTCGTTGCTGGTTCGGTAGCGATTGCCGATCAACAAACAGCGGTATACCCCATTAACACACCCGGCGGTTGGAACATTCTGGGGCGTACCACCATGAAAATGTTTGATCGGCAAAGTCCAAAATTATGCCCTGTGTTACCAGGTGATCGAGTGCAATTTATCCCGGTCAGTAAGGCTGAATTTCTGCTGGCAGGCGGTCAGCTGGAATGAAGCAGCCGGGTTTAAAAGTCCTCAAACCCGGCATCCTGACGCTGGTGCAGGACTTGGGCCGCTTTGCCTATCAACATATTGGCCTCTCCCCCGGCGGTGCAGCTGATGAACATGCGTTTTTATGGGCCAATCGCTTATTGGATAACCGGCCCAATCACCCAGCGCTGGAAATTTGCTTTGGTGGCTTGCAACTTGAAGCATTAACCAATACCAATATCGCCATCACCGGCGCTGATATGCAGGCCAGCATTAATGGCGAGCCTTTGGAAAACTGGCAAACACACCCAATAAGCACCGGCGATATACTCAGCTTTGCTCATGCCAAATCAGGTATCCGCAGCTATCTGGCGATACAGGATGGTTTTCAGTTTGAGCCATGCTTCGGGTCTGTTGCCACGGTGATGCGCGAAAAAATGGGTGGCATTGATGGCGATGGTAATCCCTTAAAAGCAGATGACTTTTTACCGTGCAGTCAAAACCGACCCAGATTAAAAACCCATGTTCCGCCGTTATTTATCCCGGATTATCAACAACCTTTAATTCTCAGTGTGATTCCCACCGACCAAACCGATCACTTTGATATAGCAGAACAGGAAAAGCTCTATCACTGGACCTATCGCATTTCGATGCACAGTAATAACATGGGGATCCGGCTTGAAGGCGAACCGATTATTCCCAATGTACAAGGCATTATTTCCGAAGGCATTGCCTATGGCACTATCCAACTTCCCCCGGATGGTCAGCCAATTATCCTGCTCAAAGATCGCCAGACCATGGGCGGCTACCCAAAACTAGGCACGCTGTTTGTGCTCGATGCTTTTTTACTGGCGCAACAGCAAGCCAATACCGAAGTGAGATTTACACAGATTTCGCTGGAAGAAGCTCAGGAAAAACTACGTTATTTCTATCGTTTTTTTGGTGTGTAAATTTTAAGTCGATAAAAATTCATAACGTTTCTTAATCCAAATCTTCCTGACTGAAACGCTCTCTTGATCGACCTTTACAAGGACTTTAACCACGCTTGCGTTTCTCCATTATCCTATCGACGAACGGTGTCAGAATGATTTCCATCGCCAGGCCCATCTTGACGCCTGGCACCACAATATTGTTGGGACGCGACATGAATGAGTCTTTCAACATTGACAGGTAATAAGGAAAATCCGCTACTTCTGGGTTTTTGAAACGGATGACACAGAGGCTTTCATCAGCCGACGGGATTTCGCGCATTACAAACGGGTTGGAAGTATCGATTAGCGGCACCCGCTGGAAGTTGATATGGGTACGCGAAAATTGTGGCGTAATATGATGAATATAATCCGGCATCCGTTTGAGGATGACGTCTACCACGGCATCCTGCGAATAGCCACGGTTGGCGCAGTCACGCTTGATTTTCTGAATCCATTCGATATTGATAACCGGGACCACACCAATCAACAGATCGGTGTACTGGGCAATATTGACCTCATCGGTGACAACACCACCATGCAACCCCTCATAAAACAGTAAATCGCTGTCATTATCGATTTCTTGCCACCTGGTAAATGTGCCTGGTGGTTGGTTATATCTGGTGGCTTCACACTGATCATGAATGTAGTGACGCTTTTCGCCACGCCCCGTTTCAGAGTAAGTTTGGAACAGTTTTTCCAATCTATCCAGGCAGTTTGCCTCCGGCCCAAAGTGGGTCAGCGAGCGACCTTCTGCTTCAGCATTGATGACTTCAGCGCGCATTTCTTCACGGGTGTATTTGTGAAAGCTATCGCCCTCAATAACGACGGGTTTGATATTTGCCCGGCGAAAAATATCTTCAAAAGCATGTTTTACGGTTGAAGTACCGGCTCCTGAAGAGCCGGTAACGGCAATAATCGGGTGGGAAATAGACATTTAAGCCTTCTCCTTGATGGTGAACATTGGGAGGCGGATTTGACTTTGTTACGAGTACAATTTCCGGGCTAGGTAGCCAGTCCACGAGAAGGAATCGACCAGGATGTCATTAGTAATGATATCGCGCTGAAGTTGGGGTTTACCCTTTACATTGGTTGAGTTCGAAGCGCCCAACATGCCAGTAATGGCGCCTCGATCAACCGTAAAAGAAATGTTTTTACATGCTGTTGCCAGATCTAGTAATGCCAAAATATTCATCCTTTCGATTTGCAATTCCATAGGCGGAAAAGCGTGTCACTGATGACCCGTTATTTATGGTTTTTTAATCTAGACCAGCAACGCAATAAATAAAAGACATAAATATTTATGGACGGCATAAACAAATTTTATGGTTCAAGTCGTAACGACTTTTTCATGGCAACACAGGATAGCGTGATCGGCTCCCCTAAACTCGGCACCTTGTTTGTGCTGGATACCTTTTATTGGCTCTGCTAATACTCCCAGCTGCGATAAAGTTCGTTCGCTTCCTTCATATCCTCGTAAAGCCAGACCATTCGATCCAGGAACCAGCTTTTACCAAGATAGGCCAAAGACACACCCAGAATCGCGCCCCAGACAGAAAAATAGACAGTAGCCCAGACCGCTAACAGCAAGCCTGTGAAGGAAATACCATTAAGAAAACCATGTAATGGAATGGTATGCCGATCCGGTATTGGAACCATATCCCGGTTTAAATAAACGCGCTCGCCCAGAACGGCTTTTGATGCCCAGTTTTTGGTAGATTTCGGTTTTTTGAACAAGATAGGATTGAAAAATAACCACAACAAAGATGCCAGACCTGGCACTAGGGCTTGTTTATCTTTCAGAGCCACCACTGCTGGAGGCTATTTTTTCGTCCA
>TARA_R100001591_G_scaffold21658_1_pt1 | contig 134456 bp, 126 predicted proteins | sample TARA_R100001591 | Tara Oceans TARA_R100001591 (sample SAMEA2622725) | marine metagenome | biome: marine biome (ENVO:00000447); feature: surface water layer (ENVO:00002042); material: "saline water (ENVO:00002010), including plankton (ENVO:xxxxxxxx)" | depth 5 m
ATATTAAAAGCTTTTTTGCTAGATGGAGAAAATGTAGTCGTAAACCTGCTTAATAAATTGGGAGCTAACTTAAGAGCAGTTAAAGAAGTAGTGGATGCGGAATTAGGCAGGCTTCCAAAGGTTCAAGGGTCATCCGTATCAGGGCAGTATTTATCAACTACATCCAAAGAGGCATTCGATAAAGCTCAGAAAGAAGCAACAGCTTTGGGAGATGAGTACATCAGCTCTGAACATATTTTGATAGGATTTAGTGAAACTAAAGGTCCAATAGCTTCCCTTCTTAAAGATCAGGGAGTAACTAAAGAAAACATTTTAAAAGTATTGGTCGATGTTCGCGGAAACCAAACCGTGGACGACCCGAATGCAGAAAGCAGATACGGCGCATTGAAGAAATATGCCCGTGATTTGAATGAATTGGCTGAGAAAAATAAACTGGATCCTGTAATTGGTAGAGATCAGGAAATCCGTCGGGTGATGCAGATTTTAACACGTCGTACAAAAAACAATCCTGTATTAATTGGTGAGCCGGGAGTGGGTAAAACTGCAATTGCCGAAGGTATGGCTCTTAGAATTGTTCGTGGAGATGTTCCTGAAGGTTTAAAATCTAAACGAATTGTCGCTTTGGATATGGGAGCCTTGGTCGCGGGAACTAAATTTCGCGGAGAATTTGAAGAACGATTGAAAGCTGTTGTTAAAGAAGTGACAGATTCTGATGGAGAAATTATTTTATTTATCGATGAGATCCACACTTTGGTTGGAGCCGGAGCTACGGAAGGAGCAATGGACGCAGCAAATATTCTGAAGCCGGCACTTGCCCGTGGAGAAATGCACGCGGTTGGTGCAACTACTTTGGATGAGTACAGAAAATACATCGAGAAAGACAAAGCACTCGAGCGTAGACTTCAAACCGTATTAGTCGGAGAGCCATCGATTGAAGATACAGTTTCTATTTTGCGCGGATTGCAGGAGCGATATGAAGTTCATCACGGAGTAAGAATTACGGATGCCGCTATTGTTGCAGCTGCGGAACTTTCTCACAGATATATTGGAGATCGGTTCCTGCCGGATAAAGCTATTGATTTAATTGATGAAGCCGCTTCAAGATTGAGACTTCAAATTGACTCTCTTCCTGAGGAGTTGGATGGAATTGAGCGACAAATTCGTCAGCTGGAAATTGAGCGTGAAGCGTTGAAACGCGAAAAAGATAAAGGCAAGATCAAAGGCATTGAAAAAGAACTTGCTGATCTGGAAGAACAACGAAGCACAATGCGTGTTCAGTGGGAACAGGAGAGAGATACTATCCAGAAAGCCCGTGAACTTAAACAAGCCATTGAGACGACCCGTAACGAAGCTGATAAGGCTGAACGCCAAGGTAACTACGAGAAGGTGGCAGAACTCCGGTATGGGACTATCACACAACTAGAGAAAGATCTTGAAGAGGCGAAAGCTAAACTGGATGAAATGCAGGAAACCAAAGCACTACTGAAAGAAGAAGTAGATGCTGAGGATATCGCAGATATTGTTGCTCGATGGACAGGAATTCCAGTTAAGAAAATGCTCCAGAGTGAGCGTCAGAAGTTATTACAACTAGAAGATGAACTTCACAAAAGAGTGATTGGGCAAGATATTGCTATAGAAGCAGTTTCGGATGCAGTTCGTAGATCTCGTGCAGGTTTACAGGACGAAGACCGACCGATTGGTTCGTTTTTCTTTTTAGGATCTACCGGGGTGGGTAAAACGGAACTGGCAAGAACGTTAGCTGAATTTCTGTTCAATGATCAGAATGCGATGATCCGAATCGACATGAGCGAGTATATGGAAAAACATTCCGTAAGTCGTTTGGTTGGAGCACCTCCGGGATATGTTGGTTATGATGAAGGTGGGCAGCTAACTGAGGCCGTTCGTCGACATCCGTATTCGGTAGTTTTGCTGGATGAAATCGAAAAAGCACATCCGGATGTATTCAATATTCTGCTTCAGGTACTGGATGAAGGAAGATTGACTGACAACAAAGGAGTAACAGTCGATTTCAAAAATACCATCATCATCATGACCAGCAATATCGGTTCGCACTTGATCGTGAACGAAATGGAGAAATCAGGAGGAGAACTTTCTGAAGAAAAGTATGAGAATCTTCAAAATCAATTGATCGACCAGTTAAAGAAAACCATCCGGCCGGAATTCTTAAACCGTGTGGATGATACCATTGTATTCCATCCGTTGGGCAGAGAACACATTCGATCTATTGTGGATATTCAGTTGCGAAGAGTTCATCAGTTGTTAGCCAAGAATAAAGTCACACTGCATGTTTCTGATATTGTAAAAGACTGGCTGTCAGTTCGCGGATATGACCCTGTGTATGGTGCGCGTCCGCTTAAACGAGTACTTCAGCAGAATATCACGAACAAATTGGCAACTCAGCTATTAATGAGAGACAGTGAAGAACCAATTGAATTCGAAGCTACGATCTCCAAAAACGGAAATGAGATCGATTTTGCGGAAGTAGTGGATGATCCCGAGAAATGGGCAAAGGAGAATTGAAGAATTAAGAATTATTCAATTAAGAATTAGGAATGGTTCTCAATTGAATTAGGGTCATTCTGAATGGAGCGAAGGATCTGCAAATTTAAATAATTGTGTAGATCCTTCGGAAGTGTCCTCAGGATGATTCTACCTAACTTCTAAATTCCGAATCCATTTTACGATTACCATCTGCGTTGTAAACCGCATAGGTAAATCCTTCTTGAATACTGTACGCACCAAAGGCACCGTCTTTGTTGAGGGCAAGATAGCCGACTTGAGTATTTTTTAAACTAGTTCCATTTCTTTTGTTGCGGGAAATGATTCTATCTACAGCAATTTTGCAGGCTTCTTCCGGCGAGTAACCTTGTCGCATCATTTCAACGATCAGGGCACTTCCGGCAGTTTTAACGACTTCTTCTCCAAGTCCGGTAGCACAGGCAGCTCCGATTTCGGGATCTACAAAAAGTCCGGCGCCAATAAGTGGGGAATCTCCAACTCTGCCATGCATTTTCCAGGCAGCACCACTGGTTGTACACGCCCCTGAAAGCCTTCCTTCTGCATCAAGTGCAAGCATGCCGATGGTATCATGGTTTTCAATATTTACTTCCGGCTCGTACTTTCCGTTTTCCAACCATTTTTCCCATGCTTCTTTTGCTTTGGGAGTAAGCAGGTCCATTTCTTCAAAACCTTGGTCTTTTGCAAATTGCTGAGCGCCTTTGCCAGCCAGCATAATGTGGGGCGTTTCTTCCATCACCTTACGTGCTACTGAAATGGGGTTCTTATAATTCTGAAGAAAAACTACGGCTCCACATTCGCCTTTATCGTCCATGATGCATGCATCAAGAGAAACAATACCTTCTCTATCCGGTCGTCCGCCGTAACCAACAGACATATTCATTGGATCGTCTTCTTCAACCCGCACTCCAGCTTCAACGGCATCTAAGGCGTAACCTTCATTCTCAAGAATTTTCCAGGCAGCTTCGTTAGCTTTTATTGCAGTATTCCATGTCGCAATTACAACAGGTTTACTTCCTGTAAATTTGTTGACATTCGTGCATCCTATTCCTGCAAGTGGAATAGCTCCAAGAAATCCGGTTTTTAAAAACTGCTTTCGGTTTAGCATAACGGTTAATCTATCCTCATTGGATGAGCTTCTGTATTGAATACATGCTTATCCAGATCAAATACTTTGTCATTGGCAAAAAGGAGGTAAGCATATTTCAAAGTTTCAGCTAAGAAAAAGCTTTCCATATCATCGCTTTTTTCTTTTGTGGTCACGTCAGCTAAAGCAGCATAACCGTGCTCGGTTTTACAATATTCGATCAGACTCTGGAACATAACTTTTCCCATTTCAATATATTTTTCATCGCCGGTTGCTTTATAGAGATAGTATGCAGATTCAATATTTTCAGGACGCAAAGGATAACCCGCCCAGGTTACTTCCATATCAACATAATTCAGACCTTCAGGTTCAATTCCATGTAGCTGCCACATCTTAAAATTTGATTCCTGAACTTTTTCTGCAGTTTCAATGTCTCCTGCAAGCACTAAAACTCCGGGCATAAAAGCATCCAATGCTCCGTAAGTAGTTGCAGTCCGTTCTCCTGTATCCATATTTGCACGGCCGTACCATGTACCGGTTGCAACTTCGTCGAGTAAATATTTTTCCAGAGCGGGTTCATGAGCTTTCCATATTTTTCGGAAGTCTTCATCTCCAAAAAGCAGCCAGGATTTCAACGCATATTCGTAATAAGAGTCTATCATTCCGGAAATATGAGCTTCTTTATTTTGCCATTCTCCGGTTTCCACATCAATAGTTGTTCCTACTAACCCGATCTCTGATCTGCGTTCATACAATCCCAACATCGCTTTTTTGGCGCTGTTATAAAACACAGAATCCTGTGTATGTTTGGTGAGCGTACCGAATTCGATCATCAAAGTTCCAATCTCAGCAGGATTATTAACCTGCCATTCGGTTTCTCCGGTTTTAAGATTTACACGCCCGTAAGACATACCGGTGGCAGAATCAAAAGCAGGTAGCAACCTTCTTCCCAGATCTTCAGCTAATTCCAGAAATCTTTCGTCACCATCCATCTCGTACGCTGAAAGAAGTCCTCCTAAAAGACGGATAGTTATCTCAAAATTGGAAACAAAGAAGTCATGATCAAAAGACAGTTCTGAAAATATAAGTTCTTTTGCTTCTGCTGCTTCTTCATCCAATCCCATTAGTATCATTGTGTCAAATGCATCAACAGGCGTCATAAGTAAAGACGCGTCGTACCAATTTTTTGAGGATTTTGACAAAGGCTTGAGCGCATCGTCGCCCCAGGCATGCTGTTTGTAACCATTCCATGCGTGCAGAAATTCTTGTTTTACTTGCTCAGCTAATTTTTCTTTATCTGATTTCTTAGGAGCACAAGCAAGGCTAATTGCCAGTGCGAAAAGCAGGTATCTCTTCATTAATTATTTTGGTCTTTCTTCTGTTTGTATTGCCCAGTTTTTATTAGGTACAGATCCCATTTCAAAGATCAATTCTCCACCCTCCATAATCTCTTTGTGAGAAATATAACTTTTCTCCAAAAGCACTCCATTTAAAGTAGCTGATTGAATGTATATATTTTTATTGGAAACTCCATTGGTAATGATTGTAAAAGTCTTTGCGTCTGATACACTTATAGTTACTTCTTCAAACTGAGGAGTTCCGATCACATAATTACCGGATGCCGGGTTAACAGGGTAAAACCCCATTGCTGAAAATACATACCAAGCCGACATTTGTCCACAATCTTCATTTCCGCTTAATCCATCAACTTCTGTTGAGTATTGTGTGTTCATGATTTGATGTAAAATCTCTTGAGATTTCCACGGTTTTCCGGCATAATTATATAGATACCCGATATGATGACTGGGTTCATTTCCGTGTGCATATTGGCCAATTAATCCGGAAATATCTGGTGAGGTATTGTCTCCGGTGATATCAGAATCCTGATTGAACAGAGAATCCAAACGTTGTGTAAAAGCGTCATCTCCACCCATCAACTCTATAAGTTTATCAATCTGGTGAGGGACAAACCAACTATGTTGCCATGCATTGCCTTCGGTATAGTCAGTGTTTACGCGATGAACGGATCGCTTAGGGTCAAAAGGTTCTACCCAGTTTCCTTCTTTAGTTTTACCACGCATAAATTTCGTTTGTTCGTCATATACATTTTGCCAGAATCCCGAACGAACGATGAAATGTTCATAGTCAGATTCTTTACCAAGCATAAAAGCCATTTGAGCGATAGCCCAATCATCAAAAGCATATTCTAAAGTTTTAGTAACTGATTCTACTTCTAACTCAGAAGGGATGTATTGATACTCACGATATAAATCGGTTCCTCGCTTATTTTGCATAGCACTGGTTTTCATTGCTTCGAAAGCTAATTCCGCATCATAACCTCTGAATCCTTTTGCATAGGCATCAGCAATAACCGGAATAGCATGGTAACCGGTCATGGTATTGGTTTCATTTCCATGCAATTCCCAAACGGGCAGCAATCCATTTTCTTCATAAAAATCCAGCATAGTCCGGATCATATCATTAACTCTATCAGGATTCGTAATGGTAAGCAAAGGATGTTGTGCTCTAAAAGTATCCCATAAAGAATAAATGGTGTATTTGGTTTGGTCTTGATCTACATCAGAAAACAAAACCGGAGCTAGCTTGGAATGATAAAGAGCGGTATAAAATATCTTCTTTTTTTCTTCGTCTCCCTGAACTTTGATCTTACTGAGTTCTTCATCCCATCTCATTTCAGCAAAGAGCTTGGTTTCATCAAAATCCCAGTCCTCCAAAGTTTCCAGATTTGCTAAAGCTCCTTCTACACTTTGTGATGAGATAGCAATTTTAGCCAAAACTTCTCTTCTGTTATTTTCAAATTCCAGTATTCCAAACGAAGTAAACCCTTTATAATCAGCTGAATCAGCGAGTAAAAAATCGGTGGAAAACTCCATAGCAAAATACACATGTTGATCATTCGCCCAGCCTGAAGATCTTCGGTAGCCTACTATTTTTTTTTGATCACCTTCTCCTACAACTTTGAAATATCCTTCGGTGAAAGAATCCCAATTCAAACTATACCCTAAATCCAGATTTAAGAACTGAGGATCTCCGTATTCGAAAGTAAATCGGTACAGAGCTACTCTCTCTGTTGCTGTCATTTCTGCATTGATCTCATAATCATCCAGATAAACACTGTAATATCCCGGAGAGCCTTTTTCGAGATCGTGAGAAAACTTTGAAGCATAACTTCTTTTGCTTTCGTATTTAGCTGGATCTGAAAGTAAAACTTTTCGATTGGTTGGCATGATCAGAATGTCATTCAGATCTCCGATTCCCGTTCCGCTAAGATGAGTTTGAGCAAAACCTGTGATAATACTATCCGAATAGTGATAACCGGAAACCCAATCCCAGCCCGGAGTTCCGTTTACAGGACTTGGCTGTATCATCCCAAAAGGAAGTGTAGCTCCAGGGTAAGTATGGCCATGCCCACCAGTACCGATGAATACATCTACGTACTTATTGGGAGACTCGTAGTTGGAGCATGAAATAAAGAAGATGAAGAGAGGAAGTAATATATATGCTTTTTTCATGACAGAATGATACAAAAATTGAGTATGGTTTTCGAGATATCTGTGTAATCTTCCGGGGCATCCTGAACTTGTTTCAGGATCTTGTGTAAAAGCTATTTCTACTTCATGTGAAGTCCTTGTTTGAATATTTGTAGCAATTTGCGGGAAATAAATTTGGAACCAGGGCGAAATCAGGATTGTGTTGTAATCAAATTAGCGGCAGAAAAAATCTCTGTTAGGTTAATAAACAATATGTAGTAGCGTAAGATTTTACGCTACTACATATCTCTACATTGAATCTTTCCTGGTTCCAATCCATATTTGGGAACGTGAGGTTGAAGCTCCTGCTCGGCTAGTAATTATTTAACCTAATTCTTCTTCTTCCAAAAACTCCAAAAACCTCTGAACTGCTTTTCCTCTATGGCTGATCAGGTTTTTGATATTGGGGTCCATCTGAGCAAAGGTCTCTGCAAATTCATCCGGAATAAAAATGGGATCGTAGCCAAAGCCTTTTTTCCCGATCTGTTCTTCGATAATTGTTCCTTTACAAACTCCTTCAAAAGTCCACTCTTGGTCTCCATCAACTAAAGCAACAACGGTTCGGAATTGTGCATTGCGGTTTTCTTTTCCTTTCAAAGCATCCAATAACTTCATGACATTATCCTGATAAGTAGCATCTTCTCCCGCATAACGTGCAGAATAAACTCCGGGTGCCCCATCTAAGGCCTCAACTTCTAATCCGGTGTCATCAGAAAGGGCAGGAATTCCCGTTTCTTGATTTACATATAGTGCTTTTTTGAGTGCATTCCCTTCAAGTGTTGGTTTATCTTCTTCTACTTCTTCAAGATCGGGGAAGTCGAGAGCAGAAAACACATCAATTCCCAGATGAGCCACTAATTGCTTCATTTCTTCGATCTTATTCTTATTTCTTGAAGCGAGAATCAACTTATCCATCTGGCAAATCTTCTTTTCTGGGATTCAGTTTGTAATAAAGGTTAATAGCGCTACCAACGGTGAGCATGGCATTCAAAACTGTGAAAATAAGATCATTGCTTAAAATAGAATAGATAGTTAGTAACAAGCTTGAGGATACATACATCAAAATGAAAGCTAAACTGATATCCGTTTTACCTTGTTTGATAGTTTGCCAGGTTTGAGGGATCCAGGCGCCAATCAAGATTGCAAATCCAGACCAGCCAAGTATTTCTATACCACTCATGAAATCTGGTTTTGAATTTCTTTGATTGATTTCATCGGCAAGCGTGGTCCGTATTGAGAGACAATCTTTGAGGATGCCAGACTAGCTAACTTACCGGAACCTGCATAGGAATGTCCGTTTGTTATTCCATACAAAAAAGCTCCTGCAAACATATCACCGGCACCATTGGTGTCTACGGTATTTACCTGATAAGGTTCAATATCGATAAAGGTGTCTCCATCAAAGATCATTGCTCCGTTTTTGCCTTGAGTTATTACAAATTTCTTAGCGAATTTCTTAAGTTCTTCTCTGGCTACATTAATATTAGAGCTGTCTGTAAATTTAAGAGCTTCATCTTCATTGCAGAAAAGTAAATCAACTCCATCTCCAATCACTTCATGAAATAACCCCTTAAATCCCTCAACGATCGATGGATCAGAAAGAGTTATCGAGGTCTTTACGCCATTTTTTTCAGCTAACTGTTTAGTTAATTTCATAGCTTCAAACGCAGTAGGAGAAGCAACTAAATAACCTTCCAAATAAATATATTCGGAATTTTGAATGGCTTCTTCGCTTACTTCAGATGTTGATAGCGAAGTTGTGATGCCAAGAAACGTATTCATGGTTCTGTCTGCGTCATCAGTTATCATAACAAGACACTTACCTGTTATTCCATGTTCCTTAGTTTTGCCATCAAGATTGGTGGCTATTCCTGCTTCTGTAAGATCGTTAAGATAGAATTGACCGAATTCATCATCAGCTACTTTGCATGAGTAAAAAGCACTTCCACCAAATTGTGAAACAGCCATTACAGTGTTAGCCGCAGACCCACCAGACTTTTTTTCGGTGTTTTTACCATCAATAGCTTTTATCAATCTGGTTTGTGTTTCTTCATCTACTAAAGTCATTAATCCTTTCTTAATATTATGATCAGAAAGGAAATCCTGACTTACTTCAAAATCGATATCAACAAGAGCGTTGCCAATACCATAAACGTCATATTTTTTTGCCATGTGCCGGATTAGAGCATTCAAATTTCTAGGAGATGGAAAGTACGGACAGTTGCTGTTCTTTGAAAGCTATTAATCCTTGAATATGCTGATAATGATAAACCTAGTGTAAATAAAAAAAGCGATTCTCAATCTGAGAACCGCTTTTTATTGAATGAATTCAGTTTAGTGAACTATGATTGGATCGGCATTTCCGTCAGGGTCTCCGGATACAGTTCCATTCGTGCTTGGGTTACCGAGAAGTAACACACCAGCCGCATGTGGGGCCGCCATTGAAGTACCACTTATCGTGTTATAACTACCATTTTTCCATGTTGATTTTATTGAAACGCCAGGAGCAGCATAATCAATAGGAGGGTTTCCATAATTTGAAAACGAAGCCCATGAATCATTGCTATTCATAGCAGAAATGGTATAAATATTATTTCCATTTACACGAGCAGGAGAATGATTATTTGCATCATCGCTTTCGTTTCCTGCAGCAAGTACAAATTTAACACCGGAAGATTGAGCAGCATTTTTAACGGCATCATCGACTGCCTGAGAAACAGGGCCTCCTAAACTCATATTGGCAACATCTCCGGAACTACCATTTGCAGCTACGTGATTAATGCCAGCAATAACTCCTGAATAAGAACCGCTACCTCTAGCTCCAAGTACTTTAACAGGAATTACTGTAGCTCCAGCGGCAACTCCAATAACTCCCTCAGTATTATCTATTGCAGCTATTGTTCCGGCAACATGAGTTCCGTGACCATTTCCATCATCTAAACTCTTACCATCTTTACCTGAAGTGAAAGCGTTATAACCACGGCTTGCATCAACATTTAGATCGGGGTGATCCAAATCAATTCCTGAATCAAGTATCCAGGCAACTCCATTTCCGGTATATGTTACACCACCATTAACGCGGGTAATACCATAAGGAGTTTCTTGGGAGTCGGAGCCACCTCCGCCTCCACCACCGCCGTCACAGGGACCACCTTTTGGTGTTCCACAGGGAGGAGCAAAAGTGATCATTCTGTCTTGTTCAATATAAGAGACATTTTCATCTCTCTGAAGTCGTTCAAGTTGTTCATCATCTAATTCTGCAACAAAACCAGGCAGGGCATGGCTATAGGTATCCTTTACTTTATCCAGCGATAAATTATTTCTTGCAATGATTTCATTCCTTACACTCTCAATCTGGCTAACTTGTCCCGGGATTATCTTATTTTTTTCGGATCCTTTTAATACAACAATGTATTGGCCCGGAATAGGGGATGGCTCTGAGATATTTTCTTCAGTTTCAGGAATAATGGAAGTACTATCTGTACATCCAATAACAGCCACTATAGTTAAAACTCCGAATACGAAACCTCGCAGTAAATATTTTTTCATTCTATTGTGATTAAGTTAATAATTGTTTCTACTGTCAATATTGTAAATACTCTAACTTTATTTACACAAATTAACACAGCGTTTATTCTACTTTAAAAATGATGGAAAGGCAATTATTTAAAGGTATAATTTTGTTGATGATATAGACGAAGCATGTGGAAGGTTAAATAAAAGATAGTTTAATGATCAAATTGTTACATTTTTATACATGAAAAATTTCAAAAACTATATTCAGAAAAGACTGGAAAGGGGGCTTCCTGGAGAAAAAGCCCAAAATATTATGCGCCCTGCACCAAAGATTGAGCGCAAAAATGAAATGACTTACAAGCCTTCTACTGAAAATTTCAGAAATAGCAGCGTGTTAGTTCCTTTAGTGACTTGGAAAGAAGAATTAGAAATTATGTTCACGCTTAGAACTGCAGGTATTAAGCATGGAGGTCAGATCAGCTTTCCGGGAGGGGGTAGAGAAGGAGACGAAACTATTGAAGAAACAGCATTAAGAGAAGCCCATGAAGAAACAGGTTTAAAACCAATTAATGTTGAGGCAGTTGGGTGTTTAACTTCGCTTTATATAAACCATTCAGAGAATATGGTAACTCCAGTGGTAGGATTTATAAAAGAAGAACAGGAATTCTGCGCAAACCCAAACGAAGTAGATGAAATCTTTACTGTGCCAATCTCAAAGTTGGTAAATGGAGAGTTTTCAAAGGTGGAAGACTGGAAGTTACGAGACTTGGATTACAGCATACCGCTTTGGGATGTTCATGAAGTTCCATTATGGGGAGCAACAGCAATGATGTTGAGCGAGTTTGTAGAATTATACAAGGAGTTCTTGGATGAATAGTGAATCTTTTTGATATCTGGAAGGTACGGATGAGAAGAGAACGTTCTTATAGCTTTTCTAAAGCTGTTTCAAACCAAATCAGAAGCCTTTTTCCCTAAATTCATTCCAAGTGCAACCCCCATTCCGCTAAGTCCGGCAGCAAGAATACAATTTTCATCAATCTGTTCTAAGAGATAAGATTTCGATTCAGTAAATCCCATGATGCCTGACCATTCTTGTTCAATCTCCCAGCCTTGAGGTAATTTCAGGAAGTCATTAGAAAAATTGATCAGATATTCTTTGATGGTTTCATTAACTCCAAATTCTGAAGTAGTTTCAGCATCATAATTAATATTTCGGCCTCCACCAATCAAGATTCTGGTATCTCCTACATTTCTGAAATAAACATATCCTTTGTTATAATGAAAAGTTCCAAACCACTCTAAAGCAGGCATTTCTTTAGTTATAAACACATATCCTCGTCCCGGTTTTATGTTGATTTGAGGAAGAAGTTTATTTGTAAAGGCGTTGGTTGCGATTATGAGGTTTTTAGACTGAAATTTATGACCGTGTTCAGAAATAACTAAATTGGATATAGAGTCCAGTTCTTCAATTTTAGTATTCCAACGGAATTCAATTCCAGATTTAAGACACTTTTCATGTAAAGTTCGAATCATTTTACCGGGATGAAGCATCCCTTCTACACGATTGAAATAAGAGTGCTTTCCAAGGTATGTTCCAACTTTAAAGACTTCTGTTTCACCAATTAAATCTTCCATCCAGTCATTTAGCATTGGAACAGAATCTTTTAACTTTAGAAATTCACTCTCATCATCGAAAACTTCCCAACCACCCTCAGGTTCATAATCGATATTACTATCACCAAGCGTGTTTCGAAGAAGAAGAAGCCCTTCATAACGATCTTTAATTCTTTGTTTGACAATCTCTGCAGACTCCAATTCCAGATCAGATATTAATTCACCAACACTTCCTATACATGCGAATCCTGCATTTCTGGTACTTGCCCCAATTGGGAAGAATCCGCGATCAATTACCAGTACTTTTGCTTCAGGATATTTTTGCTTATAAAAATATGCCGATGACAAACCTGTTAAGCCTGCACCTATTATGATCAAATCATAAGTCAGGTTATAGAGTTCATTCTCCCAATAAGAACGATTTGGCGTATTCATTATCCGTTAAAAACTAAAGAAGCCATAAGTGGCGCCGCTGTTAAAAAGAAACGATCATCCACATTATATTTTGGATGATGCCAAACATAGGTTGATTCTGATTCATCGCTACCGCTTCCTACAAAGAAGAACGCTCCGGGAAATATTTCCTGATAGAACCCAAAATCTTCGCCTGCCATGCTGGGTCGTTCTATTTCAAGAATGGAATTTTCTCCAAATAGGTTTTTGGAAGCCTCGATCACTTTTGCAGTTTCATTCTCTGTATTAACCACGGCAGGATAACCTCTTCGGTACTTGAGAGTATAATTAGCTCCATGAGCTTCGGTAATTCCTTTCAACAAACCGTGAAGTCTTTGCTCTATCAAATCTTTAGTTCCGTTACTAAAGGTGCGTACAGTACCGTGCATCCGTACTTTTTCAGGAATAATATTATGAGCTGTTCCTCCTTCAATTTTACCAATAGTTACCACAGCCGATTCCGTTGGATCTACAGAACGACTGACTATGGTCTGTGCAGCTGCAATGAATTGGGATGCAATTACAATTGGATCTATAGCTTCATGAGCCCTAGCTGCATGGCCTCCTTTTCCGATAATCTCAATATCAATTTCGTCAGGACTAGCCATGAATTCCCCTGATTTTATAGCAATAGTTCCGGGTTTGTGGCTGGGTGATGTATGTAAGCCATAAATTGAAGCAACTTTTTTAGATTGTAAAAATCCGGTATCACATAAAAGTTTTCCTCCTCCGGGAAGTTTTTCCTCTCCGGGCTGAAAGACCAATAATACGGTTCCTTCAATCTCACTTTTTAACTCCATCAAAATCTTTGCAACGCCCAAAAGATTGGAAGTATGGGCATCATGTCCACAACAATGAGCGGCACCTTCATTTTTTGAAAAGAAGTCTTTTTTGAAAGAGCCTTCTTCAGTCATAGCAAGTGCGTCAATGTCTGCTCTCAGAGCAATAACACGATCTGATTTTTTATCTCCATTGATAATCCCAATACAACCGGTTTCTAAAGGACTTTTATACGGAATTCCCAGTTCATCCAGCTTAGATTTAATAAATGCTGTTGTCTTAAACTCTTTATAACTTACTTCAGGATATTGATGTAAATGACGTCTGTTAGAAATCATTTCGTTGTGCAATTCTTCAGTGAGTTGTTTTATTTTCTTGGTCAGATCCATAGAAATTGATGATGAAATTAGGTTGCTGATTAATATATATACTTAACAATCAAATCTGTAACTTAAGATTAACCTGAACGTAGGGTTTTCAATACATCAAATAAAAAACAAATGGCGAATAAATCCTGGGAAATAATAGTTGCGGGTTTACTACTACTCTTAGTAGCTATCTTTATTACGTCCAAGAGTGAAGAAAATGAAAGCAACTATGAAAGGGAAGAAGCAGTAGCAACACAGAAAGCTACTTCATCCGAAAGTAACTCTCGCTCTAAGCCGGTCTCAAACTCTCAGGCTGTTACTGTAATCAATGTTGAAGAGTTAGCCGAAGTAAAAAACCTCAAAGAGATTGAGGAATTAAGATCACTGGAAGGCTTAGAGAAACTAAAAGATTTAGCAGCGTTGATACCAGCAGAAGCAAAGCAAGAGATTATGAATGAGCTAAACGCAGCGCTCTCTGAACTTGAAGATGACAGTTTTACTATAGATATAAATATTGATGATAAATTAGTTTTTCTAAAAAAAGAATATAGTACAACACCCGGAGAGTGGGGGAATATTTCACCCGGAGTGTATGCTTATACAGAAGAGTATGATCTATCTGACATTAAAGATGTTTCTGTTCAATTGTCTACAGGGTCGGTAATTTTGATAGGATCCGATAATACAAAAGCTACACTAACTGTTAAGGCTTCAGGCGAAATTGCTGCTAAAGAATTATTGAAAGAAATGGTCTCAGTTTCGGGCTTAAAAAATGGAAGAAAAGCCGAATTTAGAATACATAATGATAAAAGCGGAAACTCGAATATACAGTTGCAAACTACGCTCACCCTTCCATCTACAATAGACCTTGTTTCTTTTACTGATGCAGGCCATATAGAAGCAACTAATTTTAAAGGAGAAGTGGAGTTTAAAACATCGGGTGGCCACATTACTTTAAAAGAACTTTATGGAGATATTACTGCTTTCACACAAGGAGGGCATATTAAAATTTCAGATTCTGAAGGAGAAGCGTCGCTAAAATCATTGGGTGGACATTTAACAGCTGAAAACTTTTCAGGTGATCTCGAATTGAGGACTTCTGGAGGTAACATCAGGGGTAAAAAGCTTTCCGGAGGAACTAACGCTTTTTCAAGTGGTGGAAATATTATTCTACAGTTCAACAGTGTTACTGGAGAAATTCAGGCTAGAAATGGCGCCGGACAGATCGAACTTACTTTACCTTATAACATAAATGCTAATATTACAGCAAACGGTACAAAGGTTGATCTGGCTTCAGATTTTGTTTTTACAGGTAATAGGAAGAAAAATCAAGTGATCGGAAAACTTGGCAAAGGCGGAGATGAAATTATAGCAAAAACAGGTTACGGATCAGTTCAAATAAGAAAAAATGAGTGATCGCCCTGATCATTATATAACAAAAGACGGTTCTTCCACGCTATATTCAAACACTTTCAATCAATACTACCACAACCCTAATGGATCAGTATCTGAAAGTAAACATGTGTTCTTTGATGTGTCAGGAGTATCTGATGCAATAGCTCAAAATTCAAGTTTCAATATTTTTGAAATGGGCTTTGGGACAGGATTAAATTTTCTGTTGTTATTAGACTATTATCTAACTCATAAATGTGATTCTAAAGTAAACTTTCACAGCGTTGAGGCTTTTCCAATTACAGTTGAAGTAGCAAATGATTTTAATTTTGCATCATTTTCTAAGTTCCGCGAATTAGATCATGTTTTAAAAAATATTTTTTCAGATCTGAAAAAAGGGATGAATATTATACGTCCTCTGAAAGAAGCTGATATAACATTACATCTCTTTATCGGAAAATTTAAAGATCTGAACACTGAAGATATTCACGTAGATTTTTTCTTTCATGATGCCTTCTCTCCTGAAGTTAACCAAGAACTGTGGACTCCTGAAACATTTGAGACTCTAGTTTCCATGGCAAACAAAGAAGCGATGTTGACCACTTATTGTGCAGCTTCAAAAGCACGTGCATCTATGGCTGTTACAGGATGGAAGTTGGCGAAAACTAGAGGGGCACTCGGTAAACGGGAAATGACAGTTGCTTCTATGGCTGAGGAAAAACTTTTTGGTTTAAAGAGAGTGAATGAACAACGACTTATCAAACGACTCGAAAACGGTGATTTTGATCGCTGATTTATTTAGAAGGCAAGAAGTTATTTAAGGCCTCTTTGCGATCGAATTCTTTAAATAGAGGCTCCATAAAAATTACTTCTTCAGAATAAGGATGTTCCAGTTTTACAATTTCGAAAGCTTTTAAAGCACGTTCCTTGCCTTCAGTAAAAAAGAGGAGGTATGCTCGATTGATTTTATTACTAACTATGGATTGATCATTCTCTATCCTTTCATCGTAGGCATTAATTGCTTGAGAATACCAAGAATTAGCTATTGAATCAGCTCCAATGCTTTCATTCATTAGTCCTAAGTACATTAGATTTTCTGCAAAATTGGGCTTTATTTTAGTTGCTTTTTCTAATGCCTTTATAGCGTTGGTATCTTGATTTAAGAGAGAAAGTACGGTAGCCTTATTAGTATAGAATACATAGTTAGAAGAATCAATATCTATGGCGCGGTTTAACTCAAATAGAACAGTATCCAAAACTTCTTCATCTTCTCTATAGCCGAGGATGTAATCCTGATACTTCTGCATTGCAATATCATTAATTGATACTGCAATAGGGTCAAATTCATTCGCTTTATTATTATCAGACTTACAAGACATTGATAGAGCTACTAAAAAGAAAATTATCTTCTTCATGCCGTGTAAGTATTTGATTATGTACAATCTATTAAATAAAAAAAGAAGAGTATATAAACTCCGTCAGGTTTTTAAAACCTGACGGGGTTACTTAATGAAACCTTTTCAAGAAAAGCTCACATATCTAACGTGCTGAATGCCTTCAAGTTTATTGATCACGTCCAATTCAGTGTCATCCAATTTTTTATCTACGGTTAAGGCAGTAATGGCATTTGACCCTTTTTCAGTTCTACCCAGACCAAGTGCTCCAATGTTGATCTGCTGTTGAGCTAAAGCACCACTCACCGAAGCCAGCATGCCAGGCATATCCTGATTTTGATACAAAATAATATCGCCTTCTAAACGAAGCTCAATTCCATATTTATCAATTTGAACTATACGGTAATCATTTTCACCAAATACGGCTGCAGAAATGCTGCGATATTCAGAACCTTCTGCAAATCGGATGGTCACCAGATCATTAAATGTTTTTCCTTTTGAAGAAAGGATTTCTTTGATGGAAAAACCACGTTCATCTGCAAAATATCTTGCATTGATCAAATTCACAGAATCTTCAACATAGTTAGATAGCATGCCTTTAAGAATTCCATCTGTTAACACGTCCGCAAATTTGGTGCAATCACCAGAGTACTCAAATTCCAAACTGCTGGCGTGTTCAGGGGAAAGCTGAACAGCCATTGCGCCAAGCTTTTCGGCGAGCTGTAAATACGGTTGTACTTCTTCGTTGGTTAGTAGAGAAATTGATTTTCCGTTCAGGCTTCCTTTATAGTTTTTGTTTTCAAGTGCATCTGACATTTGTGATGCGATTTGTTCAGCAACTTTTTCCTGAGCTTCTTCGGTCGAAGCTCCCAAATGTGGAGTGCATATAATACCCGGATGTTCAAGTACTTTGTAAAGCTCTTCATTTGGTGGCTCCTGAGAATACACGTCTAAAGCAACCCCTCCTACAACTCCATCATCAATCAGTTTTGGTAGATCGGCTTCTTCATAGATTCCACCACGTGCACAGTTTACCAATCGGATTCCTTTCTTAAGTTTGTCAGCATTTTTTAAAGAAACCAACCCTTTTGTTTTTTCTGTAAGTGGAGTATGTACAGATAGAAAATCAACATTGCCTAAGAGTTCATCGATATCAACAAGTTCAATGTTCATATCTGAAGCATGTTCTTTGGTAGTGAAAGGATCGTAAGCAAAAACCTCCATTCCAAAAGATTGCATTCTTTTCGCTACTTCAGATCCGATTTTACCAAGCCCAACAATACCTAGTTTTTTTCCGAAAACTTCAGAACCCATATATTTTTTGCGATCCCATCCTCCATTCTTTACTGTAGCAACCGAAGTAGGAATATTTCTGGCTAATGTGATGATCATTCCACAAGTATGTTCCGCAGTAGAAATTGTGTTTCCATCAGGGGTGTTCATTACCAAAATACCTTTAGTTGTAGCAGCTTTGATATCAATATTATCAACGCCAACACCTGCACGCCCAATAACTTTCATATTGGTAGCTTTCTCTAGTAATTCTGGAGTAACAGTAGTGGCGCTTCTAACCACCATACCATCATAGTTAGAAATTTGGCTATTGAGCTCTTCAGGGCTAAGTTTTCCGGGCTGGTCAGCTTGAATGCCTCTTTCTTTAAATATATTAGCACAAACCGGATCTACACCGTCTAATAAAAGTACTTTGAATGACATGTTTTGATGAATGAGTATGAGAGTTAATGTTGTATGAAGTCTGTGATTAGTTCCTGAATTTCAGGGATACCTTGTCTTGAACTGGCTGAATAGCCCAGAATAGGCACATCGATGTTCATTTCAGCCAAAATATTTTTAACAGCTTTTTTTGATTGAGCAAACTTATTCTTTGAGAGCTTATCCGCTTTAGACATTAGCACACAAAAAGGCATTTCATTTGACGCCAACCAGTAAAAGAAATCCTGATCAAGACCGGAAGGCTCATGGCGAGCATCAATCACAGAAAGAATCAACTTCAGACTTTCTCTTTCTGATAAATACTGTCTTATAGTTCTGCCCCAACGATCCCGTTCTTTTCTAGGTACTTTGGCAAATCCATAACCGGGAAGGTCTACCAAAAAACAGTCTTCGCCAATTTGGTAATAATTCATTTGCTGAGTTTTGCCCGGCACATTAGAAGTACGGGCAATATTCTTTCGATTTACGATCGCATTTATTAAAGAAGATTTGCCAACATTAGAACGACCTGCAAAACAAACTTCCGGAAAGTTTTCGGGAGGGCATTCTTCAATTTTAGTAGCGCTGGTTATAAACTTCGCTTTACCGTTAAACAAGCTCATTTTCTTCCTTTTCAACACCAAAATTTACCGGAACAGGATAGTTACTCGTAAAGCATGCAGTACAGTAATCATGCCCGGAAGGATTCGCTTCTTTAACAGCATTTACCAATCCGTCAGCAGATAAATATCTTAAACTGTCTACCCCAATTTCATTTGCAATTTTATCTACATTGCGGTCAAATTTATTCGCAATAAGCTCTTCAGGACTTGGGAAATCCATTCCATAATAGCAGGGGCTTATTATTGGAGGTGAGCTTACAAGGAAGTGAATTTCTGCCGGATTACATGCCCGGATCATATCAACAAGTAATCTGGAAGTTGTTCCCCTAACAATAGAGTCGTCTACAATAATTACTGAACGTCCTTCTATAACACCACGTACAGGGTTGAATTTGGTACGAACTTTCTGTTCACGCGATTTTTGTCCCGGAGAAATAAAAGTTCTGCCAACATAATGATTCCGGATCAAGCCAATGTCATATTTACATTCGTGTCCCATTTTCTGATTCTCATTAGCATATCCAATTGCAGCAGTGTTACTGGAATCAGGAACTGAAATGATAACAGGCTTTTTCTTGGAATCTTTAATGGTAACCACTTCATCAATCGGGTGTTCTTTAGCTAAAGCTTGCCCTAAATTTCTTCTGATCTTATCAACCATTTCACCGAAGATCATACTGTCGGGACGAGAGAAATACACGTATTCAAAAATACATTGGCTTGTTTTAGTGCCTTCTTTAGGTTCAATGAAATAGGATTTTACTTCACCTGAATCGGAAGCCTCTTGATCAATTACAACAACTTCGCCGGGTTCAACATCACGGATATATTCGGCATTATTGATATCAAAAGCACAAGTTTCGCTGGCGAGGCAGAATTTTCCGTCTTTTTTTCCTAAAGCTAAAGGTCTGAAACCGTTAGGATCTCTTACGCCTATTAACTTATCGTCCGCAAGGATAACCAAGCAATAAGCACCTTCAATTTGATGTAGTGCATCAATAATTTGTCCCATCTGATCTTGTTTCAAACTATGTGATATCAGGTGGAGTATGAGTTCAGTATCGGATGTGCTTTGAAATAACACCCCTTCTTTTCTGAATCGCGAACGAATTTGTTTGGCATTAGAAAGGTTGCCATTATGAGCGATCGCTAAATTACCATTTCTGTAATGAACTCTAAAAGGCTGGATATTAGCCGGGTTTTTGGATGAACCGGAAGTAGAATATCTATTGTGCCCAATAGCAGAACGTCCCTTCAGGATCTTGTTCATAATTTTGGGTTTGTCGAAAACACTTAATACTAACCCGAAATCTTTATAAGAAGGCATTACCATGCGTTCTTTGTCTTTGTCATAATGACTGGTAACTATTCCTGCAGATTCTTGTCCGCGGTGTTGAAGAGAGTGCAGACCGTAATATGTGGTTAATGCAGCTTCTTCATGATCAAAGATGCCAAAAATTCCACAATACTCGCGAGGTTTATCGCTCATTAAAAGCTCCGAATTTGGATGATTCTTGAGAAATATCAAGATAAGAAATGATAAGCTTAATTTTGAATTAGGATATCGCTTTTTATTTCCTTTTAAATATTAGCTTTTATTTGATCGCTTTTTGGGAGTTCTAAGAAAAATGTTGTGCCTGCGTTTTCTTTACTTTCAAAATATATATCGCCATTCATTCTCACGGCAAAATCCTTGCATAAGCTTAATCCAAATCCGTTACCGATTTCCAAATTGGTCCCATTTCGGGATTTTGATTTATCTGTAAATATAGAGTCTTTCAGATTTTCAGGAATACCGATACCGGTATCTTTAATAGAAAAAATTATAGATCCATTTTCTTCAGTACTAAAAAATTCAATTGAACCCGAAGGTGGTGTGAATTTAATACTGTTTGAAAGTAAATTTCGAATAATGAGCTTAAAGGCATTAAGGTCTACAAAAGCTATTGTTTGATTTGGAATATGATTTGAAACGGTAAGTTGTTTAGCCCCAATCTCAAAAAGCTGTTTTGAAATTATGTCATCAATAACAGGTTTAGCATCTATATTTTGTGGGTTTATACTTATTCCGGACATTTGTTTTCTAGCCCATGCAAGTAGATCGTCTAAGGTATTTATATTTTTTTGTAGGGTCGGTTCAAGGCTGATAACCAACTCTTTAATTTCTTTAAGAGATAAGCTATCACTATTGATCATATATAAAATGCCTTGCAGAGAAGCCATTGGTGAGCGGAGATCGTGGGCTACAATTGCGAAAAGTTTATCTTTAGTTTGGTTAAGCTCTTCGAGTTCTTTTTTCTGATTATGTAGAACCAAATTTACTTTTTTGCGTTCGGCGCCCGACCTGAACACAATATATAATAAGATCAAGATGATTAGTATAATTGCTATGGCAGCTACATTAAGATTCCTGGTTAAAATTAATTGACGTTCCTGAATGGCTTGTTTTTCCTCCAGAAGCCGGTTTATTTCTGTTTGCCTGTTTAGCTCGATTTCACTTTCCAATTCAGAAAGAGCATTATCAGACTCCTTCTTTGCAAGACTATCTGAAAGAGCTTTAAAATTCTCTAGTGCTTTAAGAGCCTGAGCGGTTTCTCCTGCTTCTTTATTTGTTAAATAAAGTTTTTCATGAAGCTGAACTATATACAGATTTTGATCCAGTTCAGTAGCAACATCAAGCGCTTTTTGATACCAGCTAATTGCAGTGTAAGGCTGAGAAAAATTTTCATACAAATCTCCCAACCCTTTATAATTAAAATATAAACCTTGAGGAATTTTAAGATCTATACAGTATTGAAGAGATTCTTCAAAGGCATCTTTAGCTTTGGTAAACTGTCTTTTGTTTGTATAAAGAACTCCCAGATTATAGATGATCTGAAATGGAGGAGTATTCGGTCTAACTTCTTTATTTAAAGCTAAAGCCTGTTCGTAATAATTTAAAGCTTCGTCGTATTTTTCACTATTGCTGTAAGCATTACCCAGATTTAAATAGATCCTGAGCAGATCGGGTTTGTAATTATTTTGTAATGCTATAGTCTCTGCTCTTTTTAGATAATACTCAGCGCGTTCATAATCCGAATAAGAATTGTATATATCACCAAGGTTATTCAGTGTGATCGTCAAAAACGAAGAATCTCTTGTTGACTCTGCAAACTGTAATCCCTCAAGATAATTTTTTATAGTATTAGATCTGTCTCCAAGTTTATGATAAGCACTCGCCATGTTTACATGGATGGCCGCAATAGATCTGGATCTTTTTTCAGGAGGAAGTAATTCAATAAAGTTTAAGCCCTTTCGGAATGACTCGATTGCCAGCTTAGATTGACCTTTATAATTGTAAGCCGCAGCCTGTGTATTGTAGAAACTAAAGCGTAAACGACTTTCAGGAAATCGGTCAATAATTTGATTTATCTTAGTTAATGCAGAATCGATTTGTTTTGTAATCAGTAATATTTCTGCTCGCTTTACACCGGAAAATGCTAAACCATATTCATAACCGAATTGTTCAGAAAGGAGATCTACAGAATCTAATTTTTGATATGCTTTTGTAAAGCTACCAACATCCATAAAGTGATCAATGTCATCAAACATTGATTTAACTTTATTGGTATCACTTTGGACAGTCTGATTCTCAGTAATAATATTACTGTAAGAATTTGCAGGCAGAATCAGTCCGATTCCAAGTAAAAGTAGTAAATTTGCAACCCGTATTTTTTTTGCCACCGTAGAAAAATTGTTGCTAGATTATAGCATTCTAAGGGGCTAAAAAAAAGCTATTCACGTTGGAATAGCTTTATAAGTGCAAATTTTAGTAAAAATTAAGTTAAGCCAGAGAAGCATTCAGCTCAATATCTACACCTGCAAGTGCGCGAGAAACAGGGCATGCGTCTTTTGTGGCAGATGCAATTTTTTGGAATTCACTATCGCTTAGTCCCGGAACGTCTGCTTTGGTTGTCAATTTAATTTTAGTGATCGTAGGTGTCCCATCTACCATTTCTAATGATACATCGGCATTGGTTGAGACGCTTTTAGAATCATGTCCGGCGCTATGTAATTCATTAGATAATGCCATGGAATAACAACCGGCATGTGCTGCGCCAATTAATTCTTCGGGATTAGATTTTCCTTCATCTTCAAATCTGGATGCAAAAGTAAAAGCAGCTTCAGATAAGACTCCGCTTTCTGAATTAATAGATCCGCTTCCTTCTTTCAGGTTTCCGTACCATACGGCTGATGCTTTTTTGTTTGGCATAGTAATATCCTTATTTAGTAATTAGATGTTAATTTATTTAAGTATCCAAACAGAAAGTTAAACTTATAAATTCCTTGCATCAGGAAACTCTATATCTGGTAATGGCAAATAGACCACATAGCGGGCCTACAAAGATCACCAAAAAAACCAATGGGTCCTGAAAGTATGCCCACATCAAATTGACCAATTGGATACTAACAATAGTTATTGCAAAACCAATACTGTTCACGATGGTTAGTCCCGTTGCGATGTAAGAGCTATCTGTTGACTGAGCCACAAGTGTAGAGAATTGGGGAGAGTCCGGAATCACAAATATTCCCCAAATCAACAGAAGACCAAGAAATACCCAAACCGGTGCACTAAACAAAAATGGAATCAATACTGAACACAATCCTGATATGAAAAGGGAGATCTTAGAAACAAACTTACTTCCTTTTTTAAGAGAAATATATCCACCAACAGCACAGCTTATTCCGCCAATACCAATTATGATGGAAGACCACAAAGGAATATTCATTACTAAGCCTTGGTTCGATAACACGTAGAAAGCAAGCAAAGTAGGAATGAAAGCCCAGAACGTGTACAATTCCCACATATGCCCGAAGTACCCGAAAGCAGCGGAACGGAAGTTTGAATTTTTAAACAGAGTAAAAAACATGGAAGGGTTGAAAGAACTTCTTCTTACGCGATAAGGACCATCAGCAACAGTAAGGAAAAGCATTAAGCCTCCGATCAACGAGAGAACAGAAGTTCCTGCGATCACAAATCTCCATGGTAAATCGTCACCCAGATACTTAAGAAAGTGCGGGAAAGCCGTTCCTAAAACAAGTGCACCGACTAAATATCCCAAAGCTTTTCCAAGACCTTCTTTATGCCAGTCTGAAGCGATTTTCATTCCAACGGGATAAATTCCGGCTAGAAAAAATCCGGTGAATAATCGTGCGAACATTACTTCTGTAAAATTTGAACTGTAAATGGTCAGAACGTTTGCCATCGCTCCCAAAACAGAACACACTAAAAATACTTTTACGGGAGAAAATCTGTCAGCTACACTTAAGACTGCAAAAACCAACGTTCCGATAATAAATCCTGATTGTACAGCCATAGTGATGAATCCTACAAACATCTCTAATAGACCTAGTTCTGCGATCAGCTCAGGTACAACCGCATTGCCGGCGAACCAAAGAGAAGTTCCAGCAAATTGTGAGAATACAATTACAGGTAAGATGTGCTTGGGAATTGACGAGCTAATTTTCATAGAAGAAGAAAAGGAAGAATCCATTTAAAATATACCCAAATAGTAAGATTGATTTTAACGCCTCGATAATGAATATCTATCATATAGAATGAAATGATTTTTTATGTTGTTGATGGATTAAAACTGTAAAGAAATAGGATTATGTCAGATAAAGAACAAGAAAGCTCAGGAACTTATAACGCAAACGATATTAGTAAATGCCCATTTCATAATGGCTCAATGAGCAAAGATGCCGGCGGCGGAACCAGAAATAAAGACTGGTGGCCAAACAAATTGAACTTAAATATTCTTCGCCAACATTCTTCCAAGTCAGATCCAATGGGAGAAGATTTCGATTATGCAGAAGAATTTAAAAAGCTGGATCTGAAAGCTGTTAAAGAAGATCTAACAGAATTAATGACGGACTCTCAGGACTGGTGGCCTGCAGATTTTGGTCATTACGGACCATTAATGATCAGAATGGCTTGGCACAGTGCCGGTACTTACAGAGTAACTGATGGTCGTGGCGGTGGAGGAACAGGAATGCAACGTTTTGCTCCGCTAAACAGCTGGCCGGATAATGTAAATCTTGACAAAGCTCGTTTACTACTTTGGCCCATCAAGCAAAAATATGGAAGAAAGCTTTCGTGGGCAGATCTTATGATCTTAGCCGGAAACGTTGCCTTGGAATCTATGGGCTTTGAGACTTTCGGTTTTGGTGGCGGACGTGAAGATCGCTGGGAGCCGGAAGAAGATGTGTATTGGGGAGCAGAAGGAGAGTGGTTAGCTAACAAGCGTCATAACAAAGATGGCGATCTTGAAAAGCCTCTTGGTGCTGATCACATGGGATTGATCTATGTAAATCCTGAAGGTCCTGATGGAGAACCTGATCCGTTAAAAGCAGCTGCTTTCATACGACAGACTTTTGCACGAATGGCGATGAATGATGAAGAAACAGTAGCCTTAATTGCTGGTGGACATACATTCGGAAAAACCCATGGCGCTGCACCGGAAGATCATTTAGGTTCAGAACCTGAAGCCGCCGGGATTGAAGAACAAAGCATGGGTTGGAAAAGCACTCATGGAACCGGAAAAGGTGCTGATACCATCACAAGTGGATTAGAAGGAGCTTGGACGCAAAAACCAACAGAATGGAGTAATTTATATTTTGATAACTTGTTCAAGTACGAGTGGGAAAAGTATAAAAGTCAGGCCGGTGCATGGCAATGGAGACCGGTTGATGGTGGTGGAGAAGGAACAGTTCCTGATGCACACGATCCGGATAAAAAGCATGCACCGTTTATGTTAACTACTGATCTGTCTTTAAAAGCAGATCCAGCTTATGAGAAGATATCAAGAAGATTTTATGAAAATCCTGATGAATTTGCTGATGCCTTTGCACGTGCATGGTACAAGCTGGTTCATCGCGATATGGGGCCGAAATCGTTGTTGCTTGGACCGGAAGTTCCGGAAGAAGAGTTATTATGGCAGGATCCGATTCCTGAAGTGGAGCATGCACTGATCAACAAAAATGATATTGAAGGTTTGAAAGCTGAAATCCTGGATTCAGGATTGTCAGTTTCAGAACTGGTTTCAACGGCTTGGGCATCAGCATCTACTTATAGAAACTCTGACAAAAGAGGTGGTGCAAATGGAGCAAGAGTTCGATTAGCTCCTCAGAAAGATTGGGAAGTAAATAATCCCGAGCAATTGGATAAAGTGTTGAAAGTCTATGAAGGGATTCAGAGTGAATTCTCAAAAGAAGTTTCCATGGCAGATCTGATCGTTTTAGGTGGATGCGCAGGAATTGAAAAAGCGGCAAAAGAAGCGGGACATGAAATTTCAGTACCATTTACGCCGGGCCGGGCAGATGCAACTGCTGAACAAACGGATGTGGAATCATTTGAATGGTTAGAACCTTCAGCTGATGGATTCCGTAATTATTTTGCTCCTAAGCATAAAACTACTGCAGAGGAAATGTTGGTAGATAAAGCTCAGCTTATGACATTAACTGCTCCTGAAATGACTGTATTGCTTGGTGGAATGAGAGTTCTTGGAACCAATTTTGACGGATCAAAGAAAGGTGTATTTACGGACAAACCTGGAACACTTTCTAATGATTTCTTCGTGAACCTGTTGGATATGAATACAACTTGGCAGGCAACTACAGATGAACAAAATGTATTTGTAGGAAGCGATCGAAAAACCGGAGATGTAAAATGGTCAGCATCCAGAGCAGATCTGATCTTTGGTTCTAATTCAGAACTCAGAGCAATTGCAGAAGTATACGGTACAAGCGACTCAGAAGAGAAATTTGTGAAGGACTTCGTAAAAGCTTGGGATAAAGTGATGAACTTAGATCGTTTTGATTTGAAGTAAGGATTTTACTCAAATAACTATTAGCAAAAAAGCCTCTTAGATTTTTCTAAGAGGCTTTTTTTTGAGCGAGAAACGAGACTCGAACTCGCGACCCCAACCTTGGCAAGGTTGTGCTCTACCAACTGAGCTATTCTCGCATTCAGTAAAATTCGTTTCATTTCTGAAACGGCTTTAAATATAAGGCTGATTTAGATTACAATTCAACCTTAATTTGTACAAATTATCAAGTTATTTTGCTTTGTTTTCTTTGGCTCTCATCTTTTGGCACTCACAGTTAATTCCATATTCTTCACAAAGTGGATGATCAGGAGCAGAAGAAATTCTTGCTTTACAAGGTCCGCGGCCATGATGGATCATAAGGTGAGAGAGATCGGTCCAGTTTTCCTGAGGAAATAACGCCATCAGATCACGTTCGATCTTGTCTGTATTTGATTTATGCTTCGTCAATCCAAACCTGTTCGAAAAGCGTTTAACGTGCGTATCAACTACTACACCTGCGTTAATTCCAAATGCATTACCCAGTACAACATTAGCTGTTTTTCGAGCAGCTCCGCGTAGTTTTAGAAGATCATCCATGTTTTGAGGAACCTTACCATCAAATTCTTCAGCTAAGATGGTGGAGGTTTCTTTTAATGATTTTGCTTTATTTCTGAAGAAACCGGTTGTTCTTACCAGCTCTTCCAGATCTTCAATGGGAGCGTCTTTCATTAATTCCGGAGTTGGATAGAGCTCAAATAATTTAGGAGTTACTTTATTGACCCGAACATCGGTGCATTGCGCACTTAAGATGGTAGCAATTAACAGCTCAAAAGGATTTCTGTGATCCAGTTCACATTCAGGATTTGGATAATAGGTATAAAGCTCATTCATGATCTCGTGAGCTCGTTCTTTTTGCTTTTTAGTTTTTTTGGGCAGTTTCTGCTTAGCCATAGATTGAATTAATTTTTCTAAACATAAAGATTGTACCATAGATAAGGAACTTATGTGAAATATAGTTTCTAAATTCCCGCCATGAATTTTTCCCGTAAAAATAATCGACCTGATATTTACGCGTTAATAGCTCTGCTGACTTTGATGCTGATCTATATTTGTAGTTTTGTTGACAGACAGATCATAGCAGTGCTTGCATCACAGATAAGAGTAGATCTGAATTTTTCGAATACTCAAGTGGGTGTTCTTTACGGACCTGCTTTTTCATTGGTTTATGCTTTCTGTGGAATTTTTATGGGAAGGATGGCAGACCGCTTTTCAAGAAAATATATCATCCTGTCGGGATTGTTGATCTGGAGTATGATGACATTTGCGAGCGGTTTTGCGAACTCCTTTGCTTTTCTTGTTTCTGCAAGATTTGCAATTGGAGTTAGTCAGTCTGCTTTAAGTCCTTCCGTATATTCCCTCTTAGCAGATTACTTTAAACCGAAACACCGAGCTAGAGTTTTTTCGGTATACGCTTCAGGAATCTTTATTGGCGTGGGACTTTCTTTCTTGATAGGAGGAAGCATTGCTGAAAATTACGACTGGCGCATTGCATTAAAATCAGTAGGTTTACCGGGAGTTGGGCTAGCAGTTCTCGGATATTTTTTGTTGAAAGAGCCGTCCAGAGAAAAGTCAGAAAATGCACAAGTTCCTGATCAAAGCTTTTTTGAAGTACTCTCATTTATTTTGAAAAAGCCAACCGTTCGTTATCACCTGATGGGATTTTCATTGTTGGCGCTAAGCGGTTATTCCATTTTGGCTTTTATCGGAACCATATTAACGGATGTATTTGAGTCCTCTAACCTGATCAGTAGTTATGGTTGGTTTATGTTTGCAACAGGAGTCAGTGTAAATCTTTCCGGTTTGATGGCGGATAAACTTGCATTAAAATTTGGTGAAGAAAAGAGATTTATTTCCGGGATTTTAGCAGCACTCGGAGGATTACCATTCTATTATTTCGGGTTATTTGCTGAAACCGCTCTAATGGGATTGATACTGATCGGAATAGCCAACGTAATTTCGTCATCCTACAACGGAGTAGCTGCAGCATTAATTCAGGATTTTGTGGGATCGAAAATGCGCGGTGTTGCCGGCTCTGTTTATCTTTTTGTGGTAAGTATTGTAGGATTTGGGATCGGACCACCGGTAACGGGTTGGTTGATGGATAATATTTTTACTGGATCAAAAGGACCGTCTCAAGCTATGTTTTCTGTGTTTCTTGTGTGCGGAATACTGGCTACAGCCTGCTTTTTAAAGGCGATGAGGAGTTATAAGGTGGATAGGGTTTGATTCTTGGAACCGTATAATCAGAATTAGATTACTGTTGTGAAATTAAAACCTACTGGTACTTGAAAGGTTAAACTGAAGTCCCACAGTAAATACAAAGTTATTCATAGTATCGGATGACTGCTCATAATTTCTTTTGTATTGTCTTGTATAAATATTCTTTCTACTGGGAATAAAAAAAATCAAATCTGATTTGATAAATATAGCATCGCCTATAGGGTATGACAAAGCCGGATTCAAAAATAAATTAGCACCATTGGTCTTTCCTTCCCTGTCTCCACTAGTTAAGTATTTGTTGCCTACATCGTTTTGATTTATCATTAACCATGCATATATACCACTAAAAATAGACGGTCTAATTTTTGTTTTAGAATATTCATATTTAGCTCCTAAAAGAATATTTATTTCGGTAACATCTAAACTAGTAGATGAAAAACTGTCATCTACTTCCATGGGATAATTATAAGAAGTTGAGGCAACTTTCGTTCCAATAAAAAGATCATCTCTGGAAAAGAGGTTTTTATGGATTGAAAAGGCTAAATAATGTTCAATTGATTTTGAGTTTTGAAATTCTCTGTACCCGAGAAACCCACCTCTGTCAACTAATTCGAAATATGGAATTCTAACTGTTATAGTAGAATAGTTAACCCCCATACTTGCTGACAGTTGAATAATCCTTTTTTTAATCTCAAAAACGATTTCGGAATTATAGTTAGGGTCATTACATAAATTAAACTGATCAACTAGATAAATTATATTTCTACGATTCAATTTTGCATTATATACTTCTTTATTGGGCACACAATCAAGATTGAGTAAATTAAGAACTTCAATGTAGTTTTTTAGATCTTCTTTTTGTGCGTTCAGGTTAAATTTTTGGAGAGCGAAAACTTGTTCAGGATTCGAAACTATTAAACTAAAGTCATCACTCTTGCTGTATTCAAATATTGAAACTTGTGCGTCAATAATGTTTTTTACAATTATAGCTTTTTCGTTTACGGCATCTGTTGAAGTCGAATAATACTTAATGATTATAGGCTTATAGATAAAGCCATCTTTTTTTAACATCTCAAATAAGGAAGGATAAATTTTAGTATCGTCGCCGGACTTAGTTAAGTAATCTCCTTCAGAGTTATAATTTATCTGAAATAACCCTTCTACAAGTTTTCCATCTACTGTGAAGAGAGTATCTTGAGCTGATAACTCGGAACCAATGGACAGAAATAAAAAGAGAAGGAAAATTCGAAAATAGTAAAGCAAAGCAAATAGAGCGTAGTTTTAAGTTTATTTAAATTAACACTTTTAGAGAAAGTAGATTTAAGGAAGATTGGTCCGAGTTTCTATACATCATTCAGCGCCTCATTCAAAGCTTGCAGGCTTTTCTTTGCATCCCCGAAAAACATCTGATTTTTCTCGGTATAAAATAATGGATTATCGATTCCGGCATATCCAAAACTCAAACTTCGCTTAAAGACGATGGTTCGCTTGGCTTCATCCACATTCAGAATGGGCATTCCATAAATAGGACTTCCGGGAGAAGTTTTTGCCATTGGGTTGACCACATCATTTGCTCCGATCACCAACACAACATCCGTAGATGCAAATTCAGGATTGATCTGATCCATATCATACAATTGATCATAAGGAACATCTGCTTCAGCCAGCAACACATTCATATGTCCGGGCATCCTTCCCGCAACAGGATGAATTCCATACTTCACCTGTACTCCACGTTCTTCTAACTTAGTAGCTACTTCTTTTATGATATGTTGGGCCTGAGCAACCGCCAATCCGTAACCGGGCACAATTACAACTTTGGAGGCGTATGCAACCTGAATGGCAAGATCGGTAGCAGAAGTTTCACGAACCGTTTTGTCTCCATCAGAACCGGAAACTTGCCCGGAAGAAGAATCTCCTCCAAAACTTCCGAATACTACATTGAATAGAGAGCGATTCATCGCTTTACACATGATCTGAGTTAGAATCAATCCGGCAGCTCCCACCAATGCACCCGAAACAATGAGTAAATTATTGCCGAGTACAAAACCAGCCATAGAAGCGGCAAGTCCGGAGTAAGAATTCAATAATGAGATCACTACAGGCATATCGGCTCCACCAATTGGGATCACGGAAGTGATACCTATCAAAAGCGACAATCCTAAAATGATCCAGAATACCGTTTGATTTGCAGGATCATAAGTAAAAACACCGATCAAGGCTACAACTCCAATCATAGATGCAATGTTGATGAAATTCAATCCCGGGAAAGTGATCGCATTCCCTGAAATGAATCCTTTTAGCTTTCCAAAGGCCACAAAACTTCCAGTCAATGTCAGAGAACCAATGAAAATACTAAGTCCGGTTGTAACCAGACCTGAAGCTTCCATTACAGCAGGATCAGCAAATTTACTGAGTTCTCCCCAAGCAACTAAAGCAGAAGCACCGCCACCAAATCCGTTAAAAACTGCTACTAGTTCCGGCATGGCTGTCATAGCTACTTTTTTAGCCAAAATTATCCCGATCAAACTTCCGATCAGTACTCCGACTATTATCCATTCAAAAGAAACAATTTGTTGATCAAACAGAGTAACTATTATCCCTATCAGCATTCCTGTCGCTGCAAGCTGATTTCCCTTTCGGGCAGTTGCAGGAGATCCAAGCAATTTCAATCCGCGAATAAAAAAAGCTGTGGCGATGAGATAAATTAACTGAATGGCATCAGGTAAATATGTAACGATATAATCCGGAAGAAACTGGCTCATTTGTCATCTCCTTTCTTCTTGAACATCTCAAGCATTCGATCGGTTACCATAAATCCGCCAACAACATTTATTGTAGCAAAAATAATTGCAGCTACACCAAGAATCTGAGTAAGCAATCCGCCTTCACCGCCGGTAACAATAAGTGCTCCTACAATGGTGATCCCTGAAATTGCATTTGCTCCCGACATCAATGGAGTATGCAAAGTTGGAGGCACTTTCGAGATCAACTCAAAGCCAATAAAACAGGCTAGAACGAAAATGAATAGAGAAAAAATGAGTATGGACATATTGAATGAATTAGGAATATTTGAATTAGGAATATGTAGGCTATTCCTAATTCGCAATTCAATTATTCTTAATTAATGGTGAAATAATTTCGCCGTTATGTGTAATGGTTGTGTTTAGTAGAATTTCATCTTCAAAATCGAAATTTGGCTTACCATCTTTTAACAGCAAATTCAAAAGAGCCAACATGTTTTTTGCGTAAAGGGTACTGGCGTGATTTGCCAGTTGACTCGGAAGATTTATAGGCCCAACGATCTTGACTTCATTCACAACTTGAGTTGTTCCTGCTTTTGTAAGCTCGCAGTTTCCTCCATTTTCAGCAGCAAGATCAACAATTACAGAGCCGGGCTTCATATCTGCTACCATTTCTTTGGTGATCAAAAGCGGAGCAGGTCGTCCGGGAATCAATGCTGTGGTTATAATGATATCCGATTTTTTTGAATGTTGATGGATCAGTTCCCGCTGTTTGAGCTTGTCATCTTCGGTGAGTTCTTTTGCATAACCACCTTTGGTTTCTGTTTCTTCATCAGATAATTCCACTTCAATAAATTTAGCGCCTAAACTTTCTACCTGTTCTTTAACTGCAGGACGAACATCAAACGCTTCAACAACCGCTCCCAGTTTTCTGCATGTCGCAATGGCTTGAAGTCCTGCAACTCCGGCTCCCAGAATCAGAGCTTTGGATGGAGGAATAGTTCCAGCCGCGGTCATCATCATCGGGAAATATTTATCGAGTTCATTAGCTGCTATCAAAGATGCTTTGTATCCGGCAATGGAGCTCATGGAAGAAAGAGCATCCATATTCTGAGCTCTGGAAATTCTTGGGATTGCATCCATTCCTAACGACGAAATCTTATGCTCCTTTAGAAATGCAACAAGATCCGGATTTTGCAATGCCCAAATAAAACTGATCAAAACCGCTCCACTTTTAAGTTTGTTCAGATCAGCCTGAGATGGAGCCTGAACGGATAACAAAACATCAGCTTTTGAAAGAAGTTCGTCTTTGGAAGGAGCAACAGAAGCTCCTGCATCCTGATAATTTCTATCAAGAAAGTTAGAGGCCAAACCAGCACCTTTCTCGATCCAAATTTCATTATGATCGTTTATCAACTGGCGAACGACCTCGGGAGATAGAGCTACTCTTTTTTCATGTTCTGCAGTTTCTTTTAATACCGCTAAGATCAAATCTTGCCTCCAATTTGGTTTTCACTAACATAACGAAATAGACCATTAGTAGAAATAGGGATAAGAAAGCTTTTAGTATTATTAAGATAAAAGCTATATCCAGTATAGAAACTATCAAGCAATTTGATGCTCTATTTTTTGTACTTTTGTTGAGATCAAAAATTAAAGAAATCATTAATCATGGAAGATATCTCAGGAAAAACATTTAAAGTAGTTATAGTTGGAAGCGGTCCGGCAGGATTAACAGCAGCGCTTTATGCTGCAAGAGCTGATCTGAATCCGATCGTATTTGAAGGCCCGGAGCCGGGTGGTCAGCTAATGACAACTACCGATGTGGAAAATTTTCCGGGTTATCCTGATGGAGTAATGGGGCCACAAATGATGGATGATTTTAGAAAGCAAGCAACCAAGTTTGGTGCTGATTGTCGCTATGGATATGTAACGGATATCGATTTTGAGTCCCGACCTTACAAAATGGTAGTTGATGAAAAGACAGAAATAAAAGCGCATACCATTATCATTTCTACTGGTGCTTCAGCCATGTGGCTTGGTTTGGAAAGCGAAACCCGCCTAAGAGGAAAAGGTGTTTCTGCTTGTGCTACTTGTGATGGAGCTTTTTTCAGAAATCAGCACGTTATTATTGTAGGGGGTGGAGATACAGCCATGGAAGAAGCTACTTTCTTAACCAAGTTTGCAAGCAAAGTAACCGTTGTACACAGAAGAGATGAATTGCGTGCCTCAAAAGCAATGCAAGCGCGAGCTTTCGAAAATGAGAAGATCGAATTCATGTGGGACAGTGAAGTAGAGAAAGTTTTAGGCGAGCAGGTTGTGGAAGGTGTGAACATCAAAAACAGAAATACCGGTGAAATTACTACACTGGATGATGTGACAGGTGTATTTATCGCGATTGGTCACAAACCAAATACCGACCTCTTTAAAGGTGTTCTAACTATGGATGATGTTGGATATATCCAAACCAAAGGACAATCAACAAAAACAGATCTTCCGGGAATTTTTGCATGCGGAGACGCTATGGATTCGTTCTACCGCCAGGCAGTAACTGCTGCGGGTACAGGTTGTAAAGCTGCTTTGGATGCAGAACATTACTTAAGTAATGAAATGAGCAAGGAAGCAATTGCCGAAGAGCATTGGAAGTAAATAACTCCGTGCAAGAAAGTCTTAAATCAATATTATCTGAAGCGGGAATAGAGGATGAACTGATTCAGGAAATCCAAAAAGTGGGTTTTCCTAAAACAGCCCGTTCCGGAGAACTGATCATAACTCCCGGAAGTACTTCCATGCATATGCCAATTGTACTTGAAGGATTACTAAGCGTGGTCAGGCAAGACGAAGATGCAAACGAGATACTTCTCTATTATTTAGAAGGAGGCGAAACTTGTGCAATGTCGCTGGCGTGTTGTATTGAAGGCAAAAGAAATGATTTCAAAGTAACGGCTGAAGATAATTCTGTTCTTTGGATGATTCCTATGAACTATATGGACGAATGGATCCAGAATTACAGGTCTTTCAGAAAATATGTGTTCAGCTCTTATCAAACTCGTTTTGATGAATTACTTGAAACCATAGATAGCATAACATTTCTTAATTTGTATGACCGACTATACAAGTATTTGCTAGACAAAAAGCAGGCAACGAAATCGTACGAAATCAATATGTCTCACGAGCAAATTGCTCAACATTTAAATACTTCCAGGGTTGTTGTATCCCGCCTTTTAAAACAACTGGAAAATGAAGGGAAAATAGAATTGGAAAGGAACCGGATTTCCATTCTTTAAACTTCTCTATCTGTAACTAATGTTACACAATATCTGCTGAATACTTAGGATATTTGGTCAACAACTTAAACCAAGTTTTAAATGTTATGACTAAAAATATTGGAAGCACAGATAAAACAATTCGGTTCCTGATAGCTATAACTGTAGCTGTACTTTACTTCACAAATGTAATTACCGGAACACTAGGAATTATCCTTCTGATCGTAGGAGGTATCTTAGCTGCTACAGCATTAATAAATTTTTGCCCAATCTGGGCCGCTTTTGGTGTGAAAACAACTCCAAGATCAGAGAGCTAAAACATAGAAAATTATTTAACAGACTATTCAAATATGATAGAATTTTTAAGACAACCATGGCCGTGGTACGTGGCCGGGCCTTTGATCGGATTAATTGTACCAATCTTATTAATAGCGGGAGGGAAACTTTTTGGGGTCTCTGCGAATTTGCGTCACGCCTGCGCAGCTTGTGTACCAGGAGATATCGAGTTTTTCAAATATGACTGGAAAAAATCAGGGAAATGGAATCTGGTATTCGTAGCAGGAACCATTTTGGGTGGTTTTATTGGAGGATGGCTTTTAAGTAATCCGGATCCAATCAATATTTCTGCACAAACCATTACAGACTTAAAAGCTTTGGGAATTTCTGATTTTTCAGGAATGCTGCCATCTGATGTTTTTAACTGGGAAAATGTAGCAAGTGCTCAGGGTATTATCTTGATGATAGTCGGTGGGTTTTTAGTGGGATTCGGAGCCCGCTACGCCGGTGGTTGTACATCAGGTCATGCAATATCCGGACTGGCCGATCTACAATTGGCATCATTACTGGCAGTTATGGGCTTCTTTGCCGGTGGATTGTTTATCACTTACATCATCTACCCATTTATATTTTAATCGAACTAAGACATGAAGAATTATATAAAATATTTACTAGCAGGAATTTTCTTTGGAATCGTATTGATCAAATCTGAAGTAGTGTCCTGGTTCAGAATTCAGGAAATGTTTCGGTTTGACTCATTCCACATGTACGGTATAATCGGATTGGGAGTTGTAGTAGCTATGATCTCCATCCAAATTATAAAGAGAAAGAACATCAAAAATATGGAAGGGAATGCAATTACGATTCCGCCAAAAGATCCTAAACAAGTTACACGATATCTTGTTGGAGGAACACTATTCGGATTTGGATGGGCATTGACGGGAGCTTGTCCCGGACCATTATTCTCACTTGCAGGAGCCGGATACAGCATTATGATCGTTCCAATCTTAAGCGCTTTAGCGGGCACTTGGGTGTACGGAAAGATCAGACCATCACTTCCTCATTAATTAATCTTCAAACAACAGAATTATGTATTTCAAACAAGTATTTGACAAAAAATTAGCACAATATGCATATATAATCGGATGCCAGAAGAATGGAGAAGCGATTGTAATTGATCCGATGAGAGATATAGATCAGTATCAGGAAATTGCATCTTCGGAAGGTCTGAAGATCACCCATGCTGCAGATACTCACATCCATGCAGATTATGTTTCCGGTTTAAGAGAATTCGCCGAAAAAGGAGTAAAAGTTATCGCCTCTGATGAAGGTGATAAAGACTGGAAATATGAATGGCTGAACGGAAGTGATTATAATTATGAGCTCGTTAAAAACGGAGATTCATTCAGTATCGGTAACATTAAATTTGATGTTATTCATACTCCGGGACATACACCGGAATCAATCAGTTTTCTGGTAACAGATGGCGCTCTTACTGACGAACCAATGGGTATATTAACCGGTGATTTTGTATTCGTAGGCGATGTTGGTCGTCCGGATCTTTTAGAAACTGCAGCCGGTGAAAAAGGAAATATGAAACCGTCTGCACAAACACTGTATAAGTCGGTTGAAAGATTCAAAGAACTTCCGGAATACTTACAAGTGTGGCCGGCTCATGGTTCAGGAAGTGCTTGCGGTAAAGCGCTAGGAGCGGTGCCGGAATCTACTGTTGGATATGAAACTCGTTTCAGTCCCGCATTTAAAGCTGCTAAAGATGAAGAATCATTTGTGGACTTTATTCTGGACGGACAGCCGGAACCGCCTCTTTATTTTGCGAGAATGAAAAAGCTGAATAAAGTTGGCCCTTCTGTGATCGGGTCGCCCATCGAACTTCCGAAAAAAGTAAGTATTCAGGAAATGGTTGACAACGACATCACTATAATTGATACAAGAGCTAAGCATGATTTTGCAAGTTCTCATCTTGAAGGCTCTATTATGGCTTCCTTTGATAAAAACTTTAATACGATAGCCGGATCTTTTCTTGATGGAGAAGATGAATTTTACCTCATCATCGATCAGGATAATCTTCAGGAAGCTATCAATGACCTGGCTAATGTAGGCTTAGATAAATGCAAAGGGTTTGCAACGTATAACGACCTTGAAAGCTGGAACGGTGAAATAGAATCTACCAATTCAACAGATTTTGAAGGATTATCAAAGCAGATGAATAATAGTAATATTCAAGTGTTGGACGTAAGGAAGGCAACGGAGTATTCAACGGGACATATTCCCGGATCGATCAATATTGCACACACACGATTAGCTGCAAATCTGGATAAAATTCCTCATGATAAAACGATAGCAGTTCATTGCGCCAGTGGACAAAGAGCTTCATACTCCATTTCTCTATTGAAAAGTAAAGGATTTGATGTAATATGGGTGGATGATCTTTTCAAAAATTGGAATCCTGAGGTAAAAGCATAATGATTCTATCATGGATTGGGGCTTTATTGGTCGGACTTTCATTAGGTTTGATGGGTTCAGGAGGATCGATCCTCACGGTTCCCATTTTGATCTATATTTCCGGAGAGCCTGAGAAAGCTGCTATTGCCGAATCATTGGGAATAGTTGGGTTTATCAGTTTAATAGGCTCCATTCCATACGCATTAAAAAAGCAGGTAAACTGGAGAAATGTGATCCTGTTCGGTATTCCTGGCATGGCGGGGACATACGGTGGCGCTTATGTTGCAGGTTTTGTATCAGGGACTTTTCAACTGATGCTGTTTTCCATCGTCATGATTCTGGCAGCGGTGCTGATGCTCAGAAATAAAAAGGTCACTGATGGTGAGCAGTCTATTGACAAACAACAAAAGTGGTGGCTCATAGCGCTGGAAGGAATTGTAGTTGGCGTGCTTACAGGATTAGTAGGAGTGGGCGGTGGATTTTTGATTGTGCCCGCGTTAGTTATATTAGGTGGATTACCAATGCATGTTGCGATTGGAACCAGCTTGGTAATCATCGCTTTAAAAAGTTTTAGTGGTTTCTATAAATATTTTGAGGTTTTGGAATCCGTAAATCAACAAATAAACTGGGAACTGGTTTTAATTTTCAGCTTGATCGGAGCTGTGGGAAGTATTGTCGGCAAAGTTGTAGGATCTAAAATAAGCGGTGAAAAACTGAAGAAAGGTTTTGCGATATTTCTTCTTTTTATGGGTGCTTATATAATTTATATGAACGTTTAATCTGAATTAATTATTTATTGAAGACATGAAAAAATCTGTACTGATATTACTCGTTGGAATAGTTTTAGCTTCAGCATATGCGCTGATCTATTTTCAAAAAGAGCGCGAGTTACATGCGATTTCTTCTGAGCAGGCAATAGAGAATAACGCTCAGGTCGAGGGAATCATAATCGATGTTAGAACCGAACGGGAGTACGAAAATGGAAGTTTAAAAGGAGCTCTTGTAGGTTATAACTTAACTTCGGGTGAATTCGAAGAAAAACTCGACTCATTGGATAAATCCAAAACCTATTATCTGTATTGTGCTTCAGGCAACCGAAGTGGGAAAGCAGCCGAGATAATGAAGGAAAACGGTTTTGAAAATGTACACAATCTTGGCGGCTATAATGATCTGGTAGAAGCCGGCTTCGAAAAGAAGTAAACTCATTCATTCTATATGCAAGCATTAATGGATCTGCTAAACCAAACTCAAACCGCAGTAGCGGTAATAGGATTGGTAGTGCTTCTGCTCTATGAACATGCTCACCCATTTTATGATTTTTTTAAAGATTCCGGAAAACAGCGCTGGAGACATTTGCTCAGAAATGCATCTCTTGGAATAGTAAACGCAGCGATTACCTCATTTCTTTTTGTAGGGATTTGGTTATGGGCTTCCAATTGGGCAAATACCAACAACTTCGGAATTTTGAATTGGCTTGCTTTGCCGCCATGGGCTCATGTAATCGGTGCTGTTTTATTGATGGATACATGGACGTATTTCTGGCATGTGATGAATCATCGTATTCCATTCTTTTGGAAATTTCACAGAGTGCATCACTCTGATCCAAATATGGATGTGACCACTGCTAATCGATTTCATACCGGGGAAATCATCTTCTCATCTATTTTCAGAACCGGAATTATCGTATTGATCGGATTACATATCTGGGAATTACTGGTGTATGAAATTTTATTGATCATTGTGGTACAATTTCATCATGCAAATATCGGAGTGCCGGAAAAACTGGACAGATTTCTAAGAATGTTTATCGTAACTCCGGCCATGCACAAGGTTCATCACTCGAGAAAACGATCAGAAACGGATTCTAACTACAGTTCGTTATTTTCGTTCTGGGACAGGATCTGCAAAACGTTCAATCTGAATGAAGATCCTCATTCCATTCATATCGGTTTGGATGAATTTGATTCCGAAGAAGACCAAAAGGTAAAAGGGCTGTTTTGGATGCCGTTTAAGAAATAAGGAAACAGATTAAACCCATTATTTTTTATACCTTAGTAGATATTTGAAAAAAATCACTTAGAACAAAGGTATGCGATTCTTCATAATAAGTCTTATTTACATATTGCTGATTGGTTGCGGAAAAGTCAGTAATGAAGTTCAAGAACAACCATTTCTTTATCGTACTAATCAGAAAGTTGATAACAGAGAGATAAAAAAGTTAACTCCGGTAGATTCTTTAAATCTGGATTCTTTGGGTTTATTTATGCCGGCAGTTTTATATAGGACCGAAAAAGGATTAGTATTTTTTGACAGATCGAACCGAACCATTGTTAATACAGACACAGATTTAAAGATTATCAATAAATTTGAACTTCCGGAAGGCAGAGGTCCCGGAGAACTCGGCTCCTTACGACGCTTTGATTACAAAGAGGGAAAGCTATTATTTATAGACAATGGATTAAATAAAATCACACATTATTCATTAAAAGGTGATTTTATAAATGAGTTTAAGGTTTCCGAAATACCTAATATGGAAGCTGTGAAAATGATTAGCAAGCAAAAGTATCTTATCCCATCTACTTTCCTGACTGATAGCTTATATCATTTAATAGATTCAGAAGGCAACATCATTAATAGAATTCAGTCAAGTGAGGAAGTAGAAAATCCAATGATGTTTACAGCTCAATCAACAGTTTCAGGTAAACATCTTTATGTGGCAGGCTATTCGGAACCCCTTATCAAAAAGTATGATATTGAAAATGGGGCTCTGATTTTTTCTAAAGAAATTGTAGACAGTTATGAAACAACAGATAGTTATATGTCATTTAGTAATGGGGCAGGATTTACCAAAGATGCAACATATGGGAGCATTGCAATTGCAGTAGAAAACGAGTTGTTCTATTCTGCAAGATATCACAATGGAGAAAGTGAATACAAGTTTGTTGATGTCTATGATGAAGATTCAGGAGAGTATGCATTCAGTTATGTATTAAAGAATAATATAAACATGGAATCTTTAGCTGTTTCGAGTTCACATATTTATACAATTGAAACAAATTCTGAGGGCGAAAACCTTTTGACGAAGTATGTTTTTTGAAAGCTAGAAAACTGAATAAATAATGAAGCTCAAAGTCCCTCCCGTTATAGTGGTCGCAGTCACCGTATTTTTAATGTGGGTTATTGAGAAATATCTGTCAGTGGAATTTCTTGCATTTAATGCTCCGAAATTGATCATTATTTTGACCTCAATACTTGGTATAGTTTGTATTGTGCTGGGAGTTATTCAGTTTTCTGTAAAGAAGACAACAGTAAATCCCCATAAACCGGAGGACTCAACCTCTCTGGTAAGTTCCGGAATATACAGCATCAGCAGAAACCCAATGTATCTCGGAATGTTGATCTTACTTGTATTTTATGGTATGTATCTGGGAGATGGACTCGTATTTCTGATGCTTCCGGTATTCGCTTGGTACATGAATTCATTACAGATCAAGCCTGAAGAAGAGATGATGATTCAGTTATTCGGAGATGAGTACAAAGATTATCAGAAAAGGGTAAGGCGCTGGATTTAAAATAATTGGTTTAGAAGTTTAATTTCTAAACCAATCACTTATTCACCAATCAACTAGTAACTAAACTACTTCTTCTTTTTCTTGCCTACGGTTTTTTCTTCCTTCTCTTCTTTTTCCTCAGCCTTAGCTTCTTCTGTATTTTCTTCTTCCTCATCTTCGTCTTCGGTGATCTCGATCACTTCCGCATCCACAGAATAGTCATCGTCTTCAGGATCTACTTCTTTTTCAACTAAGATCTGGTAGTCATTGATGAACATGGCAAACATCCCGATGGCAGAAATAACCGGAGCCATTGCCCCAACTAATGCGGCACCACCAACTCCAAATGCCAACTGCGTTTGAAAGACAACTTCGCCTTCTTTATTCTTGATGATAAGTTTTCGGGCACTTCCTTCCTTTATCAATTCACGGATAGAACTAATCACTTCGTTCACTCCGCCCTGTATCTCTTCGTAGACACGTTTAGCCTTAGATTTTGCTTCTTCTTTCTTCATGATATGTGTGATTTATGAAAATTTTTGTAAGGAATAGCTTCCGAACTTGTCTTACTACGCAGAACAATAAAAAAAGATACAGAATAATAATATGCTAGCCAGAGTATTTTGCGCATCCACAGTTGGTGTTGATGCGCGCATCATAGACGTAGAAACTCATCACACAAACGGAATGCCAAAATTCTTTTTGGTAGGTTTGCCGGACCGTGCTGTGAGTGAATCCAGAGACAGGGTGGAAGCTGCCATCAGAAACACAGGATCTTATTATCCATTGGGAAGGCTTACCGTAAATCTAGCTCCTGCCGATCTTCCGAAAGAAGGAAATGCTTTTGACCTGCCGATAGCAATCGGTTTGCTTCGGATGTCAGGGCAGATCTATACCGAGAAACTGGAAGAAACAGTGATGCTCGGTGAATTATCACTGGACGGAAAGATCCGGCCTATTAAAGGAGTTCTTCCGGTTGCGGTTGAAGCAAAAAAACAGGGATTCAAATATTTGATCGTTCCCAAAGAAAATGGGGCAGAAGCAGCGGTTGTAGAAGGAATCGAAATTTTCGCATTCGACCATTTGAATCAGGTTAAAGATTGGCTGGAAAATCGAGGTTCAATGGAACCACTTGAGGTGGATGTGAAATCTTTTTTCAATCAAAATGGACAATCAAAAGTTCTGGATTTCAGTGATGTTCGAGGACAGGAAAATGTGAAACGTGGTTTGGAAATTGCCGCAGCCGGCGGGCATAATGCCGTCATGGTTGGACCGCCAGGCTCCGGGAAAACAATGATGGCGAGAAGAATTCCAACAATTTTACCTCCACTTTCTCTGGAAGAAGCACTGGAAACGACAAAGATCCATTCGGTATCCGGGATTTTAGATGGCGGTAAAGCACTGATCACTTCCCGTCCATTTCGGGCTCCACATCATACCGTTTCAGATGTGGCTTTAGTTGGGGGTGGGAGCATCCCGATGCCGGGAGAAATTTCGATGTCACATAACGGAGTTTTGTTTTTGGATGAACTCCCAGAATTTAAACGAAGTGCGCTGGAAGTGATGCGTCAACCGCTGGAAGATGGATTTGTCTCTATTTCAAGAGCCAGAATGAGTGTGACCTATCCAAGTCGTGTTATGTTAGTTGCTTCTATGAACCCTTCTCCATCGGGAGATTGGTACGACCCACAGGATATGAACGGAGCTTCTTCATTGGCGATGCAACGATATTTGGGTAAGATCAGTGGACCGCTTTTAGATCGAATCGATCTTCATATAGAAGTGAACAAGGTGAGTTATGATGAGTTGTCCGGAAAAGCAAAAGGGGAATCATCTGAAGAAATAAGAGAACGAGTTGTTAAGGCGAGAGAAGTTCAAACAAAACGATTCTTTGGGTTGAAGTCGGTGTATTCGAATGCACAAATGAATACCAGAATGGTTCGGAAAGTGTGCAAGCTGGATGAAGCGGGATCTGAAATTTTAAAGAAAGCAATTACATCGCTAGGACTTTCAGCCCGGGCTTACGACAGAATCCTAAAAGTATCCAGAACTATAGCTGATTTGGATCATTCAGAGAATATAAAACCGAATCATATTGCGGAAGCGATCCAATACCGAAGCTTAGACAGAGAAGGATGGCTTGGCTAGTTAAATCCCAAATATCAAAACCCAAATAACAACATTCAACAACCATTGATTTATGAAAGCGAGACAATATAACTTGCAAAACAGACTGATAGAATTTTCAATTTCAATTATCGAAGTGAGTGAAAAACTCCCAAAAAATTATGTAGGGCAACACTTATCGAAACAATTGATTAGATCGGGTACATCTCCTGCTTTTCAGCAAGCAGAAGCACAAAGTGCAGAATCTAGCAAGGATTTTATCCACAAATTAAAGATCGGGATAAAAGAGTTAAGAGAAACGAAAGTCAATCTTGAAATTATAAGCAGAAAATTCTTGCCATCAGAGGTAATAGTTCAGAATACCTTGAAGGAATGTGATGAACTAGTCGCAATTTTTTATTCGAGTATCAGAACTGCTAAAGCAAATTCTATAATGCCAAAGTAAAAGGCTGTTGGTGATTGAATGTTGAATGTTGGAAAGTGTACTAGTTCGCATGTTTATGCGGTGCGATAGATGAAACAAATTAATTATTTAAAGGTTAAGGGTAATAACAACTCAATGTGTAACAAAGTTAACAAGTATGAGAAAGGAGGCAGTTATGAAAAGTGAGAGATATACTTATTCCAAAAGTGGGCTAGTTTTTTTGCTGCCGGTTTTCATCATCATAATTTATTTATTATTGACGATCTAAAGTTGATTTCAGTTAATTAATTGGATAAGCTTTCAGCCACTTTAATAATAAAAACTACGCGCTGAACTCTTGTCATCTTTTGCAGAAATAGCATTTCCAACCGCTGTTCGACAAACTTTTACTTATGAAGTGCCAACTCAATTTCGAAAGAAAATAGAAGAAGGAGTACGTGTCTGGGTTCCGTTTCGTTCTCATTTCGCGATCGGGGTTATTGTACAACTTCACAACAAAAAACCTGAGTTCAAGACAAAAGAGATCAAAAAGGTTCTGGATTCGGAGCCGATCTTAACAGAAGAACTACTCAAACTAACAGAATGGATTCACAGGTTCTACTTTTGTAGCTGGGGCGAAGTCATTCAGGCTGCGCTGCCTGCGGGATTAAACTTCGTATCCAAAAAAAGGCTGAAAGTTGGAAGTGAAGATGGACTTGATCTCAGAACAGAAGCAGAAAAAGAAATTATAGACGATATCCAAAATGATGAATCTCTGACACTTGATTCTGCAAAAAAGAGATACAAAGACACTTCATTAAACAAGGTCTTTAAAAAATTACTGAAATCGGGCGTTCTTGAGATATGGGAAGAACCGGATATCAAAGTTACAGTAAAGACCGAAAGAGCATGGGATTGGAATGAAGGTAAAAACCGAAAGTCCGCTATTGAGTTTTTGGAATCACAGGATAAGAGTTTTAAATGGATGGAAGCTCTGGAAGTGTTTACTTCTGAAGAAATGCCGATTCGAAATTCTGATGCAGATAAACTGGGAATCAACAACTATTCTATCAAAAAACTAAAAGATGAGAATTGGATACAGCCCATAGAATTAGAAGTTGAACCGGATACATTAGATTTAGAGTTCGATCCGGACATGATCAAAGAGCTGAACGAAGAGCAAAGTTTGGTTTTTAGTTCCATCGAAAAGTCGATCAGAGAAAAGAAGTTCAATAACTTTTTATTGAAAGGAATAACCGGTAGTGGTAAAACAGAAGTATACATTCAAGCGCTAAAACAGGTATTGGAAAGTGGTCGTGGGGGAATTGTTCTGGTTCCTGAAATTGCACTTACTCCACAAACCGTTTCCCGTTTTTACCGGATCTTTGGTGAAGATATTGCGGTGCTTCACAGCCGAATGAATGAAAGAGAAAGACTTGATTCCTGGAGAAAGCTCCGATCCGGAGAAAAGAAAATAGCCATTGGTCCGAGGTCCGCAATTTTTTCACCAACCCAGGATCTTGGGATCATTATTCTGGATGAGGAACACGATAATTCCTATAAACAGATCGATCCGGCGCCTAGATATCATGCCAGAGAAGTGGCAATTATGCGGGCAAGTATGACTGATTCAGTAGTTATTATGGGATCTGCTACCCCAAGCATGCAAGCTCTTGAAATGACCAAGAAAGGGAAGGCGGTTCTGCTGGAACTTACAAAACGACACGAATCCGCTAAGCTTCCGGAAGTTGAGATTTTAGATCTCAAGCAATACACAGGGGCTATGAAAGGGGAACTGGCGGTTCCAATGCACTTAGCGATTAAAGAGGCGTTGGATAAAAAAGAACAGGTGATTCTACTTTATAATCGGCGCGGATTTGCCAATTACTTACAATGCGAAACCTGTGGACATATTCCTCAAAGTCCGGAATGTTCGGTAAGTCTGACTTATCACAAAAGAAAAAATCAGTTGATCTGTCACTATTCGGGCTATTCAAGAAAAGCGGATACCAATTGTGAGAAATGTGGATCAGAATTTCTTTCAGAACAAGGTTCGGGAACACAAAAAATTGAAGAACAACTTGAAGAGCTATTTCCGGATGCCAGAGTTCTTAGGTTTGATCGGGATTCAACTTCTAAAAAAGGAGCGCACGAAAAAATACTGGATTCATTCGGAGCAGGAGAAGCTGATATTCTGGTTGGAACTCAATTAGTGGCCAAAGGTTTAGACTTCCCGAATGTGACAGTTGTAGGAGTAACAGACGCAGATACTGAACTAGCATTTCCATCTTTTCAATCGTCAGAGAGAATGTTTCAATTACTAAGTCAGGTTGCAGGTAGATCAGGTAGAGGAGCTAAGCCGGGAAAAGTATTTATTCAAACTCGCCAACCTGATAATGAAGCACTTAAATTTGCTCAGAAACATGACTACAATGGTTTTGCAGACTCAGAACTTGATTTCAGAAAAGCTTTGAACTATCCGCCATACTCAAGATTGGTAAAATTTGTTCTGAAAGGGAAAAATGAAAGTCAGGTTCGGGTTTCAGCTTTCAAACTTAAATCGGTACTGGAAAGATTGGTTCCTGATTTTGATTCTCTGGGACCATCTCCGGCGGCAATCGCCTGGATGAACCAATATTATTTGTGGGAAGTAATGGTGAAACTCCCAACGGATAGAGGAGGAAATTTCATCGAAAGGCTATTGGATAAAGTAATGGAAGTGTATGAATTTGAATCAGAAATCAGTACAAATATTGTGCGGATAAATATTAATGTGGAGGCAATTCGATAGAGTTTCGAAAACCACAGAGTTCACAAAGTTCAATTTCTGCCATAAGCTCAAAAAAACAATCTCGTGTTCTTAGTGGTTTATAAGATATTTAAACTTGCATTCCGCCATATAAAGTTAGTATTTACGACCTGCTTTAAACGCAATTTATAAATAGATGGGCGAAGAAAGGGTAAAACTTGCAAAGAGTAATGAAGATGTTCAGAGGTTCATGAAAAATGTTCTGAAAGACGCACGTGCTCTTGAGAAAATGCTTGAAGATGATTGGTTTGAGACAGATGTAATTCGAATTGGAGCGGAACAGGAATTGTGTCTGATCGATGAGCATGGTAAAGCAATGCCTAATGCGATGGAAGTAATGGATGCGCTGGGAGATGGGAACTACACAACTGAGATCGCAAAGTTCAATATAGAAATCAATCTCGATCCTTTAGAGTTTAAAGACAATTGTCTTTCTCAGATGGAAGAAAACCTTCAAAATGAGGTTGCTTACGTACGTGAAAAAGTACAGGAATTAGGCGGAGATATTTTATTGACCGGAATACTTCCTTCTATCCGAAAATCGGATGTAGCGATTGAAAATCTGACTCCGCTTCCACGCTACAAAGCGTTGTGTGATGCCATCGATAATATGCGGGGGAAAGAATATGAAATCCGCATTCAGGGGATGGACGAATTACTCATGAAGTTCGATACTCCGCTTCTGGAAGGGTGTAACACCGGATATCAGATCCATCTGCAAATTAAACCTGATGAGTTCGTTTCTAAATACAACATCGCCCAAGCAATAGCGGCTCCTGTGTTAGCAAGTGCGGTTAATTCTCCAATACTGTTAGGCAAAAGATTATGGGCAGAAACCCGAATTGCTCTTTTTCATCAATCGGTAGATACCCGCGGAGTAGGTGATCATTTAAGAGATTCACTGCCAAGAGTTACTTTTGGCTCTGATTGGCTTCGAGGAAGCATTCTGGATATCTATAAAGAAGATATTTCTCGATATCGTGTTCTTTTAAGTTCAAATGTGGAAGAGAATGTTGATGAACTTTTAAAGAACGGAATTCCACCAAAATTGATGGCATTGAATGTACATAACGGAACTGTTTACAGATGGAACCGACCTTGTTATGGAATTGGAGGAGGGAAGCCTCATTTGAGGATCGAAAACAGAGTGCTACCTTCAGGGCCAACGGTTGTGGATGAAATTGCAAATACTGCGTTCTGGCTAGGACTTATGAATGGAATGGAAGATGCATATTCTGATATTACCAAAGTGTTGGATTTTGATAATGCCCGTTTGAACTTTTTTGCTGCTTCTAAAATGGGATTGGATACAAAGTTTATCTGGACTGACGATAGAAAAGTAACAGCTCGAGATCTTATAAAAGAAGAACTTTTACCAATTGCCCGAGCCGGACTTGAGAAAGTGAATATTCTGGAATCTGATATAAATACCTATTTAGGAGTGATAGAAGACAGAGTAGAAAGTGCCCAAACCGGATCATATTGGGTGGTTAAGTCGTATGGAAAACTCATAAAAGAAAATAACAGAGAGCAAACACTTTCAACAATAACAGGAGCGATGGCCAAAAATCAGCAAAAAGGGGAGCCGGTGCATAAATGGGGACTGGCACGAATTGAAGATATTGCCTTTTGGAGACCTTCCTCACTTTTGGTGGAAGAATTTATGACCACTGATCTTTTTACAGCTCGTAAAGATGATCTAATTGAATTCGCTTCAAATCTGTTGGATTGGAGAAGAATCAGGTATATTCCAATAGAGGATGATCAAAAACACTTGGTTGGATTGGTATCCATGAGAATGGTGTTAAGAGAGTATTCGAAAGCAGTAAATGAAGATGGTGAATACAAAAGTCATGCTATTGAAGATATCATGATCAATAACCCAATCACAATCCATCCTGAAGCTTCCATTATAGAAGCCATGGAAATTATGCAAGATCAACAAATAGGTTGTCTACCAGTAGTTAAGAATAGCCGGTTGGTTGGGATTATAACTGAGGATAATTTTTTAAACATCAGCAGGCGCCTTATCAAAGCATTGGCAAAAGAAAATAAGAATAAGAAGGAAGATTGATTGCAGACATTCACTGAACAACAAACAGATAATTTGGAAAACGTAGATTATCAGAAACGAATAATTGGGAAAATTGAAGGGAAAAAACCGGGACCTACAATAATCGCACTTGCTGGAGTTCACGGAAATGAACCAACAAGTATTAAAGCAGTAGAACACGTTCTAGAAAAGGTTACCGGTCTTGAAGATAAGTTTAATGGAACTTTTATAGGTATAAGAGGCAATCTTGAGGCCTTGAGTAAAGGTGAACGATTCATAGACGAAGATATGAATCGTATTTGGTTTACTTCCATTTTGGACAAAGTAAGGCGAACTCCATTTGGTGAGATTCTTACTGCTGAACGGAGAGAAACCAAAGCGGTTTTAGAAATTATAGATCCGATTATTCTGAATGAGAATAAAAACGAGACTGTGATATTTGCAGATCTTCATACCTTTTCAGCTGAAACCGGCTTATTTGCCATCAGTTCCAGAGAAAAGAAAAATGTAGATCTTCTTAGTAAATTAAATGTTCCTTTGATTTTCGGCATTGAAAAAGCCCTGCATGGAACAGCGCTGAAATATATTCAGAGTACCGGGAATATTGGATTCGCTTTTGAAGCAGGTATGCATTTTAGCGAAAGTGCAGAGTTCAATGCTACTGCAGGAATTTATGCACTTCTGAATGCGTCGGGATGTTTGGACCTTTCTCATATTCCTGATTATGAACCCTATCATGATTTTTTAGCTCAGCAAACGGCCGGACTTCCAAAAAAAGTGGAATTCATCTATAAACATATTATTGAAGAGGACGATGAGTTTGTAATGAGACCCGGATTTAAGAATTTTGATAAGATCAAAAAGGGTGATTGGCTCGCTAATGATAAACTAGGTAGAATTGAAGCACAGGCTGAAGGGTATATCTTAATGCCACTGTATCAGGAACAAGGGGATGACGGGTTCTTTATTGTTAAAGATTTGGGTGATTAAACCACGGAGAACACAGAGAGGATAATTGCAATAATTTTGAGAACTAAAAATGGACAGTTTAAAAGAACTAAATAAACTATCTGAAATGATAATTGGAGAAGCCATTGCAGTTCATAAGGAATTGGGTCCTGGTTTGTTAGAATCCGCGTATCAGGCATGTTTATTTTACGCTCTTAAAGAGAAGAAATTAAATGTGATTAAAGAGAAAGAAATGCCGGTTCGGTTCAGAGATGTATCTTTGGATTGTGGTTATCGAATCGATTTATTAGTGGAAGAAAAGATAGTAGTAGAGTTAAAAGCAGTTGAAGAATTAAATAATATTCACATGGCGCAGGTTTTAAGCTATTTAAAAATGGGCGGGTTTAAGTTAGGTTTGCTTATTAACTTCAATGTGAAGTATTTAAAGCATGGAATAAAAAGAATCATAAATTAAATCTTTGAGTTTTTTTCGCTTAAAGTATATCAAAATGTAAACAGCGATTATTTTCTATGGATAAGATTGAACAAGAAAGAAAAACTAACATAAACTCAGTGACCTCTGTGGTTTACTAAAATGAAGAACGATTATCAATTTGTAGATGGAACGCGGCTATCCTCGGTGATAGAAGCACTGATCTTTGCCAGTGAGGAACCTATTTCCGGGCAGAAAATAAAATCTATTATTGTTGAAAATGAAGAACAAATAGAAATCTCTGAGGAGACAGTAAGCGATTTTGTGGATAAGCTGAATACCCGCTATGATGAAAACGGATTAAGCTTCAGGATCGAACGTATTGCCAAAGGCTATACTTTTGTAACTCAGAAAAAATTCCATTATTGGTTAAGTATCTTTCAACATGAAAATGCTTACCGAAAACTTTCTCAATCAGCAATTGAGAGTCTTGCCATCGTAGCATACAAGCAACCGATCACGAAGCCGGAAGTAGATCAAATCCGTGGAGTGGATTCAGGGTATATTCTCCGGCAGCTAATGGAAAAGGCATTAATTGAAGTTTCGGGAAGATCTGACAGTCCCGGTAAACCATTGCTTTATACAACAACTTCTCACTTTCTGAGGCATTTTGGAATTAACTCAGTAGAGGAACTTCCTAAACCGAGAGAGATCGAAGAAATACTTAAAGATGATGATATGGCAGAGCATCGTCAGTTGTTGCTGGAGCAGTCCATGATCATGGAAGAGGAAGAAGATGGATCTATTGAAATAATAGAAGACCCCGAAGAAGGGAATGGGAGAGTGGATAATGAAGATAATGAACAAGAAGATGACTCAAAAAATGAAGAGGAAGAATGAATAAGAAGTCAGGAAGAGGACCATCCAGAAGGAAAAAAGAATCTGAAAAGAAGAAATCAGGTACTTCACCAAATCGCGTAGATCAGAATTATTCGCAAGAAGAAGAAATTCGCATCAATAAATTTATTGCACATGCCGGTTTATGCAGCCGAAGAGAAGCTGATCAATATATTACCGATGGTTTAGTGAAAGTGAATGGTAAAACGATCACAGAAATGGGAACCAAGGTTCGGCGTCAGGATGTGATTGAGGTAAACGGGCAAAAAATTCAGCTCGAACCGTTTGTATATCTGCTTTTAAATAAGCCCAAAAATACCATCACTACAACGGATGATGAAAAAGGTAGAAATACCGTTTTAGATGAAGTTGAAAATGCGACAGGCGCAAGAGTATATCCCGTTGGGAGGCTGGACAGAAATACTACCGGGCTTTTGATCTTGACCAATGACGGAGATCTGGCTCACCGATTAATGCATCCAAGTTATAGTGTACGTAAGACTTACGAAGTGGAAACGGAACGAATCTTAACCGATGAAGAGTTAAGTATGTTCAAAACAGGAATTCCACTTGAAGACGGAGATGCTAAAGGACACAATGTAAAACGGTTCATGGACGCTCCGAAAATTTTTCAGCTTTCTGTGTTTGAGGGGCGAAACAGACTAATTCGGAGAATGGTGGAACATTTCGGAACAGAAGTCACTAAACTTAAACGAATAGAATATGCGGGCCTGAATTTAAAAGGAGTTAAAGTAGGAAGGTGGCGCTACCTAAGGCAAAAAGAAGTCAATAACATCCGTGAGCTCGTAAAATTAGAAACTTTAGATTTTAAAAAATAACAAGCTGTAATGGAATATGATAACTTATCAATCTCGTCGGGACACATTTTAACGGAAGAAGACCTTCCCATAAAGTACGATCTGTATTCGCCTATCAGTGGCACGAGAAAAGATTTTCCTGTTGTTATATTCCTTCACGGATTCAAAGGATTTAAAGACTGGGGGCCATTCCCGGATGCATGTGAAGATATGGCCAGGCATGGTTTTGGAGTTCTGGCGATCAACTTCTCACATAATGGTATCGGTAACGGCAGAACTGAATATGAACGCCTGGATCTGTTTCAGAAATCTACACTTTCTAAAGATCTGGAAGAGATCGGGCTGGTAATAAGAGCTCTGCAAACCGGTGAGATCAATGATTCGCACTCTAACCTGAATACCGATTCAATTGGAATTGTAGGTCATTCCAGAGGTGGACATACGGCAGTTGCTGCGGCTGCAGAATACGAAGCGGTTAAATGTTTGGTAACCTGGGCAGCAGTTGCAGATTACTTAGAACGATTTAGTGAAAAAGAAATATCTGACTGGGAAGACAAAGGATACACGATCTATAAAAACAGTCGCACCGGACAGGACATGAAAGTGGATAAGAGCTGGTATGAGGATACCAAGGAACATGCGGATCGACTTATCGCACTCAGAAGAGTGGAAGAACTTGTGATACCTAGTTTATTCATTCATGGAAGAGACGATGATGATGTGGATCTGTCCAATTCTGAGAAATTAGAAATAGCTTGTGGATCTAAAGAAAAAGAATTGAGATTGATCGCTAAAGCCGGTCATACATTTGGAGCTTCCCATCCGTTTGAAGAAGAGTTTTTCCCACCACCATTTAAAGAATTGGTCGACCATACCGGAGCCTGGTTCAGGCAGTATTTGAGGTGAAATTAAACCACAGAGTGCACAGAGAAAATTTTTCTCATAGTATTTGAGGTTTTAGCTTATTACTTAATCAGTTACATTCTAAGTGTAATAACTCAAAAAGATAGAATTCATGTGCACCCGTTTTTTAATTGCTTTGTTATTAATTTCAGGTTGTGGGTTATTGAATGGAGAGAAAAAGCACCAAGAACTGTTCGAAAACCCAGTTTTTACCGAGGTGTATTTTACAACAGATTATGAATCAGATGAAAGACCCGACCGTGGATTAATTGCTATTAATTATAATAATCCCAAAGAATTTATAGTGTTGGAAAGAGGGGAATCGTCTTTCAGCCCTGTAAGTTTGTCTCCTGACCGAAAAAAACTCATCTATGGTGATCATACTTTGACGGGTTCTGATCCCCAATTAGTTATTTACGATCTAGATTCAAAAACCAAAGAACCACTTTATTTTGATGAAGGGAAATTAAGACTTCTTACAAGTAAAAGTTCAAATATTGTTTGGGACAAATCAGGAGATAGTTTTTATACATCATCTCCAACTAGTTGGGGCATCATAAATACTTATTTATATTCTCTAGAGAGAATGGCGATCGATTTTGAGACGTCTAATGTTGCATCGATCTATCCCTATGATTTAATATCAAAAGACACATTACTAATTTTCACTAATGAGTTTTTTTCTTGGGAACATGGGGTTGTTAATCCATACCTGATGGACAAGGAAGGTAATTATATTAAAAAAGTAGAAAACCCATATCTAAGAAGTATTAACGAAGGTGGACTAATTAAACGTGTAGTAAGGAATCTAGCATGGAGTGATTCACTACGTTTAATTGTAGGTAGTTATTCTAACAGCGAAGAATTTGAAGGGTCCAAGATCATAATTACTGATCTAGATGGAAATGTATATAAGGAGTTCACTGATGGTAAATACAGAAACAGAGCTCCTGTTTGGACCAAGGACGGAAAAATTATTTTTACAGAAAGCAGAGTTAAAAACAGTGACGTGCTGTACGCAGGACTCAAGATTTTAGACCCTGAAACCGGAAAAATCTCACCCTTTTTCTCAAGGTATAATTATCCTGAATTAATAGGCGTAGGTACAGCTGCACTTTAAATTTCAGATCGGTTAGTCTCTGTACATTTTTCTTAAACTTTTTACACCTTTCTCTCACAATAAACTTGATTAGCTTGTAGCATAACTTCTGGGATTACGAATTCGACAGGAGCTTGGTTCAGGCAGTATTTAAGGTGAAATAGAACCACAAAGTGCACAGAGATAATTTTTCTCATTAGTATTTGAGGTAGAGTTATTTAATTCGTGAATGGTTGTTTTTCAGATCCATCCGGTTTCATTCGCCATAAGCGACCGTCGGAATCACTTGTTTTTGTAAACAGTATCCACTTCCCATCCGGTGACCAAGTACTGCTATAGCCGGAAGTAGTAGTAAGTTGCTTTGCATTTTTTCCGTCTATATCAATAATCCATATCTGAGGTTTTTCTCCACTTCGGGTCGAAGTGAATACTAATTTATGACCGTCAGGAGAGAAGCTGAGAAAATGGTTTTCACCTTCCAGAAACATTATTTTTTTTTTGGTTTCATTATCGTTGTTATATAACCAAATGTTGTCTCCAATTGCAGTACCGTCTGGTTGTATGACACGAGTCTCGAACAAAAAAGAGTTACTAGAAGGATGCCAATCGGGAAAGTTTCCGTAAGAAGAGATAAATTTTTCAGATTTACTAGCTAAGTCCAAAGCCCAAATACCACACTCTTTAATTTCATTGCAAGTGGATTGGTTGTAAGCAATCGAACTTCCATCATTGCTCCAATCAGGAAAAAAATTTCTACCATTAAAGGTAAGCTGAACCAAACTATCGGTAGCTACATTTTTTTTGAATATTTGCCCTTGTTGTTCAAAAGCAATCCACTGTCCATCCGGGCTCCAGGAGGGGCTGCTTCCACCGAGCTGCCATGAGCGTTTTCCGGTTCTATCTGAGTTCATAATGTAAATACCAGATCTTCTTATAGTGGTATCATTATGTACGTAGGCAATTTTACTACCATCGGGACTCCAATCGGGTTCGTAATCTATTAATCGAAAATCAAATGGGCAGGCGGCGCATGGTTGCTCAACAGAAGTAGCAGGGTTACATGAGATGATTAAACCGGAAAAGATGATGCAGAATAATGAAGCGACAACCTTGTTCATTTATCTCTTAACTTTATTATTTAAGTTACTTATAGAATATAGATTTTAAAACGACTTTAGCAATATCACGAATATTAGAATGTTGTGTATCGGGATTAAGAAGATCGTTCAAGGATAAGGGGGAATATGTAAGTGAAAAGGGGTGAATTCACTTTTAAACTTTTTACGCCTTTCCCTCACAATAAACTTGATTAGTTCGTAGCATAGTCTCACTTTATCTTACTTTTGAAATTTTAAATAAATAAGTAAGAAATGAACTACGGAATCAAGTTAATGGGCAGGTTTTTCGCCCTTTCTCTGTGTTTTGTTCTTGTTGTTTCGGGGTGTAAATCTTCCGGAGCGGCTACAAAATCAGGAAAATCCTCAGCATCAACTCAAAGGCCACCGGCCAAAAAAGGTGATCTGAAAAAATTCAGTGAAGTGATCACTAAAGACGCCAAAACAGATGAAGGTCTTTTTAATGTTCACAAAGTGGACGACAAATACTACTTCGAAATACCAAACGAAATGCTGGAAAGAGAAATGTTACTTGTAAGTAGAGTAGCAGGTTCTGTACAAAATTTAAGTTTTGGCGGAGCCGGGCAAAAAGCTCGTGGACAGCAAGTGGTAAGATGGCAACGAAAAGAAAACAACATTCTGCTTCGTCATGTTTCCTACTCAAGTGTGGCAAATGAAGACGACCCGATTTATAAGTCTGTACAGAATAACAATTTTGAACCGGTAGTTTATTCCTTCAAGATTGAAGCTAATAATGAAGATACAACTGGTGTTGTGGTAGATGTTACCAGCCTTTATACTTCAGATGTTGCTTTAATAAGCGGTTTAAGTGATTTTCAGAGAAGAAATTTTCAGGTAAGACGTTTGGACGGAAGCCGTTCTTTTGTAGAAAAGATGTCCAGTTACCCGGAAAATATAGAAGTTCGTCATGTACTTACTTATGATGCAGGTAACCCGCCTGATAACGGATCAACGAACACCATTTCGCTCGAAATGAACCAGTCAATGATCTTATTACCGGCAGAGCCCGCACAACCAAGAAACTGGGATCAGCGTGTCGGCTATTTCTCAATTGGTCAATATGATTATAGTTCAGAAGAGCATAAAGCAGCAACGAACCGATTTATCACCAGATATAAATTAGTACCTAAAGATAAGGAAGCATATTTAAGAGGTGAGTTAGTAGAGCCGGAAGAGCAGATCGTTTATTATTTAGATCCTGCAACTCCTAAAAAATGGATTCCATATCTGGTAGCAGGTGTAAATGACTGGAATGTGGCATTTGAAGCAGCTGGTTTCAAAAATGCAATTGTAGGTAAGCCGGCTCCAACCCCGGAAGAAGATCCTGAGTTTTCTCCGGAAGATGTGCGTTATTCGGTAATGCGGTACATCACAAATCCGATCCAAAATGCACAAGGGCCGCATGTTCATGATCCTAGAACCGGTCAGATCCTTGAAAGTGATATCCTTTGGTATCACAACATTCAGAACTTACTCAGAAACTGGTATTTCATTCAAACTGCAGCTTCTAACCCGAATGCAAGAAACGTTAAAATGTCTGATGAGATCATGGGTGATATGCTGCGTTTCGTAATGGCTCACGAAGTTGGACATACACTTGGTTTACCTCACAACATGGGTTCAAGCGTAGGCTACACCGTTGAACAATTACGTGATCCGGAGTTTACTTCCACTCACGGTACGGCTCCATCAATTATGGATTATGCCCGCTTCAATTATATCGCTCAACCGGGTGATGGTGTAACTCAATATTATCCTCAGATTGGTGAGTATGATAAATGGTCTATCAAATGGGGTTATCAATGGTTACCGGATATCGAAGATCCTGATGATGAAGATGAAACCCTGAACGAGTGGATAGTTGCGAACGGCGACGATCCTTTATACTGGTTTGGATATTCTAACGGTGCTGACCCACGATCACAAACCGAAGCTATCGGTGACGATGCCATGAAAGCCAGTGAACTCGGATTGGCGAACCTTCAGGTGATTACTGACAACTTAATTACCTGGACACAGCGTGAAGGTGAAGAATTTTCAGATCTTTCCGAATTATATTCCAATGTTCTGGGTCAATGGAGAAGATACATGGGCCACGTAACTACTTATGTTGGTGGTGTTTATCAAACGTATAAAACCTACGATCAGGATGGCGTTGTTTATGAATTGGTTTCAGAAGCAGATCAACGAAGAGCGATGGATTTCCTTAACAAACATGCATTTTCTACTCCAACATGGGCATTCAATAAAGAAATATTGAACAGAATTAATCAGTCCAGCGCAGTAGAAACTTTCCGTGGAGCTCAGGTTGGCGTTTTAAACAATCTGATGAGACCGGACAGACTTGCAAGATTAGTAGAAGCCGAAGCTCGCGCAGATGGAGATACATATACAATTACTGAAATGATGGATGCAACCAGAAATGGTATCTGGTCTGAAGCAAGAGCTAAGCAGAATACCGAAATTCACAGACGTCATTTACAGCGTGCTTATATCGAAGTTATGGGGGATTTGCTGAACGAAGAGCCTTCAGGATTCTTTGCCCGTTCTGTTGATGTAAGTCAGTCTGATATTCGTCCGATTGTAAGAAATGAGCTGGAAATTCTGAAAAGAGATATCAACAGTGCATTGGCAGGAAGATCTCTTAACAGAGATACTAAAAATCATTTCGAAGATGCGAGAGTTCGTATCGATGAAATTTTAGACGGAAACGACTAATCAATATTTTTAAATAAAAGGGTGGCTATAGGCTGCCCTTTTTTATAACCACTAATAAATAGAAGCATGAAAAAATTATTTACGCTTAGTTTTGTAATGGTTCTCTCACTCTTTATGGGAGATTCTTCTTTAACTGCACAGCAGTTAGATATGAATCTTTTAAAGGGAATGGAGCCAAGAAATGTAGGGCCTGCCGGAATGAGCGGTAGAATTACGGCAATCGATGTTGTAGAGTCCAACAATGATATTATGTATGTAGGTTCGGCCTCAGGCGGTGTCTGGAAGTCCGAAAGCGGAGGGATTAAATGGGAACCAATCTTTGATGATTATGGCGCTGCATCAATTGGTGCTATCGATATTCATCAAAAAAATCCAAGTGTTGTTTGGGTGGGAACCGGAGAAGGGAACCCAAGAAACTCCCAAAGCAGCGGCGCAGGAATTTACAAGAGTATCGATGGCGGAAGAACTTTCGAGCTCATGGGATTAGAAGGAACCAGAAATATTCACCGGGTAATTATACATCCGGAAAACCCTGATGTGGTTTATGTTGGAGCTCAGGGTTCTGCCTGGGGTGATACTGAGCACAGAGGTGTTTATAAAACTACTGATGGAGGAAAAACCTGGGAAAAGATCCTTTACGTAAATACACGCACCGGAATCGGTGATATGGTAATGGATCCATCCAATCCGAATAAGATCTTCGCAGCAATGTGGGAATTCAGAAGATGGCCGTGGTTTTTTGAATCAGGCGGAGAAGGCTCAGGATTGTACATGACTTTAGACGGTGGTGAGAACTGGGAAAAAGTGACTTCTGACGATGGCTTTCCTGAAGGAGAACTTGGAAGAATGGGAATCGCTATAGCTCCAAGTAATACAGATGTGGTGTATGCTCATGTTGAATCAAAGAAAAACGCAATTTACCGATCCAATGATGGAGGTTACACCTGGGAGCTTCGTCAAACTGTTGAAAAAGACGGAGAAGTTGGAAACAGACCATTCTATTATGCAGAAATTTATGTAGATCCATTTAATGAAAACACGGTCTATAGTATTTACACTTACATCTCAAAAAGTACTGACGGTGCTCGTTCTTTCGAAAGTTTGTATCCCTATTACAATTGGGTACATCCGGATCACCACGCTTTTTGGTTGAGTCATGATAATCCCGGTTTCATGATCGATGGTAACGATGGTGGTTTGAATATTACTTATGATGGTGGAGATAGCTGGAGATTTATCAATAATATTCCGGTTGGTCAGTTCTATCACGTAAATGTTGACAATCGGATTCCTTACAATATCTATGGTGGAATGCAGGATAATGGTTCCTGGCAAGGACCTGCCTATGTTTGGAGATCAGGTGGTATCAGAAACGCATATTGGGAAGAACTTTTCTTCGGAGATGGGTTTGATGTGATCATGGATCAAAGTGATGACCGCTATGTATTTGCAATGTCGCAGCAAGGAAACATTGGACGAGTTGATCTTGAAACGGGTGCAGGTCGTTTTGTTCGTCCAACTCATCCTGATGGCGAAAATCTGCGTTTTAACTGGAATTCAGCAGTTAATTTTGATCCTTTTAATGATGAGACTATTTATTTCGGATCTCAGTATGTGCATAAAAGTGATGACCGAGGTGAGTCCTGGACGATCATTTCCCCGGACCTGACAACCAACGATACTACTAAGCAAAAGCAGCACGAAAGTGGTGGGATCACCATGGATGCTACCGGAGCGGAAAACTTTACAACCATACTCGCTATTGAGCCAAGTTCTTTGGAACAAGGTTTGATCTGGGTAGGTACTGATGATGGAAAAGTTCATATCACCAGAGATGGCGGAGAAAACTGGACCGACCTCACTAAAAATATTAAAGGAATTCCATCAGGAAGTTGGGTGGCTCAGGTAAAAGCTTCCACATTCAATGCGGGTGAAGCAGTAGCTGTGATCAACAATTATCGACGTGATGATTGGGGAACGTATGTGATGCATACCACAGATTACGGTAAGAAATGGACCAATATTGCGAAAGATAAAGGCATGGAAGGTTATGCACTTTCATTTGTGCAGGATCCTGTGGAGCCAAATCTGATGTTTGTTGGTACTGAGTTGGGGCTTTATTTCAGTATTGATGGCGGAAAAGCATGGACAAAGTGGACAAACGGTTACCCAACTGTTTCAACGTACGACATGGTGATCCATCCTCGTGAGCATGACCTTGTAATCGGAACATTTGGACGTGCATTCTGGGTGCTGGACGATATTCGTCCGCTTAGAGATCTTGCTAAGAACGGCGCTGATGAGCTTGAAAAAGCAATCAGAGTATATGCCGCTCCTGATGCATACCAAGCGGAGTGGAGACAAGCCAGAGGCATGAGATTCTCAGCTGATGGGGTTTTCTCAGGTGACAATCGTCCGGGTGGAGCAAGACTGACCTATTCTGTTAACAGCGAAATGCTGAAAAAGGATGGAGATGAAAAAGGGAAATCTTCAGACAAGATGGAAAAAGTTACAGTAGAAGTATTCGATATGTCTGGTGAAAAGATCCGAACTTTTGAAAGAACTCCGGAACACGACGGTATAAACAGAACTTCCTGGGGAATGGACAGAGCGGGAATAAGAGGTGCTAGCAGACGTAAAGCGAGACCGAATGCTCCTGAGCCGTCTGGTGGAGATGTTCTTCCTGGAACGTACAAAGTTAAGTTTACTTATGGTGAGTTCTCAGATTCTACTACGGTAAAAGTGATGAGCGACCCAAGAATTGAAACCACTATGGCTTCGCTTAGAAAAACGGCTGAACTAAGAGATCAGGTTGCTCAGTTAAGCGCAACGTTAGGTAAAGCTACTGATCAATTGATCGATGCAAATGAGATCGTTGAAACGCATGAAACTCTTGCAAAGGCTGATACCCGGGATAAAAAAGAGTTGAAGGAAATCAACGAAGCGAATAAAGAGATTAAGAAAAAGATCGAAGATCTCATGAATATGGTATTCGGTACACCTGATGATCGTCAGGGGATTACCCGAAATCCTGAGCCTACTACCATGCAGGCAATATTCGCTCCTTTCAGATATCTGGGAAGTGATTACGACGGACCGGGAACAACAGAGGCAAATCTGCTTCGTTTAGCTGAGGAAGAAGTTGATAAAGCGATCACTAAGATCAATGCTTTCTTTACGGAAGATTGGCCGGCATATCAGCAAAAAATGGAAGCAGCGAATTTCAATCCATTTAAAGAATTCAAAACGGTGGATATGGACTAAGTTTTGAATAACTAATATTCAGTATTTAATATTGAATGATGAATTGAAGCCCCGTTCAGAAATGTTCGGGGCTTTTTTATTCATATTAAAAAAGGCTGTAGGGAAAATTCATGAATTTTCCCTACAGCCTTTTAATTTTTGTGATACTTATAAATGAATTGAAAAGGAGGATACTTTAAGGAATACCCTCGCTAATCTGCTATTCAATTAATCATTTGTCCAGATAAGATCAAAATCAACTTCATCCTGACTCTTAATTTCCGGATTAAGGTTCGTAATCAAGTGTTGTAACCTGAGTTTGTTGTAATGACGGCCGTGTGCTCCACGAATCCCATGTCGGTTGCCGGGATACATCATTAAATCAAAATTCTTATCTGCTTTTATAAGAGCATCAACAAGCATGGTTGTGTTTGCAGGATGTACGTTATTATCAATAGAACCATGGATAAGGAGTAGCTTCCCTTTTAGTTGATCTGCATAGGTCATGGCTGATCCAACATCGTATCCTTCCTTGTTGGCCTGAGGAGTGTTCATATAACGTTCTGTATAAATAGTATCATAACTTCTCCAATCAGTTACAGGAGCGCCTGAAACACCAACATGGAAGATATCAGGGTAACGAAGCATCAGTAGTGCTGTAGCATAACCACCGTAAGAATGACCATATACTCCAACACGTTCTTCGTCAGCATAATCACGTTCCGTTACTTGTTCTATAACAGCAGCATAATCGTCGATCTCAAGCGTACCTAATCTTCCATAATGAAGCGTTTGAAACTCCTTACCACGGTTTCCCGATCCTCTGTAGTTTGCACGAACAACAATGAAACCAAGCTGAGCCATTCTTTGATAGCCATCATAGGTTTTGTAAGTGTTGGTCACATCCTGATATCCCGGACCACCATAAAGTGGGAGCAATACCGGATATTTTTTTGAAGGATCGAAATCTTTCGGCTTATAGATAAGAACAGGAAGTTCTGTTTCACCATCAGCAGCCATCATAGTAGTAAATTCAGGTTTTTCTAATCCTGCTTCATTAACGTTGCTGATATCAGCTTTCATCACATTTCGGATCATCTTTCCTTCATTGTTATACAAATTGCCCTCATAAGGAGAGTCGAAAGAAGAATGTGTACACACGTAATATTCACCGGCTTCATTCATACTTACACTATGTCGGCCATCACCATGAGAGAGTTTTACCATATTTTTTCCATTCATATTTATTGAATAGAAATAGCTGTCTAAGCCCATATTTTGGTAAGCTGTGAAATAGATCTTTTTATTTTTCTGATCTACATTTTCAATATTTCCTACAGGAAAATCACCTTTAGTAATCTGATTGATGAGTTTGCCACTAAAGTCATAGTGATAGATGTGATTGTATCCACTTACTTCAGAAGTCCAGATAAAAGTTTTGTTATCATCCAACTGAATGAAATTGTCATGTAGATTTATATAAGCATCTTCTTTTTCTTCTAGAATGGTACGTACTTCTTTGGATTTGATATCGTATGCAAGAAGTTCGAGATGATCTTGTTTTCTGTTCAAACGTCGGAACGTTAATTCGCTTCCGTCATTTCTCCAGATCGGGCGTACTATGTAAGTATCAGGATCACTGTTTGTAGGTACTTGTTCAATTTCTCCTGATTCAATATCCACTATAAAAAGATTAACAGTAGGATTAGTTTCTCCTGCTTTAGGGTATCTCATTTGCTCAAGTCCTGCTTCAAAAGTAAGCTCATGAACAATCGGGAATTGGTGCACGTCTTTTTCCTGATACTGTAAGTAAGAAATCTTAGAGTTATCAGGAGAGAACCAATAAGCATCACGCTGTCCAAATTCTTCAGGATATACCCAACTAGGACGACCGTTCATTTTCTCTTCACTTCCGTAAGTTAGACGTTTTTCTTCTTTAGTCTCAGTATCAACTACATAGATATCGTATTCCTTGATATATGCGAACTTGGTATAGTCATTCGAATAAGTACCATTCCAAAGCTGACTTCTTTCCATGCCTCTCATTAATTCATCGGTATAAAGCGGGCGTTCAACTTCTGGCTTAAATAATTTTCTGAGTTGTCTTTCTTTAAGGGTGAATATATAATCAACCCCATCATGTGTGAAAAATATGGCTTTATCATCCATTACAAAGTCAAATCTATCGAATGGTAATGCAGTAATATTTGAGTTAGATACTTCATTATATTGGCTGACTAAAGCATCAGATGTTTTCTTATCAAAGAGAAGGCTTCTTTTTTGATTTTTAGGATCTACTTTATAAAAAATAGTATGCCCATTATCATCTTTCTCTATTTCCATATATCCCATATCACCGGGAAGCCATGTAAGGCTTGTTCCTTCAAAATTGACAAAACCACGTTCGCCCATTTGGGCATAAAGTTCTAATCCGGTTTGAGCAAAAATTCCGCCCGATAAAGTAGTAAGGACTAGTAGCGTTAAAAATGATTGAAATAATCTTTTCATAAGAGGATTAAATTTAATATTGATCTGCAGAAAGTAACGCAGAAAATTTGTGTATAAATATACGGCTTCTCAATAAAGTTGCCGTGAAATTGCGTAAATGGTTTTTGGGGGAAATTGGTGAGGATTCCTATTTATGTAGGCACGTAAAATCTTACGTGCCTACATAAATAGATAAAGAAATGAAATATTGAATAATCAAAGATGGGTTACAACAACGTCAGAGATCTTACGACCTAAAAACCGCTCTGCCAATTCCTGAAAGCGTTGAGGACGGTCACTCACAAAACATTGAAACTCTCCACCTTTATCATTTAAAAGATCAAGCTCGTTCAATGTTTGTTTTGCAGTAAGAGCAATGGAGTCGGCTGAGTCTATAATTCTAATAGATTCTGACTTAAGAACAGAAGGGATCGCTTTCTTAAAAAGAGGATAATGTGTACAACCCAAGATCAATGAATTGATATTAGAATGTTCAAAAACTGAAAGATAATTTTCAAGAGTCTTAGTGGCGATTTCGTTATCGATCCAGCCTTCTTCAGCCAAGGGTACCAATAAAGGGCAGGCTTGCTGTGTTACTTTGATTTCAGAATTTAAAGCATGAATGGATTTTTCATATGCCTTAGAATTTACCGTTGCCAAAGTTCCGATCACACCTATATGATTATTAGGTGTTTGATTGAGTGCCATTTCAGTTCCGGATGTAATTACATCCAAAACGGGAAGAGAACCGGTTTTTTCTTTTATTTCAATTTTTGCAGATGCAGATACGGTATTACAGGCAATAAGTATCATTTTAACACCTTTGGAAATCAAGAAGTCGGTAATTTGCAGGGCATATTCCCGTACAGTCTCTTCTGACTTAATTCCGTAAGGCACACGAGCTGTATCACCAAAATAGATGATATCTTCGTTTGGCAAAGCTTTAGCTACTGCTTTTGCAACGGTTAATCCTCCGATTCCGGAATCAAATATTCCTATGGGTGCTTTCTTATCGATGCTCACTTGCTGTTTTAAAAATTATTACTGATTGTGATGGAAATGTAATAGAGTTTTGCCGGAACTCCATCTATCTTAATATGATTATCGTACTTGATATAGAATACTTCATAGACCAACTTCAGGCAAAGTTGTTCCTTAATATAGAATCTTATTTTTTTGATTAGAAAAATTCATCTGCAAATTTTACTCACAGCTTTTATTAGTTCCTTCGGACTTGAAGTTGTTGCTCAAGATAAACCAGACACTCTTAAAGCAAAACTGGACGAAATTACGGTCGTTGGATTCAGTGGAAATCGGAGCATTATGGAAACTCCCGGTTCTATTTCTTATATCGATAATAATCGTATTAATGGTCTCAGTGATCAATCACTTGTGTACGGTCTTAACACTGTTGCCGGAGTAAAAATGGATGAGAGAGCTCCCGGAAGTTACAGAGTTGCCATCAGAGGCAGCGCTATCCGTTCACCGTTTGGAGTTCGAAATGTGAAAGTATACTGGAACGACTTTCCATTAACGCTTCCATCCGGAAGTACACCGCTTAATTTGTTGAATAATCAAAACATCAAACAAGTTGAGGTGATAAAAGGTCCGGCTGGAAGTATCTATGGAGCGGGAACAGGAGGTGTTTTGTTGATCAACAGCTTCCCGAAAAACCCGCAAACAGAACGAATTGTAGATGCATCGGTTGGTGATTATGGTTTATTTAAATACGGAGCAGAATACAATACCAGAAATGAGTATATGATCACTCAGTACAAGTATGCTTCTCAGGTTTCTGATGGATACAGAGATCAATCTTTTTTTGAACGCAGAACTTTTGAAACCGGAATAAAAGTATTTACACCATCAAATGTATTGGTGAGTGTTTCCACTTTGTACTCAAATTTGAATTACGGTATTCCGGGCGGACTTAATCTTCAACAATTTCAGGATGACCCAACTCAAGCCCGAACAGGGAGCGTTGGAAAAAATGCGTCTATCGATCAGGAAGATTTTATTATTGGTGCAAATGTTGAAAGTGAATGGACGGAGCGTTGGTCAGGTGGAACTAATGTGTTTGCAAATATCAGTTCATTTGAGAATCCATTTAATTTCGATTATAAAAGTGAAAGCAGAAAAAGCTGGGGAAGTCGTCCCTGGGTTCAATACAAGAACACTTTTGGCGATACAGATCTTAAGTTGAAACTGGGAGCAGAGAATCATTTTGGTAATAATAACGCAAGAAATTATGATAATGAAAATGGAATCAGAGACTCTCTAAGATTCGAAGACGAGATCCAGATCAAAAACAGAAGCGTATATTTAACCGGAGAGCTCGATCTTCCCGGAGAAATATTCATCAACGCAGGAATAAGTGTTAACAGAGTAAACTACGATGTAAATCGTGTAGCTACTAAAGAAGGTGGAGTTGATCCAAAACTGATCTCTAAGGATTTTGAAACAGCTATTTTGCCTCGGATCGCGATTGCAAAAAGATTGACTGATTTTACTACCCTTCATGCCAGTATAAGCGCTGGGTTTTCTCCTCCAACGCTGGAAGAATTCCGAACGAATGATGGTGAGCTGAACGAGAATCTGGAACCCGAAAAAGGGATTAATTACGAAGTTGGAATTCGTGGAAATACAAGAGACGGCTCATTTAGTTATGATGTAGCTACGTTCTATTTCAAGCTGAAGGAAAGCATAGTACTTACAGAATCTCAACGCGATGGAACACTGGCTTTTGCAAACGCTGGAAGTACCAATCAAACCGGTCTGGAAGTTTCCACCAATTGGATTGCCGTTAATAATGAGAATGCGTTTTTGAGCCGACTTGAAGTTCAAAGTTCGTACACCTTCCATTATTTTAAATATGATAACTACGTGAAAGGGGGAGATGATTTTTCTGATAACCGGTTACCGGGCGTAGCTCCTCATACTTTTTTTAGTTCTTTGGTAGCTGAAAGCAAGATCGGTTTATACGGACAGCTTTCATACAATTTCACAGATGAAATTCCTTTAACGGATGGAAACACAGTGTATTCAGATCCTTATCATTTGATGAAAAGCAGAATCGGTTTTAAACAAATATTGGGAGAGAAATTAAAGTTAGATATTTACGCCGGTGGCGATAATCTACTGGATCAACAATACAGTCTAGGCTACGATATAAATGCTTTTGGAAATCGATTTTATCAACCAGCTCCCGGGATAAATTGGTTTGGTGGAATTAAGGTCAATTATTTGATTAAGTAAGAAATTTGTCATTTCGAATCCTCTGAAAGAGGTGAGAAATCTAAAGATCTATTACAAAGTAGAATTTTAGATTTCTCGCTCTGCTCGAAATGACAGGCTAAAACTTCCTCGCTATAACCACGGTTTCTTTAAACGTTCGATCTCTTCCGGCGGCGCTGTTGTAAGCTTCGAATAACACGATATAAATTCCAACTCTGTTTTTGTTGCCGTTATCTGTTAATCCATCCCAAATTAAACTCCCTGAAAATCCTCCAGGCTTGCCATTAGCTAATTCACTGACTTCACGTCCGTATCGATCGTAAATTCTGACCCTGAGCAAATAGTCAGCCTTATCCAATGTGTAATTAATAGACAAGAAATCCTCAAATCCATCATCATCCGGCGAGAAAGGATTGGGAGTAAACGAAATTCCTGAGTTATCGGGAGCAGAACCAGGTTCTTGAAAAATAGAATTCTGTTGGGTTGGCGTTCCTCCGCTTACTTCTGTACTGGAACTCCAATTGCTATCATCATTACTTGGTCCGGCGGGATTGATCTTTTCAAGAGCCACACCGTCAACACTTACACGATTCGGATTTTGCCAGCTCTCATCATAAAACACAGAATCAATAGTAGTTCCTGAACTGTCAGAAATGAAAATTGCATCTCCTGAAGCTGACAGACTTAAACTGGAACGATCTACCTGCATGGTAAACTGATCCGATTGAGATTCCAGACCAAAATATTCGGCAAGCTGACTTTCAGAAAAATCAAAAGTTTGATCTTCAGCATAGATCAGAAAATATCCATTAGGTTGAATCCACTTGAATTGAGAAGAAACAGGATCAAGTCGGTTAACTTCATTATCCTCATTTGGAGCGTCATTCAGAAAGATATCTTCCAAAGAAATAGCGTAATTCTGAGTGTTGTACAATTCAATGTACTCGGTTTGATCAGGCAAATTGTCGTCGTCGTCAGAAAGCGGATCATACAAGATCTCATTGATGACCACAGAGCCGGGTGTAATTTTTTGAGAAACCTGTCCGGAAGCAGACGAATTTACATTCCCGACTACATCCGCAAGATTTGTAATCGAAACTTCAATGTGCTCATTAGTTGTCAATCCCGAGCCATCCACGGTTACTTTATTTGCTTCCGTTGGAGAGAAATTTAATACAGAACGTTGTTGCCCGCCGGCACTTATCGTACTTCCTGAAAGGTCCACAAACTCCGAAAAAGCGATAGTTACATTACCGTTTTCCTGAAGCTTTGCAAAAATGACTTCAGGAGAAATAGTATCTAACTGAAAAATTGAATTTTCAACACCGGCACTGTTTCCGGATTCGGAAGTGTTGCTGTTCCAATTGTTGGGATCATTGGAAGCGCCATCAGGATCTTTTTTCTCAGTAGAAATTCCATCCTGATTTCCACCAAAACGTTCGGTGTAAAACAAACTATCTATGGTAACTCCGGATTCATTTTTAATGATAATTCCATCGCCGGAGTCGTTGAGTGAAGGAAATCCTGAAAGGAAAATTCCGTTTGAAAGTGAGTTCGCAAAACTCTGACGATCTGTTAACACGACATAACTTCCGGCTTCAAGCGAAGTTCCTTCAGGAAGGGTGGCGGAATTATCAGCAGCATCAGAAATGGTCCAGTTGCTCAGATCAAAATTGTTGTCAGTTCTGTTAAACAGCTCGACAAATTCAGGAGAGTTTTCATTCTCTTTTTGATAAAGAATTTCGTTGATGACAATGTCAGAAGGTTGGGAAACGGAAAATTCCAAATAGCGAACCGAGGTGGAAGTTTGTGCATTCGTGTTTCCGAAAATATCCTGCTGATCATTTATTGTTATGGAATAAGTAGTTTCATTTTGCAACGTCTCATTAAAGATCAGGTTTATCTGATTTCTATTCTGAGAGATCGAAGAAACAGACAAAGAAGGCGTAAACGAGTAGTTTGAGATATTTTGTGCAGCACTTTGTTCCAGCCGTTCATCATATATAAGCACAATAGAAGTGTTATTAAGAGTAAAAGCATTTTCTAATGTGGGCGCTTCGTTATCCTTACTCACAAGGTTGGGCTCAGATGGTGTGGCAAATTGATCAGAAGGACTATCACCCCAGTTTTCCTGAAACTGACCGGTTACAGAAACTGATCTTCGTTCCAAAGAAACTTCATCGCCTCCCCAGTCTTGAGTGTAAGTAAGTGAGTCGATGGTAACTCCGTCAGCATTTTTTAAGACGATAGCATCAGTAGTATTATTTAAGATTGGAAAACGGTTTCCCATTACTACTCTTCGATTTGGTTGATCTACGCTAATGGAACTGTCCGGAGTTAAAATTATATATGGATTATCCGGAAAGCCTGAAGTAGGTTCTGTTTTTCTGAAAAAGAAATCTTCGTTTGTTAAAACCACTTCGTTGCCGGAGTTGTCGCTTAAAGTCCAGCCTTTCAGGTTAAATGCTTTCTCGGTTGGATTATAAATCTCCACAAACTCGGTAAGCGACCCCGGAGGATCATAAACAAACTCATTGATAAATACGTCGCCCGGTTCGGCTGTTTCTGTTTGTATGTACTGAAAGCTCCTGCTTATGGACGGATTTAAGTTGCCAAATATATCTGCCTGATTGTAAATGACAATTTCTCCACCATTGGGTGTATTTGGGATTCCACCTTTAACAATCAGTTTTACAGAATCAGGCTCCAGAAAAGTAGCGACAAAAAAATCGTTCTCTCCCTGAACGGATTTGGTGTTCAAGGCGATTTCGTAGTTATCTGGATTAGCGGCAGAATCGGGATTGATGCGTTCTGTGAAAGTGAGGATAAATGTAGAGTCATTAACGATACTCAACGCTTTCAGATCTGGTGGTGTATTATCCGGTTCAACTTCATTTTCCACTCCGGCTGTTCCTGAATTTGGATTCGGTGAATCACCCCAGTTCTCCGTAAAAACAGATGGAGCCGTCGGGCTTCTGCGTTCCAACGCCACATTATCGCCTCCCCAATCGGGTGTGTATTCTAAGGAATCAATGGTGGCACCATTCTCATCGTAAAGACGAATCTGATCAGTTGTGTTATTGAACGCCGGAAGTGAAACCTGTGTAGCATACACATTTCCAAAAACACTTTTCAGTGCGGCGGTATCAGAAGTAATAACTACAAAACTGTCAGGAAAAATGGCAAGATCCTGATCGGATATTGTGCTTAGAGTACCGTTATCACCTAACTTCCAATCTTTTAAATTGAGTAAACGGGACGAAGTATTTTTCAATTCCACATATTCTTCAAGTGCTCCGGGTGGATCCTTTAAAAATTCATTTATGATGATATCACCTGTTTGATATTCTTCAAATCTGAATAAGGTGATGGTGGTATCAGCCAGAGTGGTTTGGTTGTTGGAATCTTCTATTGAAGTAATATCAAGATCAAAAGAGCCGCTTGGTAAGTTACTGCCAAACACCAATTCAACAGAAGAACCAGATGGCTGATCAATAGATGTCGGGTTTAAATTTCCGGGTGTAATCGTAAAGTTAGAGTTTTGTATAGTGGCAGGATCGTAATCTTTGCTAAAGGTTACATTAATGGTGCTTGCACTCAGTAAAGATGCATCAGCAATTTGTATAGGAGGTATATCAATTTTAAAATCGAAGAAAAATTTATCAGCTCTGGTTGCTGTGTATGTATTTTTGAAACCAAAAAAAGAAGTGGAGCTGTAGGTGTTATCCGTGCCCGTTGCTTCTTCAACAGTTACCCCGGAATAAGAATTTGCCACTGATAGTGCCCAGTTTCCGGAAGCGTCTCTGTCTACACGAACTCTAAAGTCGCCACCACCTGAAATATCGGTTGTTCCGGTTAGTACTTCTCCGTCTTTGGCTCCATCAGAGATTCGGAATAATCTGAAAACATCTCCCGAACCATCTTCTCCGGCCTGAAGCATATATCCGTCAATAGCCTGATCGAAGTTGGCGGAGTCACTCATTAAGTAGATCTCAGATTTGTTTCCATCTGAAGGATTGAATCCATCTAAACGAATAAAGAATTCCCAAAATCCAACTACGTTTGTTGATGGAATGCTCAACTGAGAAGAGCCGGCGGAAGCAGCATCCTGATGAAGTAATACGTTGCCGGATTCAGTTATAAAAGTGAATTCCGCATTATCTCCCGTCCAGTCAGAAATATCCTGATCGGTAAAATCATCCTGAAAATTTGCTGATTGTGCAATGATCAGAGATGGGATAAATACAAGAATTACAATGATGAGAGCTCTCATATCCAAAGAATAGTAGAGTGAAGGCACTTAATCAACAAAAGCTAAAAAAAATGCTTTAATGAAGATTTTAAAAAAAGAGGGTAAAAGAATATTCCATCTTTCACCCCTGGAAGGACATTGAGGTCTGAACCCTCAAATGTATGATTAGTAAAGTATCTCTCAACCATATAGTTAGACAGTTTCATGAGGAAGTCCTTACAGAAATTTTGTACCTTTTTTATAATTAAGTTTACATGAATTAAGTCATTAAAAAACAGTATAAAATATGCGTAGCCTACCATTTGTGATCGATGAATTAAACGGCGGATTTATGTTGCTGGAAGGAATTTTGAGCGTGAAAGGGCATAAATTATTTATCGAATTTCAAAAAAAGGATGCGATAATGGGTGCTTATAAATCTGACTTAGCTACCGTAGAAATTCCATTTACGGAAATTGATATGATGGAATTCAAGAAAGGGTTTTTTACTTCAAAGTTAATTATACATGGAAAGAACGCAAGAGCTTTGACTGAGCTTCCGGGTGATGAACTTACTTCAAGAACATTGAAGGTGAAAAAGAAGAACAGAGATATTGCTGCTAATATTTCTTCAAAAGTAAATCTTGAACTTTCAGAGATGAAACTTAAAGAATTGGATGAGTAAATAGAAAATCCTCCTTTGAAGGAGGTGTCCGCCGGTTGGCGGACGGAGGATGTGTGAGGTTAATGAGTTAATAAACATCACACATCCCTCGGATTCAATCGAGAACTTTCGATTGAATCGTCTCTCTTCTAAGGGAGATTTTTTTCAAATATACTTCTCGGCCCAGGTTCCTAAGACTTTTCCTATATACATACTGTCTTCTTTTTCAGATAACAGATGATCAGCTTTATCGAGGGATATAAAACTCTTTGGGTGTTTTGCAGCAACAAAAATTTTTGAAGCATTATCAATTCCTACTGTATTGTCGATAGGAGAATGAAATACGATGAGAGCTTTACCAAGGTTATGAATAAATTTTTTCATTCGTGCTTCTTCAAGATCATCAATGAATTGTTTCTTGATGGTGAACGGACGTCCGGCTAAGCTTACTTTTGCTTCTCCTTTTTCATTGATCTCATCTAGGCTCATTTCAAAGTTCTCTTTAACATGTGCCGGTTCAGCAGGTGCGGCAATGGTTGCAACAGCTTTTACAGATTCCATTTTATGAGAAGCCTGAAGTACAGCAGCTCCGCCTAAGGAATGTCCTATCAGTATGGCAGGAGCTGAAAACTCTTTATCCATGTATTCATATGCTTTAACCAGATCATCAACATTACTTGAGAAGTTAGTATCAGCAAAATCTCCTTCGCTTTGCCCAAGCCCTGTAAAATCGAAGCGAAAAGTAGCAATTCCAATATCCGCCAGCGCTTTAGTAATATTTCCTACGGCTTTCAGGTCTTTTGAGCAGGTAAAACAATGCGCAAATAGAGCGTATGCTTTGGTCTCACTTTTAGGGAGATCAATTTTTGCTGATAATTTTTCTCCGGTTGATCCTTCAAACTCTATTTTTTTTGTTTCCATTTAAATGAATTAAGGATTATGAATTTAAAAAAGCCACTAAAACACAGAATCACAAAAAATAATTAGTCTATTTTTTTTAAGTTAGAGCATTCAGAAATAAATTCGATAAGCCAAGATCTTGAAAGTAGCTACTATTGCTTTTGTGATTCCCTGGCTTCATAAAACATAAGATATGAGTAAAAACATTCCACCTTTTCATTTGGCATTTCCGGTTAAAGATCTGGAAGAAACACACACTTTTTATACTGAAATTTTAGGTTGTAGCACCGGACGAAGCTCAGATCACTGGATCGATTTTAATATGTGGGGACATCAAGTAGTAGCACATCTCAGTCCTGACGAAGCCAAAGAATCAGCCAAAGGAGCGGTAGATGGAAAAGGAGTTCCGGTTCGACATTTTGGAGTTATTCTGGAAATGGATGAATGGCAGGCACTTTCAAAAAGAGTGGAAGAGGCAGGAATTGAGTTTATCATCGAGCCCTACATCCGCTTTAAAGGAGAACCCGGCGAACAAGCAACAATGTTCTTTCTGGATCCCAGCGGGAATGCCTTAGAGTTCAAGGCATTTGGAGATAAGAGTCAGATTTTTGCTAAATGAAAAAACAGATAACCTAAGTTATTCCTGAATAACCTTCATTTCTGTTGTTAGATAGGTTCCAAATGTAACTACATTTTGGGATTGCCAATGATCAGCTACTTCACCTTCCGGATTGTAGTAATGAAACGATCTTGTTGCATCATTCTTTGAAATAGTAAATGTATAAGATCTGGAAATAGCGGTTATTGGGCCTGAAACTCTGTCTTCAATTTCGGATTGATCTGGTAAGGTATAGATTTCTAAAAAATCCAGAACAACTTCAAAATCTTCCCAACCCATAGTTGGTTCAATGCTAATGGTTCTAACAATTTCTCTGGATTCGGGGTCGCTGGAACTAAATTGAATTACGGTTCCATCCCAAACGTCTTCTGTTTTTTTGAATTCATATTTAACTCTTTCATTTACTATAAGCTGAATTTCTATTTCAGGCTGTTCTTGAAGAGTTGATTCATTTGTAATTTCCGGAGTTATGGGTTCTGAATCCATTGCTTTTTCCGATGATGAACAAGCCAGAGCTAAAATAAATAATAAAAAAGTGAAGTAAGACCGTTTAAGTAAAATCATAGTATTTCCTGTTCTATAACCTCAATTCTGTTTGCATATTCTTCCCATTTAGAATAATGATCAGTAAGATCCATTTTTAATTGCTCATATTCTAATGTGGTTTTTTTGACCATTTCATTGTTATCGTAGAAGTCTACTTCGGCCATAAGAGCTTCAATTTCAGTTTTTCTGTTCTCAGATTCTTCTATTTCTTTTTCCAACCTCTCCAACTTCTTTTTGATTGGAGTTATATGCTTACTGATCTTATTTCTTCGTTCCGCTTCAATTCGTCGTTGTTCTTTTCTGGAAAGCGTACCGTCTTCTGAAGCAGATGATTTAACTTGATTCTGAACAGCTGCATTTTTTTGAGCTTCACTTTCTTCTTTTTTCTTATCAAGGAAATAAGACACATTACCAAGATAAGTACGAACTTTGTTTTTCTGCACCTCCAGAACTTTATCTACTATAGGGTCAAGAAAAGCTCTATCATGAGAAACTATCACACAAGTTCCTTCATATTGTTGAAGTGCTTGTTGTAGAATATTTTTACTACTCATATCCAGATGGTTAGTGGGCTCATCAAATATGAGGAAGTTTGCGGGGGAGAGCAACATCTTTGATAGAGCAAGTCTACTTTTTTCTCCACCGGAAAGTACCTTTACTTTTTTGAAAACATCGTCACCACGGAATAAAAAGCTTCCTAAAATAGACCGTAAACGGCTTTCTTTTTCGTTAGAACCCGCACTCATCATTACTTCAAGTGCATCTTTTTTAAGATCCAGATCTTCAGCCTGATGCTGTGCAAAATAATTTGTAGTGACTTTATGCCCTTCGTTTCGTTCTCCTCCCTGAATAGATTCAATTCCGGCGAGAATTCGGATCATGGTTGACTTTCCTGCTCCATTTGGACCAACCACAGCAATTTTATCACCCCGTTCAATTTCATAATCCAGACCATCAAAAACTACATTATCACCATAGCTCTTCTTGATGTTTTCCAATCTCATCACAACCTGTCCACTCCTTTCAGGTTCAGGAAAGCTGAATGATACATTGGCGAGTTCGTCTTCAACTTCAATGCGATCTATTTTCTCAAGTTGTTTTACACGACTCTGTACCTGGCGAGCTTTAGAGGCTTTGTATCGGAAGCGTTCAATAAATTCTTCGGTTTCCTTTAGTTCTTTTTCCTGATTTTTCTGAGCGTTGATCAATAACTCACGCTCTTCTTCCCATTTCCTTTCGTAAAAGGAGTAATTCCCGGAATAGTCGCTCATCTTACCACGTCGCAGAGCAAGAGTTCTGTTAGTAATGGTGTCAAGAAATGCTCTATCGTGAGAAACAACGATGACTGCACCTTCATAGGAATTGAGAAAGTTTTCCATCCATTGAAGAGATTCAATGTCTAAATGGTTTGTAGGCTCATCCAAAAGAAGATAAGTGGGCTTCTTAAGTAACAGCTTCGCTAAAGCAATTCTCATTAACCAGCCACCACTGAATTCAGAAGTGCTTCTGGAAAAATCTGATTCTTTAAACCCAAGCCCCATTAAAATTTTCTCAACATCAGAGCGTAGTGTATAAAGCCCTGAAGCTTCTAACTTTGTTTGAAGCACTCCGTATTTTTCGAGTAATTTCTCATGTTCTTCAGTGTGGGGATCTGTTTCACCCAACTTTTGTTGAAGTTTATTCACTTCTTCTTCTAAGTCAAAAATATCTGAAAAAGCAGTTTCTACTTCCTCAATAACGGTTAGCTCAAAATCAGGATCTACTCCATCCTGAGGAAGGTATCCAAGTGTTTCTTCATTGGAGAGTACAATAGAGCCAGAATCTTTTTCCTGGATCTCCATGATAATTTTAAGTAAAGTAGATTTTCCTGCTCCATTTGGTCCTACTAAACCAATTCTTTCACCCGGATTGATAAGTACTGTTACTTCATCAAGCAGATCACGATCGCCAAGAGCGAGAGATATTTTTTCGAGACTAAGCATTTTAATGAATATTCATTAGTCAAAGAGTTTTTTATGAATTTGATTTGCTGTTTCTACCATCAGTTTTTCATCAACAACCATATTTAAAATCCGCTTTTCTTTTGTAAAGGAAATCATTTCAAGATTTGTATCACCAATACATTCGAATATTTGCGCGGTTAGTTTATCAGCATCAGAAATCCGGCATCCAATAATACTAATCAATCCGGTATTCTTTTGTACTTCTACGGTTCCTATTTCAATAAATGCTTTTGTAATTTCGTTAAGTTTTTCGGAGTCGGAAAGAGCAATAGTAACAGAAGCTTCAGTTGTATTTACAGCATCAACTGCTAGGCGATGTTCATCAAGTACTTTAAATACTCGGGTAAGAAAGCTATACCCCATAACTGTTTCGTATGCGCTTATTGTTAACAGTGCCATATCCTCTTTGAAAGAAACAGCCAATGCTTTCTGAGGTTGTTTGCTTTCTCTTATGATTTTGGTTCCGGGGTCGTCTGGAGCAAACATATTTTTAACCAAAACGGGAATATTACGTTCCTGAGCAGGTTTAAGAGTAGATGGGTGAAGTACCTTGGAGCCGAAATAAGCCATTTCTGTTGCGTCAAAATAACTTAGTTCAGGAATAGGTTTTGCATCTTTAATAAATCTTGGGTCACTTGTATATACACCACTTACATCCGTCCATATCTCTATACTTTTTGCATGAAGAGCGCCTCCGATCAAGCTCGCAGAATAATCAGATCCTTCAAATCCAAGTGTTGTTGTAGTTCCATCAGGCGCTTCACCATAGAATCCACCAATTACAGGAGTAAATCCTCCGTCCAGAATAGTTTCTAAGGAACCTATCTTTTGATTGATCAATGCTAAATTGGGATGTGCGTTTCCATAATTTTTATCAGTTTTAATGATCTTTTTTGCTTCTACAAACTGTGTAAGTTGGTCTGTAGCCAGTCCGCATTGTGCGAGTAAATAGGAAGAAATTTGCTCACCAATAGATGCAATTGCATCTTTCATGGCAGGTGTAAGCTCACCAACTTTATGAGTGTAAGTGAGAAATTTATGTAGCAATCCAATTTTTTCGTCCAGCTTTTTCTCACAACTTTCTTCAATAAGGGCCCTTTTTGGATGAGGGTTTTCCCGGAGGAAATTATGGAGAATTCCAAGATGGCGTAGTTTGATGGATTCACCCAATACCAAGGCTTTTTCTAGTTTATTATCTGCTGCAAGTTTACCGGCTTCAATAAGTTGACGAGTAGTTTTAGCAGTTGCAGAAACCACAACTATAGGGTATTCATATTTTTTAATGATCTCTAAAACCTTTTTCCAGGTTTTATGATCATTCATTGAGGTGCCGCCAAATTTTAGTACGTGTAAATCCATTCCAATATTTATTAAGCGATGAAAATAAGGGTTATTGAATCGGATTGCATTCTTATTATGAGATAAAGTTCCTTTCTTATTTCAAGAATGAAAAGATATTTAAATTACTATCATGGACGCTGTTTAGTAGAACGATTTGAGACAGAATTTCTTAAATCATGTTTAGTTTCCTTAAAACTAAATGATGACTTAAAGAACTGTTATCTTATACTTAAAAAAGATGAAAGTTGCTGTTATTGGAGGCGGAGCTGCCGGTTTTTTTAGTGCAATTTCTGCAAAATATCATAACCCGGATGCGCTTGTCACGATCTATGAAAAGTCTGATAAATTGCTTTCAAAAGTTCGAATTTCGGGTGGAGGAAGATGTAATGTTACACACCATTGTTTTAAGATCCACGAACTGGTAAAATTTTATCCTCGAGGAGAGAAGTCGCTTAAAAAGGCATTCGGGATATTTTCCCCAACAGATACTATTTCCTGGTTTAATGATCGGGGAGTTGAGTTGAAAGTTGAATCGGACGGACGAATGTTTCCAACCACTGATTCTTCAGAAACGATCATAAATTGTCTTATGAAGGAAGTGCATGATTTGGGAATCGGAATTAAAACGAAGTCTGCCATCAAGACTTTGAAAGAAAGCAAAAACGGTTTAATTCTCGGTTTTAAAAATGGAGAAACTAAAGAAGTAGAAAGAGTTGTCATAGCTACCGGAGGAAGTCCCCGCCCCGAGGGCTTTAAATGGCTTCGTGAACTGGGGCATAATATCGAAGAGCCCGTTCCTTCTTTATTTACATTTAATATGCCGAATGAGCCTATTACTAAGTTAATGGGAGTAGTTGCAGATCCCGTTTCTGTAAAGATCATGGGCTCTAAACTTAAAAGTGAAGGGCCATTACTGATAACGCACTGGGGAATGAGTGGACCTGCTATTTTAAAGCTTTCTTCTTTTGGTGCCAGAGAACTGAATGAGCTGGATTATGAATACAAAACTTTGATTAACTGGACAGGTGTGTTATCTGAACAGGAAATCCGGGAGATGTTGAAAAAAGTGGTTGAGGAACATGGGAAGAAAAGAATCCATAATGTTAATCCGTTCGATTTACCCGGAAGATTATGGGAATTTTTGATTGAAAAAGTTGAACTGGGTGCAGGTATGATTTGGCAAAATATGGGAAAGAAAAATATTAACAGAATGGTGCATATTCTTATGAATGATGAATATTCTGTAAGCGGAAAAACAACTTTTAAAGAAGAATTTGTTACCTGTGGTGGGATAAGTCTTCAGGATATTGATATAAAGACTATGCAAAGCAAAAAAGTGCCGAATATATACTTCGCAGGAGAAGTATTGGATATAGATGGAGTGACGGGAGGTTTTAATTTCCAGGCAGCTTGGACAACGGGGTTTATAGCGGGGAAGTTGAGCTAGAATTACTTTTATAAATCACTCTATTTTCTTAAAAGATAAAAAGCTGGCTAAATAATTTTTTTGAATTTATTCGGTCTCATCAGAAAAAGCAGTGCCGATCTCATGACGTAGGTTGTATTGGCTTTTCATTACTTCACCATAAGCTCCACAACTTCTGATAGCAAGAATATCACCGCGTTTCAGTTCGGCAATTTCATATCCCGTTCTGAAAACATCCGAACTTTCACAAATTGGTCCAACAATTTCGTATTGCTTTTCCGGTCTGTTTGCATGGTCTGATATAATTTGTATTTCATGCTTAGCCTGATATAAAGCGGGGCGTATAAGTTCTGTCATGCCAGCATCGATTATAGCAAAATTCTTTTCAATACCTGTTTTGGTGAAAAGAACTCGGGTAATTAAACTACCTGATTGTCCAACTACGGAACGTCCCAATTCAAAGTGCAATTGTTGGTGAGGTTTAAGATTAATGTGTTTTTCAAAGGTTCCGAAAAACTTTTTAAAATCGGGTATGCCGTTTTCGTCAGGATTGGAATAATTTATTCCAAAACCACCGCCAACATTGATAATGGTAAGTGTATATCCTTTATTTTCAAAAATATCATTGAGTTCATTCGCTCTCAGGCAAAGCTTCTTAAAAGGTTCCAATTTCTCAATTTGAGAACCAATATGAAAATGAATCCCAACAAGCTCGATATTATTTAAAGTGGGCAATAATTTGAAAATATCAGGTAGATCTTTTTCATTTATCCCAAACTTGTTCTCTTTTAAACCGGTAGTGATGTATTTATGGGTGTTGGCGTCTACATTAGGATTGATCCTTAAAGCAACTCTTGCAGTTTGATTATTTTGAGAAGCTAATTGATCGATTACTTGAAGTTCCTGGACTGATTCTACATTAAAACAAAGGATGTTATTTTTAAGACCGATCTCGATCTCAATATCACGTTTTCCAACACCAGCAAATGCGATTTTATTTGGTGAAAACCCACATTCAGTTGCCCTTTCAACTTCACCTCCGCTAACGCAATCAGCAGATAAACCGGCTTTTACTATCTCAGCAAGAATTTGAGGATGTGAATTCGCTTTTAATGCATAATGGATGTGGTATCCTTTTGAAACACCATGTTCTTTGATTTGCTCTAATGTTTTTCTGAATAAATTCAGATCATAGAAATAAAATGGAGTAGTTCTTTTTTTAAAAGAATCCAGTTGTTTAGTTGAAAACATCAGTGTGATAAATTTGGATCTGGTTCAATATAGGATGAATTTTCAGAATCTGCATCCTCTGTAAATAAAGCAATGATTGTATCACCTGCTTGAGGTGATGGTGGATTTATTAAAGAAAAAGGTTCGATTTTGTCACTGCTAGAGATAGAGAACAATGGAAATGCATTATCTCCATACTTTTTTTGGTATTGTTCAAAAGTAAAATTGCTGGTAATCTGCATTTTTTTTATTTCAGCACCGGAGTCTATTAGCTTTGAGATTTTCTCAAAATTCATTTCCTGCGAAAATAGTGTTCTGCCTCCAAGAGAGTCTCCGGATTCCACTCCTTTGTTTGTAGAAGTAGAACTTGGGGATAGTTGAAACACATGCGAGTTGCTGAATATTTCAGAAAAGTGGATGGAAGCCAGCGAATTTACTTCATCATTCGGAGTGAGCGAGAGCATTTTACCAATACCTTCTAAATCAATTTCATCAGCGGCATATTCTGAAAGTATATTTCCATAGTAAGTATCTATACCAGATTTTCTTGCGGTAGAAACATTATCCCAGTTCGAGTCTGCTAAGAGTACTTTAAATCCCATTTCTTTTAAAATAAGAGCTATTTTTCTAGCCCAATTATGAGCTCCTAAAATTATAACCCCATTTGGATCCGGCTTAGCTACTTTTAAAAGACGTGCAACAGGACTTGCGGTAAGTCCATAGATCGTTACTGTAACTATAATAACAATGAATGTATATGGCACGAGTTGAGAAGCTTCAGCATATCCTTCTTGTTCTAGTCGTAACGCAAAAACTGCCGAAATTGCTGCCGCTACAATTCCTCTGGGTGCCATCCAGGCTACAAACGTTTTTTCTTTAAAACTAAGATTTGAACCAATAGTAGATAGAAAAATAGATATTGGTCTAATAAAAATAATTAGAACACCCATGAATAATGCTGAGGACCAATTGAAATATTCAAAACTGGCGGAATCCAGCCTTGATGCTAAAAGAATAAAAAGAGTAGAAATCAATAATACTTGAAGGTTTTCTTTGAATTCAATGATATGTTTAATTCGGGCAGATTTTTGATTGGCCAGAATTATACCCATAATTGTAACAGCCATTAAACCGGATTCGTGCTGTAACTTATTTGAGGTTACAAATACAGCAACAACAACCATTAATGTAACAGGATTTTGCAGGTAATCGGGAATCCAATGTTTTTTTAGTGTGAAGTACATAATGGCTGCTCCGAGAGCTCCAAAAAAAGTACCGTCCACTATTGTGGTTACGATAGTAAGACCTGCTTTCCCGGAAATATTATCAAAGCCACCTGTTAGCATAATTTCAAATACCAGTACTGCCATCATTGCACCAATGGGGTCATTGACGATTCCTTCCCATTTAACAACTGAACCTGCTTTTTCAGTGGGTCTTACTTGACGCAAAAGAGGAACAATTACAGTAGGACCGGTCACAATTAAAATTGCTCCAAAAAGAACTGAAAGTTCTAAACCAAGATCTAAAATATATAACGCAGCGAGTGAGGAAAGAGTCCATGTAACCAAAACACCAATGGTAATAAGTTTAATTACAGTACCACCAATTTTTTTGAATTCAGACATTTTTAAACTTAGGCCACCCTCAAAAAGTATAATGGCAACGGAAATGGATACGAAAGGAGTCAACAAATCTCCCATGAGTTTGTCTGGATCTAATAAACCTGTAACAGGACCAGCTAAAATACCAAACCCAAGTAAAAGAAGAATTGCGGGTAGTTTGGTTCGCCAGGCTAACCATTGTGCTGAGATTCCAAGTGCTAAAACAGATGCCAAACCTACAGCTATATATTCAGACATTAAATTCTGTGTTTAAATTAGTTTAATTTATAAAATCAAAGATGATAACATACTATTTTTTTAAGAGAATTTGAGGGAACTATTTGATATAATATTCTCATTAGTATGTGGAAGTACTAAGAGTTTCAACATAAAAAACGTTCATAAATTAAGAGTATGAAAGAAAAACTCTCGAAAGAGCTTGGACTATCTGATGTTTATGCGATTGCTACAGGAGCGATGTTTAGCTCTGGCTTCTTCCTTTTACCAGGGTTAGCAGCAGCAGAGACAGGGCCTTCAGTATTTTTAGCTTATTTAGTATCAGGGATTATAGTTTTACCAACTATGTTCAGTGTCGCAGAATTGGCTACTGCGATGCCAAAATCAGGTGGCACGTACTATATCATAGATAGAAGTCTGGGACCAATGTTTGGTACAATTGGTGGTTTTGGGTCTTGGATTGCATTGGTACTTAAAAGTGCTTTTGCCCTTATTGGTATGGGTGCATACTTAGCGATTTTTTTTGATGTTCCAATGGTTCCGATTGCAGTTATTCTTACAGTAGTATTTGGAATTTTAAATGTTGTTGGAGCCAAAGAAACAACGTTTTTGCAAAAAATTCTGGTCGCCGCCTTGATTACTATAATGATCTTTTATGTAATTCAAGGTTTGGTTTCTGTTTTATCACCAGGCTTAATTGAAGAAACTAAATCACGTTTTACCCCTCTTTTTATCGACGGTTATTATGGCTTTTTTGCTACTGTTGGTATGGTGTTTGTATCCTACGCTGGTTTAACAAAAGTTGCCAGTATTGCAGAAGAGGTCAAGAATCCGGATCGCAATCTTCCACTGGGTATGTTTTTAGCTATTATTACGGCTGTTTTTGTATACGTAGTAGGAGTATTTATTATGGTTTCAGTACTTGATCCTAATGAGTTTCGCGAAGACCTGACCCCTGTTGCTTCTGCCGGAGAAGTAATACTCACATGGTTACCAGAATCAGTGGGTCTAATCCTTGTTGTTATAGCAGCAGTTGCGGCTTTTGCTTCTACAGGTAATGCAGGAATTATGTCAGCTTCTCGATATCCTATGGCTATGGCCAGAGATAAACTGCTAAACGAGCGATTTGCCACGATAGGAAAATTGGGAACACCACACTGGTCAATTCTAGCAACCGTAATTATGATGGTGATTATTTTAGTAGCCTTTAACGTTGCTGAGGTTGCCAAATTAGCAAGTGCGTTCCAGCTGTTATTATTTGGTTTTCTTAATCTGGCAGTGATCGTAATGAGAGAAAGTAAGATCAAAGAATATGATCCTGGGTTTAATTCCCCATTTTATCCTTGGGTACAAATTATTGGTATCATATTATCAATTGTTCTCATTTTTGAAATGGGGGTTCTGTCAATCTTATTTACAATAGTAGTTAGCGTATTTAGTGTTATCTGGTATAAGTATTACGCGGAAGATAAGGTTGATCGACAAGGCGCTATATTCCATGTTCATGCCAGACTGGGGCAGAATAAAGATTTGGGACTTGAAGTTGAAATGAGAGGTATTCTGAAGGAAAAAGGCTTAAGAAGTGAAGATCAATACGAAGAAATGATCTCAAGAGCAGCAGTGCTTGATATTCAGAAAGCTACTAAATATTCAAACTTAGTTAAGAGTGTTGCCGGCATTTTCTCTGAAAGACTTAACAAATCCATGGAAGAACTGGCTGAGGTAATTACGGAATTTGATGAAGATCATATAATACCAATTTCTAACGGAGTAGCTCTGAACCATGCGAGAATTCCCGGAAATATCTCTCCTGAAATGGTATTAGTTCGGATCAAAGCAGGTATGCAAACTGATAATCTTGGGAATTTGAAATCTGATAAATCAGGTGTTGATTCTCTGCATGCTATCATTTATCTGGTGAGTTCTCAAGAAGATACAGGGCAGCACTTACGTATGCTTGCTCAAATTGCCGAAAAAGTAGGTGTAAAGAATTTCATTGAAAGATGGAACAATGCTGAAGATGAAGGTGAAATGAGAGAGATCCTACTTAGAGACGAACGATTTATTAGATTGGTCCTGAAGGAAGAAGATGACACAAATAAATTTATCGGTAAAATGATCAAAGATGTGAAATTACCTGGTCAAAGTTTGATAACCATTATCTACAGGAATGGCGATATTAAGATCCCACATGGAATAACGGTACTTCAAGGAGGCGACGAATTATCGATTATTGGGAATAAGGAAGATATTAACGATCTAAAGAAGCTTACTAAATAGCTAATTTATTTTTTCAATAATGGAGGCTAAGTCAAGTACGGATTCTTCACTTTCTTTCATATTTCTGAGTGTGAACTTTCCTTCCTCTAATTCATTGTCGCCAACAATCAATGCATAAGTGGCATTTTCTCTGTTAGCATCTTTCATTTGAGCTCTCATGGAGCGGTCGAGATAATCCATAGTAGCTGATATCCCATTTTCACGAAATATGGGAAGTGTTTTGAGCGCCCATTTTCGGGCTTGTTCACCAAGACTTACTATAAATACATCAACTTTTTTCTCATCAGCCAAAGAAATTCCAAGTTCTTCGCATGCAATAAAAAGACGTTCCATTCCGGCCGCAAATCCAACAGCTGGTGTTGGTTTGCCTCCAATTTCTTCAACTAAAAGATCATACCTGCCTCCACCAGCAAGCGCATCTTGTGAACCCAAATCAGGACTTGTAAGCTCAAAAGCCGTTCTGGTATAATAATCCATTCCACGCACTAAGAGTGGGTCAAGTGTGTACTCAATATTTAAAGAAGAAAGCATTTCACACACTTGTGCAAAGTGTTCCTTTGATTCTTCGTTCAAGTGGTCACTGATCACTGGAGCACTCTGTATAAATTCTTGATCTTCTGGTTCTTTAGAATCCAGAATTCTCATAGGATTTGTTTCAAATCTTTTTTGAGAAAGCTCACTGAGTTTTTCTAAATGAGGTTCCAGATATTCTTTTAAAACAGATTTATAATTCTCTCTGCTTTCTGGATCTCCAACGGAGTTTAGCTTCAGGTTAAAGTTCTTAATTCCGATTCTTTGATAAATACGCATCATAAAAGCGATACATTCAACATCTGCAACGGGGTTTTCGCTTCCTATTACTTCAACTCCAAATTGGTGAAATTGTCTTTGTCGCCCTTTTTGAGGACGTTCAGCACGGAACATAGGTCCAATGTAATAAAGCTTTTGAGAACCACCTCTTTGATCCAGATGATGTTGAACATATGCTCTGACAACAGGGGCAGTCAACTCAGGACGTAAAACGTAATTACTATCACCTTTTGTAAAAGCGAAGATCTCTTTAGTTACAATATCAGTTAGTTGGCCAATACCACGTTTTATTAACTCAGTTTGCTCCATAATTGGAGTTCTGATCTCTTCGAAATTAAAATTAGCAGCCTCTTCATGAATGATATTTTCAAGTGCTCTCCATTTTGGAGATTCATCGGGAAGAATGTCAACCATTCCCAAATGTGTAGTGTACTTTGCTTTCGCCATTACTTAGTTCTCTTTAAATTCGATTTAAGATAAGGCTAGATAGGGAGAGTTTCTTTACTAATGAACATCTTACATCAGTTTTTTATTCTTTTAACTACCCCTTTAATAATGCCATTTATTTCTTCAGAAAGATTAAAAAACCAAACGGATCCCAAATAAAGTACAGCCATCACTATTGATCTGATAACTACGTCGAAATATATATTAGAAAGTTGGGGTAAAAGTGTTGATATGTAAAATACAGAAATACCCAGGGCAATTACGCCAAGTGTCCTCGAACCAAATGGTTGCATATCAAATTTCACCCAAACATAGATCATTTTAATTATGTTATAGATTCCAATAGAAGAAGCAGTAGCAATTGCAGCACCCGTTAATCCATAAAGAGGAATTAAAATCGCATTCAGTATTATGGAAACGATCATGAGTATAGAGGAAGAAATGAAATCAAATTTATAGTATTTGGAAGAAATAATAATTTGTCCATTTGCTCCTGTTGAGACATCAAAAAGATTTGCAAGTCCTATTATCATAATAACAATACTCCCTTCAGCAAAAACTTCAGGAAGGAGTGCATATAAATTATCTGTGTTTGCAAGAACTCCAATGTAGATAAGAAGCCCAATCAAAAGCTGGTTTAATGAAGACTTTTTATAAACATCATCAATATTATTGAGGTCGTTTTCTTTAAATGATCTTGAAATCACAGGGAAAGATATCTTAGAAATCGATCTTCTAGGAATTGAAATTACAGCACCTACATAGAGAGCTACAGCATAAACACCGGTTTTTTCCAGACCTTCAAAGATGTCAACCATAATAAGGTCAATATTCCCTACCAAAATGGTTGTAAAACCGCTAAAAAAAGCAAAAAAACTATATTGAGTGATGTTTTTTCGTGCGGTCTTATCAAAAGGCTTTTTTGATGGGCTAAAGTTTAAATACCCTTTCTGAAGAGCATAAACAAACAGGATAATGTATTGCAGGGTATAATTTAAAACAAAGATGATTATAAACTGATCAAAGCTAATGAGTCCAAAATAGAATAGAATCAGATCCACAATAACAACCAGTCGAAGTAAAATCTCTTGAAGGAACGAAGCAAAAACAGTATTAAATGACGCCTTTATAAAAGAATTTAACAGCCCAAATGATGCAACAGAAAATACCAAGGGAATTATAAGGTAATAGTGATCAGCTAGTAAAGAGCTGTCAGAATAAAACCCCAATAGGGTATCTTTGAGACCCAAAAAGATTAGGACAAAAATTATCAATCCAATAGATGGGGGTATGATAAAAAGCCAAAAAAGTCCTTGTGGGTTTTTGGTTTTTTCTGCCAGGAATGGGAAGAATTTGATTATGGAATTCGGAATTCCAAGGTTAACCAACTGAACACAAATCGTCATGATCGCAATAAGCGTTCTTGTAAGACCGAATCGTTCTGCACCCAGTATGTATGGGAAAAGGATTATTGTGGAAATAAACCCGATTATAATACCAGAATAGGATATTATCGCGTTTCGAATGCTTTGATTTATTATTATTCCCAAAAAAATATCTTAGTAATTGAGCAAAAAATTCAGGTGCATTTAATGCCGTATTGATTCTTCTTAAAGTAATACATGTTTTTATGATACTTATTTAATATCATCAAAAAAATTCACTGAAAATATATCAGTTTTTGATTCTCCATATTTCACCAAATGTTGTTTTTATTCACCAGTTTATTGGTTTCGTAGAAAAATCTTTCTCTGAACTGGAAATGAAATATGTGATATATCAAAAAAATCAGGAGAAAAAAATACCCGAGAACTCAAAGGTACAAAAACTAAATTATTCGTTAACTAAAATCAGATTTGGTTCCCTCATATCTTTAATAAGGGATATAAATAAAGCTGAACGAATTGTTTTGCACGGCTTGAATGAGGCCATGACATTTTTACTTCTTTTTCTGATGCCCTGGAATTTAAAGAAGAGCTATTGGTTTACTTGGGGCGATGATGTTTATAAAGAAGTCTTAAAGAATAGCTTTAAGTTAAAATTGCTTTCATTTTTCAAGAAGTTTGTAGTCAAAAATCTTGGCTTTATTGTAGTAGAAATTGATGGAGAGTATGAAAATATAAAAAAGCTCTTCAAGCCTAGAGGAGAAAGAATTAAAAGTTTTAAATACCCTAGTAATATTTTTACTTCTGCAATTACAGAAAGAATAAATAAAGATAGTCTTAATATATTAGTTGGGAATTCTTCCGACCCGGGTAATTATCACCTTGAGATTTTTAGTACTTTAAAAAAAGAATTAGTAAAGAAAGGCATACAAGATTATAATATAGTTTGCCCACTTTCATATGGTAGCGATGACCATGCAGAAAAGGTGATAAAAGAAGGTAAATTATTATTTGGGAGTAATTTTAAGCCACTCACAGATTTTTTGCCTTTAGACGAATATCAAAGAATTCTCTCAAACCTTGATATAGCTTTATTCAATCACCGAAGACAACAGGCAATGGGAAATATCATTAACCTAATTGGTTTGGGAAAGAAAGTATTTATAAGAAAAGAAGTGACAACTTGGGAGTATTTCGAACAACTGAATATAAAAGTATATTGTACATCTGAGCTGGAACTTGAGCGAGTAACAGAAGAGATTGCAAATAAAAATTCGGAAATAGTTAAGGCTTATTTTTCAAAAGAAAAACTTCAATCTGATTTAAAGCAGGTTTTTACAGCATGATTCCTTTTAACAAGCAAAATTTGTTTGGCAACGAACTTGAATATATAAAAGAAGCGTATGCTGCTAATAAAGTATCCGGTGATGGGAAATTTACGAAATGGTGTAATGATTTTATAGAATCAAAATTTGAAACAAAGAAAGCATTATTGACCACTTCTGGTACCCATGCTCTGGAAATGGCGATGCTGTTGATAGACCTGAAGGAAGGGGATGAAGTTATTTTACCTTCATATACTTTTGTGTCTACCGCCAATGCAATTATACTAAGAGGCGCTGTTCCTGTTTTTGTTGACATCAGAAAAGACACCTTGAATATAGATGAGAGTTTGATTGAGGCAGCAGTAACCGATAGAACCAAAGCTATATTTCCGGTTCATTATGCAGGAGTTTCATGTGAGATGGATGAAATATCCCGAATTGCTAAAAAGCATGACCTGTTTGTAATCGAAGATGCCGCTCAGGGAGTAAACGCAAAATATAGAAATTCATATTTAGGGACATTAGGAGATATTGGTTGCTATAGCTTTCATGAAACAAAGAATTACAGTATGGGCGAGGGCGGTGCAATCCTTATTAATAACGAAAGATTTATTGATCGAGCTGAAATAATAAGAGAGAAGGGTACAAACAGGAGTAAGTTCTTTAGAGGAGAAATTGATAAATATACCTGGGTTGATGTGGGATCGAGTTTTCTTCCTTCAGAAATTAATGCAGCAGTTTTAAAAGCACAGTTTGAGAATCTCGATGTAATTCAAAATAGAAGAAATGAAATTTACAGAAGATATAATGAGGGATTAAAAGACCTTGAAAGATCAGGAAGTATTGTATTGCCAAACGTTCCGGAGAATTGTACGAGTAATGCACATATGTTTTATGTTATTACTAAAGACCTTGAAGAGCGAACAAGTTTGATAAAGTATTTAAGAAATACAGGTGTTTATTCTGTGTTTCATTATGTGCCTTTACATATGAGTGAATACTATCATAAAAATTTCGGGAAGCTGAATCTTCCTCTTACAGAAACACTTTCTTCTCAATTGATTAGATTACCAATGTTCTATAGCTTAGAAAACGAAGCGGTTGATCATATAATAGAGTCAGTGATTAATTTTTATTCAAATAATTAATACTTATTTAAATGTTATCCAGCAAAGCAAAAATCGGAAAAAATACAGATATACATCCTTTAGCGTATATAGAAGAAGGGACAGAAATTGGAGATAATACCAAAATCGGGCCATTTTGTATTGTTAGAAAAGGTGCCAAAATTGGTGCAAATTGTAAGTTCACAGCATATTGCGAGATAAGAGAAAACGTGGTGATCGGTGATAATACTTCTTTTGGGAGCAGATGTACGATCTCAGCTAATGCAACTATTGGCAAAAATGTTACTATTAAATATAGTTTTGTTTTAACTGACACTCCGGATCTTACTAAAGGAGACCAAAAAGTGGTTGCAGGGGTAGGTGATGGAGCTTTGATCGGAGCCAATGTAACGCTAATGCCTGGATTTTCAATAGGTAAGAACACAATAATCGGAGCTTGTTCTCAGGTTCGTGCTCATGTACCGGATGATGAAATATGGTATGGTAATCCAGCAAAATTCTTTAAAAAGAAGGGATGAAAAAAAACGACTGGATGACAGATTTCTATGGAGTGGATTGGTTTGAGATAACATCTATAGATGAAATAAATCCAGGTGTTGAAAATGCACTGATTGAATGGAGGGTTAGTGCGCAAAATCCGGATTCTATAAACAAAGCTGAAAGTAATGGATTCAAGCTTGTAGAATCAGCAATAGAATTTGAAAGCCAAGTGACTCCGGATATATCTAAGGATACTTCAGAGATAGAGCTTGCGAAAGAGGAGCATTTGGATCAGATAATTGATATTACCCAAAAATGCTTTTTAGATAATAATGACTTGTATACCAGATTCAAGAACAAAGAGTTTTTCACCGGAGAACAATGCAGGTCATATTATGAAGCGTCCATTAAAAATAATTTTTCTAAACAAAGCACAGTAACTGTAGTGTCGCAAGATGAAGAAGGAATATCGGCTTATTATATGATCAGAAAAGTAGATGAGAATATCTACAAAGGTGTAATGACCGGCGTATTACCTAGAGCAAGAGGAAAAAGATTACACGCCAAAATGCAACAGGCCAGTTTCAATGCAATTGGGAAAACAATTACTGTAATTAATAGTACGCAATTGAGTAACTTTAACACTATTAAAAGTCATATCAGAGCAAATCGTATTTTGTCTAAAATAGATCATATCTTCTATTTAAGGGTATAAGAATTACAGAAATAAATAAATGGCTATGAGTTTGAAAGGAATTAACAAAGTACTAGTTTTAGCACCACATACTGATGATGCAGAGCTTGGGTGTGGTGGGACCATGTCTCGTTTTTTTGAAGAAGGAATCGATATTTATGTAGCGGCATTTTCTACTGCCAGAGCCTCATTGCCAGAAGGATCTGATCCCGACATGCTAAAAAAAGAATTTTTAGCTTCCATGCGGATTTTGGGACTCCCTGCATCAAATCTGCATGTTTATGACTACCAAGTTCGTATGCTTTCATATCATAGACAGGAAGTGTTAGAAGAGATGGTGAAATTGAAAAATTCAATATTACCTGATCTGGTTTTGGTGCCTTCAGGAAGTGATCTTCATCAAGATCATGAAGTGGTTTACAATGAAGGGTTACGTGCTTTTAAAAATACCAGTATATGGGGATATGAATTGCCTTGGAATCATGTAAGTTTTTCAACACAAGCATTCGTTAAACTTAGCCAGCCACACCTAGATAAAAAATGGGAAATGATGCAGGTGTATGAGTCTCAGTTTATAAAACAGAGACCATACTTTACCAAAGAATTTATGGAAGGATTGGCAAGAGTAAGAGGAGTTCAAATTGGAGAACCTTATGCTGAAGCATTTGAAGTCGTTAGGTTGAAGGTCTGAAATATATTTTGATGGAAAAACTTACTCTGGAAAATATTAAAAAAGCATTATCAGTTGATTTCGAATTCAAAGGAAATAGTAACCTTGATTATGTAGATAATTTCAAGAGTATTATTGATGCAGATGAACATTCAATTGTTTGGTGCAGTCCTGATAATGAAAACAAGCTGGAACTTATAAGCCGGACTGCATCAAAGTTAATTATTTGTGATAGTACAGTACAGCTGAATGAATCTTTACTTGAAAAAAAAGGATTTATAATAGTTGAAAATCCTAAGCTGGCGTTTACCAGATTGATGCGAAGAATTTTTCCAGCTAAAACAGAATCAGGTATTCATAAATCAGCAACTGTTCATCCTGAAGCTGAAATTGCATCTTCAGCATACATTGGTCCTAATACATACGTAGGAAAGTGCAAGATTGGAAAAAATACGATTCTGCAAGGTAATAACTATATATACGATAAAACTACTATCGGAGATGAAGTGATTATTGAAGCAGGTGCTGTTTTAGGAGCGGAGGGTTTCGGAATGGCAAAAACTGATGAAGGAAAATGGGAGAGACTGCCTCATATTGGAGGTTTAGAAATCCATGACCATGTAGAAATTGGAGCTGCCACCACCATAGACAGAGGAACATTAGATAACACTATAATTGGTGTAGGTACGAAGATATCCAAATCGGTTCATATTTCACATAATGTCCAAATTGGTAAAGATTGTTTGATAACGGGTTGCGTTGCAATAGCGGGTTCTACAACAATTGGAGATAATGTCTGGATAAGTCCTAATGCTACATTGCTTAATAAGTTAAAAATTGGGAATAATGTTTTTATTTCAATTGGAGCTACAGTAACTCAGGATATAGAGGATAATTTTCAAGCATTAGGTAGAAAAGTTTTACCAAAAAGGTAATTTAGATTAACAATTTTATGAAAGTAGAAGACATTATCAGAGAAGTTCTTTACTTAGACGAAACAACAGAGCTATCAGATGAGGTTGGTCCCGGACAGTTAGAAGCTTGGGACTCTTTAGGCCATGTGAACATTATTACAGCTATAGAAGATGAATACGATATTGAAATTTCACCTGAAGAAATTGGTCAAATAAATTCAATAGCAGCACTAAAAAGTATCGTACAAAAAAGGAGTTAAATCTAGAAATGGAAGTTAACTCAATAGTTGAAGGTTTTTTTAAAAGTTCAGCGAATAACCCTGATAAAACCGCAATTATTTGGGGGGATGAAAAGGTCTCCTATGCAGAAGTCTCAGATAATATATTAAAAGTTGCAGGTTTTTTAGATAAAGAGGGTGTTTCGAAAGGTGATAGAGTCGTTTTCTATGGAGAAAAAAGCCCCTTATTTCTGTATACATACTTAGCCATACATCTCGTAAATGCTATCGCAGTTCCGGTTGACGTTAAACTTCCAGATAACAGATTGGCTGATCTTATTTCGAAAACAGAACCACTTATAGTTCTTCATCCCAAAGATATTGAACATCCATTTAAACAAGCTCCATTCGGTAAAAATTTATTAGATGTTCAACCGCTTAAGAATTTTAAGTTTCCTGAAAAAGAGACGATAGCGGATATACTTTTTACTACGGGAACAACCGGTAACTCTAAAGGAGTTAAATTAACACACGAAAATATTTTAGCGGGAGCAGAAAACTCTAACATATTTATCGGAAACAATTCTTCTGATACGGAGATCATACCTTTACCATTGCACCACGCATTTGGTCTAAGGAGATTAAGGACGAATATGTTATTGGGAGCAACAGTTGTTTTGGTGGATGGTTTTGTTCGTCCCAATCTTTTTTTTGATGCGATTGAAAACTATGGTGCAAATGGAATCTGTATGGTTCCGGCTGGTTTCTCAATCGTGAAAAAGCTTATGAAAGGAACTTACATTAAACATTTTAAAAAATTAAAGTATATAGAGTTCGGCAGTTCACCAATGGAAAATTCTGAGAAAGAGGATCTGGCTGGAGTGCTCCCAAATACAAGAATTTGTATGCATTATGGTTTAACAGAAGTGGCCGCAAATATTTTTATTGAGTTTCATGATTCAAGGTTAAAATTGAATGCGCTGGGGAAACCAAGTCCAAATACTTTTGTAGGTATCATAGATGAAAGCGGGGCTATGCTACCTGAAAAGGAAGTAGGAGAGATCGTAGTAAAAGGTGGGGTTCAAACTCCTGGTTATTGGAAAACGCCTGAACTTACCAATGATTCATTTATCAATGGTTGGTTCAAAACTGGGGATCTAGGTTATGCAGATGAAGAAGGATACATATTCTTAAGTGGCAGGAAGGATGATGTAATTAATGTTGGTGGGAAAAAGGTATTTCCGGGTGAAATAGAAATGATAATTAATCAGCATGATCTTGTTAAAGATTCAGCCTGTATATCGGTAAAAGAAAGCGGATCGATTACAGGAGAGTCGATCAAAGCATTTATTGTATCCGTAAATAAAGAAGAATTTGATGTAAAAGAGCTAGTGACTTTTTTAAGAGGAAAACTAGAGCCCTATAAGATTCCGGGAGATATTACTTTTATATCTAGGATACCTAGAACTTCATCGGGGAAAAAACAAAGAGACAAGTTGAAATAAGAGGCAACATGTTACTTCCTTTCGATTTGATGTTCTAATATTTCAATAAGGTGGGAAGACAGGTTTTTAAAGCTATATTTATCTACTTCATCTTGATCTCTTTCAAAAAGAGTTTGTTCTTTCTTGGAAGCTTCAAATACCTTCAGAATAAATTTAAAAACGCCATCACTATCTGTGTGTTCAAAAAACTCCCCAATATTAGTTTTTTGAACAAGTTCTGATGCCGCACCATCAATAGGTCCAATACCAAGTACCGGCTTTCCTGAGATCATATACTCGAATACCTTGGTAGATAAAGCAAATTTGCTGTTTCTAGATTTACCAATAGTGAGCAATAATAAATCTGATTGAAGAGTCAATCTCATCATTTCTTGATGAGAAATATAACCGGTAAAGCTAAACTCGATCTTGGAAGAGCTTTTCTTTAATTCTGCTTGAATATCAGGATCAATACTGCCATAAAATTCGAATGCTAATTTATCAGCTATTTTAGGATTTGAATCTTCAATCTTTTTTAGAGCAGAAATGAGAGAGTCTGGCTTCTGATTGATCTTCATGCTGCCGAAATATCTAATCGTAAATTTTGAGTTTGCTATTATTTGCTCTGTATTTTCTACAATATCATCGGGATCAAAGCCATTCGTGATCCGGGTAACTTTACCATCTATGTTATTTTCAGGAAAAAAGCCATTATTAACTACGGTAATGTGATCTGCTTTACTTAGAGCTGCTGATTCAAATTTCTGATTTTTCTTTTTTGCTATTTTACTTTGAGGGTTGTCATCATAATAGTATATGTTTGTCCAGGGATCTCGAAAATCAGCAACCCATGGAAGCTTACTCCATTCAGCTAATTTTTTCGCAATCAAGTTTGTAGTAGGTGGCGGCGACGTTGAAAAAATAATGTCAGGACTTTCCTTCCTAATAATCTTTTTCCCTAATGGAATTGCGAACCATTTCCATGTAAATTTTGCATCTGGAACCATAAGATTGAGCCGGGCCCAAACAGCAAGTTTTGATTTCCAGTTAGTGTTTTTCCTGTAAAATATAGATGGATTACTCGTCTTTTCTTTTTTCTTGTCGCCAGAACTAAGAAGCCCGACTGGCTCTATAATATTTGATCGATATACCTTACATTTTTCAAAAATTGGGTGATCAGCTTGTTGGGTTATTCCTGAAGCTGATTTCTTAGTAGTAAGTATTACTACTTCCCAATTATTTCTTAAAAGGTATTTTATAAATCTGGAAACACGGTAAGCTCCTACTCCTGCAAAGGGATACCAATAATAAGATATGATGAGTATCTTTTTACGACTCACCTAATTTCTTTCTTTTAAAATAATTAAGACCAAATAATAGAGCGATTAAAGTTTGTAATCCCAAAGAAACCCAAGATAAAGTTACACCAATTGAGTAAGATTTCGGCTTGAACTCTAATTTTAATATGTGATCTCCTGCGGGTATTTCTAGTCCACGTAGTACAAAGTTAGTTTTGTAGATAGGGATCTCATTTCCATTTAAAGTTGCAACCCAACCGGCCGGATAATAGATCTCGCTTAGAACTAAAAACCCGGGCTTGCTTCTATTTAAGGCCAGTGTCATTTCTGCACCTGTATATTCTGTTACCTCTGCTTTCGATGTACTATCTGATGAAGTTGAAAGTGCTTCTGTAGTCTCGACAACTGCAATCGAAGAATAATCGACATTTGGTTGTTCAACAAAGTCAAAAGCCTCGTTCGGGGTAGAGACCGTAACTAATGAGTCTACAAAAAAAGCTTTCGGTAATAATTTTTCATTTCTATAAACAGTACCTGAAGAGCCATTGAAAACAGGTGTAAGACCTGGAATACTTAAACCCTGTTGATAGGTTATGTATTTGATATTTAAAGCACCCAAAAGATCTAGGTTTAAACCCGCATTGCCTTTGAACAATGGTCCGCCATTTGCTTGAAGATCAGCAACAATACTTAGTTTTGCACCTGTATAGCCACCAATTGTTGGGTAAAAGTAAGAAGGAACTGCGTTACTAAAGGCTCCGTCCATCAATGGAAATACTCTGTATTCGTATTCACCATTATCAGAGTAAATGTTATCCATTATATATTGGTCAATATCTCTTTTCTGAGTTTCTATATAACGTTCGGGGCTTACATTTGCATTTACGATAACATGTTCCGGAACATAACGCTTTCCTACACTTATCATGTCTATAGCTGTTACTAATATTAATCCCATAGACGCAATAGTAACTGATATCTTTTGTTTTAAGGTCAGCCAAATTATTACACCAGAAAAGACTATAAACAATCCAAACCGGAATAAGTCTTTATTTGCTCCTTCTTCTCTTTCAGGTACAAAATTTTGATCGACATAACTGATAGCTCTTTGTCTTACTTGAGGATTATTAGGACTGACATTGTTTTGTTGAGCGATCTGGTTAGCAATATTCTCGATTTCTCCAGGTTTGGTATAATTCATGGTTTTTACCTGAACCAATACAAAAGCAAAAATCAATACAGTAACACCCAGCGGTAGGTATATTTCTTTTAGGGATGCGGATTTATTCTTGAGGAATTCAAAAAACCAAGCGAGACCATATAGGGCTACAATCGAATAGCAAAATGCGGTAAGAACCAGCCATGTTTCCGGAGCTCTGAATTTGTCAAAGAAAGGAATAATATTAAATGCCAGTTCGTTAATTAGCGCAAAATTTTCTCCCCAAGAAAAAATAAGCGCCAGAGTGCCGGTACCAAAGAAGACAAACATAGTTCTTCCCCTTTGTTTAAATAAAGCCATCAAAAGAAATGGAAGAGTGATCGCTCCAAGATAATGCGGTCCTGACGTTACTGATTTTGGGCCAAAATAAGTGGGTGAAGCTCCACCAAAAATTTCAGGTACAAATAGTGTCAACGATTCTTTAATTCCCTGAGACCAGGCAAAAGCATAGCTTGTTGACAAACCAGAAGACCCATCAAGTGCAGATCCACCTCGTATACTAAATTGAGAGTATTCCTGAAGAGTTAGAAAACTTCTTGCATGACCCAATATCCCAATAATTCCACCTATAAATAATAAAGCAGTTATGATGCCAAACTGTTTGAGTTCCTTTTCTTTTATAAGTTTCCAAGAATCTGAAATCCAAAGAAAACCAATTAAATACATGAAGTAGTAGGTGATCTGAGGATGTCCTGCCCGAACTTCTAAAGCCATTGCTACGCAGAATAAAAGTAAACCAGCAAGCTTATTTTTTGAATGAGTAAGCTTCCAATATCCGGCTAATACCCAAGGGGCATAGGCTAAAGCAGCGAATTTTGAGGTGTGACCCGCTCCAATAATTATGGGGAAGTATGTAGTTAACGAATATAATAAACTTCCAAGAACAGCCGTAAGTGGTTTAAAGCCCATTAGTATTAATAAGAAATACATACCAGTTAACATTATCCAATATGGAAATGCTGGGTAAATAGAATAGAAGACTCTGTATAGATCGTCTAAATGTGGTACAGATTTTACAATAGAGACCACATATGCAGGCATACCCATATACATATTTTCAACCCAGAGTGGTTCTTCTCCAAATGTTTCTCTGTATTCTATTACGGATTCTGCTCCGGCTCTCCACTGAGTTATATCATGGCGTTGAAATTCTTTCCCACCAATGGTGGTTGCCGAAAAAAGTATAAACGGTACCAAAAAAAGAACTGCTAAAGCTATAATATGCTGTTTTACTTCCGATAGATTATAGAAAAAGCCTTCAGATGAGTCTTGTGTATTTGAGTTTTGCATAATATTACTCAATTACTTTAGGTACACGGAAATAGTCAGAATCAGCATCCGGTGCATTCTTGAGAGCATCTTCATGAGATAAAGGTTCTTTAGCTTCATCTTTTCTAAACCTGCTTTCAAGATCAATTACATGTTCTAATGGTTCTATATTTGATGTATCAACCTCGTTCAGTAGATCCATATATTCTAAAATACTACTCATATCTTTTGCATATGACCTTGCTTCTTCATTTGTTACCTGAAGTCTGGCCAGATTTGCAATGTATCGTACATCTTTCTCGGAAACTGACATTTAAAAATGGTGTGAGTTATTTAATTGAGGGTGAATTTAAGAAAGATTAAGTGAAAGGTTAATTCTATATTCAAAAAAAGACTTATTACTTGGGAAATTATTGAAATTATACCCATTTTCGCACAGCTAATTCATTTAGAATGATAAAGAAGAAAATAACAATCAAAAATTCATCCGGATTACATGCCAGGCCTTCAGCTGCATTAGTAAAGACTGCAAGTAAATTTAGTTCAGATTTTTTTATTCACATGTATGGCTATAAAGTTAATGGAAAAAGTATTCTGGGTGTTATGACTTTAGCTGCAGAACATGGCTCGGAGCTTGAGCTTGAATTTGATGGAGCTGATGAAAAAGAAGCAATGAAGACTATTGTAGAGCTGATTGATAATAAATTTGGCTTTAAGGATGAGTAAAATTGACTACAAGAGCCATAAAGTAATTAAAGGAATATCAGCAAATTCAGGTATTGCTATAGGTAAGGTTGTCTGTATAGATAATAAAGGTAGAAAAGTTCATCCTAATATTATTACTGAATCAGAAGTCGAGGTTCATTTAAAAGCATTTAGGAATGGCCGAGAGTTACTAGTGCAAGAATTATCTGGTATGTTGGATTATCTGGATCCAAGTTCTTCAGCTATCATAGAAACTCAGAAACAAATAGTACTCGACTCTGAAGTTGAAAGGAGGGTTGAGTCAATTATTAAAGATGAGTTATTATCAGGTGATTATGCTATTTACAAAACTTTTTGTGACTTTATTGAACGACTAAAAGAGAGTGGATCAGAATTATTTCGTCAACGAATTGTAGACCTTGAAAATCTAAGAGATAGATTTATAGATATAATTTGCAAAGATGAGCAAGGCGTAACAATTGAAAAAGGAACAATTTTAGTTACCAAGGAATTAAGCCCCACAGAGCTGGTGGCACTCCATTCAGAGGGACTCATTGGATTAGTTATGGAACGAAGTGGGGTTACTTCTCATGCAGCTTTGATAGCTCAGTCACTTGAAATTCCATGTATAGTAAGCGCTAAAAATGCTACCGCAAAAGCATTAAATACAACCGGAGTATTAGATGGAAAAGAGGGGCTGTTGATCCTTGATCCTGAAGAAGAATTACTTGATACATATAAAGCAAAACTTCAAAAGCTCAAAAATACTCAGAAAAGGTTGCTCAAAAATATTAGTGAGCCTTCTCATACAAAATCAGGAACAGAGTTTTTTCTATCTGCAAATGTAGAATTTGAATCAGAGCTTACACAACTGAAAAAATATAACGCATCAAATATAGGTCTGCTAAGAACTGAGGGATTAATATTTAGCAATAGAATTGCCTTTCAAGAACAAATAAAATTTTATGAATCTGTACTTTCATCCACAGATGGTTGGGTAACATTTAGATTGTTTGATGTTGGTGGTGATAAATTAAGTGACAAAATCCCCGAAGAGGCCAATCCGTTTTTAGGATGGAGAGGGATAAGAATGTTATTGGATGAAAAACACTTGCTTGAAACACAACTCAAAGCACTTTTAATTTGTGCAGGCAAAAATAAGGGACGAGTGAAAATTTTGGTTCCTATGATCTCGGTAGAGGAAGAAATATTGCAACTCAAACAAGTAATAAGCGAACTTCAAAATTACTTAGTACACTCTGGGCATGCAATTGATGAAGATATAGCACTCGGGGCTATGATAGAGGTTCCCAGTGCAGCGCTAAATGCTGAAAACTTGGCAAAACATTTAGATTTTATGAGTATAGGAACCAATGATCTTACCCAATATACAATGGCGGTAGATAGAGGAAACGAAAAAATTTGCTCATTATATCAACAATATCATCCATCACTATGGAAGCTGATTAAGATTACATCAGAAGCTGCTTCTAAAACTAATACTGAGATAACAGTTTGTGGAGAGTTGGCTGGCAATGTTCTTGGAGCGTGCGGATTATTTGGGCTTGGTATTAAGAACTTGAGTATGATCTCTAATGCAATTCCAAAAGTTAAAGAAGAGCTCATAAGCCATAGTGATTCAGAGTTTATAGAATTAGCGGAATCTTTTTTAGAAGCATCTAATACAACACAAATAAAAGAAATATTTGAAGACTGGAGAATTTATTAAAATGAAGATCAACGAAGAATTAATTAATAAAGTTGACTCTGGCAATATGTGGGGGTTGATATCAAATTTTCCAAACCACTGGAAAGAGGTAATGAAACTGACGGAGGATATTGATCTAAAAGTTGATTCATCTAAGATCAAGAATATTTGTTTTGCGGGAATGGGTGGATCTGCTATTGGTGCTGATCTGATCCGAGCATATTCTCTGCAATCATGCCGACATCCGGTTCAAGTTATTAGACACTATGAAATCCCAAATTATGTAGATGAACATACACTTTTTATAGCGTGTAGTTTTTCGGGTAATACAGAAGAAACTCTTACAGCTTTATCCTCAGCTCTCAAAAAAGGAGCTCAAATTGTAGGAGTGACTTCAGGAGGAGAGTTAAAAAAGCAGGCTATAGAACATGAATTTGATTACATACAAATTCCGGGAGGGATGCCCCCAAGAGCAGCTTTAGCATATAGTTTTGTGCCACTTTTCAGAATTTTTCAATTCCTGGGTTTTCTTAATGAGTCCGATAAAGTTTTAATAGATACGTATGAACTATTAAAAGATGGGGTTTCTAATTACAAAGATCTTGATGATAATGATGCATTAGCATTAGCTCAAGAGCTTAATGAATCACTTCCTATTATCTATAGCGATGCATTAATGATGGAACCCGTAAACTTACGTTGGAGAGGACAGATTGAAGAAAATTCGAAAATGTTGGTTTATGGAAATTTAATTCCCGAAATGAACCACAACGAAATAGTAGGGTGGGAACATATTGCACATTTATCAGGTAGATTAACTGTAGTAATGCTGAAAGATAAGGAAGACAATAATCGGGTAAAGAAGCGAATGGAAATAGTTAAAGATCTTGTAATGGATCAAGCTTTATCTGTTATTGAAATTACAACAATTGGTGAAAGCAGGTTAGAGCGTTTATTTTCTTTAGTTCAACTAGCTGATTGGGTAAGTATGTACTTAGCGCTATTGAATCAAATAGACCCAACACCGATAGCAAAAATTGATATTCTCAAAAGTAAACTTTCAGAAATTTAATAAATTTAAATGAGTTGCTTTGTTCAATAAGAAGCTTTTTCAACAAAATCTCAAAACTAATTGGCTAGGTCGGGAATTAATATTTCTAGAAGAAGTTGGATCTACTAACACGTACGCAAAGAATTTAGAAAAAGTTGTTCCAGGAACACTAGTTCTGGCTGAAGGTCAATCAGCAGGAAAAGGGCAACATAAGAAAATTTGGTCTGCAGAAACGGGTAAGAATCTTACATTCAGCTTAATCTTTACCCCAAAACAAGCTGATAGAATTACATTACTTACTTTGGTATGTGCATCAGCTATTGAAGATGTGATTTGTAAATATTTGAATGATTGTTCAATAAATCTAAAGTGGCCCAATGATGTTATGTGCGATGGTAAGAAAATCGCCGGGTTGCTTACTGAAGTAATTTATAATGGAAATAAAGTGGAAAGGGTGATTGTTGGGATTGGCCTAAATGTAAATCAGGAAGCATTCACTAATGATTTAAATGGTGTGGCAACAACTATGAAGCTTATTTCCGGTCAAGAGGAATCCAGAGAGCAGTTGCTTTGTGATTTATTAACTCGCTTTGAATACAACTATCAAAGATGGACTAATAGCAGTATTGACTTGGTAAAAGAGATCAATCCGAAACTACAAGGATATGGAGATTGGGTTACTCTTGAAGTTGATGGTAATCCAGAGCCGGGTAAAAAAAAGTTTTTAGGAATGAATGAGTTGGGCGCTTTACAAGTGTTGAATAAAGAACTGGGAGTAGATACCTTCTCTTATGAACAAATCCGAATCCTCATCGATTGAAAAAAGAGTTTCAGAGAAGCTAAAAGAATATTTCCCGCAAAAGCCTAACTTTGTTGTTGGAGTGAGTGGCGGTGCTGACTCTATGGCGCTTCTTTATATCCTTAAAAAGCTTGATATACATGCTTTGGTGGTACACATAAATTATGAAATGAGAGGGGAAGAGTCTAATAAAGACCAAGAGTTGGTTGAGCAAATGTCATTTGAGTGGGGCTTTGAATGTTGTTCTGTGAGACTAAACTCGAAAGAAATTAGCTCAGGAAATTTTCAAAATTGGGCAAGGGAACAGAGGTACAATATTTTTAACGGGTTTTTAACCGAAATTGAAGCCGACGGAATTGCTGTAGCGCATCATAAAAACGATCAGGTTGAAACCATTATTCAAAAATTACTTAGGGGAAGCAGTCCTGAAGCTTGGAAAGGTATGGATGATTGGAATAATGAAATATTTCGGCCATTACTTGAATTCAACAAAGCTGAAATTCTGAAATATTGTAAAGAAAATTCAATTCCATTTAGGACTGATTCAAGTAACATAGACTCGAAGTATTCCCGAAATTTTTTAAGAAATGAGTTTTCTCAAAAAATGGATAAGCTTTTTAAAGGATGGCAGGAAAATGTAATGAAGCTTCAGGAGTACGGAAGCTTAAACAAGAAAATGCTGGATTTACTTGCTAAAGATTATTTTGATGATGAAAAGTTATTTATACAACCGATTAAAGAATTGGACGTAATATTGGCTCAATCATTAATAAAAAAATTTATAGAACAATTTCATATCCAGATATCAAAAGGAGTTTTAGAGCAAGCATATAATCTTTTATCTAGTCAAGTAGGCTCGGAATTAATTTTATCAGAATCGGTTAAGTTGGTTCGGGAAAGAGAATCAATAATAAAAGTAACAGGGGTAGTTGAATTCGAAGAGTATCAAGTTTCAGAAACAGAAGTGTTGAATGGCGTTTCTAATAATGAGTTAGTAATCAAAATCTCTAAAAGCATAGAGTCAGAACTGTATTTAGATGCCGATAGAATTAAATTTCCTTTGCTGGTTAGACGATGGAAAGCAGGAGATTCAATTCAACCGTTAGGAATGAAAGGTACTCAAAAAGTATCCGATCATTTAACCAATAGAAAAGTACCAACGGCAATAAGAGAAAAATCTTTGGTATTATGCGATTCAGATGGTACTATTTACGCAATTATTTTTGAAGGAAATACTACTAATAGAGGCACAATTTCTGAGCTTTCTAAAGCAACCGATTCAACAAAACGTTATCTTTCGATAACTTCAAAAAAATAGGCATGAGTTATTATTTACCGGAAACCGTTGATTGTAACGGGGACACATTTAAAGTTTTTATTACGAAAGAAGAAATTGAGGCAAGAGTCTCTTTATTAGGAAAAAAATTAGACAAAGATTTTGAAGGCAAACGCCCAATATTTATTGGTATCCTGAATGGGGCTTTTATTTTTCTTGCGGATATTATGAGAAGCGTATCCATTCCATGTGAAGTAGATTTTATGAAGCTATCAAGTTATGGTGACGAGAAAGTTTCTTCAGGAGAAGTTACAGAGCTAAAAGAAATTGATGCCAAAGTTAAAGGACGGCATGTAGTTCTCGTTGAAGATATAGTTGACACAGGGCTTTCTATGAAATACATAGTTGAGAGAATGAATAGCTATGACCCTGCTTCCGTTTCAGTGATTACTCTTCTTCATAAGAAAGATGCCACAAAATATAACGTGCAAATAGATTATGTAGGTTTTGAGATCCCTACAAAATTCGTTTTGGGATATGGATTAGATTTTGCTCAAGAAGGAAGAAATTTGGCTCAGATATATGTTTTAGATTCTGAAAAGGAAAGTTAAATCTTTGATTGATTAGAGGTGTTAACTAACGTATATTTGTTGCCCTTGTAAAGGAGAGGTGGCTGAGTGGCTGAAAGCGCTCCCCTGCTAAGGGAGTTTATATGGAAACATGTAACGAGGGTTCGAATCCCTCCCTCTCCGCAAGCCAATGTAAAGTAAATCCCTCATATGATCTATATATGAGGGATTTTTTTTATCCTAAAATTTCTTCTAATTAGTTTTTTACAATCTTATTGAGTAATAAGGTGTAACCAAAAACTAACTTTTGAGGTGCAAAATATGTTTGAAGAAATAAAAGAAGTCTTGATGCAATCATACGAGACTTTTTTCAATGAATTAGCATCCTTTCTTCCCAATATTATTGGTGCTTTACTAATTCTTATAATAGGCTGGATTATTGCAAAATTGGTAAAAACTGCAGCGGTAAGATTGCTGAAATTAATTCGGTTGGATGTTGTGACTGAAAAAGCTAAGATCGATCAATTTTTGAAAGATGGAGGAAGCGATAAATCAGCAATAGATATTTTAGGCGGTATTATTTACTGGTTAATTATGCTAATTGTAATTCTTGCAGGTCTGAATACTCTGGGATTAGGTGTAGCATCCGAGCTGGTAAATCAGATAATTCTATATATACCTAATGTAATAGTAGCAGTATTAGCTCTTATTTTTGGTGTATTTCTGGCAGGCTTTATTGCTCAGGTTGTAAGTACATATTTGTCTAATGTAGGAGTAGAAAACGCTTCTATTGTTGGAGCAGTTGCAAAATATGCTATAATATTCTTTGTAGTTTCGTTATCTCTTTCCCAACTAAATATTGGTGATGAACTCGTTTCAAATGCGTTCTTACTGTTATTTGGATCGGTCTGTCTGGCGCTTGGTTTAGCATTCGGATTAGGAGGAAAAGAATGGGCTGCAAGAATGATCGATAAAATGAGTAATAGAGAATGATTATTAGAATTTACCTTAGTTAGAACAGGAATTTTAAAATTCTCACAATTTATTTTGGAGCGATGAAAATCGCTCCATTTTTTTTGGAGGTAATATTTAGTTATCTCTTCACAAAACCGCTTCCAAAACAATTAATCGATCAAGTATTAAAGATTACTTATTTCTCATACCTGAATATTAAAGTCCGTAAGTTAGGGGGCTCAAAAAGAAACGATTCATCTTTGAGTGTTCCATATTTAACGGCTTTATTAGTCACGGAATTACTCTTCTGTAAACTTCAATAATGAAAAGATTATTAAACTTATATCGGTTCGATTTCTCAGAACCTGTAAATTATAAAACAGAAATTCTATCAGGTGTAACAGTATCACTGGCACTGGTTCCGGAGGCTGTAGCATTTGCTTTAATAGCAGGATTATCTCCGCTTACAGGATTATATGCTGCGTTTGTGATGGGACTTGTTACATCGATCTTTGGTGGACGCCCGGGAATGATCTCAGGTGCTACCGGAGCTGTTGCAGTTGTGTTGGTTACTTTAGCTCAATCGCATGGAGTAGAATATATCTTTGCGACAGTAGTTCTGGCAGGGTTAATTCAGGTAACTGCAGGAATGTTAAAGCTCGGTAAATTAATGAGGTTGGTTCCGCATCCTGTGATCTTTGGTTTTGTAAACGGATTAGCTGTGATCATATTTATGTCTCAATTGACTCAATTTAAGACTCCAACCGGAGAATGGATGACAGGTGATTCGTTATATATGTTACTTGGTTTAGTAGCGTTAACTATGCTCATTATTTGGGGATTACCTAAATTAAGTAAAGCATTACCTGCTTCTTTAATTGCAATTTTGGTGATTTTTGCTATGGTAGTAACTTTTAATATCGACACAAAAACAGTGGGTGATATCGCATCTATAAAAGGTGGTTTTCCTCCCTTTCATATTCCGGAAATCCCTTTTACGTTGGAAACACTAAAGCTGATTTTCCCTTATGCCTTAATCATGGCGGGAGTTGGATTGATCGAGAGTTTGTTAACACTGAATATTGTAGATGAGATCACGGAAACCAGAGGTCATGGAAATAAAGAAGCTGTAGCCCAAGGAGCAGCAAATATTGTGTCAGGCTTCTTTTCAGGAATGGGTGGTTGTGCGATGATCGGTCAAAGTTTGATCAATACTTCGGCAGGGGCAAGAGCTCGTTTATCAGGAATTGTAGCTGCGGTGATGCTTTTAGTATTCATTATGTTTGGATCAGGTTTGATCGAGAAACTACCAATGGCAGCACTTACTGGTTTAATGATCATGGTTTCGATCGGAACTTTTGAATGGGCTAGTTTCAGTACCATTAATAGAATGCCTAATTCAGATATTTTTGTAATGGTTTTAGTAACGCTTGTTACTGTATTCCTACATAATTTAGCTTTGGCTGTAATTGTAGGTGTAATTATTGCTGCGCTTGTATTTGCCTGGGATAACGCAAAAAGAATTCGTGCCAGAAAGAGAATAGATGAAGATGGAGTGAAGCATTATGAGATATATGGTCCTCTTTTCTTTGGTTCTGTTACGGTGTTTAACGAAAAATTTGATGTGCTGAATGATCCCGAAGAAATTATCATAGACTTTGCTGAAAGCAGGGTTGTGGATATGTCTGCAATAGAAGCTTTGAACAAGATTACAGAACGTTATTCCAAAGTAGGGAAGAAAGTGCATCTGCAGCATTTGAGTAAAGACTGTATTGCACTACTTGAAAATGCAGAAGCCATTATTGATGTGAATGTACTTGAAGATCCGAAATATAAGTTAGCAGTGGATAATATTTGATTTAGATTGTCATGGCGGATTAAAAGTTATACTTTTTAGAATGATTAAGTACTGGAAAGTTCTCAAAAAAACATTTAAAGAATATAGTATCACTACAGCAATGGACTATAGTTCGTCTATTGCATTTTATCTCATATTCTCTCTTCCAGCAATTCTTATTATTTCTTTGACAATTGCGGGTTCTATTTACGAAGATGAAGTAGCTAGGCAAACTTTGTTGAGCCAATTTGAAACCCTTTTCGGGATGGAAAGTGCAGAAGCAATTAATAAAATTTTAACTAATGTTTCTGAAGCAAGTAACTCAATATTAGCTCAGGTATTAGGTTTTATTACTTTAATTGTAAGTGCGACAACTGTTTTTGTGTCTCTTCAGGACGGTATAAATCAGGTTTGGGGATTGCAATCCAAAACTGATAAAAGTTTTTATAATGTGATAAAAAACAGGCTGCTTTCATTAGCTATGGCTGTAAGCGTTGGTTTTCTACTACTTGTGACCCTTGTGGTTGACACTTCTATTAATTTCTTTGACGAGAGAATTATCGCAATTTTTTCCGAAGAAGGGTTTTATATAGCAAATGCAGTAAGCATATTGATTTCAATTGTAGTAACCACCGGAGTATTTGCATGCCTTTTTAAAGTAATTCCTGATGCTGAAGTTAAATGGAAAAACGTATGGATGGGAGCCTTTGTAACAACAGTCTTTTTCGGGATTGGAAAGCTTTTAATTGGGTTTTATTTATCTAAAAGCTCGTTCGGAAGTGTTTATGGAGCTGCAGGATCTTTGGTTATTTTATTAACTTGGATTTTCTATTCATCTATGATAGTGCTTTTTGGCGCACAGTTTAGTGCAGTATATTCTGATGAAATAGAAGGAGGGATTTCTCCCACAAAAAATGCGAAGTTTCTGGATAAAAAATAGTTATTGATCTATTTAATCGGAATCCAAACTTCTTCAATTGACTCGGGATTGTTTGGCCCGAGATATCTGTCGTCAAGTATTTCAAAATGAGGTCGGTGATCCAATTCAAATTCTGAATCAGGTAGCCATTTCAGATGAATAAAATTCAATGTCTTCTGAAAGCCGGCCATTGTGCCTTTGTGAGTAAACACAGCATATTTTCCGCCTGGTAATTCCAGTGCTTCCATTTCTTTCGGTACAGATTCAAAGCTTTGTACTTCAGTGGCAGCCCAGTATTTAAATATCAGTTTGGGATGAAAATCAGAATAGCTGAACAGGTTATCATAAATCTGAATTGAGTATTTCTCACTGCCAACTTTGTTTTCGATGGATTTTACCCGAGGCATAAATCTTTGCCAGAGCCCCGGAGCTCCATATTCTGCTAATGAAGTATCAATACTCATACCGATCAGCTTTTTTGGAGGTAGTATTTTTATCTCTGGATCCATATTTATCTAAATCAGTACTAAAGTTTTATTTATTGCTTCTTTTAAATCAGAATGAACTGAGAACTTTTCAGCATAACTATTCCATTCAGAAACAATATTGTTGATCTCATCCAGAATGTTCGGCGCTTTTTTAACATTCATTTGATAGGCAACATCCAGAAGGTCTTGTCGGGTAATATCAGATCGTTTTCCATTTATACTTAATGAATGCTGACTTACCCACTGGCTTCCCGGGCGATATGCATGACATACATCATAAGCAGGCGCCAGCTTCCATTCTCCGCCTTCCTCCATCATAAAAGCAAAGTTCTTGGTATGGTCGTCACAATTTCTGCTCATTACATTGAATGCCATGCGTCTGTACATTTGCTCTGCCTGAGGGTAAGACAGACGAAGCATTCTCATCGTCTCAAATAATTGCTCATAACTGTATTGAAGCACATTATTGAAATCGAAATGGCGAAGCGCACAGAATGTTTGAACATGAACTTTGTCTCCCTTCGTTGTTCTGTCAAAGCGCTTGGTCATGAAGTGAGCTCTGTCATTTTCTTCAAGCAAACGGGATTCCATCATTTCAATTCCAGCATCTTTAGCCATTTCATAATAAGCCATTTCAACACGACCATAACCGTTGGATGCTCCAAATTGTTTATCCATTACTCCGTCAAACTTGATCAGCCAATGCTCGAATCCCTCAGGAGCAAAATACTGTCCACTTCTTATTTCTTCTGTAACCTCATTGAAAGCAATTACCGCTTTAGCTCTGGCTCCACCGGCAGATGTTCCAATTTTAAGAATATCATAAAATGCACGTTGTTCTTCACGCTCCCCTGTTAGACTGAAGTTTTTTCTTTTGTTTAATATTTTCTCAGCTACTGCAATAAGGGTGTCTACTTCCAGGTTTTTTGAAACACTTCCTGATCCTCCCTGAGCAGGTTCTATTTCCAGAGCGCCCATTCCTCTTTTGCCAATAAAGCAAAGCGTTTCAACAGGATTTAAACTATCAGTTGGTCTGCCCTGAGTAGTTAACCAGGTATTGATCAAGGCATTTCCATAATGATCCGGCAGGATATCAGCCAACAAACCAGGCAAGCCTTTAAAGGTATCATTGTTTCTTAACTCAGGAAAACTAAATACTCTTTTCTTTGCATTCTTGATGGGTAACTTAATTGGGGACAATTCTATATTTTCAGAAAGAAAAGAAGGCTCATATTCGAAAGAACCAAGTCTGGTTGCCGGGTCCCATGCGACAGCACCTATTCTTTTACCCCATATATTTATATATGCAGTCGTAATCATTACCAATCTACACTCGGTTCTTCTACTTGATCTTGGGATTTTGATGCTCGTTGCCTTCGGTCTTCATTTTTCTTTGCAAGTTCCAAAGGGCTTACTTGTTTTTGTACCGTAAAGGCTTCCAGAGTATGAAGAAGATCCATCGCTCTAAGCAATTGGATAAAGGTGATCATGTTAACACGGGTGCCTCTTTCAAATTCGCTTAATGTGGAGCGATTGATATTCGCTTTATCAGCCAGATCTGATTGAGTAATATTTTGTTCTAAACGATGATGTTTAATGAATGCGCCTAGAGACTCTATGATAACAGAGTCGCTTAAATTTTGCCAGTTTTTGTTGCCGATATCCATCATTAAATATAATAATTTAATGTAATGTATGAATTATCCAACATGATTACTATTAATGATAAATAAATTTTTTTAAAACCGTTTTGTAATGTATAAATTAACCATCATTAATATATAAAATAGTATTTAATGACGTTTAATTCCAACATGTAGAGTAAATTATGGTAGGATTTTAGCTAATCACCATGATAAAACACCGGTATCAATAAGGCTGTGAAGCCAGCCAAGCAACCCGACCGTATAGGCTATTGATACAAAAGCTTTAAAGATTCTGTTTTCAATAAACAGAGAACAAGTAAAGAGAATAAGCCAAACTCCAAGAGTTGCAAACTGGCCTATATCTAACGGAAGACTGGTTTCAAGATGCTCGAGAAAGCCGTCGGTAGCATCAACTAATACAAATAGTATTCCTAAAAAAGAGAAGCGCTTATAGTTATCATCAAAATGCTCATGGAAGTTGGTTACTTCATCGCCTTGCACAGGGTACAACAACCCACTCATAAGATAAGTAACAATAGAATATGCTAAGAGATTTAAAAAATGAAGAACGCTTATTTCTGTTAAAGGAGAAAGAACAAAGCTACTTAACCAAACAAGGACTACAGTCAAAAGCATATTAAATGTCCATAGTAAGTGTACCCAGTAGGTTCTTGATTCTTTTCTGGTATCGAGTATTAAAGAGAAACCGCTTAATAGATGTACTACAGCTAGTCCCAGAATAAGAGAAATGAATACAGAAATATGGCTAAATATTGACATCAAATAAGGGAGTTAGATTAAATTAAAATGGTAAAGAACCAAGATTCAATTAATGTAGCTGAAATGGGCGCTGATAAACAAATACAAATAGTCCTAACAAATAAATATTTCATAATCATTATTTGTTCAAAATAGCTGTATATTTAAGGCTTGCTACTTTTAAGGAATTCTTAGCATATAAGAATCGGGTAGTGCAAATTTCATTTCAATAAAAATAATGTCACAAGATTTAAGAAATATCGCCATCATCGCTCACGTAGATCATGGCAAAACTACACTCGTTGATCAGATTTTAAAACAGAGTGGAACATTCAGAGAGAATCAAGAAGTTGAAGATCGAGTTATGGATTCCGGTGATCTGGAAAGAGAGCGTGGAATTACAATAAGTTCGAAGAATACCGCTGTTAATTGGAATGGAACTAAAATTAATATAGTAGATACTCCGGGTCACGCAGATTTTGGGGGAGAAGTTGAGCGAATCCTAAAAATGGTAAATGGAGTTATTCTTTTAGTGGATGCTGCTGAAGGACCTCTTCCACAAACAAAATTCGTTCTCAGAAAATCTTTGAGTCTTGGATATAAGCCAATTGTATTGATCAATAAGATCGACAGAAAAGACGCTCGCCCTGATGCAGTTTTAGACGAGATATTTGACCTGTTTGTGATGTTAGATGCCACAAATGAGCAGTTAGACTTTCCGGTTTTATACGCAATAGCAAGAGACGGTATAGCAAAGAAAGAACTTGAAGAAGAGGGAGTGAGCTTAGCTCCGCTAATGGATACTATTGTTGAACATGTTCCAGCTCCGGCTCAACCTGTAGACGAGACATTTAAAATGTTAGTAAGTAGCATAGATTGGAATGACTATGTAGGACGTATAGCTGTAGGAAGAATTGAGCAAGGTGCCGTTAAGCTAAATCAGGAAATTGCTTTGGTTAGCGGAAAAGGTGACCAAAAAATGAAAGGACGTGCTACAAAATTATTCAGTTTTAATGGATTACAGCGCGAGCCAATAGAGGAAGGTTTTGCAGGTGATATTGTAGCTTTAGCCGGATATGACTCAGTAAACATCGGAGATACATTAACAGCAGCCAGTGATCCAACACCACTTGAATATGTAGATCTCGATAAGCCTACTATTGCAATGTATTTCCGAGTTAATAACTCACCTTTTGCAGGATTAGAAGGAAAGTTTGTTACTTCAAATCAGATAAAAGATCGCCTGGAGAGAGAGGTTAGAACAAATGTTGCTATGCGTGTAGAGGCAACAGATAGCCCTGATGTATTTAAAGTATCAGGAAGAGGTGAATTACAAATGGCAATTCTTATTGAAACAATGAGAAGAGAAGGTTTCGAGTTTTCTGTTTCTAGACCGGAAGTATTATTTCAGGAAATTGACGACGTAATTCATGAGCCTGTTGAAGAAGTAGTAGTTGATGTACTAACTGATTATAGCAATAAGGTAATCGACAATCTGCAGAAGCGTAAAGGTATTATGCAGGGAATGAGCCAGGAAGGAGAGAATAATAGGATTGAATTTCGGGTGCCGTCCAGAGGATTGATTGGATTCCGTGGAGAGATGTTAACCGAAACACGTGGTACTGGTATCATGCACCAACAATTTGATGGTTACGAACCTTACGCCGGTGAAATTCCAGGGAGAACCCGAGGCGCTTTAATAGCTTTAGAAAAAGGAGATGTTACTGGTTATGCTCTTGAAGGAGTGCAGGATAGAGGAACATTTTTTGTTGAACCAGGCGATTCAGTTTACATGGGAATGGTAGTTGGTACGAACAACAGAAGCGATGACATGGTAGTTAATGTTGCCAAGAAAAAGGCGCTTACAAATCATAGAGCTTCAATAACTGCGGATTCTATAAAAATTTCTCAAGCCAAAAAAATGAGTCTTGAGGAGTGTATAGAATTTATAGCAAATGATGAGTTACTAGAGGTTACTCCGGAGAGTTTAAGAATTCGTAAGAAATTTTTAGATCATAACGAGCGCAAAAGGGAAGAGAAGAAGAAGGCTGGAGTTTAAAAACAACATCCTTTTTTGCTTCTAATCTGAAGGAGTTCTTATTCTCTATTTTTTTTGGAACTAAACCCAATTTTAAGAAGTTTTTGATACCACCGTAACTGTTTTTTATCATTTAAGTGGCTTTCTCTTCTTGCTTCCTCAGAGTTGTTCAATAAAAAGCAGGTTTGGCAAAGGAAATTTTCCTCACCTTTATAAATTGAAGGTCTGAGTTCTACAATAACTCTGCCTACTGGACGAGCTTCGCCTTCTTTGGTACCGCACATGGCGCACTGGCCAATAGATTGTTCTTTTGTATCCCTGAATCCCACTGTTGTCCTATTAAAGTAATGTCTTTATTTAAGTATACTATCTATATCCCAAAAAAATAAAATACATTTCTTGTAGATAAACAATATAGATACAAATTTTTCTGTATATGTTTACTCATGATAAGCTAATATTAATTTATAAGTGCTTATTAAAATCAAAGAAAATACTGAGATCAATAATTAGGAATATGCCTTATTGTAATTTATATGTGATGTATCAAAAAAGCGAAGGTGTGTCATCACCTAAGCCATGGTTCAGTATTAGTAAATCAGTTTAATTCTTTTGAGTTTGAACACCATTTGTTTTTTTATTCTGGGAAGTAAGCTTTCCGGGAAAAGTATGCTTCAGGTTGGTGATCAAGACTAGATTTAAATGATGCTTTTTAGCATTTATTATTTTGAATTGCCATGCACACTTATGGCAAGCCTTCTTCTTAGCGCCTAGAACGTTTATTGTTATTAATTTTATGACATACAACCCTGCTAGCATCTTGTCTCCTTCACGAAGTTGACAAGAGAAACATGCGTTTAAATCTTCAGAAGAATGATTTAGATAACTTATAGATTTCATTTACCCAATAATTTCAATAAAGATTTTCTTTGGCGAATATTAAGGATAGGCGGAGAACTTTCACTTATACTATTCTATCAAATATTTTTCTTATTCTATCAATATTGGTTTATTATTTACCGAAGGGGACAATGCTTTTTATTTAATTGCATTATTTCTGATTACATCTTTGTCTAACTGCAACAAGCCGATCTATTAAGTAGAGGAGATATTTCTAGGGTAAAGCAAGTATAGAATTACACTGTAAAGCATAGGCTGATCAATAGCCAAATTAATCAATTACTTAATTGGATATTGAATGTTGGATATGAATAACTATCATCCCATCCCGTAAAAGACAGCCTTTTCTTTATGATAAGGCTCAAACATCATTTTGAGGCTTTTATTTTCCGGAAGAACCAATTCTGCGTCTTTAGAGATAAGCTCTCTTGCTTTTTCTTTTGCTTGAGCCAGAATGAACTGGTCTTCAACAATATCAGCTACTTTAAAATCGGGAAGCCCACTTTGTTTGGTTCCAAGGAAATCGCCCGGTCCTCGGAGCTTTAAGTCTGCTTCAGCGATCTTAAATCCGTCGTTTGTTTCTTCCATAGTTTTTAAACGAAATGCTCCGGCTTTGCTTACTTTCACATCAGGCATGAGAATGCAATAACTCTGTCGCTCGCCCCGACCAATTCTTCCTCTGAGCTGATGAAGTTGTGATAATCCGAACCGTTCAGCATGTTCGATGATCATCACAGAAGCATTTGGCACATCTACACCTACTTCGATTACAGTTGTAGAAACTAAAATTTGAATCTCATTACTGATAAAGGCTTTCATGACAGCATCTTTCTCGTTTGATTTCATTCTTCCGTGTAACAAACCAACTTTGAAATTTGGGAATTGAGATTTGATCTTTTCATACCCTGCAGTTGCATCTTTTAAATCCAAAGCTTCTGATTCTTCCACCAATGGATAGATCACATAAACCTGACCGCCATCACTAACTTCGGTTTGAACAAAGTCCCAGACACCTTCTCTTTTTTTGTTTCCGCGGATAGCGGTTTTGATTGGCTTTCTTCCCGCTGGTAATCCCTTGATGATGGAAATATCTAAATCAGCATAAACCGTCATGGCGAGAGAGCGGGGAATTGGAGTTGCACTCATTACTAATATATGGGGATGGGATCCTTTGTTTAAAAGCTCGGCTCTTTGCTTCACCCCAAAACGATGTTGTTCGTCAATAACAGCCAAACCGAGTTTGTGAAATCTTACATCTTCCTGAATGATAGCATGCGTTCCAACCACTATCTGACATCCACCACCTTCAAGGTCAGTGAGTACATCCATTCGCAGTTTCGATTTTTGTCCACCCACTAAAAGGCGAACATTAATATCCAGTCCTTTCAAATGATCAGCTAAAGTTCTGTAATGCTGTTCAGCAAGAATTTCAGTGGGGGCCAGAAATGCGGCCTGGAATCCATTATCTAATGCCATAAGCAATGCTCCGATCGCGACTACTGTTTTTCCGGCACCCACATCGCCCTGAATAAGTCGATTCATCTGTTTACCGGACCGGACATCCTTTTTAATATCAGTTAAGCAAGACACTTGTCCTTCTGTAAGCTGAAAGGGTAGGAGCTCATTAAAGTATTTGGATGTGAAGTTTCCTGTATCTGAGAAAATATGACCTGTTTTCCTTTCTTCTACGGTATGATGAATTTTTTCCATACTCATTTCAAAAAGAAAGAGTTCTTCAAATTTAAATCTATTTAAAGCCCTTTTGTGTTCAGAGTGATCTTCAGGAAAGTGGATCATTCTGTAAGCTTCAGCTCTGGATGGAAATTTCATTTCCTTTACAAGAGCTACAGGTAGAAATTCTTTAATTGTTATACGATTGAGTAAAATCTCAATCCAGCCGGCTACAATTTTATTAGTAAGCCGGGTTTTGCTGAACTCTTTATTACTGGGATAAATTGGTACGATCTTGGAGAAGTTACTGACATCACCTTCTTCAGAAAGTTTGTCAACTTCAGGGTGAGCTATTGTAATAGACTTACCGTATCGCTTAGCCGGACCAAAAAAAGCAACCAGATCCCCTTCCTTAAATATTTTTTTAAAGTAAGACGCGCCTCTGAACCAAACCCCTTTAATAATTCCTGTACCGTCATTAATGGCAATTTCCAGTCGTTTGCTTCTTTTAAATCCGACTTCTTGAAGATTGACTACTTTACCAACTACAGTAACTTCTTCACCCGATCCCATCAGATGTTTGATCTTCTGCACATTACTTCTGTCCAAATAACGACGTGGGAAAAAGTTAAGTAGATCTTTTTCTGAACGGATGCCTTCAGTAGAGAGAGCGTCCAGTCGTTTTGTGCTTAAACCGGGTAGTGTTGAAATGCTCAATTGATATATTGTAATGTATCAGTTAATAAATAAATGAAACGATATAGAAAAGAAAATCCTTTAATTTGATGTTTCATGAGGTATTCTGAAATATTTAAGAAATAATGTTTAGAATTATTTTTAGAAGTACAGAAAAAAGCTATATATTTGCAAGCTCTAGATTTGATGGCAATAACCAAACAATTTGAACCGTGCCAACTATACAACAACTTATTCGAAAAGGTAGAAAAAGCAAGATACGAAAGACAACTGCTCCTGCAATGCAGGGTTGCCCGCAAAAGCGTGGTGTTTGTACTCGTGTTTATACAACTACCCCAAAAAAGCCGAACTCTGCACTCCGTAAGGTTGCTCGTGTTCGCTTAACTAACGGAATTGAAGTTTCAGCATATATTCCGGGTGAAGGTCACAACTTGCAAGAGCATAGTATTGTGCTAATCCGAGGTGGACGTGTGAAGGATTTACCTGGTGTGCGTTACCATATTATCCGTGGTACACTTGATACTGCAGGTGTAGACGGAAGAACTCAAAGCCGTAGTTTGTACGGAACTAAACGCCCAAGAGGGTAAAACTAGAATTTTAGATTGACCGACGATGCGTAGAAAGACAGCAGAAAAACGAGATGTACAGCCGGATCCAATTTTTGAGGATAAGCTAATTACACGTTTTGTAAACAACTTGATGAGAGACGGTAAAAAGAACGTTGCTCGAAAAATTGTTTATCAGGCATTTGAGATTATTGAAGAAAAAACCGGAGAAACCGGTATAGACATTTTTAAATCAGCAATGCAGAATGCAACTCCAGTAGTGGAAGTAAAATCTCGCAGAGTTGGTGGAGCGACTTACCAAGTTCCTATGGAAGTTCGTCAGGAGCGTGGTACTGCGCTAGGGATGAGATGGTTGATAAGATCAGCTCGTTCCAGAAACGATAAATCAATGTCATTGAGGTTGTCTCGTGAATTGATGGATGCTTCAAACAATGAAGGTGGAGCGGTTCGTAAGAAAGACGAAGTTCACCGTATGGCAGAGGCAAACAAAGCATTCGCTCATTTTAGATTTTAAAAGTATTTCAAGATTATCATGGCAGAAGTAAAACAACAAGACCCTAAAGTTATCGACAAGATGCGCAGAACGCGTAACATTGGTATTATGGCTCATATCGATGCCGGAAAAACCACTGTTACTGAGCGTATTCTTTTTTACACCGGTCGTAGTCACCGTATTGGTGAGGTGCATGATGGCGCTGCAACTATGGATTGGATGGAGCAAGAGCAAGAGCGTGGTATTACCATTACTTCTGCTGCTACTCATTGTATTTGGAAAGATCACCGTATTAATATTATTGACACTCCAGGTCACGTTGACTTTACTGTAGAAGTAGAGCGTTCTCTTCGTGTTCTTGATGGTGCGGTATTTGTACTTTGTTCTGTAGGTGCTGTGCAGCCTCAGTCTGAGACTGTTTGGCGTCAGGCTAACAAATACAAAGTTCCTTGCATGGCATTTGTTAATAAAATGGACCGTACAGGATCAGACTTTTACAATGTTGTAAGTCAGCTTGATGAAAAACTAAATGCAAATCCGATTCCGATTCAAATTCCCATTGGTTCTGAAGAGAATTTCAAAGGTGTTGTTGATTTGATCAACATGAGAGGAATTGTTTGGGATGATGCTTCTCTTGGTGCTAAGTACGACGAAATTGATATTCCTGAAGATCTTGCAGAAAAAGCTGCTGATTACAGAGTTCAGTTGATCGAAGCTATTGCAGATCACGATGAGTCGTTGATGGAAAAATACTTGATGGAAGAAGAGATTTCAGAAGATGAAATTCTTGCAGCAATTAGAAAAGCTACTATTGCAAAAGATATTACTCCGGTAATGTGTGGAACTGCACTGAAGAACAAAGGTGTGCAGGCTATGTTGGATAGAGTTATTTCTTTCATGCCATCTCCGCTAGATGTTCAGGCTGTTAAAGGTATTAAGCCTCATACTGAAGATGAAGTGATTAGAGAAGCAGATGTAAATGCTCCTTTTTCTGCACTTGCATTCAAAATCATGACCGATCCTTATGTTGGTAAGTTAACTTTTGCTAGAGTGTATTCAGGTACACTAGAAAAAGGGTCGTATGTATTGAACTCTTCAACCGGAAACAAAGAAAGAGTTGGGCGTCTGCTTGAAATGCACGCTAACTCTAAGAAAGATATTGAAGTAGCACAAGCTGGTGACATTGTTGCTGTTGTAGGTGTTAAAGAAGTTTACACGGGTGATACTCTTTGCGATCTTGATGATCCGGTTATCCTCGAGCAAATTACTTTCCCAGAGCCTGTAATTAAACTTGCAGTAGAGCCTAAGACAAAAGCTGACAGTGAGAAACTCTCTGCAGGGCTTCAAAAACTTGCAGAAGAAGATCCAACTTTCCAGGTTAGAACTGACGACGAAACTGGTCAGACTACTATTGCCGGAATGGGTGAGTTGCACTTAGAGATCATTGTTGATCGTCTCAAGCGTGAATTCAAAGTGGAGGCAAACGTAGGTGCTCCTCAGGTGTCTTACAGAGAAACCATCTCTAAAGCTGTGGAACACAGAGAGCTATACAAGAAGCAATCAGGTGGGCGTGGTAAATTTGCCGATATTCAGTTTGAAATTGCTCCTATAGAATATTTTGCTGATTACGATGGTAAAAAAGATCGTGTTTCAGAAGAAGATGGATTTATGTTCATCAATGAGATTGTAGGTGGTAACATTCCAAGAGAATTTATCCCTTCAGTTCAAAAAGGATTCAAGGCAGCTTTAGAAAATGGTATACAAGCCAACTATGCTGTACAAAATGTTGGGGTAAGATTATTTGATGGTTCTTATCACGATGTGGATTCTGATCAATTAAGTTTTGAGCTAGCTGCTAAACTTGGATTTAGAAATTCAGCCAAAAAAGCGAAGCCTCAATTACTAGAGCCGGTTATGAAAGTTGAAGTAACTACACCGGAAGAATACATGGGTGATGTTATCGGTGACCTTAATAGTCGTCGTGGTATCATTCAAAGTATGGATACGAACAAAGATGGCTCAGTTGTGAAAGCAAATGTGCCTCTGTCAGAAATGTTCGGATATTCAACTGATGTTAGATCTTTGACTCAAGGTCGTGCAGTATACTCTATGGAATTCGAAGAGTACACTGCTGTTCCTGATAAGATTGCTCAGGAAATTATCGAAAGTCAATCATAAGAAATTTAATACAAACAAGACAAAGACATGGCAAAAGAGACCTTTCAACGCACCAAGCCGCATGTAAATGTGGGAACGATTGGACACGTAGATCACGGTAAAACTACGCTAACGGCGGCGATTACGACCGTAATGGCGAAGACATATGGTGGAGTAGCGCAAGCATTTGATCAAATTGATAACGCACCGGAAGAGCGCGAGCGTGGTATTACCATTGCAACGGCGCACGTAGAGTACGAATCAGAAGATCGTCACTACGCTCACGTAGATTGCCCGGGTCACGCGGATTACGTAAAGAACATGGTAACGGGTGCGGCTCAAATGGATGGAGCTATTTTAGTGGTAGCTGCTACAGATGGTCCTATGCCACAAACACGTGAGCACATCTTGTTGGCTCGTCAGGTAGGTGTGCCTCAGGTAGTAGTGTTTATGAACAAGGTTGACTTGGTAGACGACGAAGAATTATTAGAATTGGTAGAGCTTGAAGTGCGAGAGCTACTTTCCAGCTACGAGTTTGACGGTGATGAGATTCCGGTGATTCAAGGTTCAGCGCTTGGAGCGTTAAACGGCGAAGCACAGTGGGAAGAGAAGGTAGTAGAGTTGATGAAGGCTGTTGATGAGACGATCCCAACCCCTGAGCGCGACGTAGACAAGCCTTTCTTGATGCCTGTGGAAGATGTATTCAGTATCACTGGTCGTGGAACGGTAGCAACCGGACGTATTGAGCGTGGTGTGTTGAAGCTAAACGACGAGATCGAGATAGTAGGAATTGTAGAAGCTCCGATGAAGAGTGTAGTAACCGGTATTGAGATGTTCCGTAGATTGCTTGATCAAGGTCAGGCGGGCGACAACGCGGGGATCTTATTGCGAGGAATTAACAAAGAAGACATCCAGCGTGGAATGGTACTTTGTAAGCCGGGCACAATAAAGCCGCACAAGCAGTTTGAGTGTGAGGTGTATGTATTGAGCAAGGATGAAGGCGGGCGACACACACCGTTTTTCAAAGGTTACCGTCCACAGTTTTACTTCCGTACAACGGATGTAACCGGAGCATGTGAGCTTCCAAGTGGCGTAGAAATGGTAATGCCTGGTGATAACGTGAAGTTATCGGTAGAGCTGATCCAGCCGGTAGCAATGGAAGAAGGCTTACGATTTGCGATCCGCGAAGGTGGACGTACCGTAGGTGCTGGTGTGGTAACTAAAATTTTAGACTAAAGGGGTTCTGATCCGTGGCAACACAACAAAAAATCAGAATAAAGTTGAAATCATACGATCATAATTTGATCGACAAATCAGCTGAAAAAATTATTCAGACTGTGAAATCAACCGGAGCAGTGGTATCGGGTCCAATCCCGCTTCCAACGCGTAAAAGTATAATTACTGTAAACAAATCTGTGTTCGTAGATAAAAAGTCTCGCGAGCAGTTTGAATACAGATCTCACAAACGTTTGATCGATATTCTCTCAACAGGTTCACAAACAGTAGACGCTTTGATGAAGCTTGAGCTTCCATCAGGTGTAGATGTAGAAATTAAAGTTTAACTGAAAGGATCAGAACACGATGAGTGGTTTGGTAGGAAAAAAAATTGGGATGACAAGCGTCTTTGACGGCCAAGGAAGAAGTATTCCTGTTACTGTTGTTGAAGTTCCAGCCTCTGTGATAACCCAAATCAAAACCGAAGAAACTGATGGTTATAATGCCGTTCAACTTTCTTCTTTTGACAGAAAAGCAAAGAACGTATCTAAGTCTGTAAAAGGACATTTTGATAAAGCAGGTTCAGAAACGAAAGCCGTAGTTAAAGAATTCAGAAATTTTCTTCCTGAAGGACTTGATGTAGGTGATGAACTAAAAGCAGAAGACGTATTTCAGGTTGGCGACATAATTGATGTTGCAGGTACCTCTAAAGGACGTGGTTTTGCAGGTGTTATCAAACGACACAACTTTAGTGGTGTTGGAGATGAAACTCACGGTCAGCATAACAGATTAAGAGCTCCGGGTTCTATTGGAGGAGCATCTGATCCTGCACGTGTATTCAAAGGAATGAAAATGGGTGGTCAGTATGGTAACTCAAGAGTTAAAGTTAAAAACTTGAGTGTTGCTAAGATCATTGCAGAATCAAATTTAGTTTTGATCACTGGTTCAATTCCTGGTCCTAATGGTGGATACGTAGAATTATTATCTAAACCGTCAGCATATTAAGATCATGAAATTAGATATATATAAAATAGACGGAAGCAAAACTACTAAGAAAGCTGAACTTAGCGATTCAATTTTTGCAATTGAACCTAACGAAACAGCCTTGTACGAAGATGTTCGTCGCCATATGGCAAACAAACGTCAAGGTACTCATAAGACTAAAGGTCGTAGTGAAGTAACCGGTAGTACAAAGAAAATGTATCGTCAGAAAGGTACAGGTAATGCTCGTAGAGGTGATGTAAAAGCTGGTATTTTAAGAGGTGGTGGAACTATGTTTGGGCCACAGCCACGTGATTACAGTTTTAAATTGAATAAAAAAGTTATTCAACTAGCTCGTAAGTCAGCACTTTCAGTTAAGGCATCAAAAGATGCGATAACAGTTGTTAATGACTTCACCTTTGAAGCTCCTAAAACATCTGAAGTAGCGAACATGCTTTCATCGTTTAAATTAGACGGCAAGAAAGTTTTGATTATTACTGCTGATACAGATATGAACGTATTCAAATCTGCCAGAAATATTCTTGGAGTAAATGTTGTAGAAGCTAACAAGCCAAACACTTACCAAATATTAAACGCAGATATGATTGTAATTCAGGAGAGTGCAGTTTCTGTTCTTGAAAACACAATTCAACCTAAAACTGAAGAGGCTGCAGCATGAGTATCCTAATCAGACCGGTAATTACAGAAAAATTAAGCCGCATCCAGGAAGAAAGTGGTAAAGTAACTTTCGAAGTGGCTCAAAAGGCTAACAAACCTGAGATTAAAGCAGCAATTGAAGCAACTTACCCGGGTGTAAAAGTTGCTAAAGTTAACACCATGATAATGCCATCTAAACCTAAAGGAAGGTTTACAAGAAGCGGATATCAAGGTGGAAGAACTAAAACCTGGAAGAAAGCAATCGTAACATTAAGAGAAGGCGAAATAGACTTCTTCGAAGAAGTATAGATCTGAATAGTTATGGCTACAAAGAAATTAAAACCAAACACTCCGGGAACCAGGCATAGAATTGCCCCTGTATTTGATGATGTTACTGTTTCATCTCCGCAAAAGAGTTTAACAGCAGGTAAGCATCAATCCGGTGGACGTAATCATCACGGTAGAAAAACTTCTAGACATAGAGGTGGAGGTCATAAGCGAAAGTATCGTATTATTGACTTTAAGAGAAACAAGTTTGATATACCGGCAAAAGTTCAAACGATCGAATACGATCCGAACAGAACTGCCCGTATTGCATTGTTAGCTTATGCCGATGGTGAAAAAAGATATATTATTGCTCCAAATGGTTTAAAAGTTGGAGACACTATTATTTCAGGTGAAAGAGTTGATCCTGATATGGGAAATGCTCTACAACTTAGATTTATGCCTCCTGGTACATTTATTCATAACATTGAATTAACTCCTGGAAGAGGTGGAATTCTTTGTAGAGGCGCAGGAACTGTTGCTCAGCTACTTGGTAAGCAAGAAAAATATGTAAGTGTGAAGCTTCCTTCTGGTGAAGTTCGCATGATCTTAGGTACTTGCATGGCTACCGTTGGTACCACAAGTAATCCTGATCACATGAACACCACTAAAGGAAAAGCAGGACGTAGCCGTTGGTTGGGTCGTCGTCCTCAAACTCGTGGTGTTGCAATGAACCCGGTTGATCACCCAATGGGTGGTGGAGAAGGTAAATCTTCCGGAGGGCATCCACGTTCACCTTGGGGACAAATGGCCAAAGGTAAGAAAACAAGAAACCGCAAGAAGTTGTCTTCTAAGTACATAATTAGAAGAAGAAAAGCTAAGAAATAAAGATATAAAGTATGCCACGTTCATTAAAAAAAGGGCCTTTTGTAGACTACAAGCTTCAGCGTAAAATTGACGCTGCAAACGAAGCTAGTAGTAAAAAAGTGATCAAGACTTGGTCTAGATCTTCTTTAGTAACTCCGGATTTTATCGGACTGACTATTGCAGTACATAATGGCAAACAATTCATTCCTGTTTTTATAACAGATGAAATGGTAGGACATAAGCTTGGTGAGTTTGCGGCTACAAGAACTTTCCGTGGTCACCCAATGAAAAAGGCTAAATAAGGTAATTTAGAAATGGATACACCAGTTTTAGAAGCACGCGCAGTGCAAAGACATTTAAGAAGAGCTCCTCGCAAAGTAAGATTAGTTGCTGATGCAGTAAGAGGATCTCAAGTAGACAAAGCTCTAAAGAGATTAGAATTCACGAAAAAGGGTTCTGCCGCTGAAGTTGCAAAAGTTATTAAATCAGCAGCAGCAAATTTACGTGATAAATTTCAAGAAGAGCGTTTTGATGATGAGAACTTGGTAGTTAAGACTATCTATGTTGATGAAGGAGTTACGTTGAAGAGAATTCAACCGGCTCCAATGGGTAGAGCTCATCGTATTAATAAACGTAGTTGCCACATCACAGTTGTTGTAGCAAAGCGTGACGAAGAAACTGTTAAAAACTAAACGGGTAGTAACTTGGGACAAAAGACAAATCCAACAGGTTTTAGATTAGGCATCATTAAAGGATGGGATTCTAACTGGTACTCAGATGACAACCAGCCCAACCTTATCATGGAAGACGAAAAATTACGTGAGTATTTACGTGCTCGTCTCCGTAATGGTGGGCTATCAAACGTTATTATTGAAAGAACTCCTAAGCGTATTCTTTTAACTCTAAGAACAAGCCGTCCTGGTGTTATCATCGGAAAGGGTGGTGAGCAAATTGAGCTACTTCGTGAAGAGTTAAAGAAGATTACAAGCAAAGAAGTTCAGATCAATGTTAGTGAAATTAAAAGACCTGAGCTAGATGCTAGTTTAGTTGCTCAGAATATTGCTCAACAGTTAACAAGTCGTGTTTCTTTCAGAAGAGCGATGAAGACTGCAATTGCATCTGCAATGAGAATGGGAGCAAAAGGAATTAAAGTAAGATGTGCTGGTCGATTAGGTGGTGCTGAAATGGCACGAACCGAACAGTACAAAGAAGGTCAAGTTCCGTTACATACTATTAGAGCGGATATTGATTACTGGAACACTACAGCAAATACTATTTATGGTTCAATTGGTGTAAGTGTTTGGATCTTCAAAGGTGAAATTATCGGTGATGTTGATTTAACTCCTGGCGCACAAGCTGCAAAAGAAGCAGAATCAAAAAGAGGCCGAAGAGGTGGAGACGATCGCGGTAAAAGAAATAACCGTCGTCGTAGCAGAAACCGAAATAGACAAAATAATTAACACAGCTAGATAGATAACGATGTTAGAGCCAAAAAGAGTAAAACGCCGTAGAGTACATCGCGCTAATCTTAAGGGAAATGCTAACCGAGGCCATCAAATTAATTTTGGTGATTTCGCTTTGAAAGCTATGGAACCTAAGTTTATTACGTCTCGCCAAATTGAGGCTTGCCGTATTGCTATTGCACGTTCTTTACAGCGTGACGGGCAAACATTCATTAGAATTTTCCCGGATCAACCAATGACAAGTAAACCAGCTGAAACTCGTATGGGTAAAGGTAAGGGAGCTTTAGATCACTGGGTTGCAGTTGTTAAACCAGGCAGAATTTTATTTGAAATCGCTGGAGTAACTGAAGAAAGAGCTCGTGAAGCTATGCGTCGTGCATCTCACAAGCTTCCAATTAAAACTAAATTCGTAGTTCGTAGAGACTACGCAGGTAAATAGGAGGCGGAAAGATGAGTAAAGCGCATGAATTAAGAGATTTATCTATCACGGAATTAAGTGCACGTCTTAAAGACGAAAAAGAAGCACTACAAAAATTAAAGTTTTCAAAATCGGTAACCGGGCAACTTGAAAATCCTGCTCGTATTACAAATCACAGACGTGAAGTTGCCAGATTGAGAACCATTATTAATGAAAAAAATAGTGCTGAATAAGCGTTAGGATCATTATGGCAGAATTAGAAAGAGCACAACGAAGAGAACGAACAGGTCGTGTTGTTAGTAACAAGATGGATAAAAGCATCACTGTTGCTGTAGATCGACAAATTAAACATGCTATTTATGGCAAGTTTATTACAAAGACTACAAAGTATATGGCACACGATGAAAACAATGAAGCGAATATTGGGGATAAGGTACAGATTATGTCTACCCGTCCTCTTTCCAAGCGCAAGACATGGCGCCTGGTATCAATCGTAGAAAAAGCTAAATAAGGACTTATAAGCGATGGTACAAACGCAAACAGTATTACAGGTAGCAGATAACAGCGGAGCAAAAAAAGTTATGTGTATCAAGGTTTTGGGAGATTCCCGACGTAGATATGCACGAGTTGGAGATTTGATCTCAGCTTCGGTAAAAACTGCACTACCAGGCGGTAACGTTAAGAAAGGTGACGTTGTTAAAGCCGTAATAGTTAGAACTAAAAAAGAGTATCGCAGAAAAGATGGTAGTTACATCAGATTCGATGAAAATGCTGCGGTAGTAATTAACAAAGACCAAGAGCCTGTTGGTACACGTATTTTTGGACCTGTTGCTCGCGAATTACGCGAGAAGAGTTTCATGAAGATCGTATCACTAGCTCCGGAAGTACTTTAAAGAGGTTAGAGTAATGCCACGAAGGTTTAATAAACAAAAGAAATTGCACGTAAAGAAAGGCGACGAAGTTAAGATTCTCGCTGGTAAAGATGTTGGTGAAACAGGCCGTGTTTTAATGGTTTACCCAGACAAAGAAAGAGTTCTTGTTGAAGGTATAAACATGAAAACACACCATGACAAACCATCTCAAGAAAACCAGCAAGGCGGTCGTCTAAAAAGGGAAGCTTCTGTACATATATCAAACGTACAGGTAATAGATCCTAACACAAACGAACCAACAAGAATTGGTCGCAAACGAATTGAAGAAAATGGCGGTGGCCGTTGGGTTCGTTATGCTAAGGCCAGTGGCGAAATTTTGGATAAATAATTAGTGTGAAAAAAAATGGCTGAAGCAAGACTATACACACAATACAAAGAAGAAATTACTTCGAAATTGACCGAAGAGTTTGGATACGATAACAAAATGAGTATTCCAAAACTTCAGAAGATTGTAATCAATGTAGGAGTAGGGGAAGCAATTCAAGACAAGAAAGTACTTGATACTGTTGTTGAGAATATTGCGCAAATTACAGGTCAAATGCCTGTTAAAACCAAGGCTAAAAAGTCGATCTCTAACTTTAAGTTGAGAGAAGGCATGCCAATTGGTTGCAAAGTTACTTTGCGTGGTAGAATTATGTTTGAATTCCTAGACCGTCTAGTAAACTTAGCTTTACCAAGAACTCGAGATTTTCAAGGAGTTCCTGATAAAAGCTTTGATGGACGCGGTAACTATACTATGGGAATTAAAGAGCATACTATTTTCCCTGAGATTGATACAGATAAGGTTTCAAAAATGCACGGTATGGACGTGACTTTTGTAACCTCCGCAGAAACTGACGAAGAAGCATACGCTTTGCTGAAGCATTTCGGTATGCCTTTCAAAAATAGAAACTAAGAGATACTCTATTATGGCTAAGAAAGCTTGGATAGCACGTAACGAAAAACGTAAAAAGACGGTTGAAAAATACGCTGAGAAAAGAGCTGCGTTGAAAGAAGCTGGGGACTATGAAGGTCTTCAAAAACTTCCACGTAACGCAAGCCCAACTCGTGTAAGAAACCGCTGTAGCATAACCGGACGTAGCCGTGGTTACGTAGGTCGCTATGGAGTATCGAGAATTAAATTCCGTGAATTGGCTTTGGCTGGTAAAATTCCAGGCGTAAGAAAAGCCAGCTGGTAAACATTATATCTGAAGAGAAATGAACGATCCGATAGCAGATTTTTTAACACGTATTCGAAATGCCCAAACTGCAGGGCATCGTAAAGTTGATGTTCCAGCGTCAAAGCTGAAAAGAGCAATGGCTAAAATCTTAGTAGATAAAGGCTATATCTCAAAATTCATCAACATTGAAGATGGTAAGCAAGGTGTTATCAGAATGTTCCTTAAGTATGATTCTTATGGACATCCTGTAATTAAAGACTTAACACGCTTCTCAAAGCCAGGACTTAGAGTATATAAAGGATCATCTGATGTTCCTCGTGCTCAAAATGGTTTAGGAGTAGTTATCTTATCTACTTCAAAAGGTGTGATGACAGATAAAGAAGCTCGCAAGCTGAAAGTTGGCGGCGAGATACTTTGCACGATTTATTAAAACAGAGTTTAGATTATGTCTCGAATAGGAAAATTACCTGTACCACTAACCGATAAGGTTGATTTTAGCATTGGTGCTGACAACTTGATTACTGTAAAAGGTGATAAAGGAACCAGTACGCTAAAAATTCACCCGAATATTTCGGTTGAGAAAAACGAAAACGAAGTTATTGTAAAAAGATCAAGCGATATTAAAGAAGACAGAGCTCTTCATGGATTATATCGTGCTTTAATCAACAATATGGTTGTTGGAGTAACTGAAGGTTTTACAAAAAAATTAGAGATCTACGGAGTTGGTTTTAGAGCTGCTATGAGCGGTGATTTATTAGAACTAAACCTTGGATACTCTCATCCAATATTTTTTGTGCCGCCTGAAGGAATCACCATTGAAGTTGACACAAAAACAAGTAAGCAACCGATGCTGATTATTTCAGGTATTGATAAAGAGCTAGTAGGTCAGGTTGCCGCTAAAATTCGCTCATTCAGAAAACCTGAGCCTTACAAAGGTAAAGGTATCAGATATTACGGTGAGCAAATCAGACGTAAAGCCGGTAAATCAGCTGCTAAATAAGGAATTTTGATATGAATAAGTCTCAAAAGAAAACAGCACGTAGAAATAAAATCAGACGAAGAATCAGCTCATCCATTCGTGGAACAGCTGAATGTCCTAGACTATGTGTGTATAAAAGTAACAGCAATACTTATCTTCAAATAATTAACGATATGGAAGGAGCTACATTAGCTGCTACCGAAGTTAAAAAAGGAGTTGAGAATGCTAAGAAGGCAGGCGAAGATATTGCAAAGCTTGCTCAGGAAAAAGGAATTACTAAAGTAGTATTCGACAGAAGCGGATACAAATATCATGGAATCATCAAAGCAGCTGCCGATGGCGCTCGCGATGGTGGTCTTCAGTTTTAATTGAACGGTTTATACAATGCCTAAAGTAAGAAGAAAACAATCTGTACCAGCTGCGAACCTTAACTTGGAAGAGAAACTAGTTCACGTAAATCGTGTATCTAAAGTAGTGAAAGGTGGACGTAGATTTAGTTTTAACGCCATTGTAGTTGTTGGTGATGGAAACGGTGTATGTGGTCACGGCCTTGGAAAAGCAAATGAAGTTTCTGATGCTATACAAAAAGGCTTCGACAATGCTAAAAAGAATCTTATCCGTATTCCTTTAACAAAAACGAACAGCATTTACCATCCTGTAGTAGGTAAAGCAGGAGCAGGAAAAGTTTTATTAAGACCTGCATCTGATGGTACCGGGGTAATTGCAGGTGGAGCGGTTAAGAATTTATTGGATGTAGCAGGTGTGCATAACATTCTGTCAAAATCTCAAGGTTCTTCAAACCCTCACAACATGGTAAAAGCCGCTTTTAAAGCTCTTAGTGAACTAACCGATCCGGTTGAAGTTGCTAAAAGAAGAGGCGTTTCATTAAACAAAGTATTTGAAGGTTAATACCTAACTAATTTTGATCATGGATCTACATAATTTAAAAGCTCCGGCTCCAAATAATAAAAACAGAAAGCGCGTAGGTCGCGGTGAAGGTTCCGGACATGGTGAACAATCAGGTCGCGGACACAATGGACAAAAATCACGTTCTGGTTTTAAAAGACGTCCTTGGTTTGAAGGTGGTCAAATGCCACTTCAGAGAAGAATTCCAAAATTTGGATTTAAAAATCCAAATAGAACAGAGACAAGACCTTTGAACGTCCAGACTGTTGGAGAATTTGTTGAAGCAGGAAAATTAGGTACTACTATTACGATTGCAAACTTAGTAGAAGCTGGTTTAGCTCATAAAAACGATCATATTAAGTTGCTTGGAAGAGGCGAAATCTCTTCAAAAGTTGAAATAGAAGTTCACGCTGCAAGTAAATCAGCTGTTGAGTTGGTTGAAAAGGCTGGTGGAAAAGTAAACATAATCTAAACTAATAATCGGACCTAAGGGCTAATGAGTCTTATAGAAAACTTCCGCAATATTTTTAAAATCGAGGATCTGAAGAACCGAATTCTGTATACGATCGGTATATTGATGGTCTACAGAGTTGGTAGTTACATTACTCTACCGGGTGTAGATGCCTCTGCACTTATAGCAGGAGCGGGAGATGCTTCGAGTTTATTAGGATTATTTGATCTGTTTGTAGGTGGAGCCTTTTCAAGAGCAGGTGTATTTGCATTAGGGATTATGCCTTATATTACTGCATCTATCATCATTCAACTTGCAGGTGCAATCGTTCCTTATTTTCAAAAACTTCAAAGAGAAGGCGAAGAAGGGAGAAGAAAGATCACGCAATTGACCCGTTATGGTACAGTTGTTATTACAGCGTTCCAGGCAATAGCATTCTCTATCAACTTAATAGCTACTGCACCACAAGCGATCGTAGTAAATGAATTTGCATTCACTTTAACTGCAATGATTGTTTTAACTGCAGGAACTGTATTTGTGATGTGGTTGGGTGAAAGAATTACAGACCGTGGAATCGGGAATGGTATTTCTTTGATCATCATGATCGGTATTATTGCGATATTACCTGCTAACTTCTATAACGAAGTAACAACTAAAAGTAACCTTATTCTGGTAATTATTGAGCTGGCTGCTTTAATAGTTGTAATTGCAGCGGTTGTAATGTTGACACAGGGAGTTCGTAAGATTCCTGTTCAGTATGCAAAAAGAGTAGTTGGACGTAAAGTTTACGGAGGCACAACTCAGTACTTGCCATTAAAGGTAAATGCTGCTGGTGTAATGCCGATCATCTTTGCACAGTCCATCATGTTTATTCCGAGTACTATCGGACAATTTTTTCCTGAAAATGAAACAGTTCAATTTTTAACTGCATGGTCTGCTGATTTCACAGGCTGGACGTACTCAATCATTTTCTTTTTTATCTGTGTGTTTTTCACATTTTTCTATACTGCTATCGCTATTAATCCAAAAGAGATGGCAGATACTATGAAAAGACAAGGTGGTTTCATCCCAGGTGTACGCCCGGGTAAAGCTACAGTAGAGTTCATTGATAATATATTGACAAAGATCACATTACCTGGATCTATATTTTTATCCTTGGTAGCAATTCTTCCGGCATTTGCAACAAATTTACTAGGGGTTACCCCAGGATTTGCACTGTTTTATGGTGGAACAAGCCTTTTAATTATTGTTGGTGTAGCATTAGATACACTTCAGCAAATTGAGAGTCACCTCATGATGCGCCATTATGATGGTTTCATGAAGACCGGAAAAATTAAAGGACGAAGAAGAGCATAAAATGATTTACCTAAAAAGTGAAAATGAGATAGATAAGATGCGCGAAAGTGCTCTCCTTGTCTCAAGAACACTTGCTGAAGTAGGTAAATTAATTGAACCAGGTGTTGAAACCGGTAGACTAGATTTGGTAGCGGAAGAGTATATCTCTAAGCATAATGCTAGACCCGCTTTCAAGGGATATGGTCCAAAAGGAAATGAGTTTCCCGGGACATTATGTATCTCAATAAATGATGAAGTTGTTCATGGAATTCCGGGAAGCAGAAAGCTCGAAGAAGGAGATATTGTTTCTGTAGATTGCGGAGTAGAAATGAACGGGTATTTTGGTGATCATGCATTCACATTTGCAGTTGGTGATTGTGATGATGAAGCGATTCGATTGTTAAGAGTTACACTCGAATCATTGTATAAAGGAATTGAGCAAGCAACTCACGGTAATAAAATGGGTGATGTTGCAAATGCGATTCAAGTTCATAATGAAAGTCATGGATTTGGAGTAGTAAAAGATTTAGTCGGACATGGGATTGGGAAATCCCTTCATGAAGATCCTTCAGTACCTAATTATGGTAGAAAAGGAAAAGGTGAACGACTAAGAGAAGGAATGACTCTCGCAATTGAACCTATGATAACAATGGGGTCATGGAGAGTAAAGACATTGAATGACGGCTGGACAGTTTGTACAGCTGATGGGAGCCTGGCGGCACATTTCGAACACGATATTGTTGTTCGGGAAGGAAAAGCTGAAATTCTCAGTACTTTTGATTATATTGCTGAGCTCTCACAGAAACATGAAAAAATAATGACACATGGCTAAACAAGAGCCCATTAAACAAGACGGAGTAATTTTAGAAGCATTACCTAATGCCCAATTTAGGGTTGAGTTAGATAATGGGCATGAATTGCTTGCGCATGTTTCAGGAAAAATGAGAATGTATTACATAAAAATATTACCTGGTGATCGTGTGGCGGTAGAAATGTCTCCGTATGATCTTAGTAAGGGTAGAATCACTTACAGATACAAATAAGGTAGATATGAAAACAAGATCTTCAGTTAAGAAAAGAAGTTCAGACGACAAGATCGTTAGACGTAAAGGTCGTTTGTACGTAATCAACAAGAAAAACCCACGCCATAAGCAGCGTCAAGGTTAATATAATAGCATTTATATATGGCACGTATTGCTGGAATTGACTTACCAAAACAAAAACGAGGCGTTATAGGCCTTACTTATATTCATGGAATCGGATTAACTACTTCTAGACAGTTATTGGAAAGAGTAGGAATTGATCCGGATACAAAAATTCAGGATTGGGATGAAGCTCAAGTAGTTGAGTTACGTCAGATCTTAGATGATGAATTTAAAGTAGAAGGTGCGTTACGAAGTGAAGTTAACGGTAACATCAGAAGACTTATTGAGATTGGTAGTTATCGTGGTGTTCGACATCGTAGAGGCTTGCCGGTAAGAGGGCAGCGTACACAAACTAATGCGCGTACCAGAAAAGGTAAAAAGCGTACTGTTGCTGGTAAAAAGAAAGTAACGAAATAACAGAGTTTAATTATGGCTAAGAATCAATCAAAAACTTCAGCAGCCGCTTCTAAAAGAAAGAAGAAGAAGCAGGTAACTGATCCAAATGGAATGGCTTTTGTAAAGGCTACTTTCAACAATGTAATTGTTACTATTACTGATGCAGATGGAAACGTATTAGCGTGGTCATCAGCCGGTAAAGAAGGTTTTAAAGGCTCAAGGAAAAATACTCCTTATGCCGCTCAGTTAAGTGCTGAAACAGCAGCAAAAACAGCGTATGAAATGGGGCTTCGTAAGGTAGAAGTTTTCGTTAAAGGGCCAGGTTCTGGTCGCGAAGCCGCTGTAAGAGCAATGTCTAGTGCAGGTTTGGATGTGTCTTCAATTAAAGACAGAACTCCGATTCCTCACAACGGATGTCGCCCACCAAAACGTAGAAGAGTTTAATTAGTAAGTCTATTTATAATGGCAAGATATAGAGGCCCAAAACAGAAAAAAGCTAGACGATTCAAAGAAGCAATCTTTGGACCTAGTAAAGCATTAGAGCGCAAACCATACGGTCCAGGACAGCATGGTAGATCTCGATTCAACAGAAAATCGGAATACGCTATTCAGCTTGAGGAAAAGCAGAAGGCAAAATACACTTATGGGTTGTTGGAAAAACAATTCCGTAATCTGTATGAAGCAGCTAGTGCAAAAGAAGGTGTTACCGGTGAGATACTGCTTCAACTATTGGAAAGCAGATTAGATAACACCGTTTTCAGAATGGGTTTTGCAAAAACTAGAAGACAAGCCCGTCAGTTGGTTAGCCACAAGCATATTGTTGTAAATGGAGGAGTTTTAAATATTCCATCTTACTTAGTAAAACCAAATGATGTGATTTCTTTGAGACCTAAATCTAGAAATCTTGAAGTAGTTGATGATGCTCTTGATGGTTCATCAAGAAACAAATACAAATGGGTTGAGACCGACGTAAAATCCAGAACAGGTAAAATGTTATATGTTCCTACAATGGAAGAAATACCTGAAAACATAAATGTTCAGCTTATTGTTGAGCTTTATTCTAAGTAATTCTAAAATTTTATATTTGATATGAGTAATTATAGTATCCAAATGCCAGACAGTTTAGATGTCGTCAAAGATGACGATAGCTTTGGTACATTTGTACTTCAACCACTAGAAAGAGGATTTGGTGTAACAATTGGTAACTCTTTCAGAAGAGTACTTCTTTCATCACTTCCTGGTATCGCGATTACAGCTGTTAAAATTAACGGCGTTGACCATGAGTATTCTAGTATTAAAGGCGTTAAGGAAGATGTTTACGAAATCATTTTAAACTTCAAGCAAGTTCGCTTCAAACAAGTAGAGCAAAGCAGTGGTGTAATCCATATTTCTAAGAAAAGTGGATCTACATTAACAGCAAAAGATATTGCTGATGCAACAGCTGAGTATGAAGTACTGAATCCTGATCTAGTGATCGCACACTTGGCAGATGATGCAGAATTGGAGATAGAACTTCGCGTTGGGAGAGGAAGAGGTTATGTTCCTGCAGAAGAAATGTCTGTTGAAGATGATGATGTTAATATTATTCCAATCGATGCAATATTTACTCCAATCAAATCTGTAAAATTTGATGTAGAAAATGTTCGTGTTGGACAAAGAACAGATTACGAAAAACTTGTAATGGATGTTGAAACAGATGGTTCTGTTAACGCAAAGGAAGCATTAACCATAGCTGGTAAGATCCTTAAAGAGCATATCGAGAAATTCATTACTGAAAAAATTGAAGAGCAATTCACTCAGGAAGAAGAAGAAGTGGATGCAGAAAAACAACGTGTAGCAAATCTGCTTAGAACAAGTATAGAAGATTTGAACTTAAGTGTTCGTGCTTATAACTGTTTGAAATCTGCAAACATCAATTCTATTGGTGAGTTAGTGGCTCGTGATGAACAAGACTTATTAAAATTCCGTAACTTCGGTAAGAAGTCTTTAACAGAGCTTCAGGAAGTAATTGAAGAAAAGAATCTTCAGTTCGGAATGGATGTATCAAAATTTTTAGACTAAGCGGTAGAGGATTAAAAAATGCGCCATAGAGTAAAAGGTAGAAAACTTAGCCGTACGGCAGCTCATAGAAAAGCTACAATGAGAGCGTTGTCTATGGCTCTTATCAGAGAGCATAGAATCAGTACTACCGTTGCAAAAGCAAAAGAACTTCGAGGGTTTATTGAGCCACTCATTACGAGAGCTAAAGAAGATTCTCATCACAATAGAAAGCAAGTATTCTCATCTTTACAGAATAAAGATGCAGTAACACAATTGTTTACTGAGATCGGGCCTAAAGTAGGCGACAGGCCAGGAGGATATACACGGGTTATTAAAACCGGATATCGTCAGGGTGACGCTGCAGAAATGGCAATTATTGAACTTGTTGATTTTAATAATGTAGAGCCAGAAGGCGGTAAAACTACTAAGAAAAAGAGAACTCGTAGAGCTGGAAAATCCAACACTCCTACAACTACAGCAGTTGAAGAGACAAAAGCTGAAGTTATTGAAGAGGAGAAGGAAGAAGTAGTTGCTGAAGTTGAAGCGGCTACAGAGCAAGAGCCTGAGGCAACAGAGGAATCTGACGAAGAAGAAAAGAAGTAATTCTTTCAAAAATATTTAAGAAGTGTTGGATATTTTATCAAGCACTTCTTTTTTTATGCGTTGATTTTGATAAGGAAACGCATGATGTCAAAAAAAAATGAAATATTTTCAAATAAAGTTGGCATCAAATCTAAACATCCCTTATCTTTGGTTTCTGTCGCAAAAGCGATTTTTTTGTGACAAGTTCTTTGTTAATTATTGAAGCATAAGACAGATTGTTTGTGCGA